>Ga0307513_10007159_pt1 | contig 14499 bp, 17 predicted proteins | sample 15_EM_MG_FD_202174 | JGI IMG/M metagenome (GOLD analysis project Ga0307513, IMG submission 202174) | Populus trichocarpa ectomycorrhiza microbial communities from riparian zone in the Pacific Northwest, United States - 15_EM | ecosystem: Host-associated > Plants > Roots > Unclassified | place... | reverse complement strand
CCGACAGCGAGCGCACCACCCGACCACCGCTTCTGGCATTGTTTACATGTATTTACTAATGCCCCCAACCCCCATCCAACAGCCCCGCCCTATTATACACCCCCGCCCTCCCATCCGGCACCCTCGGTATATCAACCACTATGCCCGCTCACCTAAAGGATCCTATTACTAATCTTAACCAGCTCCGGCACCATGGCAAGGTCCTTTTTTTTGGGTGGTGGGGAATACCCGGTGTGGATTTATGAAGTGAGTTGGGGAATACCTGGGTATTCATGTATAAATGTAACAGCAATGGCTGCCTTATGATTATGTTAGACTCCCCCTAGAGGCAGAGGAGTACTTGACTTATACTCGGCTTGCGGTTGCAAATGCACAATCCAATGTTAACATTGCGGCCAACAAGGCAATGCAGCAGAAACTTCAAGAATATCGCCTTCTCCTGGACATTGGAAAGAGTGGAGGAGATACCAGCCAGCTTGAACCCAGCGTAGCTCTCACCCTTGCCCGGCTGGTGTGAGCAACGTTAGCCAGCGAGCACGAGCTCACCCTCACCAAGCTCAGTGCTTGCCAGAAAGAGCTCGTCGTTTTACAAGACGCCGTAGACAAAGCTCTTGTCTTTCTTACTGATGCAGATCATCAAATAGGACACATCTTCAACAAGCTTGACAACACATGCATCACCATCCCCAAGCATCCATTACTTTCCTCCCCCTCCCGAAACCCAACTTTCGAACGACCTGAACACCTATTCTCTTTTCCCTTGGAGGAAGAGGAGCAGAGTTCTGACTCAAGCAATTCATTTTGTTCTTGCGACAGTGGTGGAGAAAGTCCGCCCAACCTTACCACATCGACCATTTTGCCACAGTAATCCACCCACAACATCTACTTAACATTCCAGTCCTTGACATTATTTTCCTTATCCTTCCTGCCTCCGTCTCATTTCAGAGCTGTGTTTTGATGTATGTTGTAGCAATTCGTGTGTTTTTACATCCAATATTATGATTCATGTCATCCACTTCATGTACTTAAAATAACGTCCAATGTTAATCAGATGTGCAAACATCGTACGAGTGAGTGCTCAAGGCCCTACATCCGAAAAGACAGCTCCCGATAAGGTAATTTTTGGTGTAACGTTGCTATAAGGCATGCGCGACAGCTTGCTGGGTCCTCATGTAACCTTGCTTACAGCTGTTTTCATATTGATGGGCCTAAGTACACACCACGGCGGAATCGGAATTGTCAGGGATCATATGTGAGGCTTCGAAAGAGGGCACAGCCTTGACACAATCCAAACACAATCTCAGGTGGTGCCACTAAGTATGTCAGACTCTCGGTTAGTACCGGTCTGGAGTTCATCCAAAGTTGCCTTCTAGGTTTGCTCTCGGTGTACATTTGACATTTAGGCCTCTCAATATGAAATCGGCTGTAATGCGGGTATTTCTATCGTCTGATCGTTGCTGTAATGCACATGCCATCATCTGATCACTGAGACAGTTTCCTGGGTCCCCGTGTAACGTTGCTGCAATGCATGCGTTTCTATTCCTATCGATCCCCGTGTGACTTAGGGCTCATCGTTCTCAATGAGTGCGCTTCATTTTAAATGATTACACTTTCCTGAGGAGGGATATCACCCCATCAGGGGAGTAGAAATACCGCCGCGCGTTCGTGGTTTACGATTCCTCATTTCCACCAAGCACAAATGAAAAAATGGCCAACAATCAGAACCAGTAAGTTCTATTGTACAACCCATTTTACTCTGCATTAATTGGTCAAGGCAATATCGTGATAGCTTGGAAAATTTTAGTACAAGCCCAGTCGAAAGCTTCGACCAAATGGTCAATGATGAGGGCCAGTAAGTTCTATTGTACAACCCATTTTGCTCTGCATTAATTGGTCAAGGCATTATCATAATAACTTGGAATTTTTTAGTGCAAACCCGGTCGACCTGACTGCTGGGGCTGTGGAGTACACATCTTTTTTTTTTTTGGCAACTACCCGCATTCATGACATTCAACTGTCAACAGAAACTCATATCCGCACCATTTCAACAACCTCTTTAGTGGCGCCACCCAGTACAATGGCGATGAAGATGTCCTCTTGTAAGCATACTTTTCCATAGTACCCGTTAAAATTATCTAGTTTTTTTTTCTATCAGCAGGGTCGATATGAACAATGATGCTCCTGAAAATGACATATAGTAAGCAGCCTTACCGTTTGAGATATTGAGTTATATTCAGATCGTCCTCAGCCAAGAGAGTCGACATGGAGAAGATCTGTACCGTCTGCTCCAGCCGTCCTCAAACAATCGAAACCCAAACGTATCCATCAATCTTCTTCACTCACAAGTACAGATTTCACATCTATGGTGCTAAGGGATGGGATTTTATTAATCAACATCTTGCCTTCCAATCTGGGTCTGGGTCTATTCCATCGGTACCCAGGTCTGGCAGCATGGGTCTACAGCCACAGGTGGAGGGGCGTGGCTCCTTCAATGAAAGGATTGTCAGGCTTGACCCCGCCTGGGGTCCCATTCAGACTCGAGATGCTGGAACTCCTTCCCAGTCTCATTCCACTCAGTCATCGGGGAGAGGAAAATACAGGATGAAAAAGATAAAACGACATGAGGTTTCATTTACTGAAGCGGTCAGGGCATCTGCCAGACCCATTTTCACGGTAGCAATTTGGAAGGCTGGCTACTTTTTCATTGATGCTGACTCAACAAATAATTCACTGGAGGAAAATAAAACTCTTCAGCTATGCCTCCAGGAATCTTATGGAGTGGCTGTCAATAAATACAAGCGTGCACACCCTGACGCGGACAGCATTGCTATCGCAACGAAGATGGAGCAAAAGCACTCACGTAGTGGGTCTTTCCTGGATGAATGGAAAGAGAGGGTGCATGGATACTTAACATTTCATACCATTTGTCGTGACCGAAACAAATACAGCTACTCCTTTCCTTAACCGAATTGATTGAAACCACCCTGAAAATCATTCATACGATGGTTGATACACATTACGCACTCCGAGTCCCCGCCACTTCGAAGGATAAAATCCGAGACTTAGTCACAGTTGAACTCGAAGGCGGCTGTGTAGATGGTCCTTTGCTCGAAAACATATTTTCGAAAAATTTCTTTTCTACCACTAATCCATGGGAAGAGATACTTATCCACAAGTTTGATGAAGGTTTTTCACCAGAGATTCTTCGGCTGTTTTTGACGCTGGTGAGCAATGGCGCATCTGATATTTTGTTTTATGTTTCAATTGGCTCCCAGGTTCATATCAGTTTGAATGACTGGTCCGAGGGTATCTTTGACCACGCAACACAGTTCGGTCCAGAGCATAAGGAGGTATTCAAAAAAATCCTCGAGGACCTGCACAATGCTGAGCCAGATACGACGAAACTTCTTTCAAAGTGGTGGGAAACGGGAGTGTAAGTTTTCCACTCAAATATAAATATTCGATTAGGACTACGGATTTATAGCTTGAACACACAAAGCTTCAAGCCGAAAGCGCCCAATTTGAATTTCAAATACTTCATTGGCAACATTGACACGGAGTCTTCCGCAGGAGCCCCTGCCTTATAGAACAATATGTATCTTTCCTCTTGCAGTCCCTACATGCTTCAACGTTATGGACACCCACTCTGCTCTTATTCCCACCTCCTCATTGTGATACCTCCTTGCTCGCATTCGAATTTCTCAATCACATTCCCTATTTCCTCTTAAATGTCCTTGGTACCGGTGTACATCAGGAAAAGGCCACCTAGCTCTGGCTGTCTTTAGATGCTTTAGCTGTCCTAGAGCATCCTGAGACATCCTAGGATGTCTTAGGATGTCTCAGGATGCTCTAGGACAGCTAAAGCATCTAAAGACAGCCAGAGCTAGGTGGCCTTTTCCTGATGTAGTAGTACGAGTATCACCCAATTGTCATCATCTGGTCTGAAATCGCCAAATTTGGCCTGTGATTTTAAAATTTCCATGGTAATTCGAATGGTTTCATTGTTTCTCAGTTTGTATATGGTTCCCACATGACAAGATAATTTATGTATTTAAAATCGAACATCCACTCTGAGATCCCATTTTTTTTTCGCAGTTCTCTCTTACTTGCTCTTTCTTTCTCAATGGCAAACACCCCCACCGCCAAGAGGGCTCGTGAGGAGGAGCCTGAAGAATCTGACTCTGACTGCTTCCTAGCATTCTCCGACGACGACGATGAATCTCAAGACAAGGAAGACAAGGCAAACAAAAAAGTCAAGTTAGAAGGGTCGCGCAAGAGTACTGCGGTTTGAGATGCTGCTCTCAAGAAACTTAGGTCAGCTTCGAAGGGTTCCATTGGGATACCTGCTGTCCGAGCGTTACTGGCGAAATCTGGGTCGTCTTCTACCAGGTTCACAGATGCAGCCAAGGAGACCAATGTTGGATCTCGGAAAAGTGGTAAAGTTGCAACAGCGGGCTCTGGGAGTTGGAAATCTTCGAACACAAAAGGGAAAGAATCAACGGTAAGTTTGGTATTCCCATTCTTCCATCTATTCTTTGCATAACTACCAACCGCAGGCCACAAGAGGAGTGTCCCCTGCAATAAAGTCTAAGAAGATGAAGGTTGCCGTCATTATTTTCTTGTATAAAGGCGTTATAAATGTATGTCAATTACTTCATATCCTCTTTGATTAAATTGATATAAATTTGGATTTCAGTTTGAAGATATTAACGCTTTGGATGAAGAATATGGCATGGATTTGGATGATGATGATGCACTGCTGCCCGAATATGTTCTCGTTAAACCTCCAACCCAACTTTCAGCTGATGTCATCCAATGCCACAAACACTATGGATTGGCGGTTGTCAATAGGACCTCTGGCATGGAAATCGACCGTGAGGCTAATTTTGCGGACATCGAGGAGATCCTCTGAGGTCTTTTTCCTGACCTTTTCGACTGGTTTGATGGCCTGCTGAATGTTGAAGCGAATTCAGGTGGCAATGTTGGTGAACCTAAGCATTTACCGCAGTGGTTACTGTGCACAAAGCTTCCTGGAAGATCTTCTGGGGTCTCTGTTGCCGCTGGGGTCGCTTTTCCTAGTGGTTCTGATATCAATTTCAACATCCAGATAAAACGTTCTGGATTCCAAGAGAATATTTTGATTTTGAGTACGTGTTTAGGTGACTTCATCCTTTTATTTATGAGCTAATATATAACTCAGCTACTCGGACTCCCGTTCCCATTGAAATTCTCAAGAAATGGGAAAAGCGCGTTGGGAAGAAACCGGCAAAGTCGACACCGTCTATATTTCCATCTGCACCTGACGATTCAGATAGCGATTTCCCTGAATACATAGGTCATCTCACCAAATTGAAGGAGTTACCGTCACCTGATGGGGAACTGGTCAACGCCATCGCTGGTCCCAGTCCAGCCATTCCCAGTCGTAGCAATGATCCTCAAGTGGAAGCTACCAAAAAATCCGAACCGAACATTATCGACATTGGCAGTAAGGCTTCCAAATTTTATGCTAGGCAAAGGTTGACAATGTTGATTGTAGATTCAGACTCCCTCACTCCACCCCCAACACAACATCACACGGCATCTCCAGGTTTTGCAGTTCCATTCTAATTTTTAATCTTTGTATTATCTACAAAGAAATATGCTCTGGTTTTCTCTCTCTCGCATCCTCGTCCCCTGATACACATCTTCCATTTGGGTATATTATCTTCTGGCTCATGCCCTCTCAGTGATAAAAAACATCTTGTTGCATGACATTGGGCCCCCTGCGACTCATGGAGAACTTCAACTTGTGATGTAATAAGGTGATTGTGCATTCATCACCCAAAATTATCCTCATGAATGATGGCCGCTCAATACAGAACACAAGCAGGATGAGTAAGATGTTGGAGATGGCAGATCTGCTGGGCACAACATGAAAGACGGAGGCAAGGAGCGATTATGGTTGCAGATGGCAATGGAAAATCTACAGATCACATGTACATATCTAATCTAATTGGCTCACGCCACGGTTCCAATGTATGGTCTCTCTGGACACATGTCATTTCGCTGAATGTAATTTTATGGTAGTTCACCAAACCAGGAATAACAAGCCCACCGATGTCCAATATATTGCATCCAAAAAGATAATCATCCCATGCCCACTGGAAACCCACTTTGTCAGCCTGAGCAATCTGGGCTTCAGTGATCCCAACCAGAAATTCCTGGCGCGTCGGGTAATTTCCTCAAAAAAAACCTTTCCCCACATAATGTAAATTTTCATGTGTAGGCCTTTCACCCAAGATTATGGATTGCCAGCGGGCAGCACAATGGAAGACAATGGATGGAAATAGGTGAACTCAGAGAGGCCCTCTCATACGATGAGGGACTTGGTATAACCCTGACTGTGATTGGTGAGTTTTTTACTTTAATAGCACCACTGTTGAGCCCACTTACCGAGCTGCTGCTATAGAGTTGCACGACATGTTGGCTACCCAAAACTGGGCAAAAGAACAAGCTCGACTCCAGAGGAAGCAATGACATGCAGACCAGGTCGTGCATTTGAAACGGCTTTTAACTGATCCAATATGAATCATCAGAAACACTGGAAGATGTTCCCAAGCCTCCGAGCTCATGTAATTGTCCTATATAATTGTTAGTGGAAGTGAAAGTAGTGAAGATCTACAGCTGGTATTATGTTGCAAGGGTTGATCTGGGTTAGAACTGAGTGTTGCAGAAACTCCGCATCTAAATGTTCCGTGTAAGCCGCCTTATCAGCATTGCAAGTATATCAAATCAATAGTGTAGATCTGTTCATGTTTAGGCACAGGGACTCAAGCAGAGTCGAAGGCCACGGCCCACAGCCAATGATACGAATGACTCAAGATGGCCATGGCCTCAGCGAACATTCCCCAAAGGGGGGAGTTGAGGATGAACTGATGAAAGTTTGTCAATTGCGTTCTGTGAGCGAGGAGAAATATAGAAACACATTATAAATGGACGAGCAGGGTTTTGTTATTTGGTGTGCTATGTAATTGTCATGGGAGACTTGACCAGCTAGTTTTCCTATACTTTAACCAAATACCACTCCAGAGTACGAAGAAGTACTTTAGCCGGACTGTCCCTCAGGTAACCCTCCAACTCGGCCCACAAGTCATTCACCATATTACGCGCTTCTTTCATGCAAGTATCCACAATCCCATAGGCCTCAAGCTTGCCAATTACCTGCTGCGTCATAATATCGTCATCCCTGCCTTGCGCATGACATTTTCCCATAGCACTGCTGTGGCCAGAATATTTTGCATGTCATGCAAATGGGATGTAAAACTACAAATTTTACCTGTTTCCATGGAAACACTGCTAATAAAGGATTTTGCTCAGTGCAAATTGACCTGCAAAACGCGGTTATCATTTTCATTTTGTGTTTTGCAACCCTGCAAAATAAGCTGGCCACAGCAGTGTAACCATTGAGCCTCGTTTAAGGGCATCATTGATCCTGCCTTGGCGATAGGGATGTTAAATTTCCCGCAATGAATATCTCGCCATGGCGCGTGAGCACTGGCTTATTGTCAGTGGCATTTTGATCATCCATTATATCTCAAAGCTTTGACAGTAGAAAAAAAAGATTTAGATATTTTCTGAACCTAGAAGCTCTCATATATCTGCTCCACCATATGATGATCCATGGATATCACGGACATTGTCAATAATTTGGAATGCGTTTCCGACATGCTCGAAATGTATGGACAGAGCACAGGTCTGTGCAGGAGACGCCTCAGCAATAACAGCTGACCGTTTCAAAAACGAGCTTGAGTGTCCGGCTTTCCATACACTCGCGTCAATCCAAGAACTTGGCGACCAGGAGTTCTGTCCGAGTCTATGGAAACATTTTTTTAATACGTTTAACATATGTATATACACAGATTGGCTGGAGATCTACATCAACATTCCTGCTCCACGCACAATGCGCTCCTCAGAGTAGGGATGTTTCAGGTCCCCCATCACCATGATACAAATTGAATCTCGATTTCTCACCTTTTCATTTCAAGCGACCCTACGCTATATTGCCAGTTATACATGACTCCACATCACATAGCGAAGTCTGTCTAGGAGAGACTACCTTTCGACTGTACAATACTTGTGCGTGAGACTTGTGGATGAGGGAAGAAAAGGTAAGAAGGGTTTCCATCGGTCCCTGACGCTATTTCGATGTTATCAGCTCCCCGGAAAATAGGAGTTTGGAAATCCGTGAAAGCACAGCTGATAATTGCTTGAAATCTATTTATGATAATTTATTTTCGCTTCGATTTCGATTACTGGTGTGGGAAAAGAGCTTATGAGTGAATGTTTAAGGTGGGGGGTTTCATTTCGAGCCTGTGATTTTGAGATCATGAAAAACGAATTGTGTTCAGGTCTGTCTGTCCGACCGACCAGTCAGCATCGTCTGCTGCCTGGGCACGAATATTAAGAACTACGCGGCTTGTGAGCACTGAATGGAGCATTCGCTCCACCCTAAGTTGCCTGAGTATTTGTTTGAAGTTGCAAATCTGCTGCTTACAGTGACAAAAGCGGATGGTAATGTTTCTGTAATCTGACATCAGAAACTAAAGAAGAAGTCAAAGGGAGCCCCTCAACTCACGGAAAGGGTTTTTGCAATGATGATATTGATACAGGAGAGGACTGGCGACTCGCGAGTATCATAAGACATTAGCCTCGTTCATTCCTGGCATAAGAACCCACCAAAAAAATATAGGTAATAAATAACACCTAGGTCCAAGTTAGCGGCGCTGTCATCAACGAAATAACAGGGATTTACCGTCGCGATACACCACTGTCGTTAGAGAGGTGTTTCCCCCCTTTCGGTCTAGAATTGAACATATGAGATGTACTGAATTGAACTTCAAAACCAGGATTGCTCACATGCTCGGATGGCAGGTACCAACATGAGCATCAACAATGCTACCTTTCCAATCAGATGAGGGACCTTTAATAATATCATTACACTTACCAGCGTCCCAGACAAGCTTTAGGACCCATAGAAAAACAATACCTCGGCTGGCGTGCGTCACGAAACATCCATTGAATCTTGGATATGGTGAAGCACCAACTACTAGGAAATGAATCATCCAGAAAGTCAAGAACGGAAGTACCACTTACATGTCAAAGAGTTATAAAATCGGACACTGATGAAGACAGCTAAGACCAACCAAAGGATAGAAAGAGTTGGAAGAATAATGGACAAATTCTGGTTCCGATTCCACACGGTCCATGTCCGCATTGTGAGGATCACTGTCAAATAACAATCATATTACAACTCGAAACAGGGAATGTACTTTGAACTCGCTCTCTGATGCAGCAACCCCGACGATCATGAACACTGGACACAAATAAGTTCTTTATACATTGCAGGTCAATTCCACGAACCTCCACCAACGTAGTATGTCTTCCAACACCCGGTTGCCGTCAGGGTTTCCCCCATTAGACCTATAAAAAATTGGGCATAGGAAGATAGGAAACCAAATCGGACTGACGAATGACAACAAACAGAATAATATTAGCAAAGGGCAAGTAGCGTTGAAAGAGATACAGGCCCTTCATAAAAGTCCACTTTGCTTTCCAAACGAGATCGACCTCCATTCCAAAAGTGAGGATGTAATCCCAAAGGAACACCACACACGCTACGACTGTCCTGAGAGTCAGAAGACATCAATAGCTTCTCCGATAGCAGAATTGACCTCCAAAATTCTGCCAGTGGTGATTAGATCAGCCAAATGCAACGCTAGAAGAACCTGGAAAACGCACTGTCACCAGTCTCACTGCAAACAATCCAAAGATCAACTTAGAGGCCAATTTATTTCCTGGGCCCATCATGGAAGATAACTATTCAACGTGCTTAGAGATGGTCGAACTGGAGCAGGGGGAAAAGGTATTGTTGGATATCTATATGCCACTACCTTATCGACTCGGTAGCTCAATGGTTTAGAGCACCGGCGTATATAGTCGGAGGTCGTTGGTTCGATTCCAGCCTCTGTCACTTTCTTTTCCCAAGGTCACCTCGGATCGGTTTCCAACATGGTAGCAGGCTGCAGCAACCGTGTGCTTGAGTGCGTTGTCTCTAACTGGGCAGCTCAAGGTGGGATAGATAGTGGCATAAGGGGGTGTGTTGGATATCTACATGCCACTACCTTATCGACTTGGTAGCTCAATGGTTTAGAGCACCGGCGTATATAGTCGGAGGTCGTTGGTTCGATTCCAGCCCCTGTCACTTTCTTTTCCCAAGGTCACCTCGGATCAGTTTCCAACAGGTATAAACAAGGGGAATCATGTCAAGATGCTCAATTGATGACGGGCTTTATCAGATTGCAGAGTGGAGATAGACTGAGCCTAGTCCAACCCATCAAATGTGCGATGTGCTACAACACTTACGTTACGTTCTGTTGTTCTATTATATTTGCTGATAACACTTCTGGCGAACTACGTACAAGTACAGGAACAAAAAAAAAAGTATCCATTGGATGCTCATCGTGGCGCTTCGATAGCCTCCTTCATCGTGAAATCCTTCCACCCCAAGAGCCTGCGGAGAAGCCTCTTTGCTTTGCAAGTATTTCCAGACCACTTATAAGCCTTTATAAGCGCCGGCAAAAAATGCTCCCAATAATGCATTTCCGCCTCAAAAGCTTCCTCTGCCACCGCCCTCTGATACCCCACCAACTGTTGTAGAGTCCCAGCAGGAACACTCCCGGGTCGATTCCGGTTTAAGCTCTGCCGTTCGTACTTTGCGACGCGTGCGCGGTAGGTTGTACGGATGTTGTTGGTTTCCGGGGTGGCGTTAACGCAGGAGCAACAGATGCATTGTGCGATACCGTAAGGTGCGAGGTCGGCTCCGCGCTTGGAGGCGGGTTGTTCGGGGTCGCAGTATGAGAGGAAGAGTTGCTCGCCAGCTTTAATATCTTGCGAGGCCATGAAGACCATGGCGAAAGCGGAGAGTTTGAATGCGTAGGTGATGTTGGGGAGGCAACTACCAAAGAAATCGAACGCGAATGAGTCAAGAACAACAAAACACGGACCTATAATTGATCCTCGAGCCAATCTCGCAGACCACACTGTGAAGAAAATATTGATGCGTTGGATCGTTCGCATCCGGCTGAACATTCCCATCCCAAAAATTGTCCGCCCCATACCCATTCGTTTGAATGATGCCATGGATCAGTCCACTCCCATCTTCCAAATGGCTATTCATCAATGCCATAAACCTGGCTTTCCTATCGGGGCCCACCCGCCCCACGGCTGCCTCTAACTGTTTCTCCCTTTCAAACATGACGATCTTCGTATAATCCACCATATTGTAAGCACCCAATTCGAAATACATGTCCTTTGCAGGGACAAGCGAACAAGGAGCAACAAGTAGGGGCCGCTCGGCGAAGATAATCTCGTCCATCGGGATATCGCGCGTGGCGAAAACGCCCTGGCCCATCGTCAGTATCGATTTTACGAAGTGCGATTTGATGTTGCCGGGGGGGGGGTACCCCGGTTCGTTGAGGATTTTTTACTTTGTTGGTCCGCGCACAAGCCATTCTCTGTGCCCGTCTGGATCATGATCAGCGGGTTCCCCGACGCCGCGTGAGGGAATAATGGTCACCAAACAGCGAATTGTCTGAATGGTCTATGTTCTTCTCGTCATATTCGAGTATTGATATCTCAGTTGGGATGTCGCTCGTTGGCAGGGCTGTGGGACAGATTGTGAGCTCTCTTTTTGCGTTTTGTTGGAGGCAAAACGAACTCGTGTCTTCCATTTTTCTATGCGGAAATTTCATCGCTTTGATCTTGGCATCTGGTGGGAACAATAAGGAGAATTATATGTCTGAACAAAGGGAAGAAAGACAGTATTTGCCCCCTGGTGTCCAAGATTTGGTCACCATCACCACTGGCCCGGGAATTGATGCAGCAGGGACGGGAGTCGCCACTTTCTCGCCGTTAACCTTGAGGTCATTGCTAGGGCTTGGATAAAAGGACTCGCTCTGCGCCTTTTTGCTTTTCAGAAAGCCGCGTTTCATGATGGACTGTGGAATCGGAGACATTGAGAGGGAACTTGGTGGTGCTTAAAACGGTCAGATTGAAAAGAAGGCCTCAGGCCTCAGGAGTTGTAATGAAATACGCGTGCACTGACCTTTTTTGAGGGCATCTGGTTGCTCTAGTCGAGCTTTCCACTTGCACAACGAAAGCAGCTTCAATCGTCAACATTCACAACACTACCGTTCCCCAAAGGAGCCTGCGTTCCACTTGGGACTCGGACAAATCGAAACAAAGGATATCGGGATTCGGCACTTGATCGGCACGATTTTGAGTTAATCACAGCAGCGTCACGTGAGCTGCCCTCCTCCATTCTTTCAACTTCAACTTGTCCTTTCTCCATTGCTAAGTCACCCTAACAACGAGGAAATTTTTTGATTTTGCTTAAAATTGATTCAAAGGCTTGGTACTGGTGGTACTAATCTACCCAGTGAGCGCTTTCGTGGAACAATGACGGGTTGACCGGTACGATTGATGGCTTCGAATTCCATTCGGGTAATGCGTGACAAAGGAGTCAGTGGCACTGATACTTTTTCATCACTCGAGCCCGATCAACTGCGATTATACCATGAAGCGCGGTTTTCTCAAGAACAAGAAGGCACAGAAAACAGCGTTGAATCCGAATAGTTCCAGTTCCAAAAACGATGTTAAGTCTAGCGTTGGTGCAGTAGCAATGAAACTACCATATGGAAAAATGGAAAATACAGGTTCGTTTCTCTTCAAAAAAAGAAAACAAACAAAAAAAGAATTCAACCCAACCCGCAGCGCTGCCCACGAGCTACACTCCCAGTGAGTTATCGATGGTCGAATACGACGCAAAAAAGACAGACCATGCGGAGAATATGCTGATCGTGACCACTATTCCCTCCCGCGTCGTCGGGAAGCCGTGCGATCCAGATGGGCACAGCGAGTGGCTCATATACGGACCCACAAAGAAAAAGGTCCTCAACACGCCGGGGTACCCGCAGCCCGTTCCCAGATCCCCAGGCAACACCAAATCGTACGTGGTGAAATCGACGCCAACGATGGGAAAGGGCGTTTTTGCCACTTGCGACATCTCGATGGGGGAGATCATCTTCGCCGAGCGGCCATTACTCGTTGCCCCGCGTGCGCTTATACCTGCGACAGACATGGATCTCAGTTCTTACACTGTGGAGGATTATTCGAAGATCGTCATGTACGAAAGGGAGCAACAACTAGAGGTGGCCGTTGGGAGGATGGATCCCGACACGAAAAGCAGGTTGATGGCATTGATGAACAGTCATTTGGAAGATGGGAGTGGAACGATCAATGGAATCGTCCGAACGAATGGGTATGCGGTCAACAATTTGTGGGATGGAACTGCTGAACCCGGGGAAGATGATGCATCGAATCAGTTATATTATAGTGTGGTGTGTGATGTTGGCTCCAGGATCAATCATAGGTCCGTTTGATCTAATATGTACTTTTTTTTCTCTGGAAAATGCTCATTGAATTCCTTTCTAGTTGCCTTCCCAACATCTCGCACGCATTCAAGCTCTCCGCTTTCGCCATGATCTTTATGGCCTTGCGGGACATCAAAGCCGGCGAGCAGTTATTTTATTCGTACTGCGGCCTCCACCAATCTGCTGCGGACCGCGAAGCCGAGCTCGCACCCTACGGCATTGGTCAGTGCGTTTGTTCATCCTGCGTCAACGCCACCTCCGAAACCGACAACATCCGCAAAACCTTTCCTGCACGCGTCACGCAGTATAAAAGGAACAGCGTGATCTGGGAGCGACTCGGGAAGGTTCCTCCAGGGACCCTAGATGAGATGTTGAGCTATCAAAGCGCGGTGCTGCAGGAGGGTCTTGACACGGATGTCAATTATTGGGCGTATTTCATGCCGGCGCTCATCATAGCTTATCAGCGTTCCGGAAAACCTCACGCGTCGATAAAGCTGATTCAAGACGCATTTAGGTGGCACAATTTCGTAACGCAGAAGGCTGAGTTCGACGGGTTGGATTGACCCTTGAAGGAAGAAGTCTTTTGGATCAAATATTCGTGTACTTGTATCCCGCCTGAGTTGTTAGCTCGACGTACTATTTCGTATCCTGAGCTGTGATAAATCTGAAAAAAGGAAAGGCTATGAAGGTGTCGGTCACGGTGGAGACGGCAGAACTGCAGGGCACGACACGAAGGACAGGCAAGGATCGATTGTGGTCGCTATCTACGGAATCACGTGTACGGATCTAATCTAATCTGCTCTTGCCACGGCTTAAACACAGTAATTCAATTTATTTGCAATTTATGGAATCCGGATCCAGAGCAGGACTGACAAGATTAGACACACACACACGGAAAAAAGAAACGACACACGAGAAATAAGACGACACACCGTCCCGAAACACAACACATTTGATGCCAAGAGTGTGGTTTTGGACATTCGGTGTGTCGAACCTTCCGCCACTGTAACGTGTCTGTGCCCTTACTCAA
>Ga0307513_10007158_pt1 | contig 14504 bp, 13 predicted proteins | sample 15_EM_MG_FD_202174 | JGI IMG/M metagenome (GOLD analysis project Ga0307513, IMG submission 202174) | Populus trichocarpa ectomycorrhiza microbial communities from riparian zone in the Pacific Northwest, United States - 15_EM | ecosystem: Host-associated > Plants > Roots > Unclassified | place... | reverse complement strand
AGCATGCGCAGGCACGCGCGGAACACCACGGTCAGCAGCCAGCTCAGGGCGCCGCGATGGCGCACCACGTCGGGGCGTCGGGCGAGCTTGCTGAACGCCTCCTGGATCGCGTCGTCGGCGTCGTCGGCGTCACGGCACACCCGCACGCCGTAGCGGTACACGCGGTCGTGGTACGACCGGACCATCGCCGCGAGCGCCTCGTCGTCGCCACGCGCGGCCGCGTCCACGATCGCCGGGCCGGTCATCGCCGGGCCTCGATCGCGCAGGTCGATCTGCCGATCAGCCGGTAGCCGAGGCACGAGCCGATCAGCGCGCTGAGCAGCAGGTAGCCGCCCGTCACGCCGAGCGCGCCGACGCGCATCAGCAGGGGCAGCGGTGCCATCACGCTACACGCTAGCATCGCCAGCCCCGCGAGCGCGCGGACGATCCGATCCGGGGTCCCAACGTTGTGCTTCATGCCGAGACAAGCCCGCTCGTGGCACCGAGGATTCAGCCAATCGTCCGCGGCCGGGCGAATCCGGATCGTTTCGCGACGCGCGCGCGGTCGGGTTCGCCGCGGTAGATTCGCTCGGGCATGACGACGTGGCGCACGGATCCCGCCCTGCAAGGTCGGTTTCACCCCCAGTTCGTCGATGACCTTCAGGTCATGGTGCATGACGGCGAGCCTCGGCGGACCAAGCGGTCTCCCGAGGCGTGCTTCGTGCGCATCACCGCGGTCGCCGGTGGGCTGCGCATGCCACACGCGCCGCCGAACGCCACGCCGCCAGTGCCCGCGTCGGTGCTGCGCTGGACCGAGGTGCCGATCTATCGCGGCACGGTGCTCAACGCGCCGCACCACCTGACGACCGTGCGGCAGAACCAGTCGATCGGGTTCGTCGCCGCGACTGGCTTGCCCTATCCGTTGCAGATCACGCCGGAGTACGCGCACGAGCGCGGCCAGTGGTGCATCACGCCGTGTAGCGGTTGCGGCTCGATCCGATGACGACGATGGCGAAGACGCGCTTCCCCGACACCCCGGGCGGCTCGATCCCGATCGCGTTCTCCGCGTTCTGTCCGTGCGGCGGCACGATGATGCTCGCGATGGTCGAGGCCGCGCGCGGTCGTGCGGTCCCCGACGTCGCGCCGCGGCGCGAAGCCCCGGCGAGCACGCGGTGGAGCTGGATCCCCGCCGACGGCCGTCGCGCCCTGGTGTTCCACTACGTCGACAGGTCGGCGGGTCCGTCCGCGAAGGGCGCGCTCGTCGACGATCCGCCGACCGAGCAGCAGATCCGCAACGCGATCGATCATCCGGATCGCACGTTCCGCGAGCCCGCCAGGTTCGGTGCGATCGCGATCGGCGCCGCGGAGGCGCTGCGGCTCGGGCTCCCCAAGGATCCGCCGTGGATCGGCTTCTACGAGAACAAGCCCGTCCCGCCGGCGCGCGGCGAACCGTCGCGCGAGATCACGGCCGTCGTCACGCGCAAGGGCAAGGTCGTCGCGGGCGCCGAGGTGCGCATCGGCCATGCGGTCGGCCCGGCGCGCGAGTTGATCGCGCTCGACACGCGCGTCTCCGACGCCGAGGGCCGCTGCGTGTTTCCGCTCGCCGAGGTGACCGCGCTCGCGATCGTCGCGGCGACCGCCACGGCCGGGTCGAAGATCATCGACGTGCCGGGCGAGCGCGACTTCGTCGAGGTGCCGCTGCTCGAGCTCGGCGCGCTCGAGGGCAGGGTGACCAAGCAGGGCGTGCCGGTCGTTGGCTCGGTGTCGCTCACCGGACGCGACGGCGGCGTGCATCGCGTGCGGCGCGGCGACGCCACGGGCGCGTATCGCGTCGACGCCATCGTGCCGGGCGAGTACGACGTCTGCGTCGAGGGCATCGATCCATCGAATCACATGACGGCCGGCACGCCGACCTACGATCGCATCGTCGTGCCGGACGGCGGGATCGTGCGTCGCGACTTCGCGATCGTCGCGGGCACGCGCGTCGACGTCGTGCTGCGCGTCGAGCACGACACCCACAACGGCCGCGCGTACCTCATCGCCGGCGAGGTCGCGGCGCAGGCGGCGCAGACCTCGACGGAGCTGAACGCGCTCGTGAAGAGCCTCGACCCGCGCGCGTGGCAGTCTTCCAATTCGTCGAGGAACGACGGCACGCAGATGACGACGCAGTTTCTCGACGTGGCGCCGGGCGTGTACACGCTGTGCGTTTACCCGGGAGACTACGCGCCGAACCGTCATCCCGAGCAGCCGGTGGTCCGCGCGCGGATCGTCCTCGGGGCCGAGCCCGCGCGCGTCGAGCTCGTGCTCCCGCCGGTGCGGCGCTCGGGGCCAGCGGAGCCCGCGCGGCGCGGACCGACGAAGCCGCCGCCGATTCCGCCGAAGCGGTGACGCGACGGGTATGCGATGGTCCATGCATGTGCACGACAACGCTGGGCGTCGCGTCGATCGCGATGGTCGTCCTCGCGTGTGGCGCGACGCCATCGTCGCGATCCGCGCCCAACGCGACCGAGGGGCTGATCGAGGGCGACGGCGCGGCGCTGTTCTATCGCGTCATCGGGCGCATGATCGGGACCGGGCCGGACGTCCTCGTGATGATCCACGGCGGGCCGGGGATGGACATGGGGTACATGGTCCCCGACTTCGGCCCGCTGGCCGAGCACCATCGGCTGCTGTTCTACGACCAGCGCGGCGGCGGTCGCTCGGCGCGCCTGCGCGATGATCCGGCGCTCTACACGATGGCGCATCACGTGGCGGACCTCGAGGCGCTGCGCCGCCGGTTCGGCCTCGAGCGGATGACGCTGGTGGCGCACTCGTTCGGACCGGCCATCGCGGCGAGCTATGCGATCGCTCACCCCGAGCACGTCGCGCGCATGATCTTTCTGGGCCCTGTCCCGCCCCGCGCGGGTGACCTGTGGCGGCGCTACGGCGAGACCGTCGATGGCCGGCTGACCCCCACCGAGCGCGCCGAGCTCGCCAGGCTCGAGGTGGCGATGGTTCGCGGCGCCGACCCGGTGGCGTCGTGTCGCGCGTACTGGGCGATCGCCGTGAAGCCGCGCGTCGCTCGACCGGAGCTCGCGAGCCGCGTCACGGGTGACTTCTGCGGCGCAGGCGCGGAGGCGATCCGGTCGGGCATGGGCATCGCGGGTCCGCACACCCAGACCTCGCTCGGAGACTGGGATTTCGGGCCGGGCCTCGCCGCGGTCCGCGCGCCGACGTTGATCATCCATGGCGAGGCCGACGCGATCCCGATGGACCTGGTCGAGGGCTGGACGACCGCGCTGCCGGACGCGAAGCTCGTGAAGATCCCCGGCGCGTCACACTTTCCCTACGTCGAGCGCCCCGATCTGGTGTGGCCGCTGATCGAGGAGTTTCTGCGCGCGCACGCGCCGTGATGGCCTCGCCCGACTCATCCACCAGGTCGCCGGCTGCGACCTGCGCATCGCGGGCAACTCGCGGCGTACAAGCCTAGGTTCTCGCTCCCGGTGCGCACGCCCTGAAGCGCAGCGAGGAGCGTACTGAGGTACGCGACGGGTGGAGATGACCGTGGTCGATCTCCGTTGGCAGATGGTCCTCGACGGCGAGTGAATAGACGACCTGCCTGGCGAGCGGGCGGCGGCCCTGGCGCGCGGCGGCGGCTCGCCACCGGCGTTTGTGGCCGCGGCCACGCGCCAGTTTGTCCCCACCTGCGCTTTCGTGAAAAACGTTGGTCACATTCAGGCGGCACGGCCGCGCTATCTGACCGAGACCCGACACCTTGATCTGGTCGCTAAACCCGCCCCCCAAGGGGGCAATTCCTTGGAGCATCATATGAAGCCTGGAAGCCACATGAAGTCTGTTGTTGTCACCCCCAAGAACCTGAACCTGAACCGTGAAACGGTGCGATTGTTGACTACCGCGGAGCTAACGCTCGCTGCCGGCGGGAAGCCCGTCGCGAGCGGCGCCACCCGGTGCGAATGTTGAATTAGACCCCAGCGCCTCGACCACGACCGCGCTGCCGGACGCGAAGCTCGTGAAGATCCCCGGCGCGTCGCACTTTCCGTACGTCGAGCGCCCCGACCTGGTGTGGCCGCCGATCGAGGAGTTTTCTGCGCGCGCACGCGCCGTGATGGCCTAGGCGCGCCGACGGCGCGTGGCGAGCCAGGCGAGGAGCGAGACCAGCGGCCAGGCGAGCCAGGACGCGCTCATCCACCACGGCCGCGCGAAGCGGAACGTCAGCACGTGCCGGCCGGGCGGGACGTCGACGGCGGGGAAGTCCGGCGTGACGCGGCGGATCGCGACCGGCTTGCCGTCGACGTAGGCGCGCCAGCGCGGGTGCCAGCTCTCGCGCGCCATGAACGTCGTCGGCGCGGTGGCGTCGACCTCGGCGACGATGTCGGGTGCGTCGCCGGGCGAGTCTTGCCGGACGGCGCGGATCACGCCGCCGTGGGGCGCGGGCCCCGGCGCGCCGGCGTAGCCGAGCACGCGATCCTTGCGCGGCTGGTCGGTCTTGTACCAGGCGATCGCGGCGGCGTGCGCGGCCTTGCGACCCGGCGGCAGGATGCCGGTGACCTCGACCGCGGTGACCAGGCCGGCTGACGGCAACCGGATCGCCATGAAGTTCCGGGTCTCGAACAGCTTGGTGCCGCTCGGCATCTTCTCGAGGTTCGACTTCTGGAACACCAGGATCGGCGCGTCGTAGACCCACGCGTTCTTGGTGAAGTCTTTCACCGTCCACAGGAAGTCATAGTTGGGGCTGGCCTGCAGGCCGCCGCCGCCCATCATCAGCAGCGACGGTCGCCGCCCGTACTCGTAGCTCAGGAGGTTCCACCAGTGGTTCTCGGCGCCGGCGCCGACCTGCTTGCGGCCGGGCGGCTGGCTGCGCAGCAGCCACGTGATGGTGTGGAGCTCGTCGCCATGGCTGCTCTCGAAGTCGGCCAGCACGTGGACGCGCCCCGACAGCGCCCGCGCGCCGGGCAGCACGAGCAACACGAACAGGGCGGCGCAGATCGCGGCGATCGCGGTGCGCAGCGCGTACTGCGAGCGCAGCGCCGCCGCCAGCACCCACTCGACGAGCACGCCGACGAGCGCGACCGCGAACAGCACGACGACGCGCACCTCGTTGGGCGACAGGCGATCGAGCGAGGCCTGCCGGAGCAGCACGATCCAGCTCGCCTCCGGCGGCGCGATCACGACGAAGTACTCGGCGACCGCCGCGACGCCCACGCACGCGACCATGATCAGGCGCTGGCCGGCGCGCGAGACCGGCGAGCCCTCGGGCGCGTCCCAGATGCGCTGCGCGATCCACAGGAACCCCGCGCCGATCGCCATCGCCATCACGACCTGCATGGCGCCGAGGAAGCGCACCGCGGGGACGAGATCGTCGTCGGTCTTGGCGAGGTGCGGCCCGAACCCGAGCCACACCGCGTAGATCAGCGCCGGCGCCCACAGCCAGCGCAGGAAGCGCGCGCGCGCGGCGAGCAGCACGAAGGGCAGCGCGCAGGTCAGCACCATGGCGCGCGAGAAGTCGAAGATCGCGCCGCTCGTGAACCACCCGAGCAGCACCTTGAAGCCGGGGCCGACCTCGTCGTTGACGCGATGCGGGAAGCCGCCGAAGCCGTCGTAGTCGCGCACCAGCGGCAGCCAGATCGGCATCCAGGTCAGCGCCAGGCACGCGCCGAGGAGGCTCAGGCGCGCGAGCTCGCCGAGCCAGGGCCGCGGCGGCAGGTTGCGCCAGCGCCGGCCGAGCGCGCCGGTGATCGCGGCGAGGCCGCGCGCCTCGGGGTTGTCGGCGAGCCCCGCGCCGAGCTCCGCGAGCACGAAGTCGCAGGCGCGCAGCACGAGCTGGGCGAGCAGGCCCGCGACCAGCGCGACCGCGAGCGAGACGCCGGCGAACGGATGGCACAGCGTCACGAACGTGCCCCACGCGATCGCCGGGGCCAGGCCGCGCGCGTGGCTCGCCCAGCGCACCGCGTGGCCGAGCGCCATCGGGAACGCCGCGAGCGCCCAGGTCTGGGTGTAGAGGCCGACGTTGAACGTGCCGGCGTTGCCGGTGCCCCAGCGCGACTCGCCGTTCAGGAAGCCGATCGCGAGGCCACCGAGCACGGCCTGCCACGGCGTCGCGCCCATCAGGCGCAGGCCGCGATACGCCGCGGCGGGCGCGAGCACGAGCGGCAGGAACACGCTGAGCTGGAAGAAGAACAGATGGTGGCCGAACACCGCCGTCGGGATGGCCGACGCAAGCTGCGGCACCACCTGGTAGTAGTAGGCCGACGCGAAGCCGCCGTTGGCGTTGGGGTTCCAGAAGTCGAAGTCGCCGGCGCGCAGGCAGTCCGCGATCCGCGCGCTCTCCGTCATGTGGAACGTCAGGTCGTCGCCGGCGAGCTCGCCGCGAAACATGCCGGCGTAGATCGCGATCATCCCGAGCGTCAGCGCCGCGAGCGCGGGCAGCGCGCCGCGCGCCATCAACCACGCCACGCCGTGATCCCACGCGTCGGGCGGCTCGGGGTCCGCGGCCGGCGGGTGCGCTGCCAGCGGCGGAGTTGCCAGCACCGGCTCGACCAGCGCCGGATCGACCACGACCTTGGCGAGCGAGCCGTCGTCGTCGCGCGCCTCGCCGGGCAGCTCGTCGTCGGTCACGCGGGCTCCAGCAGCGCGGCGAGCCGGTCGTCGTCGAACGTCGGCGTCGCGCCGCGGAACTCGGCCACCGCGGCGGCCCAGCGGCTCGCGATCTGGCCGGACAGCGGGAGGTCCCAGCCGCACGTCATGCCGTACACGAACAGCGCGAGGTAGGCGTCGCCACACCCGACGTTGTCACCACCGGGCGCGGCGTGCACGCCCGCGATCTCGATCGCCGGGCCGGCGAGCGGGTGGATCGTCGAGCCGCCGGCGCCGTGCGTGACGACGATGATGCGCGGCCGCGCGCTGCGCAGCGCTTCGATCGGATCGTGCCAGCGGAACAGCTGGCCGAGCTGGTCGACCTCGCGATCATTCAGCTTGATCAGATCGGCGTGCTCGAGCGCCTCGGCGATCGCGTGGCTCGCCTGGTCATTGGGCCGCAGGTTGGCGTCGTAGACCTTGAGCGCGCCGGCCCGCGCCGCGGCGATGGCCTCGCGCCACGCGGCGAGCCCGTCCGGCGTGCGCTGCGACAGCGTGCCGTAGATCAACACGCCAGCGTCGCGGATCGCCTGGCGCGCGGCGCCGGTGCACACGATGCGCTCCCACGCGCGGCCGGCGTGCAGCGTGTAGCGCGGCTCGCCGCCGACCAGCTCGATCGTGACCTCGCCGGTCGCGCGCTCCGGATCGACCTGGACGAGCGAGGTGTCGACCAGCTCGGCCATGCGCTCGATCGCGCGCCGGCCGTCGGCGTCGTCGCCGACCCGGGTGACCAGCTGGGCCCAGCCGCCGGCCTGCGCCAGGTGCCACGCGACGTTCGCCGGCGCGCCGCCGAGCTGGTCGCCGCCGCGCGCCGCGGGGAACCGGTCCCACAGCAGCTCTCCCCAGATGACGACCGCGTCCGTTGACATCGCGCTACTTAGTGTAAACAATACACTCTACAAATGCCCGAGCACCAACCTTTGTACGGCGGCTCGCTCGCGCTCCTCACCGACTTGTATCAGCTCACGATGGCCTGCGGCTACTGGAAGGCCGGGACAGCTGACCGCGAGGCGGTGTTTCACCTGACGTATCGCCGAGCGCCGTTCGGCGGCGGCTACGCGATCGCCGCGGGGATTGCGCCCGCCCTCAGCTACCTCCGAGGGCTGCAGTTCTCACCCGATGACCTCGCGTACCTGGCGACCCTGCGCGACGGCCGCGCCGCGCCGCTGTTCCCGCAGGGCTTCCTCGACTACCTCGCGGCGTTCCGCTTCGCGTGCACGGTCGACGCCGCCCCCGAGGGCAGCCTGGTGTTCCCCCACGAGCCGATCCTGCGCGTGCGCGGGCCGATCCTGCACGCCCAGCTGGTCGAGACCGCGCTGCTCACGATGATCAACTTCGAGACCCTCGTCGCCACCAAGGCGTCGCGCGTCGTCCAGGCCGCGCGCGGCGCGCCGGTGATCGAGTTCGGGCTGCGCCGGGCGCAGGGCATCGACGGCGGCGTGTGCGCGTCGCGCGCGTCGTACATCGGCGGCTGCGCCGCGACCTCGAACGTGCTCGCCGGCAAGCTGTACGGCATCCCGGTGCGCGGCACGCACGCCCACAGCTGGGTCATGTTCTACGGCGACGAGCTCGCCGCGTTTCGTGCCTACGCCGACGCGCTGCCCGGCAACTGCACGCTGCTGGTCGACACCTACGACTCGCTCGAGGGCGTGCGCCACGCCATCACGGTCGGCCACGAGCTGCGCGCGCACGGCCACGAGCTCGCCGGGATCCGGCTCGACTCCGGCGACCTCGCGCACCTCTCGATCGAGGCCCGCCGCATGCTCGACGCCGCCGGCTTCCCGGCCGCCAAGATCGTCGCGTCCAACGACCTCGACGAGGCGGTGATCGCGTCGCTGTTCGAGCAGGGCGCGAAGATCGACACGTTCGGCGTCGGCACCCGGCTGGTCACCGCGTACGACCAGCCGGCGCTCGGCGGGGTCTACAAGCTCGGCGCGGCGCGCGACGCGGACGGCGTGTGGCGCGAGGCGGTCAAGCTGTCCGAGCAGCCGATCAAGATCTCGAACCCCGGCACGCTCGCGGTGCGCCGGCTGCGCCACCGCGGCGAGCTGGTCGCCGACATCATCTACGACAGCGACGCCGGGTTCGCCGCCACGGCCGCGCTGCACGACATCGACGATCCGCTGCGGCCGCCGAGCACGCCGGTGTTCGACGCCTCCGAGGACCTGCTCGTGACCTACCTGCGCGACGGCCAGGTCGTCCGGGAAGCGGACAGCGTCGCCGTCGCCCGGGAGCGCGCGGCGCGCGAGCTGACCCAGCTGTCGCCCCGCGCCCGCCGGTTCCTCAACCCGCAGCCGTACCCGGTCGGGCTCGATCCCCACGTCCACGTCCGCAAGCAGACGCTGGTCGCCGAGGCGCGCGCCCGGACCGCGCGCGAAACTCAGCAGGAGACCGAGTCGTGACCACGCCGGTCGTGTTCGCGCTGAACAGCTACGAGTACCTCGGGCGCGCGGTCGCGGCGCAGACCGGCTGGGAGCTCGGCGTGGTGCGGCGCAAGACGTTCCCCGACGGCGAGCACTACCTGCGGATCGAGACCGATCCGACCGATCGCGACGTCGTCCTGGTCGGCGGCACGCCCGACGACGCCTCGACGCTCGAGCTCTACGATCTGGCGTGCGGCCTGGTGACCGGCGGCGCGTACCGGCTGCGCATGGTGATGCCGTTCTTCGGCTACTCGACGATGGAGCGCCAGGTCAAGTTCGGCGAGATCGTGACCGCCAAGACGCGGGCGCGCCTGCTGTCGTCGATCCCGATGGCGAGCCGCGGCACGCAGGTCTTCCTGCTCGACCTCCACGTCGCCGCGATCGCGCACTACTTCGAGGGCGGCATCCGGCCGATCCACATGTACGGCAAGTCGCTGGTCACCGCCGCGGCGCGCCGGCTCGGCGGCGACGACTTCGTGCTGGCGTGCACCGACGCCGGCCGCGCCAAGTGGGTCGAGTCGCTCGCCAACGATCTCAACGTCGCGGCGGCGTTCGTCTACAAGCGGCGCCACGACGACGCCACCGAGGTCACCGGGGTGTCGGCCCAGGTCAGCGGCAAGCGCGTCGTGATCTACGACGACATGATCCGCACCGGTGGCTCGCTGCTCAACGCGGCGCGCGCATACCGCGACTCCGGCGCGGTGGCAATCGACGCGATCGCGACGCACGGCTTGTTCCCGGGCGACTCGCCGACAGCCACCCGCGCGCGGTGGCGCTCCAGAGCCCGTTCCTCGAGGTCGATAGCACCGCAACCCTCCTGGCGGAGCATCTCATCTCCAACCGCTGATCGCAGGAATCGCCATGAGACTCATCAAGGTCGCTGTCGCGTGCGTCAACCAGACGCCGTTCGCGTGGGACGAGAACTTCGCGCACCTGCGCCTCGCGATCGAGCGCGCACGGAGCGAGGGCGTGACGCTGTTGTGCCTGCCCGAGCTCGCGGTCACCGGCTACGCCTGCGAGGACGCGTTCTTCATGTCGGGCCTGCAGGACACCGCGTTCGCGCAGCTCGAGGCGCTCGCCGCGCTGACCGCCGGCATGGTCGTCGCCGTCGGCCTGCCGGTCTATCACGAGAAGGCGCTGTACGACGCCGCGGCGCTGCTCGCCGACGGCCGCATCGTCGGCTTCGTCGGCAAGCAGTTCCTCGCCGGCGACGGCATCCACTACGAGCCGCGCTGGTTCAAGGCGTGGCCGCGCGGCGAGGTCGACGTGCTCGAGCGCACCGCGCGCGACGGCACGGTGCAGCGCTATCCGATCGGCGATCTGCTGTTCGACATCGGCGATGTCCGCATCGGCTTCGAGATCTGCGAGGACGCGTGGGTCGCCAACCGACCCGGCATCGAGCTGGCGCTGCGCGGCGCCGACGTCTTGTGCAACCCGTCGGCGAGCCACTTCGCGTTCGACAAGTTCGCGGTGCGCCAGCGCTTCGTCGTCGAGGGCTCGCGCGCGTTCGGCGTCGCCTACCTGTACGCGAACCTGATGGGCAACGAGGCCGGCCGCGTGGTCTACGACGGCGGCGGGCTCGTCGCGTCGAACGGCGAGCTGTGCGCGCGCGGCCGGCGGTTCTCGTTCCACGACATCGAGCTCACCACCGCGGTGGTCGACATCGACACCAACCGGCGCGAGCAAGCGCGGCGCGGCAGCCACCGGCCGCGCCACGACGCCGAGGCGCTGGTCGTCGAGCAGGCGTTCGTGTGGCCGGCGCGCAAGCCGGAGTCGATCGCGCGCGCCCAGCTCTCGTGGGACGATCACGCGAGCGTGCGCGAGGAGGAGCTCGCGCGCGCTGTCGCGCTCGGGCTGTGGGACTACCTGCGCAAGAGTCGCGCCCAGGGCTACGTGGTCTCGCTGTCCGGCGGCGCCGACTCGGCCGCGTGCGCGGTGCTGGTCGCGCTGGCCATTCAGCTCGCGTACGCCGAGCTCGGCGCGGGCGGCGTGCGCGCGCAGCTGCCGGGCTGCCCGCGCCTGCACGACGTGATCGACGCCGGCGGCGGTCCCGACGCGGCGACCCGCGCGCTGCTCGCGTGCGCCTACCAGCCGACCCAGCACAGCGGCCCGGTCACCCGCCACGCCGCCGAGCGCATCGCCAAGGCGGTCGGCGCCGAGTTTCACATCATCGACGTCGACGCCCAGTACCAGGCGTACATCGCGTCGCTCGAGACCGCGATCGGCCGCAAGCTGACCTGGGCGACCGACGACGTGACCCTGCAGAACATCCAGGCCCGGGTGCGCGCGCCGTCGATCTGGATGCTCGCCAACCTGCGCGGCGCCGTGCTGCTGACGACGTCGAACCGCTCCGAAGCCGCGGTCGGCTACGCGACGATGGACGGCGATACGTCCGGTGGCCTCGCGCCGCTCGGCGGCATCGACAAGCCCTACCTGCGCGCGTGGCTGCGCTGGATGGAGACCGTCGGGCCGGCCGGCCTCGCGCCGCTGCCCGCGCTGAGCGTGATCAACGCGCAGCAGCCGACCGCCGAGCTGCGGCCGCCGGACGCCTCCGGCACGGCGCAGACCGACGAGGCCGACCTCATGCCGTACGACTTCCTCGAGGCGGTCGAGGACGCGGCGATCCGTGACAAGCACACCCCGGTCGAGGTCCTCGAGGAGCTGTTGCCGCGCTACCCGGATCAGACGCCGATCCAGCTCGCGACCTGGATCGAGCGGTTCTTCCGGCTGTGGTGCCAGAACCAGTGGAAGCGCGAGCGCCTCGCGCCGAGCTTTCACCTCGACGATCGCAACGTCGATCCGCGGTCGTGGTGCCGGTTCCCGATCCTGTCGGGCGGCTTCGCGCGCGAGCTCGCCGAGCTGCGCGCCTACGTGGCGTCCGGGAAGGCCGAGCGGTGAGCCACAGCTACGACTACGCGCGCGCCGCGCTCACGGTCGACTGCGTCGTGTTCGGCCTCGACGAGACCGATCTCAAGGTGCTCCTGATCCAGCGCAAGCTCGCGCCGTTCCAGCACGCGTGGGCGCTACCCGGCGGCTTCGTGCGGGTCGACGAGACCCTCGACCAGGCCGCGCAGCGCGAGCTCGCCGAGGAGGCCGGCGTCCGCGACGTCTACCTCGAGCAGCTCTACACCTTCGGCGCGCTCGACCGCGATCCGCGCGAGCGCGTCGTCACCGTCGCGTACTACGCCCTCGCCAAGCTCAGCGACCACCGGATCCGCGCCGCGACCGACGCGATGGGCGTCGGCTGGTTCGCGCTCGACGATCTCCCCAAGCTGGCCTTCGATCACGACGACATCGTGCTGCGCGCGCACGAGCGCCTGCGCGGCAAGGTGCGCTACGCCCCGATCGGCTTCGAGCTGTTGCCGCCGCGCTTCTCGCTGACCCAGCTCCAGCGGCTCTACGAGATCATCCTCGGCACCGACCTCGACAAGCGCAACTTCCGCAAGAAGCTGCTCTCGATGGACCTCCTCGTCGAGACCGACGAGGTCGAGACCGGCGTCCGCCACCGCGCGGCCCGCCTCTACCGCTTCGACCGCCGCAAGTACGAGCGCCTGCTCAAGCAGGGCTTCGAGCTGTCGATCTAGAGACGAGCGCCAGCTCCCCAATCGGAGCACGGTGCTTGCGCTCGCAATCCCAAGAGAACTCCCATCTCGGGAGAGCAGAGAATCAACGCAGCGTCATGAATGTCGCGCCCCTCCGCCCGTCGCCCGTAGCTGAAGTCGCCGGCTCGACCAACGCCCAGTGCAGTGGCCCCATCGCTACCTCGCAATTGTCGCAGGCAGCGGAGACGAGCTCGTAGCTGCGGGGACGCGGAGATGCGTGGATGCCAAGCAACGTGAGCATCGTCCGCCCATCGTCTGACCCGGGCCGGTCGGCTCGAAGCTCACCGGTGTCGGCGTGCAGCCAGGCGGACGCAATCGCATTGGTCAGCATGCCCAACGAGTTGGCATCGACTCCTCGGCATGAGTCGCCGGCGAACGCGGTGGTGACGAGGCGCGGCCATGAGCCGGCACGCTGCGAGATGTCTGCCCGGATGCGCGGTAACCAGATCCAGGTGCTCCCCGGCTCGCGCTGCACCTGCCAGACGGTGTCACCGTTCAGGTTCAATTCACGCTCCGTCTGGGTCGCGAGTGCACGGATCGCCACGCGACTGCTGCCGTGAACGAGGCGCGCGTACACCACGTGCTCGTCAAGGCTATCGAACGCGGCGACCGCTCGCGAGCCGCTGGCTTCCCCGCGAACGTCGGCATCTGGAAGTACCCGCTCGACACCGCTGACATCGTCGATCAGCACCAGCGTGCCACCGCGAACCACGACCAGCCACCGATTGTCTCTCGATGCCGCGGCGAAAGCGTCGAGCGCCACGCCCTCGCCGCTGCCGCGTACGAGATACGGCACCATCGCATCTCCCATGAAACCGCCCTCCGGAGAACGCTGCACTCGAATCCCTTGCGTACCGTCGGTATCGAGTCGTGCCTGGCACACCACGAGCCAGCGCCCATTGGTTGCGCCGCGGAGCACGTCAATGGGGTGCGCCGTTCCGATCGCGACCCCGATCGGGGGCGGCGGGAGGCTGGAGCTTGGGGCCGGGGGTGATCTGCATGCTAGCAGCACTCCGGTAAGGAGGAGCGCGATACGAGGCATGCTACTGTGTACCACAGTTGATGCAGGTGTCCAGGTACGGCTGCATGCCGTCGTGTTCGGAGACGGTGCCACCCTTGTTCATGGTCCAGTCCCCCATTGAGCCGTAATACAGCTGACCAGCGCCCCACCCCTGGGCTGGTTCTGACCCGGGGATCAGGCGCAACGGAAACGTCTTGTACACGCTGTGCATAGCCTCGTGTGCCACTGTGTTCTTCAAACACGGCTGGTAGCTTGCCAATACCGTGGGCCGACCACCCAAGACCACCCCTTCTTTATACATTTCTGTGATTCCGAGTCCGCGGTTACCACGAGAGTCCGTGAGTTTGCCAAAAATGTCAGACTTAATCATGTTCGTGGCCAACGGTGTTTCCACATGACCCATAGGTCGCCCGCAGTAAATGGCGCCAGTCAGCAATGCGAAAATCCATTGTCTCTTGAGACTTGCACCAAACGACGCAGCGCCGCATTTTTCGAAATGGCATTTGTCGATATCTTGGATAGCTTGATCGATCGCCACTCGAATCTTGTTCTGTTGCCAGTCTCCGCACGAGGCGTCAAAGCGAAGCTCCCAGCCTGGTGGGATCAGCTTGTTGTATTCGTCGCGAATCTTGCTCCTGGCGCCAGACTCATCCACGTGACCAAGATAGTCACCACGCGCAAGCAGATAGCCCTCCGGAAGCAGGCGTGCGGATTGATCGGCTGGGTCGGGTTGGAGGAATCCACCGAACAGCGGATCGTACGCGCGGAGATGATTGATCACAATTGATGGGCGCACCGACGTTGCGCTCGCGTTGGGGCTTGCCTCGGTATGCTCTAGGATCAGCT
>Ga0307513_10007157_pt1 | contig 14505 bp, 17 predicted proteins | sample 15_EM_MG_FD_202174 | JGI IMG/M metagenome (GOLD analysis project Ga0307513, IMG submission 202174) | Populus trichocarpa ectomycorrhiza microbial communities from riparian zone in the Pacific Northwest, United States - 15_EM | ecosystem: Host-associated > Plants > Roots > Unclassified | place... | reverse complement strand
AATCTTAAACAATACTTTCCATTCCGTCGATACCCAACTCTCCCGTATGGCCCAAGAGCAGAAGACGCACTCGGGGTGTACAGCGGTCGTAGCGTTCCTGCGATGGGAGGACGCACAAAGCGGGCAGTCATTCCTAAAGGAGCAACAACAACACTCTTCCCAGTCCCTTCTTACCCAGCCAGAACGTACTGCCTCCCCCGCTCCTGTTGAACCGCTTCATTCTTCAAGCCCTGAACCCGCTGAGAGCGGACGCATAACGCCGTCGGGCGGGTCGCGTATTCGCAATGCCGTGAAGAACATCGCGAACCGGCTCTCTTCGTCCTCAACGTCTACCAACCCCGCGGGATCATTGTCCGCACGCATCGTCAATGGCGCGAAGCAACCACCGTTCGAACCCAAGGACAGCGGTGCGGGCTTGAGCAAAGTGCTATATGCGGCTAATGCGGGGGATGCGCGCGCAGTATTGTGTAGAGGTGGCGAGGCCCTCAGGCTGACGTATGATCACAAGGGGAGTGATCCTCAAGAGACGAGACGAATTCAGAATGCTGGTGGGTATATGATGAACAATCGGGTTAATGGTAAGTGTCTGGATATGTACTGGCTCAGGAAGGTGCAAGTCCAGCGCTGATTGGATGATAGGTGTACTTGCTGTTACGCGCAGTCTTGGGGATTCGAGCATGAAGGATTATGTCGTTGGGTCACCTTATACCACCGAGACGGAGATATGTGATGTGGACGAGTTTTTGATTATCGCTTGTGACGGAGTGAGTACTTTCTCCCCATCCTCACCCTTGACCAAGCGTTAACGGACGCCATGCGCTCAGCTCTGGGACGTATGCGAAGATCAAGAAGCCATAGAGCTCGTGCGGCACATGCAGGATGCCCAGGCGATGGCCAAGAAACTGCTTGACCATGCACTTGCCAAGTTTTCCACGGACAACGTTACTGTAATCGTCATCCGGTTCCGACATGAGAGGAAGAGCGGTGCTGGGATCCACAAGGAGGGCAGTTCATTTACAGTCGTTTCGAATGGGGCCGCAGGTGCGGGCAAGGCATAGCGGAACTTGTTCTTCAAGGACGGATGTCTTGTTAGGAGTGAAACGACGAAGCGAGGAGATATTTGTTTCGTCCTTCTCCATTAATATATCGAAGAATTCCCTTGCTTGTGCGGTGGGACTTGACCTCCAGCCAGCACCAGCCGAAGGATCAGTCCGAGGCTTCCCGACTTGCATGTGAAAACGATCACTCTTCGCATTTTCATATCTAATGCACTCCGACCAACCGACCAAAGGAACCTCAACTCTCTATTACAGTGCGACCAGGCCAAAAGGTTTAATAACTATTAATTGCCGGAATCACGCACGACTCATATAACCCCCCGATTCCTTATCGTTGCTAGACCCAGACCATCCTGCTAACCTTTGCTTTTTAAGAAACCTGGCGGAAGAAAAGATTCATCTTATGTCAAACTGTAGGTAACGACGGTAGAACGGATGGGGCTTGAACACTGGTCGCAAAGCTTGTACTCTCACAGGTCTTGGACAAAAGACAGCATGCCTGTCGGTAGGAGTAAAAGGTACCAAGCTGATCTCAATTTCGGCGCCCTAGGCTTCATCGGCCCAATGGACCCGTCCGCGCCTCTGAGGGGCCACATCGTTATCTCCAATACCCGATCCACCAGGAAGTACCATAATTTTCGGACGAGGGACATGAGGCGGAGGGAGCGGACTTGAGCCCCCGCTTCCCTCTGAAATTGTCTCATCGAGTTCACGCATCATATCTCCCACCGACCTCGGAGGTGCGCGTGTGGTCGTCACGCCAGGAGGGGGCGCAAATTTGACGGGAGGAGTAGGCGGACGATGCGGACTCGGGTCTCGGCTGTCTCCCGAAAGCGACTCATCAAGCTCACGCATCATGTCTTCCACCGTCCTCGGAGGTGCGCGTGTGGTCGTCACGCCAGGAAGGGGCGCAAATTTGACCGGAGGAGTAGGCGGACGATGTGGACTTGGGTCTCGGCTGTCTCCCGAAAGCGACTCATCGAGTTCGCGCATCATGTCCGCCACCGATCTCACAATAAAATCCAACATCGGGGCATCCAGCGGCAGGTGCTGCTTGGAAGGGACCTTGGCATCGTGTCGTACCCTCTCTTCGGCGTCAGCCTCTTTCGTCAACTGAGCCCCGGTTTGCGCCTTGGCTCTCCAGGCGGCGACCTTCGCTTGAACTTCAGGGAGGACCTTTGACATGTTGATTTCAGGCGAAGAATGAATTGTTTCAGACTCCGGGGCTTCTAGGCTGCTCCTTGAAGAAGCGGAGCTTTGGTACGTAGTTTTCCAGGTGTGGAGCGTGCGCATGTTCGGGATGACAACCACGGGAGTGGTGGCCCAATGGCTGCTCTGTGCAGTGATGACAGCTTCCACCCCGCTCCCAGTGAACGTACTGATTGGTTGTCCAGCGAGGATGTGTCCAGGAGGGTAAACTGACACTGGTAGCTCACTAGGGTCCAGTGGCAGCGGCTGACCAGAGACCAGTGGCGACGACTGACCAGGGATTAGCGAGGGCTCATATAGGCTCCTGAATAACTCGACGTACCTGTAATGCCCTACCTTGTTTAATGAGCGTGTTCTCTTCAATTGTCGCTATCTTGTTGGGCGAAAAAAACTTCTTTTCGGGAGTGACTACATGGAAGTGTTGCAGAGTAATCCGATCTGAAAAAGAAACACCCCCGACCCTCAAAGATGATGGTACAATTTCCCCAGCGCGCACCCGATTGATCTCCGATAAGATTTGTGGTTTCCAGGATGCCGAAAAGAAAGTAATAGAATCTGTTTGTCTACCTATCAGATTCGTTGCTCTCTCAATGACTTCCTCAGCCTTTCTCTCTTGCCCCTTGGCCTTGTAAGCCTGGGCAAGCCTGGTGAGGGAGACCGCTAGTTGGTCATCCGGCGGAGGTTCGAGACTCTCGAAAATTTTGGCGGCTTCTTTGAGACTATGTAGTGCTGAGTCGTATTGCTGAATGAGCATCAACGCCCTTCCAAGCGAAGATAAGGTGGATGCGAGGTAATTGGAATAGAGTGGATACAAAGAGGACAGTCTGCGGTACGTCGAAACTGCTTTCAATCGCAGTTCAACTCCCTTCTGTAGTTCTGGCTCAAATGCGGAAGAAATGCGCAGCACCAGGCCTAAGAGCGGGTGTGGCTCTTTCACGCTCAGGGATTCGGCCCACTGTACGGCTTCTGCACAAGTACCACGAGCCTCTCCAAAGGATCCAGACAAGCCGAGAAGCAGAGCCATGGACCCAAGGAAGGACACGAGATCATAAGTCAACATGCTTCCTGGATGAGGACGGAGCATGCGAAGAAGAGGTAGAATGCGACGGTGTAACGCCAAACTTTCTTGGTATTGGTGAAGGCATATGAGATACCGAGAAATTTTGCGAAGATTAGAAAGCAGAAGGGTGGGTTCTAGACCCTTGCTGGACGAAACTGCCCCCTGGATGTTGTCCAAAATATTCAAACTTGTCCTGATGGCATCATCGATTGACACAGTCCGCTTCTCGAAATCTAATACGGTTTCTCCATCATGAAAGGGGCGCTCATGGTAGGGGGCAATCGGAAAATTGGCCTCGAGAGCAGAGAGCAGAGAAGAGAATTTGGAACGAAAGTACTGCCAGTCTGGCGATGCTTCTGACTGTATTGAGATCAGCGTTTTGTATTCCACTTCCTCCGTAGCCTTCACCCACCTTTGAAAAGGTTTCCTGCTCTTGACAGATGAGTGTTGAGTTGAGGCCAGAGTATGGCTTGCGGTGGCATTCGTCTAGAAACCTGTGAAAGCTCATGTTCAATTCGACTATCCCATCCTCGATGTTCTTCCTGTTCGCAGCGTCTTTGTCAAACTTTCTGTCAAGTGAGACGATACGAGAATCAGTACGAAGATGCAGTTCGGTCTTTAGGTTGCGGGAATAGGGATCAATGAGCCCTTGATATTCGCGAACAAAGTAGTGAGTTACGAACTATCCAATTCTGATATGCAAAACTGAGGTTCACTTCGAGGCGCTCCAGTTGAGTAAGAAACTCATTTTTTCGGAACAAAGAAGGAAGTCATAGACCTCCTACCATATTTTCTGTCGCATTCTTCACTAATCTGCTTCAACTCGCTGAAACAAGTGAGAAAATAACCGAGGTGGGAGCTGGAGGGTACGGACTGATGAAGGTCCCGAAGCGTTGCTTGTACCGCTTGCTCTTCTTGGTAAGACTGATTCTTATCCATCAATAACTTCATCTTCTCAAGTTCGGCGTGAATCTGTTCAATCCTCTCGCAGACTTCCTTTGAAACGCCCCTTCCCTGGACGGTTCACATGATTCAGTTGGTACCCTCAAGAATTGCTAGGACAAGGTACTGACTTCCTGAACTGTGGCATAGATGTGCTTCACAAGTTGAATCAGCCCAGGGACAGCAAGAACAACACCGACGACCTCAAATCCGGACATGTACGGGGTTCAAATGGAGCAAATTGGATCACCTCTCATGCCCATCTATACTGGTTTAAGGCCGTTTCTGAGAGACTGGAATTGAAAGCGGGCAGGTAGGCATCCAGAGTGCGATCGATTATCCACGTGCCTGGCGTGCGAAATCATTTCAATGGGTGATGCTTTGAAGGACCATTTTGGACGAGTTCGACAAGCGCCGCGCTGCCAGGAAGTACGCACATGTTTCCCACGTCAGGGATCTGTTCTATTCTCGCACCGCTGCAATGTGGGTACTGTTTTCGATCTGTACTCTCGCGGGATTGGAGGCCGTGTGGCGGCACCGGTTGCGTCTTTGATCCGTGCCCTGCTGTTTTATGGTGTTACTGGATATATAGCCACCAATCCAGATGCCACTGCAGTTTTCCTTGCGCCTCGAATTTTAACACGCCTCCGCCGCCTCTCCGGGCTCCCATGCGTCCATGCATACTAGTGTAGGAGACTTCAGTGTCCCTGCGAGGTCCCGCTGGACAGCGTGTTGCCCTCTCCAAATGACAAACCGGGTAGCACACGTAGTATGCGCGCGTGTCTCAGTCAGCATCCCGAGGTTGTATAACGTAATTTCCATTATACGCGAGGGTGATCACCTTCTGTCACGACGTATAGGTGGTAAACAGTGGTGTAAGGTGCACGAGTAGGGTGCACGGACGACAAATGGCGGCCCAGGACGACGACATGACAACTCGTCGGTCCAGAAACAGGATGGGGGGCGATGAGACGAAACGAATGGCTGAGACAATGGGCCGGTGAAGTAAGGACAATGCAGTGAAGATAACGAACAAGGGCTTGAGGGCAATCAATGGAGGGGGATTCGACAAAGCGGGGCGGGAAAGGGCGATGCTACAATTATACTGTCTACCTATATACATAATATGCTCATGGCAATTACCTGATTATCACCAAAAGGCTCTGTTTATATAAAGTCCATGTCTTTGCGACCGATGAAGATGCATATGGTAGATTCAATCCCTGTAATTTGGGCGCTCATATTGACTGTAAGCCCCGCGTTGTATTGTATCTTGAAGTTAACGAGCTCCTGTTTGAGCTGGCGGACTCCTGAGAGACCCAATCACAGGATTGATTTCGGATTACAGACTCTCAAATCTCCTACAACCCTTGAGAGGAAAGTTGCACTATTGGATTACTAGGACTGATCCATCGTGTGTCAACATACTCAGTAGTAATAGACTTCTGATTGAGGATCACTTACCAGTCGGAACTATACATATCTCATCCCTTCCATCTGCCCGTTCCAAACTCCATGTGCCAGGGAGATCACACTGAATGTACTATGCTTATTACGGCATATTCTCCGAAGCGCAGCGGCACGTTTCAACTGAGGGCACAACGGACCCTCCCCAACCTCTCGGTAGCTCCATTGGCTGGAGTCACGTTGATGGCCTAAATACTCATTTTCCATATTATGTGGTTCTCGCCGACAGATGGTACAAATGCATGGAGAGTGTTGATTGTTGTCAAGCGCCTGTGAGTCCATTTTTGCGGTGCGTTTGTTGTCCTCAGTTGGGTCTATGGTACTCTCTTGGGGGTCCCCTGATGAACCAAGGTTTACGATTGCATAGATTCCTGGTTCTGTTGGATGGTATGGAGGGGGTGGAATGGTTGGTGATTTTACTATGGGACTTTCAAATCGAGGGAGCTGTGTCGCATAGAAAGGAGGTAGACATTCTATTGTCGGGTCGGTCTTGGGCACTGAGAGCTAGTCATCAAAAAGAGTGTGATCATGAGAACGATGACTGACTTGGCTTATGATTACCAATTTCTTGAAGCCAGGGTGTGGTTGGGGGTGCCTATTCATAGTCTATTTCAATGATCGAAAGGGCTTACAAGGTTGACTGGACAAACCTTCGTCTGCTCATCGCTCATGAGCTGAAATGAAGGGGTGGAAAGGATTCTTGGTATTCTCTCCCCGCCTCCACTGTCATGGTGTTGCTTGATTGACGGTGTCGCCACAAGTGAAAGCCGAGCAGGAACAGGTGAACCGTTTTGCAGAGATCGAGTAGCCACCAGGACAGAAATACTCAATGAACGGATCCGGATAGAACCTGGAGTTGTTTCACCGGCCATCGCACGTCGAAGTTCTCTTTGTAATGGAGGGACCCAAGGCCTAAATGTTACCGCATTTACATGGGTTGTATGGTTATCCATTATCCGTGCGGCGATATCAAAATACTTTCTGGCTTCCTCTGAGTTCCCCAGTATATTGTTAGCTTGCCCGAGTCGAACAAGGCACACCCCAAGATGTTCAGGTGTTGCAGCGCGTAAAGACTTGAACATTTTCTTCGCTCGGTTCAAGTCCCGGAGAGCCTCGGTAGCCCTGCTAGCCTTCAGTAGGAGCCGTCCGCGAGAACTGAGTGTCTCAGCGAGACGCACAAGGATAACATCTTTGTCCTCGTGCTGGTGGGTGATTAACGACTCATAGAGGGTAATAGCTCGAGAGAGGAGCGAAAGTTTGGTCTCTTGAGATTCCTCCAATGAATACTGGACGCGGAGAAGAAGGGGAAGAATTGGGTGCGGAACTACGTTGCTAAAGCTTTCGGCAATCAACAAAGCACGTGCGCAGACCGCGCGAGCTTCGCTTATGACATCGTTTCCCGCAAGCAAGGGTGCGAGCGAGCCAAGGGTGGCGGCAAGGTCGAAGAGAAATGCCCCAGGTGTCTCAAGCTGCGCCTCGAAGTCGATCAAAAGCCTCTCGATGAAGCGAAGGACGTCAAGCGCAGCACCATATTGACTCAGAACCACCAACTGGCGGGAGAGGTTCCGCAGAGCAAAGAATAAATTGAAGGGAGACAGAGGCCGCTTGTGTCGCAGGGCATTTAAGACTCGCAGGCAGCTCTCTACCGCATCGTCGTGAGTTATCGCGGCGTGGTCATCGCGCGGAAGAGGATTACGGGGACGACTCGACTGGGGAGGGATGCGCGGGATGTGGGTCTCTTGCAGCGCTTTCATGAGAGCAGAAAAGCGCGATTGAAGAAGTAATTGATCTGCAGTGGGCCCCACCTCACTGGATAGAATGGCCTGGAAGCGTATTAGGCGATCAACGAGAGGTGAGTACGCCAATTTACCTTGTTCACAGTTCTACTGTCAGTGATCTCATTTGGAGTGGCCGTATTCCCTATTTCTCCGGTCCCGTCAGGTTGAAGCACCATGAATGCTTCAAGAAAACATCCAATGTTTGCTCGCAATTCGTTAAGGCCATCCGCGAGGCCTGACATATTCGAGCGATTGTGAGCAGCTTCTTCATCAAATCTCCTCTCAAATCCATGTATTTGCACACTGGTACGGGCCTGGATTTCAACCTTGCAATGAAATATCAGACTTTCCCCCAGCACTGCAGCGATAAAATGCATACCTGCCATTTATTATAAGTGAGCATGATACTGTCGTGAAGCGCGGAGACTTGTGCAGCAGGGTCTTTCCCGACAAAGCGCCTGGCTACTCGTTGCCGAAAACAGAGCTTCGCACAGTAATAGGACAGGCAATTATCAAGGACTTCTTTGAGCTCCCTGACTGGAGGTCAGAAAGGCACGAGTGGTCAGTTATTGATTCACGTACGCCTGAAACCCATTGATCGCCGCTTGAACTAGCGGATTGAGTAGGTACCCTTGGTCTCGATCAAAAAGCCTGTCCATGCTCTCTAGGTGACCTTGAATTTGACTAATTAGGGTAGAAACTTGTTTGGGGACGTCTTTGCACTAGAAGCAGGAGTAAGCGGCTAGCGAGTCGGGTGCGCCCAAATTAGTACGTACCCCCTGTAGTGCAACCAGAGTGCATTTGCAGAGCTCTATAAGCCCCGGTATCGCGATAACAACTCCCACAATCTCAAAACCGCTCATTAGGAAGTATTCGAAGAGGCGGCACGATCCAAGTCTCACAGGGAGCGCCTTGGCTAGATACCGTTCGAAGAGTCTGGTTTGTGACACACTGGCCAGCCGCAAGCTATATGCATCAACGCCATCTGCATCCAAGATGGTCAACCAGAGACCGTCTTTTCGTACTGAGTTGACTATGCTGATGTTTGAAATATTTCGGGTACAAACTCTCGGCGGTTGCTATTAGGTACCTGTTTCATCTCCTAATCAAGCATTGGCCGGCGCCCCCGCGGCCATCGCGTACAGTTCGTTGAGGTGAGCGCCTGCTATTCACTCGGTTTTGCGCTCTTGTGTTTATTGAATAGGTTGGCTATTCACTCGGTTTTGCGCTCTTGTGTTTATTGAATAGGTTGGCTATTCACTCGGTTTTGCGCTCTTGTGTTTATTGAATAGGTTGCTCCTCCAGCCATGAGTAAGTTAGTAGAATGCATATGGTCACCGATTTTAGCCCCGAACTTTAAGATGGTTGAATGCTGAAGAGATATGATTGTGGTTGTAGGTTGCGTCAGGCTGCACATTGGACTAGGTTGCGTCACCGAAAGCAGTTGGTATTTTTACCACCTGGGCCCGAAGTGCACCATCATAGAGAGTAGAATTTCTATCTATTATTGAATTACTCTCTGAAAATCGTGTTTCTCAATACAGTGTGGTGATATGGTCACAGTGACGATCTCGTCGAAAGTAACTCCTATACTGCCTTTGGTATGTTCAGACAGTCACTGCGGCGATGCACGACCGACTGAAGAATTGCTTCTGTATGACTATCTCTCCTCTGGGCCGACTGAAAACATGTACTAGAAAGAAGAAGGTATCATACAAATGTTCGCCGCATGCGTTAGTTGAGTCCATTTCCTTAGCCTTGCTAGTCCCGGACCTCATTCCTAATCCTTCAAAGGATTTGACCCGAGAAACGATCTGTCCTACCTCGGACGCCAGGTGGCGAGGCCGGAACGGACGGGGTTTGATTACTGGTCGCAGTGCTTGCACTCTCACTGGGTGGGCGCACCTCATTCCTAGGTTGTTGTGAAAGCCATTTATCAGTTACGTCCGCAACCTTCTCGTGGTAACCACTCCAGTCGCGATCCGCTCCCTCTACAATGTCCATCTTCAAATTGTCCCCTGAGATTTTGCCCATTTGCGTCTCAACCCAGAGCGAGCAGAGCGCCCTAACTCCGTCTGTGTACTCCCTTCCTGTGAAAACGAGTACTTCTGCGCGAGGTTCCTCACCTGCCAAGCCCCCACCTTGAACAAGGGACTCGAGGGCGTGATAGTGATGGCCTCTGCCTCGCATGGCATAATCAACTGAGAGCGCTGAGTACGAGATGAGGATATATCGAGTTTTGCGGTCGAAGTGAGACGAGGGTGGAGGCCGGATAGTTCCAGCGTAAGCAGCCCCATAATCATGACCCTATATGCAGACTTCGTGACTATAATATTACCGTACATATCCTGATACTCACACAAATGAACAGCCTACAATCCGTTACCTCTGGGAATTCTCGGGTGAAACCATCCATTGCCATTTCAAGGATTTTCTGAACCCATTCCGAAGCAACAGTCAGCTTCGCCTCCTTGTTGCAACGCATGGCCACGTCCGCAAGAAAAACTCACATTGTAGTCCTCTCGATTCTTGCCATCCGACCCTTTCGTACCTTCGCTATTCCCAAAGCCTCGTGCGCTCCAGGTAACGGTTCGGCATCCGTGCTTCTCCCGCAGGCACGTCGCGAGAGCGGCTACCACAGGGCATTCAATCGTTGCGTTTCGACCGTGGGCGATGAGCGCAAGGCCGGTGGGTGGGAGGGTACGAGGATCGACGACTCGGAAGTCAAGTTTTGGATTGTCGACGACCCGGACGTCCGGTTTGGGTGGATCGACAGTTTGGGGTTCAGGTTTTGGGGTTTCGGAGGATGGCGATTGGCCCATTTAATGGTGCACCAAAGCTGGGGTGAAGACAGCTGTAGTTACATAGGAAGGTGGGTAGTAGGTACCCGCGAGCGTCGTGTCTCACTGTCTGTGAGCAGCCAGCCAGTAGATGGATGGAGCAGTCATGGAGTCCACGCGGCCCAAGCACGACGAATAGCTCAATCTTCGGAGGCCATAGTGAAGCGACCATATTTCTTGAGAATGGCCGCCTCCTCCGACCGGCCAGAAGAATATTAATTATGGCATCGATATGAAAATTTGATAACTCAAAGCGTGCTTCACTAGTGAGGCCGACAGCTGAGGACTGCCAACAATCTACATACCAGCAGGCGCCGACGTCTGTCACATTGTGAAGTTGTGGAGTCGTGGCAGGTATCAGGATCGCTGTGCTAGAACCAAACACTCACCAAACACCGTTCTGGCCCCACCGGTTCCGTTACCGGACCGGCTATACCCGGACTTGGACTTGACACCCACTCTCCGTCCTTCACCTCATACTAAACCTCGTTCATTTGCTGCGCTCAAACATGTCAGGGAAACTCGTCGTTCCAACCATTTCCTATGAAACCACTCTCCGGCGTCTTGCGAAGATCCAAGGACACCTTTCGACGCGTCCACGCTCGCAACGCCTGAAGGACAAAGTATGCATCGTCACTGGCGTTGGAAGTTTGAAGGGAATCGGGTACGTTACCTTTTCGCACTGACAGAAGCGCTGTCGAGTAACGCGATATGTCTACAAGACGGGCGAGCGCATTCTTGTTCGCGCATGAAGGTATGCCACCTTTCACTGTACACAGAGCCAAACAAGGTATCCATAGATCTCGTGGTATTCACTGACCTCGGTGCAATAGGTGCCCGTGCGTTGTACCTGCTCGACTTCGACGGGACAAACCTCCCTTGGCTGAAGGATACAATCGAAAAACAGTATCCAGATGTCAAAGTGAGCATTATTTAATTACCATGCTGGTGCTGAGATGCGGAGGAAGAGCAACAAGGGCGAGCTAGGTGTTTGCCATGACTTACCGTCACTATCTGGGGTAACGGAGAGAGGGTGGAGTTGTCCTCGACCATAGGAAGTGCATAAGTGGCTATGAGATGGATATAAATTGTCGCCCACCACGGCCGGTCACTGCCCCAGGGCTGGTCGTGTATCAGTTTACCGAGCTATGGCCCATCGGCATTGTAGACCATAGATCCAGCACATAGGACACCTCTGTGGTGTCGCTATGATCCTGATATCGACAGCCTGCTCCTGCCTAAGCCAGTCCTCGCCTTCTTGAATCCGTTCTCTGGGCTGCAGACGGCACCACACGCATTGATTATGGTTCCGTGTTACTACGTCATACTCCCTACCCAGAATCGGATTCACTTACGCAGTTGCTATTCAACCAGGTCACCGTGATTCAGGGGGATGTGGCAGACGACAAGACGATTCACGACCTCGTCTCCCGCGCAGTAAAGGAAGAAGGACATCTAGATGTCTTCTTTGCAAATGTAAGTACACACCTCACTCTCAACTCTCGGCAACCATTCACACTTCCACGATCCATGGACGTTTGTCCTTCGACCCAACCTCTGTCCATTCCACGCCTACGAATTTTCCTAACATAAACCATGCACATTAAATGATTGAGTATTAAATTCATGTGGGATGTCCAGGCAGGAATCGCGTCGCAAAAACCGTCCCTGTTCGATTACACAGTAGAAGAATGGGAAAGGATGATGCATGTGAACACTACGTCGTGTTTCCTTGCCATTAAGTACGCCGCGCCCGCGATGCAGATCACCAGCACCGAGAAGGGCAAGGAGGACGCGGGCGGGAGCATTATCATGACTGCTTCTGGTACGTAATGTTTTTCCTTATGCCTCTGCTCGTATCAGAGCCCTCGGGCTTGCTGTGGTACCACGACACTGAGAGTTCGAGGTGGTCGCGGGCCCACTTCTTCCCCGCTGGGGAATGGGGAAGAGTGCAAAACTAGAGTACCAGTTTTATTTTTATGGTTGCCTTGTGGCTGAAGGTGGTACTGACGTTTGATGATATTATCCAGTGGCAGGACTGCGCTCCGGAGCCGGGCCGGTCGACTGTAAGCCGAAATTCCCCACTTCCACTCCATCGAATTCGCCATTTTGTGAGTGCTGACACGGAAATTCCCAATAGACAGCGCGAGCAAGGCCGCGTAAGTGTTCACCCATTTTAGCCCTTTGTGCACTCCGTACCCCACGGCTACAACCTACACAGCCATAGATCATGCGTTATTATAATAGCGCTATTATGTGGGAGGAGTCGGGCAATGAATTTTATCACCGCCGCCAATTCTCAATTTTGCACTAACCACCGAAATCTCAATCCACAGGGTGAACAGTATGGCGAAGACCGCTGCATGGAACTTATCCGGTACAAATGTGCGGGTTAATAGCATTTGTCCCGGGTTGATAGAGGTATGTCCATGGCCGTCAATTCTGCTATACAATTCTGCTGCCTATCGCGATGTCAGGTCGTGGGATCCTTTGATCCGGGACCCGATTCGTCGTCGTCTTCGCGCGTTCTGGTTCGGGGAGGTCGGACGTCCTCCCCGGATCTATAGCGTTCCCGTCTCAGGGTTGCTCCCCCACCCCACCCCCTTCGCTCTCCCGCTGTAATTATCACAGAAGGCATGCTGACACATGCGTGTTGGTGGTGGGCGAGTAGACAGGGATGACAGAGCTCATGTTTAACACTGCGCGGGAAAGGGGTGTTGCAGCAAAGATTGGACAATTGAACCCGACGGGGAGATACGGTGTGGCGGAAGGTGCGTAGGAACTCTCTCTAGTAGACCATCTGGGGGCGGGTGGTCGACGTGATCCGACGGCGTAATCGTGCCGGGACAGCTGGCAAACGATGACTAACCATGCTTATTTCTTTGTTTCTCCCTCCTGGTTCCCCCCGGCCACCATGCAGAGGTAGGCCCTCGCTTTCATTCTGGAGGGAAGGTGCGAAGCTGGAGGTCTGACTACTGACTTGGGACGCGGATCCATAGATTGCCACTGTTGCAGTCTTCCTTGCTTCCGGTACGTGCGGGTGGCGGGTAATCTACGACCCTGAGCTGATGGCAATGGTCTGCGTGGCTTATCAAGACGATTCGAGCTACGTGAATGGACAAAACTGGGCGGTAGATGGGGGACTGAGTGCGAGTCATCCCGTTATACCGGGAAAAGTTGCGTAGCGAGTATGGATGCGACACGGGATGGCGGACACCGGAGAGTGTGCTTGCTTCAGTTTTACGGGAGCGGGGAATGTACAGTCGCGCGTGGGAGAAGAAGATGAGAAAGTGAATTGAAGAGTGTGGAATGGACAGCGTCTATCGCTTTGTGTTGAGTTCCCCATTCTTAGGGGCTAATCGGAAGCATCCGGCGCGTGACAGAAGCGAGGGTAGCCGGAGCGCCGGAGGCGTAGATTTTGGATAGAACACTACCGTAGTAAATCAGTCGTTAGCTGGCCGGCCAACTCTCTTCGTCGATGCTGCCCTGCTCGACGACCCATCCCCAGACTTACACCACTACCGCCATGGCGTCCCCGAGCCCGTCGTCCGAATGCCCGCCTGCCAAGCGTCGGAAGATGTCCGATGCGAATGGGCATCCAGTTGTCCACAATTCGCATCAGCAGCAGAGTCCCAGCGTCGTTGCCACTGGCAGCAATATCGGTGCAGCGCTCCCAAACGTTCCCAAACGCGGTGCCAGAGCGTGTACGGCGTGTCGCAAAGGGAAGAACCGATGTGAAGGAGAGGTACGTTGTAGCGAACCCCAAAGGACGAAGGACGGGCTGAGCAGTGCCCAGTAGGAGCCGTGCGGCCCGTCCTCGTCCAAGGTCGGCCCGAGGCCCCCACTCCCAGCCTCTCAATGTCGGCGACAAACTACAGTGACGCTGACGACGACGAAATGCTACTCGTCCTTCTAGGCTCCATGTCGTCGTTGCCAACTCTCCGGGGCCCAGTGCATCTTCGAAAAACCAGAGAAAAAGTCTCCTGCTGTCATCAATATGAACTCAATCGAGTATGTAACACTCTCTATCCCTCTATTCGTGTACGTACCCTTGACCTATTTTGACTACAATTTACAGACGCGTTAGTCGTCTCGAGGGTCAGCACTCTGTACGTCGTTTGTCCTGTCAGTGGCCCTCTGAATCTGGTCTC
>Ga0307513_10007156_pt1 | contig 14506 bp, 11 predicted proteins | sample 15_EM_MG_FD_202174 | JGI IMG/M metagenome (GOLD analysis project Ga0307513, IMG submission 202174) | Populus trichocarpa ectomycorrhiza microbial communities from riparian zone in the Pacific Northwest, United States - 15_EM | ecosystem: Host-associated > Plants > Roots > Unclassified | place... | reverse complement strand
TAGAAACCACAACGTGATGACAAAATTAGCCATAAATAAACCTTCTCGTCTGAAATACAAAAGGCAGATGCACAAATGCTTTTGTCGTGAAAGAGAGACTCTCATGAGAGAGAGAGAGAGAGAGAGAGAACTTAGAGAGAGATGCTCTCAACCTAGACTTGACTGAGAGCTCTTTCTTGATGGCTCTAGTGGTGGTAATTCTAGATAACTGGATGTAATCAAATATTTTATAGCATTTCAATTATTCATCAAAGTGTTATTGCATCCTACCCAGACATTTGATATTATATATATGAAACACTAGGCAACATCAAAATGGGTTTCTTTCATATATAGAGGTTTACATAGTCAATTTAAACAAAAAGTATCTATTTGAATGCTTATAATAAAATGACTAAATTCTTATTCTTATATAATCTTTTCATAGAATGGTCCAAAACACTCTCAAACCATATTTTTTATGCTATATAAATTATAGACTAATTAACATGAATAATGAAATCTGTATAATTCTAAAAGTGGTTAACAAGCAAATAACATTGTGGAGCAAAGCTCTGGGATGTCATTTCAATGTTTGAGGAGAATAAGGAAGTTTAGATCCCTTCATTTATTATTTTTCATAGAAATCTCTATGTTTTCATATAAAAGAAATGTGGAATTTATGTTGAAGGTGAAAATTAGGTTACAATTGAAGAATTATAACATAATTTGTTGAGATTTAAGCATCACACCTAAAATAGCTCGAGCACACTTGTTTGAAATAATTTAGCTAGCTGACATGTTAGGTAGAAATGTGGTCAACATGTTTAGGAAACAATACTTATTTACCACGTCATTTATGGTTGATTGGTTCAATCAATTTTAGCATTTAAATAACAAGAGATAATCCTAAATTTGTTTTTAAATAAAGGAATATTGAGAGCATTTCTTAAACAAAAAATAAACATCAATGTGTTGACTAAGTAAGAACAATAGTTATCATAATCAAGCAGGGAAAGAGAGGATAAAATCTATTGTTAGTAGTGAAATTGATCAGGTTTAGAAAGAGTCAAAGTCAATTAAGAAAGACAAAAATTGATCAATCAAGGAAACTAGGAGCCATGATGATCTATGAAAGTTATAAGGCGTGATTAGACAAGAAAAGACAATCAATCATAGAGATAAGAGTTCATATGATTGACCAAAAGTCTAATTCCTACTCTAATTAAGAGTTTATAGCAAATTACACTACCGAGAATTAAAAAATTAGTTAGCAAATGTATGATTGCAATGAAGGAGACATACTAATAGGAATAGTTTGTATAGGGTTAGGAATTATATTTTATGTAGTATTCCACTCTTTAATAATGTATAAAAATTTCTTATTGTAACACACAATTTCCACATGATTTCCTTAGTGATAATTGTAAAAACTTTAGTGTAATTTTTTCATATGTATTGAAATTCATTCATTTAAAGGATCAAGCAGTTTCAATTATTTATAGATCTACTAAAATTTCGGCAGTGTTTTTTTTATATTTAGACTATATCAAGTTATTGACAACTTCAAAATGCACAACAATTGAACATCACAATTATGTTCAACCATCCTGGACTTCATTCCATATCCACACAACTCAAAGTCAATGTATAAAGAAATCAAACACTTAAATGGAATTATCACTAGAAATTCATCTAATAATCATAGTTCTAATACTCGTCATAAAAGTAACCATAACAATCCAAGTTATTATTATGTATAATTCTTATATGCTTAAGAAAATTTGTAAACATGTAAAAATCTAGAGAAAATTTATCAAAAGTATTACAACATAATAAGGATTAATATTTTTACATGTCTAATATATACATTACAAAAGGTTTACTAATTACATATCCATTAATTTAACAAAAGGACTAAATATTTATCATTCTTCACGCGGTTGCGGAGTACCTAAAATTGATTTATTACACATCATAAATATAACTATATCATGAATCATATAATTAATAAAAAACAACTTTAATGATACATTTTAATCTCAATTCATCATTTTCAATCAATTTTTCTCCTTAAATCATATGTCCTAGTCATCATGGACCTAATACCACTAGCCCATTATCTAGCATAATCTGTCTTTTCTAGGTGTTTAGCTTCTCTACCCATTTTCAAGCTCTAGCCCCATCACCAGATAAGTAGTTTCTCCCTACCCATTTTCAAGCACTAGTTTCGTTACCGGACAACTAGTTTCTCCGCCCATTACTGAGCACTACTTCCATTACCAGGAAGCTAATTCCAATCTCATCAATACTAAATTAAAAAAAAAGCTTAATACTAAAGTACCGAGAGGGTATACACCTACTTGTTGTTTATGCTTTAGATGTACCTCTCTGCTATTATGCAGCTCCCATAGCCTTTCCTGTATCAACATATATACCATATCATTTCTTATTCAATGCTCATTTCGCATAATATAACTTAGTTTTCTTTTAACTTAATCATCATTTATAATTTAACTTATCTTAAAATTTCATTTCAACTGTTCATTCAATCCACATTCTTGATTTAGTTCACAAAAAAAAACTTTTTGTAATTCATACATATATGTATACTCTAGTATACCCAAGTTTCATTCTTATAACTTCTATCATTTAAGTCTTACTTTAAGAATACTATTTCTTATTTTAATCATAACCAAAGTTATGAAATTTGGTTTTGCATGGCTTGTCTCTTCTGGAAACTAAGGCATAAAGCTACACATTTACTGAAGAGAAAAAAATCAAGTTCTTCCATTAACACACCCAAAACTACCCGTTATAGCCACTTATTCAATTTATCCAACATGATTCAATTCAACCTCTCCTCGGTTTTTTAAACATATCTCGAGTTTTATAACTTCGAATTAAGCAAGGTTAGTCCTGTTTGAAAGCTAACATTTTTATATACAACTTTGATGAAGCAACTTATCATAAATTTTATCGTTTTTAAGTCCTCCCTGGAAATTAGGTAATGAAACTGTCCAGTTTTCAATCTATAGGTTTAACAAGCAATTAAGTATTTTCATTCATCCTCTCACCATTCAAAGCAAGCATTGCCATTCCATGTATCTTATAATACCACTAAAACACAATCTACTAAAAACCAACTAACCTAATTTGATTTGAGATAGACAAAACTCTCAAAAGAAAACTTATGAATGATCATGCATTACATGTTATGGAAGTGGAGGAGAATATTTAAATTATGTGTATAATTTGGAATTGGATTAAATGTATGTGTAGAAAATTGAAATTTAAAAGTGATAAATAAATGGAATGTGGAAGATGAAAGGTTGTGTATGTTGTCAAATAAAATATGTTTGGATTATTATAAATACTTTAGAATTGGTAATTGAGAAGGAAATTATGACTTAATTTATGTTGGTATATTGTGATATGTTGGAAAGTATAAGAAGGGTATTGGAACTTTTGATGTTAAAAATCTTATGGAATGAAAATGGAGATAAAGGGGTTTAATAAATGTTAAAGAATTTATTTAGGTGGTATGAAGATAATTATTGTAAACAGATGAAATTTGGGTGATAGTATGATTAAATATTGGTGGCCATGTTTTGATAGATATTGGAATATAAAATTATTTGTGTGTTGTTGGTATGGAAAGAAAAATGTTGAAGCATGAACTTATGGATGTTGTGATAAATTGATTAGATTGTGTTGTTGTAATGTTTTATCTATTATTGGGAAATAAATGAGGTGGAGTTTAAATTGAATTAGAAAAAAATATTACATGTCAAGTTTGATTTAATTGGTAGAGTTTGAGATTGGTAGTGTAAAAGTCCTAAGAGAAGATTTAATTTATGGCTTAAATATTAACCTAAGAATTGTAGTATACCAAATGGTTGGGATGTGTGGATATTAATCTAGAATTTTGGGATGTATGGAAATTTATAAGGTTGAATTTTTAATTAGTGGTGAGAACACTAATTGTATTGTTTAAGAGTTGTAGGAGAAGCATCCGAAGTAGAATTTTACTTATTAGGATCTTGTATAAAAGGAGCTCAAGGTAAAGGATTGCCCCTCCCTTGCATTTTTAATTATTTAAAATGTTTTTGTAGTTGTTAGGTTTTCAATGTATATTTAATTGTGTTGCGTGAAATCAAAAAATAATATGTGTTTTGAAATCAACCATAGAAGTGGTGATATTACATGTGATTTGTAATTACTGCAATGACAGAAATAAATATTGTGTTTGTGAATTACAAAAAAAGTGATATAAATATTGTGTTTGTGAATGACTGCAATGACATTATTGAATATTATTATTGTGATTGGCCATAATGACGGTAATTGTTATATGTTTGTAATTGACCACAATGGTGGATCAAATAACATGGGAGAAAGCTGGTTGTTTGGATGAAAGCTATAAAGTGTGAGGAAACTGACCATTTGTGTGGAAGTTGTAACTATGAGAAAGCTAGTCACTTAGACGAAGGCTATAATGTGTGAGAAAGTCAACCGTTTAGAAGAAGGTTATGACAAGAAAGATATATGTAGTTTGAGCTGACAAGATTTAATAAAAAAGAAAAATGACTCAAGCATGAATTGTGAGTGCTAAAATAAATCGATGAATGTGGATGCTATGGAATATAAATTATATGTCAATGATAGTGACAAGGTGAAGTATAAACTTTGGTTATCGAAATCAAATCGATGAGCATATGATTAATGTTGAACTATGAGTCATAAATAATAAAAGGAATTAAGCAAAATATTTATATATTAAATTGAGTGGAATAAATATTATAAAGTGCCATAAATGGGCATGAAAAATAATTGAGTGGGAAAAAATATTGTATTGTTCCATAAAGGGGTATGGAAAGTAATTGAGTGGGGAAAAATCTAAAATTTGTCATAAATGGGCATGAAAAATAATTTAGTGGGAAAATAGTTTTAATCTACCATAAATAGGCATCAGAAATATTAGGTTGGGAAAAAAAATTAAAATGTACCATATATGGACATAAAAAATATTAAGTTGGAAAGAAACATTGAAAAGTACTATAAACAAGTCTAAAAAATATTCACGATGAAAAATATATTTGAAGGAGCTAGATGGGCATAAAGTATATGAGAATGGAAGAAATGTATGTATAGGTCATAAATGGATTGAAAGGATATTGAATTTGAAAATTTATATGGATGATCTATAATGGACATAATAGACATTAGAATTGAAATTGATATTGAGGAGCCAATAATGATATAATGGGTGATGAGATGAACTACCAAAATTAATTGGTTGAAATGAAATAAATGCTTAGGAAAGCCTAGAAAGCATAAAATTATAATTAAGAGATGAAATGTGGCATGAATAAAAAGTGTTGTGAAATTATTGCATGAAATAAATATGCTCATAAGATGAAATAGGGAGTAGATAAATACAATATAGAAAGGCAATATGATATGAAAAATTTTACAATTAATTTGATGAACATAAAAGAAGTGAATGAGAAATGGTATTGAGATGACCCAAAGAATAGATGGTAAATCAATGAATAGTTACATGTGTGGTAACAATAGTTAAATATGTTTAATGAAAAAGAAGAGTTCATCACTAGTTAATAAGTATTAAATTAAAAATGACATTGATTAATGTGCTTATAAAAAGATTAATGATATTGGTTTTGTTCATATAATTTTAAAATATTGTAATCATGATGATGTAAATACTTATAGTAATTTTCATCATCTTGTGTATTTTATAGTTTTCTTCTTTTATAAGCCTCAATTCTCTTAAAAAGGGTTATGTAGTTGTCTGGTCTTTCCTATTGGATAGGTCTCGATATTATCTAATGATTGTATTATAAACAAGTGTATGCATGTAGTTTATAGGGTATTGTAATCACGCTAATGTGTAAGTATAAATTATTTGTCAATGTATTTGTGGATAAAATTATTGGAAGGTGAACTTAATAATGTTTTTATGATATTATATATAAAAAGAAATCCTTCATTTTTCACATACATAACAATTGCAAAGATAAAAAAATGCATTAAATTTTCAGGGCATTCATAGCATTTCAACCTAACATTTCATTTCGTAATTCTAGTCATTTCTCTCAACATTTCCAACCACAACATCATCAAAATCCACAGATTTCCCACCACCATTTACACCATTTAGAGCTAGCAACAAATTAATCAATATCATAATTGTCCAACAATATAACAAGCCAAACTATGGAAGATACACCATAAAAGCATGCACAAACATTTAAAATTAACATATAAATATCAAAAGCATACACACATTAAGCATCCAGAAATATTTAAAATTGACATAATACCGAAAATGAGCCACAATATCCCATCCATCATAAAACACTTAACAATATAAAGTATAAACAAATCCTAAATTTCTAAAGGCTTTCTTCATCTATAGTTCTTAAGGAATGAAACTAGTTTGGGTTAAGTGTTGATAGGATACCTCAATCTCTAGTTTAAAAAGACAATGATAAGTTAATGTATAGTTTTGAATAATAATGATAATTCATAACACAAATTTAGATTAATTACTTGTGTTGTGTTGTGGGTTGAGAAAAGCATGTGTCAACACCACTAACTTCACCCATGCCAACTTTTCCACCTCTTGAGCGTCTTGTCCATCTTTCAATAGTATTGTTTCCTCTTCTGGAGCCACTAGTTCTTCTTGTAATAGCATGAGTTACTGTTCTATTAGCTTTTGGTTCTCTTGTACCAATACTAGATCCCTTCTAAGAATTGTTGAACCCTCTCCCACCTCTAGACACTCTAAAACCATAAATCTATTCTACACTATTCCTTTGACATGTCCTTGAATTATGACCATACTGCTTACAAATGTTGCACTTGAGTGTGGAAGCTAATTTCCTTACATTACTAGATTGATCTTCTTATTTTTTCTTGTGTCTATTTTTCCATGGTCTACCCACACTTCTTTTAAGGTCTAATGGTAGAACAATGACATCTTCTTCTATAGGATCTAGATTTGCTTCTAGTAAAAGGTACTTAATCTCAGTTATGTCTTTTTCAACTGTGTAGTGCTAATGGCAAATCTTTTATGTCAATTCTCATATGATACACACAATGCATCACATGTCTACAAGGTAATCCATTCATTTTTCATTCACCTTAGAATCAATACTGTTTATCCAATTCAACACAAATTATTGTATGTTATCATACACTTGGTATTCATAAAAAAGGGGCTGAAATAATTCTCATGTTTTTAGCCTTCTCAACAGACCTATCAACCAACTTCTAATATTGAGAGTTTTCTTTATTTTCTAAGATATAACATGTGCATATCTATCATGAAATCTTGCCATTAGTTTCAACCTAATTTTCTCCAATAACAAGATAAAAGGACATACTTCTATATTTCCTAAACCAACTATTGAAAAACTCTGCCAAATTATTTGTTACATATTCAACCTTTACTTCATGGTCAAATAAATGCCTAGTCCATGTCTTATGAGCGATATCATTCAACCAATTGAAAGCTTTTTTGTTCACATCCTTAATATCCCTTATATATCTTTTAAAATTAAGGCTTGTATAGGCTTTTAAAGCACCCTTAAAACCCTATTTTCATTTTCAAGCCTCTAAAATCTTTCTTCTTTGTATTGAAAAAGATATACTTCAAACAATGTTTATGTGTAGACTCTGGAAAAACTTCAGCAATAACTTTAGGAAGACTTTATACAAAAAATTAAATACTTTACCATTTATAGAAAACACATAAAAACCAATGCAAGAGTGAGAAAAACATAAAGTTAAATATATATAATTTTCCTATTAGATATTATATAAATTAGCCTCTAATACATGTCATGCTTAATAAAGCCATATAGAGTGATCAGTACTAAAAGTGTATTTTCATTAAGGTTTTAATTCATCATATTGTACTTAAAGTATCATCACTTAAATAATCATTAAATTCTCTGACTTAAGCATGTTTTATAATAACAAGTATGATAACATAAGATATCTTTAATTTATGGTAAATGCTCATTTTGAATGCAGACATATGTCACAATTTAAAGGATTGATTGATGTGTTTAACTATTGAAAGTGAAAAAACAAAGAGAGGGTTAGGCTTAAAGAAGAAATGCTGGTTCAATTCAAACTGGAACATCATTCGGTTATTGGATCATAGCTGGAGTTGTAGAATATGAATTTAGGTCTGGTTTATATGAATAGAAAGCTAAGACATAGGTCTAAAACTTTCATGAAGAGTCCAAGATTCACAACGGCCGTTTTCAAGTTCAAATTGTAGCAACAAAAGAGAAGTCAGAATTTGTCCTATAGCCTAGACACTGTTCAGTGTTCAGCCCATATCTCGAGTTCTAGAAGTCTAAATGAGCTCGTTTTTGTTTTTTTTTTTTTAAGCTGAGACAAATGCCCAGAATGTTCATGAAGACTATCTATTAAAATTTTGATGTTAGCAATGATGTTTTGTTCAGACAAGAAGATAATGGTTGTCACCAAGTCGGTGGCCATCCACTCAATAATTAGTCATCAAATCAATAATTCTGAATTTTAGCCTATAAAATGACGCATTTTCCATACATTTAGACATCTTGGTGTTTAGATCAAGATCTTGCTCTTACTCTCTCTTTGTATTTTATAATGTTCAAGTTTTATTTTATGTTATATTAATCTCTTGTTTATACTTTTCATTTCCTTTACTATACTTAGTTAACTTATATCATGTTTATATTCTTATATTGTTTATTTATGTTTTTCTTCTTCATGATGTTTAGCTAAGTTAATTTTTTCAAGGTGAAAAGGGTACACTAATGGTGTAAGAATAAGTGTAATATAAACTCAACATGGACTTTAATGTTTGATACTAACATATTTTGTATTTGTTATCTTACTCACTCTTAATACCTTGCTTGTTAAATGGTTAATCTAGATATATGTTGTACAACCCTTGGTACAACAAATACTTGGCACTTTCATAGCCTACTGTATGGTATAACCGACACTTGTGCTATGAAAGAAACTTGATTTGTTGTTAACATAAGTAATCACCATGAATATCTGATCACATTTACAAGTGTTAGCATTACTCAAATAAGATAATTAATGTAACCATGTTAATAATTTATAATCCGATTGGAACCTCCTTTGTGTGTGGTTTCCAGTTGAGTAATAAAAAGAGTTTATACTATACTTATTTGAAATACCATTAGTAGATCCTCTAACCTTAACAATTGTTTTATCCTTGTTTAATCCTTACATCAATATCACATCTCAAAAGTTCTCTTCAACTCCTTTTCATTTATTGTTTATAATTTTATATAGTTCACCTCCCTGTGGTTCGACCCCGGTCTTGTCAGATTATTTATTACTTCGACACTTCGGCACTTGGGATAAGACATCAATCTTTTAATCGTGTCATAGAGCATACAAGAACCATCTCTAAATGTTGTTGTATTTAGACTCAATAACAATATATGTAACAACAAAGAGTCAATTATTTTCATCCAACCCAACTGCTAACAATAGAACACCTTCATATGGACCATTAAGATGACATCCATAATGAATGGCTTACTTTCATTAACAAACCCTTCCTTCATTGTTTTCAAGCATATATAAACTCACTAGAAATTTCATGGTGAATGCACATTAGAGTTGTAATGTTGCTTATATTATGTTATAATGTTCAAACCCTAAAAATAGCTCAAAACCTATATTATGTTGCTTCAACAATTGGAAATATCTTAAAATTATATTAATAAACTCTTTGTATCTTTCTTTAACAATCTCTTTTGCCTTTTTCCTAACCCTCTAGAATTGCATAGGGTGTAGTTTAATCTCATAACTATCATCTAAAACTGTATATAGGGCTTCACTTGAGATGTTAGGGTAAGCATTAATAACTAGTAACAAATTCTTTACTATCCAAGTTGAAGTTACATCTTTTATATTGGTGGGCCAAATACATCCATACTCATCTTTTAATGATTTTATGATGAATGTATTGCTACCAGTATGAGAGAAGCATATATCTGCTAAGCACACTCAGCACCCATACATTTGGCTCCAACCTTCTCTTTTTTATTAATATACCTTTTCATATGATATCTATGCATAACTTCTTAGTTTCTCTTACATCCTCTTAACCATCATTACTACTTTCATAAATTTTACCTTTTTCAATATTGATATTATCTTCATCACTGTTATTACTCATCACATCAACTTGTAAGTTATCAATCCACTCATCTTCATCTACATTAACAAATTCAAATTCTACCTCATCTAAAGGAATATAATCATTATTGATATACTTTTCATCACCCACATCCAACTTCCACATCAACACTAATAATAACCATCACATTATCACCACCACCATCATCACTCACATCAGTTCCCACATCAACTCCTATATCACCTCCAACATTACCATCCACATCGTCACTCATAATAATAACCACACCATAATCACCAACATTACCACACACATCATAATCACTCAAACTAGGATCACTTACATTAACACCTAGACTATAACCACCCATACCAGAACCGCACATGTTAAGATCACCCATACCGAAACTATCCACATCAACACCCATATCAGAACCACCCATACTAGAATAATCAACATCATCGTTAATAAGTAATGTTATTTTACTGCTTTTATCATCATTTTTATAAAAGTATTTAGTAAAAATAGTCATTGTGTTTGCCTGCATAACGTTGGGGCATTCTCATTGTGATTGGAGCAACATTGGGATCTGCATCAACATGTAAATGAATTTATTTTTCCTTTTTTTTATGCATATTGAACACATATAATGTCAAAGCATCATCAAAAAATATATTCCCTTTACCATCCTTTATCTGAAAGTCATGTTTATCTACATCATATACTTACTTGTGTAAGAATAATATGTCAATATAAGATATATATTCAAAATATATATCTTGCATGATATATTCTTTACTGCTATGGTGAACAGTAACAATTACCATTTTGTAACCTATAAGAATAAAATATATGCATTTATTAAACAAAGAAAAATCAAATTAAGGGTGTTTACATAGTAACTAGTAAGCTACAATATGGGTTTTCTTTAACATAGTTACTAGTTATGTTAAACAAAGCTTAAACAAGGCTTAAACAAAGTTTAAACAAAGATAAAAATTAATTAAGCATGCTTAAGCAAATATTTTACAATTAGGGTTTAGGAGAACAATAACATGATTTATTGGTTTTTTAATTTGGGGTTTTTTTTAGGGATTTGAAAGATATTGAAGTCATTGCTTTTCCACGGTTAAAAGCATGATTGGGATTATGATATTATATTGATTTTGTAAAAGAATTGAATTTTTTAGGGTTTTTCATCCATCAAATTAACATTTTCTACTAATAAAAATTTGTACTTCTTTAGTTCAATTAAGTAATTAACAATGTTTCACACAGACAAAGCAAACACACTAATAATACTTGAGTAATTAACAATTATCTCGATTTGATTTAAAAATTTCAACATACTTATTCATGGTCTCTTTATTAAAGCAACAAGATATTCCCACCTTCGTTGTTTTATCATCCCCGTTACATAAGACAAAACTCATTAATAAAAATTTTCAAGAAATGCTCGATTTTTTATCATTTAAGTGAAATAATCGAGTTCGATTTGAGAAAGAGAGGGAGGAGGGAGTGACAAATTTAGTTTGTGTGTATGTGTGTGTGAGATATATATATATATATATATATATTCATTTCGTTTATTCTATCATTCATGAGTTTTCAGTTATAATATATATGAGGGTAATATGACCATTTCACCCTCTTTGAAACTCTATGTTGGCCTAAAAGGTAAAGCGTAATTTTTCAAATTATGGAGACAAAGTGTAAGTTGCATCAAACTATAGAAAGTTACTGTAATTTTCTCTTTTAATAAAAAAACCTGATATTAGATCGCCATATTTGATTGTAGCTTGATCCTATTACTGTTTCTTCATCATAATTATTATTTTATCTAAAATATCCTTCATTTGTAATAAAATTTTCTCATCATATCTATTACATACAAAATTAAAAATAAATTAGAAATTTGATTAAAAATCAGCAGTTAACTTTTGCTAAGGAGCTAATCTATTATTCATAAAGCTAAAGGATATGGGGAATTCACGATTCACCCACACCCATTGCACTATGGATTACTATTTTTATCACATGTTACTGTAGATTCCTATAGTGCTTTCCTTTTTTTTTGTTTTTTTTTTCAAAATTATTTTTGTCAATTTTACTTTTTAAATATTAAGCTGGTTAAAAATTTAGCTTTGTAATTTTTTCCCTTTAAAATATTGTAGATTGCTCTGGTGTGTTCTCACATGGTTTTTTTATTTTATTATACATAAAGCTAAACACATGTGGGGAAAGTACTGTAGCTTTCCTCACATGTTATTGTGGATTGCTACAGTACTTTCTCTTCTTTTTTTTCCTACAGTACTTTCCCTTTTTTTTTGTTTTTTCCCCAAAATTATCTTTGTCAATTTTATTTTTTTAATATTGAGTTGGTTAAAAATTTAGCTTTGAAATTTTTTTTCTTTAAAATATTATGGATTGATACGGTGTTTTCCTATATGGTTTTTCTATTTTATTTTTTTATTTTTCAAAATTATATTTGTTGATTTTATTTTTTAAATATTGAGCTGATTGAGAATTTATTTTTGTAATTTTTTTCTTTAAAACATTGTTGATTGCTATAGTGTTTCTCTACATGATTTTTTTTGTTTTTGTTTTTTTATTTATTTTTTTCCAAAATTATCTTTGTCGATTTTATTTTTTAATATTGAGCTGGTTAAGAATTACAATTACAATATGTGGGAAAAGCACTGTAGCTTTCCTTGCAAATTACTGTGGATTGCTACATTGTTTTTTCCCACATGGTTTTTTTTTGTTTTTTTCTAAAATTGTGTTTGTCAATTTTATTTTTTAAATATTGAACTGGTTAAGACTTACAATTACAAGTAAATCATGTGGGGAAAACGATGTACATTTACTCACAAAATACTATGGATTGCTAAAGTTTTTACTCATAAAATTACATTTGTCGATTTTATTATTTTAATATTGAACTAGTTAGAATTTAACTTTGTAATAAAGCTTAATCATGTGGGGAAAGCACTGTAGCTTTCCTCACAAAACACTGTGGATTGCTACAGTGTCTCTCCACATGGCCTTTTTTTCTTATAATTTTTTCAAAATTATCTTTGTTAATTTTATTTTTTTAATATTGAGCTAGTTGAGAATTAGAATTACAAGTAATTACAAATAAGGCTAAATCATGTGGAGAAGCACTGTAGCTTTCATCACAAAACACTGTGGATTGCTACAAATCATTTTGTTCAGTCTCTAAATTTTTTATCACCAACACAATTTTTTTTTGTCATGAAATATTAGCTCAATCATACATTTAATTTTTATTATTTATCTAGCATTGATTCACAATTATAATACTATTAAGAATATTTATTTTATAAACTCGCAGCAACACGGACATATATCTCTTAATTTTCTAAAGAAAGGAGTAAGGTGCTAAATTAAATTATAGCCTTCAGGTCCGGTGTGAATTGTACCATCTTTTCCGCTTTTGTTGGGCAGCGTTTGGCATGCTAGTTTTCCGGTAATATCATTGTGTAACCGTTGAGATTGTTTTTAATTATGTAGGGCCCGTGAGGGGCAGTAGCCCCGGCATGTCTTGGGTTTATTAGGACAAGATTAGGGAAGGAACCTCGGCGTGGGCACTCCATTGTTGGGTCAGCCAGAGGACATTTCCCTACCTAGAGCACAGGAAGAAACCCTAAAATAGACAGCCTTGTTCCCATGTGCTCAAATTTAAGAGCAACATTCCAAAATACCAACCTCTTTTGTGCCCCTCTCCTCCTCTCTCTCTCTCTCTCTCTCGGCCGAATAAATATTCTTTTCGGGAACAAGGGAGTAAGTTAGGCTCCTTTGCGGTCCCTCCACACACACACACACACACACATCCCTTTCACTGGCGCATTTAAATAAGAGCTAATTCTTCCCGTCCTCGAGGTAAAAAAAACTACTCCTAATTAAGTTTTATTATTCCTTCCTAAAAATAATATTCTTATTACTCAGTTATCACTATTCATTGTCAACTAAATATTTTCTTATTACTCAAATATTATGCATTAAATCAACGAGTTGGCATGGTGGTCGAAGACGTTCTCTCTTTTTATTTCTTAAATTCAAATCTTGAGGTAAGCATTCAGGAAAGAAAACTTAACAAATAAACTGGACATGCAAATTAATCTAAGAATACCCTTACCATCAACAAGGATATATAATTTATCTAAGAATACATTTTATAGTAAAAGCTATTTAAATATAAAAAAGAAATGACCTAACTGCGGTGTTTAACTAGTGATATGCTCTGTAGCAGAAGACACCGAGGAATAACTGCAAATAAATTGATTTCTGAGGAATAAC
>Ga0307513_10007155_pt1 | contig 14507 bp, 9 predicted proteins | sample 15_EM_MG_FD_202174 | JGI IMG/M metagenome (GOLD analysis project Ga0307513, IMG submission 202174) | Populus trichocarpa ectomycorrhiza microbial communities from riparian zone in the Pacific Northwest, United States - 15_EM | ecosystem: Host-associated > Plants > Roots > Unclassified | place... | reverse complement strand
GCCTGCGTGAGGGGCTCACGGCATCGCGCGCGCTGGGCTACCAGCAGGTGCTCGCGGCGCTCGCGGGGGAGTACGGCGAGGACGACGCGCGCGCGGAGACCGTACGCGCCACCAAGCGCTTCGCGCGCCGTCAGGATTCGTGGTTCAGACGCGATCCCCGGGTGCACTGGCTCAGTGGGGCTGCGGCGGATCTCACAGAACTTCCGGGCCTCGCACTGGCGTTGGTCGAACGACCGGTCACAGCCTGATCACGTCATGGCATCGGGACGCTCCGGCCGTCATCCAGGCCTCCGGTGCCGTGCCATCATCGAGCTTCGATCGACCAAGTGGAGTCCGAGTTGGGAGGGCGCGTGGCGATGGAGGCCGGCCCTCGCGACACCGCACAAGGCGCGGGACACGTCACCGGTGACGGTGGCGAAACGGAACAGGGCGACGACCGTCTGAGCCCGGACGGGCCCGACGACACCCAGGGCGGCGTGACCGCCGACGGCCCCGAACCGGACGAGATGTTCCTCGGGCCCGAGGTCGAGGTCGAACTGCGCCCGCAGCGCCGTCTGCGCATCTGGCAGCTCGCCCCGATCGTGGTCCTGGCCGCGCTCGGCTCCCTGATGTTCGCCTTCCCGCTGGCGTTCGACTTCGGCGACAGCGGAGCGGTCATCGCCATGCTGGGGTTGCTCATCTGCTCCTGCGCCGCGGGCTGGGGCATGATGGCCGCGCGCAGGGTGGGTTACACCGCACCGGGGCTGGGCGAAGGCCGTCGGCGGGGCAGGTGGGTCGTGCTGGCGTACGTCGTGATGGTGACCGTGGTGATCGCGCTCGCCGTGTGGAGAGTCGCCCGGCTGCGCTAGCAGTTCGGCTGCGGCGCCATCGTGGTTTGTCGCGCAGTTCCCCGCGCCCCTTCGGGGCGCTCCTACGCCGTACGATCGAGGGATGAGCACGCGGATCGCCTTCCTCAAGGGGCACGGGACCGAGAACGACTTCGTGATCGTCCCCGACCCCGAGAACGTCATCGACCTCTCCCCGGCCGCCGTCGCCGCCCTGTGCGACCGGCGTGCGGGCATCGGGGGTGACGGACTGCTGCACGTCGTGCGGTCCGCCGCGCATCCCGAGGCCAGGGGCATGGCGGCCGAGGCGGAGTGGTTCATGGACTACCGCAACGGCGACGGCTCGATCGCGGAGATGTGCGGCAACGGGGTGCGGGTCTTCGCGCGCTGTCTCCAGCGTGCCGGACATGTGACCGAAGGGGACATCGCCGTCGCCACGCGCGGGGGCGTGAAGAGCGTGCACATCGCCAAGGAGGGCGACGTCACCGTCGGCATGGGCAAGGCACTCCTCCCCGAAGGGGAGGTCACTGTGCGCGTGGGGGAGCGTGGCTGGCCCGCGCGGAACGTGAACATGGGCAATCCGCACGCGGTCGCCTTCGTGGAGGATCTCGCCCACGCGGGGGACCTGTTCACCGCGCCGCCGTTCAGTCCCGCCTCCGTCTACCCGGACGGGGTCAACGTCGAGTTCGTGGTCGACCGGGGCCCGCGTCATGTCGCGTTCCGCGTGCATGAGCGCGGGGCCGGTGAGACCCGCTCGTGCGGCACGGGCGCGTGTGCCGTCGCCGTGGCCGCCGCCCGGCGCGACGGCGCGGACCCGGCCGTGACCGGGACCCCGGTGACGTACACCGTCGATGTGCCCGGCGGGCGTCTGGTGATCACCGAGCGGGCCGACGGCGAGATCGAGATGACGGGGCCCGCGGTGATCGTCGCCGAAGGTGAGATCGACGCCGAGTGGCTGGAAAACTTGGTCAAGTGAAGCGGAGGGCGGTCGGACATCGCAGTCCACGGGCCCTGTGGGCCGTGGAACCGTAGTCCCGCAGTCCTGTGTGCCTCGGAAACAGGGTCGATCGCAGATCGGATGGCTCGAATGCACAGGCCCTCGAACCGTCGCTCGAATGGGTGATCCGTTTCACGCTCGACGAGAGGTGGTCAGTCGCGCGTGGTGGGCTCGGTAGCATCAAGCACCGGCCCGGACGGGGGAACAACGCCATCCCCTGAGCCGCCGTCCGCCATGGGGCATCCCGTCCGCCGGTCCAGGTAGCCGGAGGTGCCCATGAGTGCGGAGGCCACGAATCCCGCGAGCCCAGGTGCTGTGACGTCCACCTCGCCCAAGCTCGCGGTCTCGCTGGAGCAAGGGGGGACTCCCGCGCCCCGCCGACGGGCCCGCCCCCGGATCGACCTGCGTCGGCTGGGCAGAGCGGCCTTCCTCGGCTCCGCCACCCGTGACCGGCTGCCCGACGCGATCGGCCACGTGGTTGAGGCGCACCGCGCCCACCATCCCGAAGCCGATCTGGAACCGCTGCGCCGGGCCTACGTCCTGGCCGAGTCCTCGCACCGCGGCCAGATGCGCAAGAGCGGCGAGCCGTACATCACGCACCCGCTCGCCGTGACCCTGATCCTCGCCGAACTCGGCGCGGAGACCACGACCCTGACGGCGTCTCTGCTCCACGACACCGTCGAGGACACCGATGTGACGCTGGATCAGGTCGGCGAGGAGTTCGGCGCCGAGGTCCGCTTCATCGTCGACGGTGTGACCAAGCTGGAGAAGGTCGACTACGGCGCCGCCGCCGAGCCCGAGACCTTCCGCAAGATGCTCGTCGCCACCGGGAACGACGTCCGCGTGATGTCGATCAAACTCGCCGACCGGCTGCACAACATGCGCACCCTGGGCGTGATGCGCCCCGAGAAGCAGGAACGCATCGCCAAGGTGACCCGGGACGTGCTCATCCCGCTCGCCGAACGGCTCGGCGTCCAGGCGCTCAAGACCGAACTGGAAGACCTCGTCTTCGCGATCCTGCACCCCGAGGAGTACCAGCACACCCGGGAGCTGATTCTCAACAACGCCTCCCGCGCGGACGACCCGCTCGCCGAGATCGCCGACGAGGTGCGCGCGGTACTGCGCGACTCGGGGATCCAGGCCGAAGTCCTCATCCGGCCACGGCACTTCGTGTCCCTGCACCGGACGGCGCGCAAACGCGGCACACTGCGCGGCTCCGACTTCGGACGGGTCCTGGTGCTCGTCAACGAGGACGCCGACTGCTACGGCGTACTGGGCGAGCTGCACACGTGCATGACGCCCGTCGTCTCGGAGTTCAAGGACTTCATCGCCGTCCCCAAGTTCAACCTGTACCAGTCGCTGCACACGGCCGTCGCCCGCAAGGACGGCCAGGTCGCCGAAGTCCTCATCCGCACCCACCAGATGCACAAGGCCGCCGAGGCCGGCGTGATCGCGCTCGGCAATCCCTACGCTCCTCCTTCGGAGGAGCAGACCGACGGCGACGGGGCGCGGGCCGACCTCGAAGGCGACGGCGAGCGCATCGACCCCACCCGGCCCGGCTGGCTCTCCCGCCTGCTCGACTGGCAGGAGGCCGCACCCGACCCCGACACCTTCTGGTCCACCCTGCGCGAGGACCTCGCCCAGGACCGCGAGATCACCGTCTTCCGGGCCGACGGCGGCTCGCTCGGGCTGCCCGAAGGCGCGAGCTGCGTGGACGCGGCCTACGCGCAGTACGGCGAGGACGCGCACGCCTGTATCGGCGCCCGGGTCAACGGCCGGCTGGCGACGCTGAGCACGGTTCTGCGGGACGGCGACACGGTCCAGCTCCTCATGGGGCAGGACCCGGCCTCCGAGCCCTCCAGGGAGTGGCTGGAGCACGCGCGCACACCCGTCGCCAGGATCGCCATCCAGCGCTGGCTCGCCGCCCATCCGACACACGCCGAACCGGCGGACGGTGCGGAGACCTCCGGTGACCTCCCGGAGGCCGAGGAGACCCCCGCGGAGGCCGCCCGCGAGGCCGCCGGCGCCCGCCCGGACCAGGACGGCTCCGCCGAGGCCCCGGCCGCCGCGACCGCCGTCGTCGACCAGCCCGGCGCGACCGTCCGGCTCGCCGGCTGCTGTACGCCCGTACCGCCCGACGAGGTCACCGGCTTCGCCGTGCGCGGGGGAGTGGTGACCGTCCACCGCGTGGAGTGCGCCGGGGTGGCGCGCATGAAGAGCACGGGGCGTGCGGAGGTCGGTGTGCACTGGGGTGACACCACCGAGGCCCGGGTCACCCTGGTCGCCGAATCGTTCGGGCGGCCCCATCTGCTGGCCGACCTCACCGAGGCCATCGCCCTGGAGGGCGTCGCGATCGTCTCGGCGACCGTCGAACCCCCCACGCAGCAGCGCGTACGCCACACCTACACGCTCCAACTCCCGGACGCGGCGCACCTTCCGGCCCTCATGCGGGCCATGCGCAATGTGCCGGGCGTGTACGACGTGAGCCGGGCGCAGCATCACGTGGCGGTTCCCTGAGGTACCCGTTCGGGTGGGCCCGGCGCGAGTCGTCGCCGTCGGGCGGGCGGGCGCTGGTAGCGGTGGTGCATGCTGCTCAACCCCCGTACCCGGTTCACGTCGGCGCTGCTCGCCTCCGCCGTCTCCGTCTGCCTCGTCGCCGCGAGTGCACCCGCGGCCCCCTTGGGGGTCGGCGACCGCCTCTTCCCGCACCTGGGCAACCCCGGGTACGACGTGGCGTCGTACGACCTGGCCTTCAGCTACCCCGGAACCAACAGCAAGCCGCTGTCCGCCGTCACGACCATCGACGCCTGGACGACCACCCCGCTCGAACAGGTCAACCTCGACTTCTCCCACGGAAAGGTCGAGTCGGTCGAGGTCGACGGTGAACCGGCGTCGTTCACCAGTGCGGGCGAGGACCTGGTGGTGACGCCCCGGGCGGCGCTGCCCGCCGGGAGCTGGATGCGGATCACCGTGCGGCACACCAGTGATCCCGTGTCCGCGGCCGGCCGGGACGGGGGCTGGGTGCGGACCAAGGACGGGCTCGCGATGGCCAACCAGGCCGATGTCGCGCACCTGGTGTTCCCGTGCAACGACCACCCCTCCGACAAGGCGATGTACACCATCAGGGTCACCGCCCCGAACGGCTACACGGCGGTGGCCAACGGGCTGCCCGCGGGCGTGGACAGGGTCGGCGAGGCGACGACCTGGACGTATCGCACCCAGCACCCCATGGCCACCGAACTGGCCCAGGTGTCCATCGGCCGCTCCAGCGTGCTGCACCGCACCGGGCCGCACGGGCTGCCCGTACGCGATGTCGTGCCCACCAAGGACCGGGTCCTCCTGGAGCGGTGGCTGAAGAAGACGCCCGCGCAGATCGAGTGGATGGAGAGCAAGGTCGGCCGCTACCCGTTCGAGACGTACGGGGTGCTCATCGCCGAGGCGTCGACCGGCTTCGAGCTGGAGACACAGACCCTCTCTCTCTTCGAGAGAGACCTGTTCACCGAGCCCGCCTTCCCCGAGTGGTACGTCGACTCGATCATGGTGCACGAACTGGCCCACCAGTGGTTCGGCGACAGCGTCAGCCCGCGCACCTGGTCCGACCTGTGGCTCAACGAAGGACACGCCACCTGGTACGAGGCCCTGTACGCGGAGGAGAAGGCGGGCCGGAAGGTGGAGGACCGGATGAAGGCCGCGTACGGCTCCTCCGACCGCTGGCGCGCCGCAGGCGGACCACCCGCCGCCCCCAAGGCGCCCAAGCCCGGCCAGAAGATCGGCATCTTCCGCCCGAACGTCTACGACGGCGCCGCCCTCGCCCTCTACGCCCTGCGCCAGGAGATCGGCCGCCCGGCCTTCGAGCGCGTCGAGGAGGCGTGGGTCGGTCTCCACAAGGACGGCATCGCGGGCACCGCCGACTTCGAGCGCCTCGCCTCGGACATCGCCGGCCGGGACCTGAGCGCGTTCTTCCAGGCCTGGCTGTACGCCGAGAAGACGCCGCCGATGCCCGGTCACCCGGACTGGAAGTCCGTCGCGCCCGCCACATAGCGCCGCGAAATAACACCGTGACGAGACGGGGCGTGCCGTGCGACCATCGTCAGGTCGGCGGCGCTGCCCCCGGCCTCACGGGACGGGTTCCGGGAATCTCCCGGGACGCTCGTGCGTTGTGATCAGTGACGACGCGCAATCCGTCGCCGCCTACCGAATCACCGACGACGTAAGGACCCAATGACCTCCTCTTCTTCCCCTTCCCAGGACACTGAGCGCTTCGCGCACACCTACCCCGAAGGTCTTCGGGCCGATGCCCTGATGGAAGAGGACGTCGCCTGGAGCCACGAGATCGACGGAGACCGGGACGGCGACCAGTTCGACCGCTCCGAGCGCGCGGCCCTGCGTCGCGTGGCAGGCCTCTCCACCGAGCTCGAGGACGTCACCGAGGTCGAGTACCGCCAGCTCCGTCTGGAGCGGGTCGTGCTCGTCGGTGTCTGGACCACGGGGACCATCCGGGACGCGGACAACTCCCTCGCCGAACTGGCCGCCCTTGCGGAGACCGCGGGCGCGCTCGTCCTCGACGGCGTCGTCCAGCGCCGCGACAAGCCCGACGCGGCCACCTACATCGGCTCAGGCAAGGCCAACGAGCTGCGGGACATCGTCCTGGAGACCGGCGCCGACACCGTCATCTGCGACGGTGAGCTGAGCCCGGGCCAGCTGATCCACCTCGAAGACGTCGTCAAGGTCAAGGTCATCGACCGTACGGCCCTGATCCTCGACATCTTCGCCCAGCACGCCAAGTCCCGAGAGGGCAAGGCGCAGGTCGCGCTCGCGCAGATGCAGTACATGCTGCCGAGGCTCCGCGGCTGGGGTCAGTCGCTGTCCCGTCAGATGGGCGGCGGCAAGGGCGGCGGCCTCGCCACCCGTGGTCCCGGTGAGACCAAGATCGAGACGGACCGGCGCCGGATCCGCGAGAAGATGGCGAAGATGCGCCGGGAGATCGCGGAGATGAAGACCGGCCGCGAGATCAAGCGCCAGGAGCGCCGCCGCAACAAGGTGCCCTCGGTCGCCATCGCCGGATACACCAACGCCGGCAAGTCCTCGCTGCTCAACCGCCTCACGGGCGCGGGGGTGCTGGTAGAGAACTCCCTGTTCGCGACCCTCGACCCGACCGTGCGCCGGGCCGAGACACCCAGTGGGCGCCTCTACACGCTGGCGGACACCGTCGGCTTCGTACGGCACCTGCCGCACCACCTCGTCGAGGCGTTCCGCTCCACGATGGAGGAGGTCGGCGACTCCGACCTGATCCTGCACGTGGTCGACGGATCGCACCCGGCGCCGGAGGAGCAGCTGGCCGCCGTGCGCGAGGTGATCAGGGACGTCGGCGCCACCGGCGTACCCGAGATCGTCGTGATCAACAAGGCGGACGCGGCGGACCCGCTGACGCTTCAGCGGCTGATGCGGATGGAGACGCGTTCGATCGCGGTTTCCGCCCGTACCGGTCAGGGCATCGACGAGCTGCTCGCGCTGATCGACAACGAACTGCCCCGGCCCTCGGTCGAGATCGAGGCGCTCGTGCCGTACACCCACGGCGGGCTGATCGCCCGTGCCCACACCGAGGGTGAGGTGATCTCCGAGGAGCACACCGGGGAGGGCACGTTGCTCAAGGCGCGGGTGCATGAGGAGTTGGCGGCGGATCTGTCGCCGTATGTTCCGGCGGCTGCGGCGCTTTAGGCTCCGCCGGGTCCGGTGAGTTGGTTTTCTGCGGGTGCGTTGTGGCTGGTCGCGCAGTTCCCCGCGCCCCTGAAATGGGCCCCCAATGCCTTCGGCATGGGGGCCCATTTCCTCACTGGTCGGCGAACTTCGCGCTCACCTCGTCGTACACGCCCTTTGCGACCTTGCCCAGCCTTGGGCCTGCCAGCCAGCCTGAACTGACTGGGCCGATCGAGGTGTTGGAGATCAGGGCCGGGGCGCCGTCCGAGCCTGTGGTGACCCAGCCGCCGCCGGAGGAACCGCCGGTCATGGTGCAGCCGATCCGGTACATCGTCGGGTCGGCCTTGACGATCGACAGTCGGCCCGGCCGGTCCTCGCACTGGTACATCGTCTCGCCGTCGAACGGCTCCGCCGCCGGATACCCGGTCGCCGTGATGCTCTCCACCTGCGTGACGGCAGGCGCGTCGAAGTCCACCGGAAGGGCCGAACCGACCGTCTCCTCCAGCGACTTGCCGCTGGCGCCCTTCTCCGGCGTCACATGGATGACCGCGAAGTCGTACGGCGCCCCGTCGCCGCCCGTCGACCCCCCTTGCTCGATCCACTGGTCCGAGGTCTGCGCCCAGTCACCCCACCAGACGCCGTAGGGCGCGATCTCCGCGCGCGGAGCGCTCTCCACCTCGGCGCTCGACCTGCCGGCGTTGTTGTACGACGGCACGAAGGCGATGTTGCGGTACCAGCCGCCGTTCTTGCCGGCGTGGACGCAGTGGCCCGCGGTCCAGACGAGGTTCGACTTCCCGGGGTGGGCGGGGTCCTCGACCACGGTCGCCGAGCACACCATCGTGCCCTCGGGTCCGTCGAAGAACACCTTGCCCGCCTCGGGCGCGTTGGCGTGGTAAGCGGGCGGTACGGCCTTCGCGTCCACGGCCTCCGGCGTCGGGTCGGTGACGCCCTGGTCGCCCGCGAGGTCGCTCTCGTCGACGCTCTTCTCCGGGTCGTCGGCCTCGCGCATGCGGTCCGTGTCCCAGAGGCCCTCGATGATCGGGTTGACGTAGTCCTCGGCCTCGCGCAGCCAGTCGTCCTTGTCCCAGTTCTTCCAGGCGCCGTTCTTCCACTTGTCGAGGTCGATCCCGTGCTCTTTGAGCTTGTCCTTCAGCCCGTCCGGGATCGTGATCTTCCCGGCACCGTCGTCAGCGGCGGAGGCGGAGGACTGCCCGCTCGCGTCGGAGTCGCCGGAATCGGAACCGCATGCGGTGGCGGTGAGCGCGAGCGCCACCGCTAGGCCGACGGCGGCCGGCACGGGGGAGGTTCCGCGGCGCGCGCCCCTCCCACGGCGGGCGATGAAGGGTGGGCGTATGCGTCGCATGATCTGTCTCCCCCTGGCGTGGTCCAACCGTGTGCTGTCCCTGCACGGCAACACACACTATGCGGTCCCTGTGGGGGCCATCCGGTGGAACGGCAACTGTTTCGCTACAGGCAGCCTGGTCTGGTGATCGGTCTGGCGATCGTCCGGCGGGGCGCCGATGTGACGCCTTGTCACTGCTGATTCCGGAGTGCCGAGGGGGCCGCGCCGCACCGCCAACTGTTCCGTCCCGGCAAGGATCTTGAGGCGACCCGTGACTCCGGTGGCACACCGGGTGTTGGTAACGGGAGGAGTGTCCCGGCGAGTTGGCGGCCGGCGGGGCGGCAGAGCAGTGGAGCAGCGGGGAGTTGGGACATTGGGGCTGCGGGAGTCCATGGAGACGGGGGAGCGCACAGGGGCACGGGAATCCCGGGCGCCGGTGGAAGCCGACGTGGATGTCGAGGTGTGCGCCGGCGCGCGCGGGGCGCACGAAGGGATTCTGCGGCGTCAGTCGGCGCGTGAATCGTCGGCACGCACCTACGCGCGCGCCCTCCCGATCGTTCCCGTGCGGGCACGCGGGCTGACGATCGAGGGCGCCGACGGCCGCCGCTACCTCGACTGCCTCTCGGGCGCGGGGACCCTGGCCCTCGGGCACAACCACCCCGTCGTGCTGGAGGCCATCCGCAAGGTCCTCGACTCGGGGGCACCGCTGCACGTCCTCGATCTGGCGACCCCCGTCAAGGACGCCTTCATCACCGAGCTGTTCCGCACCCTGCCTCCCGGACTCGTCGACCACGCGCGCGTGCAGTTCTGCGGACCGGCCGGGACGGACGCCGTGGAGGCCGCGTTCAAGCTCGTCCGCGCCGCGACCGGCCGCACCGGCATGCTCGCCTTCACGGGCGCCTACCACGGCATGACCGCCGGTTCGCTCGACGCCTCCGGCCACGCGGCCGACGTACGGGTCGCCCGGCTGCCCTTCCCTCAGGACTACCGCTGCCCCTTCGGGATGGGCGGCGACCGGGGCGCCGAACTCGCCGCCCGCTGGACCGAGTCGGTCCTCGACGACACCAAGTCGGGCGTGCCCCTGCCCGCCGGGATGATCCTCGAACCCGTCCAGGGCGAGGGCGGGGTGATTCCCGCGCCGGACGCCTGGATGCGGCGTATGCGGCGGATCACCGAGGACCGCTCGATCCCGCTGATCGCCGACGAGATCCAGACGGGAGTCGGCCGCACCGGCGCCTTCTGGGCGGTGGAGCACAGCGGGGTCACCCCGGATGTGATGGTGCTGTCCAAGGCCATCGGAGGCAGCCTGCCCCTGGCCGTCGTGGTCTACCGCGACGACCTCGACGTCTGGGAACCCGGCGCCCACGCGGGCACGTTCCGCGGCAACCAGCTCGCCATGGCCGCAGGCACCGCCACCCTGACGTACGTCCGCGAGCACGGCCTCGCCGAACGCGCGGCCACCCTGGGCCCCCGCATGCTTGCCCAACTCCGGCAGCTGGCGGCGGAGTTCCCGATCATCGGTGATGTGCGCGGACGGGGACTGATGATCGGGGTCGAGCTGGTCGAACCGGGGGAGGAGCGGCGCGCGGTGGCTGCTGGTGACGTGGGCGCCGATCCGGAGGTGTTCCCCCGCCCCGCCGGAGGAGGGCCGCGCCCCGCAGCGCCCGCGCTGGCCGCCGCCGTACAGCGGGAGTGCCTGCGCCGTGGCCTGATCGTCGAACTCGGCGGACGTCAGGCGAGCGTCGTCCGACTGCTGCCGCCGCTGACCATCAGCGACGAACAGGCCGACGCGGTACTCGACCGACTGGCCGACGCCGTGGCGGCGGTGGCGCGCGGCCACACCGACGGCCGCTCGCAGACCACCACCCACTCCGAGCGAGCGGGGTAGCCGGACCCGACGCCCGCCCGTTCCACCCCGGTACGCCCCTCCCCGCACGCGAACAACCCCCACGAGGAACCGTCTTGAACAGCACGCCCGTACCCGAAGGCCGTTCCCACCCCACCCCCACGAGGGACACGGTGCCCCGGCAGAAGGGGGCAGCCGAGTGGGGGCGCGGTGCCACGGCCGACCTTCTGGAACACCTCGACCCCCACACCGCGGCCCAGGCCGCCGCCACCGAGAACCTGCTGCGCTGCTGGGTACGGGAGAACAACCTCACCGCACCCACCGACGGCACCCTCCGTATCCCCCTCCCCACCAGCGGCACCGCCCTACTGGCCCCGGTCCACTACTGGTCCCCGACCGGCTGGCACCGCTTCGGCCTCCCGCACCTGGCCGACGCGCCCGCAGGAGCCCCGGCCGCCGACGCGGTCACCGTCGCGACCCTGCTCGCGAGGGAGGCGTACGACGGCCCGAAGGCGGCGGGGACGGGCACCGGCCCCGTGACCGAGGTGCCCTCAGCAGATGCCCCGCCCCAGTTCGCCCCCTCCGTCCTGCCCCCCGACGCCGTCGACCTGGTCGCCCGTGTCGCCGACTCCGTCCGGCGTACCGCCACCTTCATCCGCGACCGGCGGGCACAGCCGGCCGACGGGCCCGACCTCTTTCTCGCCGCCGAGCAGGCGCTGCTGCTCGGCCACCCGCTGCACCCGACCCCGAAGAGCCGCGAAGGGCTCGCCGAGGCCGAAGCCCGGCTCTACTCACCGGAGTTGCGCGGCTCCTTCCCGCTGCACTGGCTGGCGGTGGCCCCCTCCGTGCTCGCCACGGACTCCGCCTGGACCGAGGGTGGCCGCCCCGTCCGCGCCGAGCAGCTCACCGAGCAGCTCATCGGCGCCGCACTGCCGCTCCCGCTGCCCGACGGCTACGCGGCCCTCCCCCTGCACCCCTGGCAGATCCGCGAGACCCGGCACCGCCCGCAGACCGCCGCCCTGTTCGAAGCCGGTCTGCTGCGCGACCTCTGCACGCATGGCTCCCTCTGGCACCCCACCTCCTCCGTACGCACCGTCCATCGCTCGGGCGCCCGAGCGATGCTGAAGCTCTCGCTGGGGCTGCGCATCACCAACTCCCGGCGCGAGAACCTCCGCAAGGAACTCCACCGGGGCGTCGAGGTGCACCGGCTGCTGCGCGGCGGACTGGCCAAGCAGTGGCAGTCCGCGCACCCGGGCTTCGACATCGTCCGCGACCCGGCCTGGCTCGCCGTCGACGACCCGGACGGCAGCCCCGTCACCGGCCTGGACGTGGTGATCCGGCACAACCCGTTCCACCCGGCGGACGATGTCGCCTGCATCGCCGGGCTCGTCTCGCCCCGACCCCACGCCCACCTGGGCGACCCGGAGGGCCCGAGCCCGCGCTCCAGACTGGCCGAGGTCGTCACACGCCTCGCCGCACGAACCGGCCGCCCGCGCGGCGCCGTCGCCACCGAGTGGTTCCTGCGCTACCTGGAGCAGGTCGTACGGCCCGTGCTGTGGCTGGACAGCGAGGCAGGCGTCGCCCTGGAGGCCCACCAGCAGAACACCCTGCTCCTGCTGGACGGCGACGGCTGGCCCAGGGGAGGCCGCTACCGCGACAACCAGGGGTACTACTTCCGCGAGTCCCGGCGCGCCGACCTCGACGCCCGGCTGCCCGGCATCGGCTCGCGGAGCGACACGTTCGTCTCCGACGAGGTCACCGACGAACGCTTCGCCTACTACCTCGGCATCAACAACGTCCTCGGCCTCATCGGCGCGTTCGGCTCCCAGCGCCTCGCCGACGAACACCTGCTGCTCGCCGCCTTCCGGCGCTTCCTCGGCGACATCGCCTCCGGCCCCGCCCGACTGCGTACGTCCCTGCCCGGCCGCCTGCTGGACTCACCCGTCCTGCGCTGCAAGGCCAACCTGCTCACCCGGCTGCACGGTCTCGACGAGCTGGTCGGCCCGGTCGACACGCAGTCCGTCTACGTCAGCATCGCCAACCCCCTGCATCCCTGACGTCCCCGGCATCCCCGAGCCCCTTTCACCCCGAGGAACACGACACACCCCATCTCCTGAGAGGAGCGTCCCGTGCCTCCTGCCGACGCGCGCACCGACGCCCGTACCGCCCCGACCGCCGACTTCCGCACCGGTGGCGACTGCGAGGACACGCTGGAGCTGCGCCTGCCCGACGAGTTCGTCGCGATGTACGCCGACGATCTCCTCGACCGGATCGAGGACTGGGGGCCGAGCCGCACGCCCGCGGGCGAGTTCCGGCTTCTCCCGGTGGATGTCGAGCGCGATCTCCCCTTGATCGGCCGCTGGATGAACGACCCCACGGTGGCCACCTTCTGGGAACTCGCCGGCACCGAGTGCGTGACCGAGGCCCATCTGCGAGCCCAGCTCGACGGCGACGGACGCAGCGTGCCCTGTCTCGGCGTGCTGGAGGGCACCCCGATGAGCTACTGGGAGATCTACCGCGCCGACCTCGATCCACTGGCCCGGCACTATCCCGCCCGCCCTCACGACACCGGACTGCACCTCCTGCTCGGCGGTGTCGCCGATCGCGGGCGCGGACTGGGCAGCACCCTGCTCAGAGCCGTCGCCGACCTCGTACTCGACCATCGCCCTTCCTGCGCTCGGGTCGTGGCGGAACCGGATCTGCGCAACACCCCGTCCGTGTCGGCCTTTCTGACCGCCGGTTTCCGGTTCTCCGCCGAGCTGGACCTGCCCGCGAAACGGGCCGCTCTCATGGTCCGGGACCGAGGCGTGCGCGATGCCTTGTAGCGCCGTCCCATCTCCCGGCTTGATCAGACGATTGTCAGTGCCGCCCCGTAGGGTGGTCGGGCTATGACGAAGCCCTCACTCCCTGAACTCCTGCATGCTGCCGTCACCGCTGTCGGCGGCACGGAGCGCCCCGGCCAGGTGACCATGGCCGAAGCCGTCGCGGAGGCGATCGACGACGGTTCCCATCTGCTGGTGCAGGCAGGCACCGGCACCGGAAAGTCGCTCGGCTACCTCGTGCCCGCGCTCGCGCACGGTGAGCGGGTCGTGGTCGCGACCGCCACCCTGGCGCTCCAGCGCCAGCTCGTGGAACGCGACCTGCCGCGCACGGTCGACGCACTGCATCCGGTGCTGCGCCGCCGCCCCGAGTTCGCGATGCTCAAGGGGAGGTCGAACTACCTGTGCCTGCACCGCCTCCACGAGGGCGTGCCGCAGGAGGAGGACGAGGGCCTCTTCGACCAGTTCGAGGCGGCGGCGCCCACCAGCAAGCTGGGCCAGGATCTGCTGCGCCTGCGCGAGTGGTCCGACGAGACAGAGACCGGCGACCGCGACGGCCTCACCCCCGGCGTCTCCGACCGGGCCTGGGCGCAGGTCTCCGTCTCCTCCCGGGAGTGCCTGGGCGCCACGAAGTGCGCGTACGGAGCCGAGTGCTTCGCCGAGATGGCCCGGGAGCGGGCCAAGCTCGCCGAGGTGATCGTCACGAACCACGCGCTGCTCGCGATCGACGCGATCGAGGGAGCGCCCGTCATCCCGCAGCACGAGGTGCTGATCGTCGACGAGGCGCACGAACTGGTCTCGCGGGTCACCGGAGTGGCCACCGGCGAACTCACTCCCGGCCAGGTCAACCGTGCCGTGCGCCGCGCTGCGAAGCTCGTCAACGAGAAGGCCGCCGACCAGCTCCAGACCGCGGCCGAGGGTTTCGAGCGGGTCATGGAGCTGGCCCTGCCGGGCCGCCTGGAGGAGGTCCCGGAAGACCTCG
>Ga0307513_10007154_pt1 | contig 14507 bp, 13 predicted proteins | sample 15_EM_MG_FD_202174 | JGI IMG/M metagenome (GOLD analysis project Ga0307513, IMG submission 202174) | Populus trichocarpa ectomycorrhiza microbial communities from riparian zone in the Pacific Northwest, United States - 15_EM | ecosystem: Host-associated > Plants > Roots > Unclassified | place... | reverse complement strand
ACGATGGCGTTTGGGACTGACACAGAAGTACAGAACGTGAGTTATGCCACGACCCAGCTGGGTAGTCAACTGCCCTAACCTTGAGGCTTAGACTATGCTACGTGGTATCAAGACAAATCAAGCCAAAGTCAATCTCATGCTTAGTGCGCTGGACGACTAGAGGCCCATTAATGCTTCACCCTCGGTGTCATGGTTCTAAACCCGCCCTGTAGCTATGTTAATGCGAACTCGGGTATCGTCATGCGTCTTTATGCCTATAAGCACTAAAATTAAGCGAGAAATAGACAAGCACCTCCACGCGACTGACTTATTGGCCAAGAGAGGAGCCAATTATACCTAGCCGGGCACCGACTTGAGTAGTCCGCAAGCTTGTCAATATAGTCGTACCCTGTTACTGTCGGTCGTAACTCCTAAGTTACCGCCAACAAGATGGTAATTGCAGTGGTCAACATCCCCTGCTGCGTTCCTTGAAGTCATCATGATTTCTGGTTGGCCGCTATGGCTCTAAGTACGATGGCGTAAACGTCTGTTCTCAATGGAAGTAACGCCTTCGTCCGCATCAGATAGGTGGGCGGTCTGCCGCAGGAATACTGAAGACGAAGTCAATCAAGGGTCAGAAGAGCCAAACAGGATTTATGATCAGAAGCGATCACCAGGTCAGCGTTTGCCGCTGGTCCAACTGTCAGGAGAAAATTCTCGCGGAACTTCGTCCCGTTGTTCCCAAGGCCAACTCCCTGTGAGTACTTTATTATTATTGTAACGTGCTTCAATCCACTTGTCCAGTCTACCTATAGGCGTACTCAGATATCAACTCAACTGGTGGTTCACGAACTTCCATGTGTTCCCCATTTCCGACGGCATCGTGGAGGAAAGCACCACTGCTTACGATTCAACGCTCCGAATAGCGCATAAGAAAGGTTAACCGGCCATTGTCCCCTGTCCCGTGGATCCCCAGGTGACCTTCTCCGTGACTGCCGCGTGCTATGAGGATCTTCAAAGGGTTTCGGCCTACCAACAACACGTGTACACTTGGACGGCCCAGGAATGTGATTTAGCGCCGCGTCATTGCGAACACACCATCACCTGTTGATTTATGCCACACAGGAATAAATCCAATGTCTGCCGTATGGCTGGCTGTTCTTTGAAGCTCTTGTATAGAACAGGAGATAGGAACATGGACACTTGGATTTTATTGGACGGCTCTGAGCGGTCCAGCATTGACGATCTTATCAATGAGACGCTTGACAAGCTCATGGAAACAAAGTTTTTGGGTCACGTAGTGTGGCGCCTTGGGGCATCAACGCAGATCCGGCGCTTACACAGGCTCATTTTTCTCGCAGAAGGCTTCGAGTACGTCAAGTTCCGGCTGTTCCGACCCTCACTCCGACCCTCACGCGCCTCTAGTGGTGCATTGACATGTCACCGCTCGCGTAAATTCGCTGCTCGACTCCCTGCAGTATTGAAGATCTCCATGGAAGAACCTGGCTATAGTGTATAATACTGTCTTGTCTCACAAAGCTTCAGAGTGTCATTTTATTTCGCTTGCGAAGCCTCATGTACAACGCCCATGCAAATTTCCAAATAGCCATCCGCCCATTTTTGAAGTCAATTTGAAGTGCAACGTGCGGGCGCTTCACTTCGTCACCACGTCACAATAGAGTTTTACCAGCCGTGTTATAGAATGTGTACTAGAGACGGCTTGATGCTCTCTATGGGCACTACGTATCTGGGGATCAAGGTAACAGTGCTCCTTACTTTGATAGAGGAATACTATGGAATTAGTCAATGAGCTGGGCCTTCAGAGAGCAGGAACAAATCTATTCAAGCTGCAGTCCGCGCTTCCCGCTGGCCAGGGTTTGTCTGACAAAGGCGTATTCCATTCGAACATTCTATCACGTAGCCCTGGCTTGAGCTTGCCAGCATTATCAATCCGTCTGGAGTTGTACAAACCATCGTGAAGCACGGGTAGAGCGTTGTCATTCCGAAGTATTTTCATATCACCGTCGATCTACAACTTTGTCTTTAGCACTTCCACAATTTTGTCTCCTATCTCTTTCGTCGATTTGTCACCGGCCAAGTCCTTGGTTCTAAAACCGAGTCCACCGATATCCTCAGCATCCAAAACCTTGCGTACGGCAGCCTCCACTGCCTGCGCTTCCTTCTCCAACCCGAAAGAGTATCGCAGGAGCATGGCAACGCTGAGAATGGTCCCGATCGGGTTGGCAATGCCCTGTCCCGCTATATCTGGCGCAGAACCGTGGATAGGTTCGTACAATCCGGGGCACCGCTTACCTTTCTCTGGCGCTCCAGCCAACGAGGCAGACGGCAGGAGGCCCAAAGAACCCGGAATGACGCTACTCTCGTCTGAGAGTCTAATAGGGAGAGCGGGTCAGCGCATGGATTAATCATGTCAGATACGGAGGACTTACATGTCCCCGAACATATTCTCTGTCAGAATCACCCCGTTCAGCTTCCTGGGGTTGGCGACCATAAGCATGGCAGCCGAATCCACGAGGTGATGGTCAAGTGGTACGTTGGGGAATTCCGCCCCCAGTGTTTCTGTAACGACCCGCCTCCACAACCTTGAACTTGCGAGTACATTTGCCTTGTCGATCGAGTGGATCGGCAAAGGTGGGTTCGCCGCCAAGGCAATCTGCGCTGCAACTCTTGTGATTCTCTGGACTTCCCCAACACTGTAGATCATAGTATCCCAAGCGTCATCCTCGGCAGTGTACCCGTTCGGTTTAGAAGTGTCGAGCTCTTGCCGCTTGCCAAAATACAAGCCTCCGATAAGCTCTCGGACAACAATGAAATCGACCCCCTTGGCGATCGCCTCCTTCAACGGGCTATAAGCGACGAGGGAGTCGGAGGCGAAGGATGCAGGTCGAATATTGGCATACAGTCCGAGCTCCTTTCGGAGAGCTAGTATTCCCTGTTCCGGGCGAACGGGACCTACACCCCATTTGGGTCCACCGACCGAGCCTGGTCAAATCGCGCAGGCCAGGGTCAGGTACTGCTAGGAAAGAGGTGAAGGCGAAGATCGGACAGCATACCCATAAGTACTGCATCTGCAGCTTTACAGGCTTCTAGCGTTTCCTCTGGAAGGGGCTTTCCTGTCGCGTCGATAGCAGCGCCACCCAAGAGGTATGATTTGATCTCGAGTTTGACGTTGGGGAGTGATTCCGCCACGGCGCTGAGCACTCGCAAGGCTTGGTCAATTACTTCCGGGCCTAATGGACAAGGGTGAGACTGGCCCAGGTTAGTGGCGAGGAGGACGAACCGATTCCGTCGCCGGGAAGGACTGCAATTTTGAATCTATCCATATTGCTGAGCGTACTGATACGCCAAAACATAATATAAACTCACGAGGAGGACATAGTAGGGACTGCGTAGGACGAGGGAAGGTCTAGGCTTGAGCGAGCGAGAACGATAGAAGATCGGTGTCGCGCCGATATCGCCGACTGGCCTGTCTCAAAAAACCAATGAATGAAAGAAAACAGAAAACATTTGCGGGTAATAGTAAGGTGTTTTAAAGCACGAGGAAAGAAGACAACATGCGTTAATAAAACAGTCCACTGAGCGCACGAGCTCTTCGACTCGCTCCCTTCTAACAACAGACTCCATACTGTTGGAAGGCAAAATTACTATTATGTGCTCCACTGGAAATGGAACTGGTGACCGCCTCCACCACCGCCTCCGCCAGGGAATCCGCCCTGCTGGAAGAAGAATGGCGTACCCTGGAACGGGTGACCACCGCCAGGACCATACTGCGAAGTGGGATCGTTCGGATCGTCGCCGTTATCGTATCGCTGTCGCAACTCTGCAGTTTATGTTAGGACGACCACTTGAAGATGGAGCACACAAAACACACACCTTCGTTCGAAAGAACTTCATAAGCTTCGTTGACAGAGGCCATTTTCTGTTCGCTACCCCCCTTGTCTGGGTGTGCGGCAATCGCCACCTTCCGGTACGCCTTCTTGATAGTTTTCAGGTCGGCATCGCGGGAGACCCCAAGGACCTTGTAGTAGTCCTTCTTCTTGCTCTGCTTTAGAAGTTGTTGAGCCTTTTGTAACCGTTGATGGATGTCCTGGCTTCTTCGTCCGCTCGCCTCGAAGGCACGGTCAAAGAAGCGTACGGCATCCTCCCATTCTTCCTTCTTCAGCGCCATTTCACCTGCATTTACGAGTGCATCTTGAGCATTCGGGTCCATGGTAAGGAGGGCTTTGCACCACTTCTCGCCAGCCATTGGCTGTTGGTTCGAGACGAAGGCGTGGCAAGCGGCACGATAGATACTGGCTCGCCTTACGCTGATCTTCTTTGGGACGATGGCCGTGGGTAGAGGGGAATCTATCGCAGCCATGGCTTCTTCCAAAGCTTTGTCGAATTTGGGAGCAAGTCCAGTACCCTCTGTGGTGACGAATTTGATGACCTCACGGTGATTCTCTCCAGACTTCTCTAGTTGGGTGAATAATTTATCGAGTGATTTAATCTGTTTATAAGCGGCTTTGCAGGGTTTGGAATCGGGGTCGAAATGAAGGCACTGCTTAATGGTTGAAAGGCCCTGTGCAGATGGCTCCATAAGATAGTAAGAGAGAGAGGAGATTCGGAGAAGGAGTGATGTAGATGAAACGCCAAGGTGGGTCAATCTCGTCAGGTCGGCCACTGCCTGCTCAAGGTCCCCACCGGCTAGCGCGCAATCTGCTCGCTGTTGTCGTAAAGTGAAGGAGTAAGAGGCAGTTTGAAGCGCTGCGGTGGCAGCCTCTACACAGGCATCCCACTCGCCTGCCTTTTGGGCCGCTGCAGCTCTCTTAGTCGCAACTTCGCCTTCGGATACTGCGAACATCTATAGATAATGTCAGCCCAGGTTGGAAACAGACAAGGAGGCGTTCAAATGGTTGAGAGACCTGTTTCAACCCGAGCCACGATTCATTCGTCGCTGAATGGATGAAAGAGGAAGGCTCTGGCTGTGTAGTGATTCTCCCAAACAGCCTCAGCAGTGTCACACTAAGTTCATACATACCAGATCACCAGCAGCCCGGTCGCCAGCCACCTTCTTCGAGTACTCTTTGAGGGCGTCGCGACTGTCCGTCCAGCGACCCTCCTTGGCAAATATTTTGGCTTTGGCGATAAAAGCACCGTCAAAAGAGCCATTTGTAAGCCGTAGTACGGCATCAAAGTCGTCCAAGGCTGAAGTGTGTCGATTCGTCGAGAGATACGCTGTTGCTCGCTTAAAATATAATAGGTAATCGCTAGGAGCGAACTCTAAGGCTTCTGTATATGCTCTAGCAGCCTCTGTGAACTTTCCTGAAGAGAGGAGCGCGTTGGCTCGTTGAATTAAGCCTTGGAGGTGGGGTGGCTCGAGCCCTGCTGAGTCGGCTAGCGCGAAGGGGACGAGGAATGCTGACAGCAGTGTCACTGGTAGTGATAGGAGCCGCATTCCTGGGCTATTGGCGCCGTCTGGGGGGCGGTAGAGAGAAAAGAGAAGGAGGGGAGGGCCACGTTGTTGATTGTTATGTTCCACGATTCTCAATAGGTGTTTCGGCGATCATTGCAGGGGCTATGTGGACGCTCGGCCGTTTCTGTGGTAAATAGAGAGGCTAAACCACACCAAATGTGCATTGGTAGCTGGATCAGGGACGGCGTTACACCTAAGCAGAGCGAAACTAAAACGTATATATTGACTATGCAAGATGAGAATGAAGTCATGAAGAGATAAATATGTTAAGTATAGATCGGGATCCAGGTTCGTGTCCTCGACTATGGTCGAGCGCGAGAAAGGCTCTCATAGGCAGATTGAGCCGCCGCTTCACCAGCATCCCCTTTGGTGGGTCCTATTCCTTGGCCAATCTGTTCCTTTGCCACTAAAAAATAATGGAGGAACTTTAGGAACATGACCATAAATGCAACAAGCGTAGGCTTACAGTAGACACATGCAGTCCACTGGATGTCGTGATTGGGACCAGAGGGCGTGTATACGTAGTCGAGGTCGCTCCTCTTACCCTCCTTTTGAAGCATGTTGTTGAGCATTTGGCGGTATCCGTGTTCAGCTGCAGGTTCCGGCCAGTCAGAGTCAAAATAAGTGAATAACCGAAATAAAACACACCAGAAGGCATATTTAAGTAATAAAGTATGTAAATAAGTGGTCGATTGGGGACCAGAGGCGATGTGAGGCTAAAGGAAAGACCGCGCGATACTTATACTCTTGCTCGGCATTGTGAGCAGACCAAGACGCTCTCGAGCATTCGGCGGCGGTCTCTGTCCCTGCGCCTGAGGGCCGTCGGCTCCGCAGGGGTTAGGGGTATCCCTGCGGAGGGCAGAGTTCATCGCCATCGGTCCTCACTCTGTATATATGGGTGGAGCCATATAGACCTAAATCCTTCCCCAAGAATTTCGTGCGACGAGAGATCGCCAGGCGCTGCCGGATCTTGGCCTTCTGTATTACTCAGGAGTACGCGTATGGCGGGTGGCAATCCAGACCGGGATTCATGTGCCAACAGCAATTAATGTAAAGAGTAAGGCTGTGGTGGGTGCCTTGTGGTTAAGTCAAATGGAGAGAGCCTGAGGCTGGTGTAGCCATGTATATTATTCATTCGGGGTACATCTCGCACTCAATCGGAATTCACCGTAGGCGTTGTTATTTCCATATACGTAGACGAAAAAGGCAAGCATCGCTCCAGGAGCCTCGTGGTTGAAGTCTCTGATAGAGCGGCCCGTGTTCCATGACATAAGAAGGGGGAACGGAGAAGGAAGGGGCACGGTGACGCAGGAGAATGTCGACTGTTCCGCGAGTCTTTGTTCTAACGTAGACCGGAGCTACATGCTGCTAAGTTGTGTGGGTCGGATCATGAGATAGGAAAAGCTATACCGGTCCGACGTAGGTACGGATGGGTCAGCTCCGACGACGCTGCTTTTCTCGAAGAGGAATATGCTTTGTTAACCCTGATCCCATGACTCGGCAGGCACCTGAAGCGACCTTCAAAGACATATTCAGTATTGCCGGCATTTACGGGAGGTGTGGGGCGGCGTTTCCCACCCACTCTTCTCCGGTGGAAAGACTGGCCGCTATTCATCGGAGGGACCATGGGAGGGTTTTTTGATTCTTTTCATATCAGAGCCCTTCGGCTTCATTTTTGCCCGATCTGACCGTCCGCTCTGCCTTAGGACCGAGCGCATCGCGACTAATATCGTAATAGTGGAGGAATACCGTGATTTAGCGTGGCGCGCTCGCCTGGTTCTCTCTTGGACTCTCCGCGCGGCATCGCAGAGTACTTCCTTGTCATCTCCGACGGTGAACTACTCCCCAAAACAAAAGCCTCTCGCATTTACTCATTGAAAGAAAACCACGAAGCCGAGATGAGGTTTCCCAGCAAGCGCTGATCACAAAGACATGGCCCACAGACGATCGACATAGAGATCTGAAGGCAGTTCTGCGATCGGAAGAAAAATCGAAGAGCTAACAATAGATGCCACACTCCTACCTAAGCCCTAACCCGGCGCTCGTCCGCGCCCAGTTTTCCGCGCATGGCGCATCCCTTGTGGCGGAAGGGGAAACCATGGGAAACCACAGGGCGGTATCTCCGCTTCTTCATTGATGTCGCTAAATCAATCATATGGCGAGCTTGCAAGGAATAAATGGAACGGGAAATGCTGCTCAGATCTGGTGGGAGTTGGATATTACCGCGCGGCAATTCTATCGCCGAATAAATGTTAGGTCTAATAGTGGTTTCTATGTTTGAATCTTCCTTCCAGGCGTGCACGTCCCTTGCAATTCCATCCTGCAGAGCAGCAGAATCGACTAAATGAGGTGGAGAGAGAGACAGCCTCCCGAAGGCTCATTAACCGGAATGGTACCACACGGGTAAAATGGCCGGTTTTGAACGGACATGCTCGAGGGAGAGCGGAAAATCTGGACAATATTGTTCAATCGGCGGGATAGGAATCGGGATCTCTCAATTTGGGTCACAGCACAACATTTCAGCGCTTGTACAGGCTAGAGCGCAGCCTGGAAGCTGTGGGGTTCCAGACATTTGGAGCTTTGTTTTGCTCGATTTCGTATACTCGCGTGTTCGTAGTAGCTCCGAAAACAGGTCATTTAATCTTACATGGGAAGCAGAAGGGAATTGTAGTGCGAGACTGATCGAGATCTTCAGCCGAAGAAAGTCGAGATCGGCAGGGACGAATTTAGAAGGCATACGACCGGGTACCTGAAACTTGTTTCATAAGTGGACACCTGAGGTGCCTTCCAGGTGGTATCTTTCAAAGGGCGCCCAGTGCCCCTTCTCATTATTTTCATCTGTCCACCACATGGCACACTTGTGGCCGTAAGGCACGCAGTGGCTCTAATAAATTGGCTACAATCATTTACGATATCAAATATTGCTTAACAGCTCCATCTATGCGTCAGCACCCCTCTGAATACCCGTTGGTTGTGGGAAGAAGCTAAGCTTGCATTGCCACCAGAGGCACGTGGAACGAGATGACCAAGGGAATGGCGACGGCGGCCCCACGGATAAAATACATTCAGGGATCATTCAGGGAGAAGGGCAAGGCAGTTTTCGGGGCGCACGTGGTCGCCAGCTCACATTCCCTTGAGAGTAAGGGGATTCAGCTGTGGGTACCAATGACACATAAAATTCATACCTTGTGTCATCACTGATATGCTACAATTCAAATAAGACTGCTTATATAAGCTTTCCTCCCTCCTCGTTCGCCCCTCACAAGAGAAATTTGGCCTAATTCGTTCTTCCATCGTCTTATTCTGCTTATTAATTATTGTCCCTCAAGCAAACTTCTCTCTATACGTCCTCAGGTTTCGTCCTATCGAGACTTGCAGAATTCACACTACACTACAAAAGGTGGGCCGCCTGTCCTTGCCAACCAAAGAAGGGGGACAGTGCAGAACCCAGAACAATCTCGGAAGAGATGGCTGCATGAATGAAAATCGATTGATCGTATATGGGTCTTCAAGGACACTAATCTTTGTCAAATGACCTCACCGCTTCACCTCACCTTGAACAAGACAGTATTCACAAGGCGAGGATGGAGACTTGGCAAAGGTTGGTGTCATTTTGTTAACACATTTATAGTCAATTGACTTTAGTCACATGGGTACCTCTTCAGGATTGTGAGTCATGCAACTAAATGCATTCTAGGAGTAAGGTATAGCTCTGAACATGGCAACCCATTTTTTGTGCCATGAAATTCTCCAATCTTCTGCAAGCCTTGATAGGACCAAAGATGAGAAAATGTGGCATGTCAAACTCTGTGCCATGTTGGAGGGACAGAAGTCCAGAATGAAGGAACAGAGGTCTGGACACTGGGAATCCAATGGACAAGGAAGGAACTTGAGGGTCAATGAGCATGACAGCCCATGATGAAGGCAATGTCTCAAGAGGAGGAGTGAAGCTGAAATGGCGGGCTCTGGGCAAGAGGAGAATTGGGGAATGGAGGAAATGAGTACAAGGCAACATCTAGTTGATCCTAAGACTGGAGAACTAGGTAGCAAACACAGTTGTCTAAATTGTAAAAGGAAAATGACAACCAGAAGTAAATGGAAGCAAATACATGTGAAAAGGAAAAGGCCACACAGGTCCAGAACATGGAAGCAAACTACATGCAATAACAGATGGAGCTCCGCACAAGATGGGTAGCTAAGATGAACTGCTGGAACAGTGAAACAATAGCATGTGAGCAGGAGTCCGAAATGGTCTAGAACTAGGACATGTGAGATGAATCAGAGACCAAAGCATAGAGAGGAGTCCAGGAGGAATGGAACACAAATAAAAAATGAATGGGACAAAGGAGAAGTGACATGGGATGTGTGACATGGGGCTTTTAAGAAAGCACCCTCTGTGCAGGTATTCACAGCTCCTGAAGCACACCAGTATGGATTCATTTACCCTACATTCCTTCTTATATGATTACTCCAACATTGTCGCAATTCAGTTTTGTCAGCGAATCGATATCATAGTTTGATCCTCATGGAAGGCAACAAATTAGAACTCAGATAGGCTTTTTCGCCACTACAAACGGGGCAGGTGCATATTGATTCCATCTCCAGGAAGATAGTTCGTCCCATGAATCGAGCTCCAGTTCGAATTGCGCTGAAAGACCTTTTGTAGCCAGTTTTCGCGGAGGGAACAGATAAATTCGGATTGCGCATTGCTTATTGCATTTGACTCATTCTCCAGGCCGGCTTCAGCAGCGAGCTTGAGAGCGGGAGAGACTTCACGAGGAATCCCAACTGGAAGGCGAGCTGAGGTATTTGGGTGTGTGAAAATCGCGCTGACGTTGAAGGCGCATGATACGAGTGGGGTGGATCATGGTATAGCAGCAAACGAACCAATCAAAGACCGTGCCGGTGTGTGGACGTGATTCGTCCTCTACGATAGATGAACTAATATTTGTGTTCGGTGCTGATACAGACCTGGTACTGACGAGCAGGGAATTGAGGACGGAGGGAGATATGTAGTCTGACTTGAGGATCGACGCTGGCGTGGTTGGTCGCATGCCGGATGGTGCGCCTCGGATGTCGCCAACTAGAAGATGTGCGTGGCCCGCGGGTTCCGTGGAACGAGGGCATGGAAGGGTGGAGCACCTGTACGTGCGTCTGGTCCGTCTTCGGTGGCCAGCACAAAGCAATTTACTCCTTTGTGGGGGCGCAAATCGGTTGACTGAGGTGTCAACCTGTCCCATCCTTGGGTTTTCCGAAGTGTGGGAGGAGAAAAGAAAAGGCCAGACCGGGGATCGAACCACGGGTCTCCCTAATACCGGAAGGGCGTGGCTAACCGCTGCACTACCGGGCCGTTTGTTGGAGAGGAATCACCAACTCCAACACGAAGTGCGCCGATGACTGCTTGCCGCTTCTGGTGTAAGGGGAGCGAGCGGGAGGGTGGGAGAGCTTGCTTGTAGGAATAGATGGCGGTATTTTTGGCGGGCCACTGCGTTGCGTTTCGCGTCGCCCATTTGGGCGATTAATAGAGTCCAAGGTAGGTATATCCAGTGAAGAGCGATCTTATGCCTATGTGAGCAGTGATACTGCACGCAGAGAGCAAACCCGAAAGACTACAAAGCTAGCGCTTACCGTCACCTTTCACCTCGACATCAAATTAACCACGGTCTTGCGCTGCACAGAAAACGTGTCCTTACGTGCAGATATGTCTACACACTCCAACGCGAATATTACTGCCGAATTTCAAGCAATCAGGCAGACGCTACGCACGATGGGAGCTGACAACCCCGCCGTGAGTCTGCTACGCCACAGAACATGAACTCCAATGTAACTTATGTGCTGACAGGATACTGAAAAGAGCGCCCTTATCACTCGTTACAACGAACTGGTGGATACGTTGTGGCAACAGCACACCACCCACCGCCTTGATCCCGCAAAATACCTCCCAATCGAGATAGTCAACTCCATATTCAGCCTCACCATCTACCACGTCGTTGAATTAGAACCGGGGAACCCTGTTTTGCCAGGGAGGTTGACTATGCCTTCTCGCGGGACAATGGTGTGTTATCGAGACGCACCACTCATTCTCGCTTCTGTGAACAGAACTTGGTGCCAGATTGCAGTTAATCATCCACTGTTGTGGTCTACTATCATCATCGACCGGTCGGAGGATGATTACCTGGAACGGATCTACTTGTTCCTCAACCGGTCCGGCAAAGTACCTCTGGATATTGTCCTTCTCGATCAAATAACGCCAACCACACCCCTCCAAGGCCTTCTACTAAAGCATGCACACCGCTTCAAAACATTTGTTGGCCATTCGGCTGAAATCGACTTCGAAAATTTTCCTCTGGCTCGATTGGAACCCCTCGACAGCTCTTCCGACTTTGTGAATTGGAGCGTATATGCATCCATAAGTCGCAGGATTTCTACTGTTCCAATCCCTAAATGTCTACATCGCGTCCAGCTGTACCAATGGACATTTGACCCAGAATCTCTCATCCAATTCACGTACTTTCCCAACCTCGAATCTCTGTCTATATCTATTGAACTCGAGTTGAAGGACACTCAGTGGGACAAGATGCTTCGGTTTGAGCGACTTCGATACCTCCGCCTTTGTGTCTCCAATGCGCAGTGGGCCGAGGGATCCATGTTAGAATCCCCATGGATCGAGTGGCTCGAGTGCCCAGTGCTTGTGGACCTATATATTTCCTACGAACTGAACCAAGAGCCTTCCTTGGAAATGTATCCGCAGTTGGAAGCATGTCTCCTCCGCTTCAGATTTCTGCGGAATTTACGAGTCTATATGTACGCTGAAGAGGCTACCGACCAAGACTATGCAAGTGCATTTCAAAACATGCGACCTTCCACGTTCGGGGGCAGCCTTGAGCTTGTTCATATTACATTCCTTGTATCTTATCTGGAGTCGGAGGCTTGGGCAGGAGCCTTTACCGAAAGATTTTTTTCAGTCTTTGTTCCAAGGACACACCTCACATGGGAATATGCACAATTCCCTTCACCCACCATATTCGCTAATCTCAAAAAGATGCACATAGTGAATTGGATGACAGGGGATCGGAGTGCACTGGTGGCCCCGGCGATGATCAAATTGGAGTTTCCCGCTTTAGAGGAACTGTATCTTGAGAACTTTGAAAATGATGTGCCTGGATTACTGGATTTTCATGCACCCCATCTCATATCTCTTCGTGTGTCCTATTTCATTCCTTCAGATCTGAGACACATCAGCAGCTCTAGATCTCTCATCTCGTTTATCCACCTAGAGTCCCATGAGCTTATTACCGACTCGTGGGAGACATATCTTCCCTCAGCTGATAGACTTCAGCTTGATCTCCATATCAGTGATCTCTTTGTTCTCAATGTTCATCCCTCCCAGATTCATTCCGTTACCATGAACATTAATTGGAACAAGACTATTATATGTCCACCACATTGGACAAGGGATTACGTCCCAGAGATGCTGGGTATTGTTACTGATCTGAATCTGGAATACCGTCCCAGTGTTAGTGGATTTGAGGACCCTTCACAAACAATAATACCGTTTCTCAAGCCTTTTGTGGACTTAAAGAACTTGACACTATTTCGGTCCATACTGGATAATTCGAATTGGATTGACCAGCTTGCTCAACACCTTGTGGATCCAAATTTCCTCCCAGCACTTGAAGCACTCTCAAGTTCCGAGTACCCTTTCTGGCCTGATTTCTTTCGGTGCATTCAGCGGAGGCAATCTGGGTTTTTAACTGGTCAATTTCAAACTTCATTGAAGGAGGTCACAATCAAAGGGCCAGTTCATGGAGTACTACTTGAGCACCTGAGAGAATCAATCGCAGGAAGACGCACTGACCTGCTTTGCATGCCACCTCGTCACTTGGGCTCCAAGGAGTGGCCAATCCCGCCATTTGATTGCACAAAACTTGATACAAATGGAATTTTATGCTGTTATAGTTGCTACAAAGCTGGCCTAGAGATGGGGTGCGTGATATTGCCTTCGGAAAATGCAAGCGAAATGCTGCGATGTTACAAATTCAATAGTGATCAGCGAACAAATTCTGTTTTTGCTCCATAGTACATCCATGTTCTGACTAACTACGCATCGTCCATCCCTGATACACTTCCAGCCGCTATGGGAGATACATTTTTTCGCCAGGGTGAGAAATATCAGATATACATCCTCTCAATTGTTTGTTCATACAGCACCCAAGACTATATGTGGTGGTTCTATAACGGGAGCACTGGACTTTGCATGCCATCAAGTTTATTATGTTGCCCACAGCGGCTTCTAAGTGATGTGCCAATCCGTGAGCCTGCCTGTCTCGTATTCTCAGAGCCAGTCATGGGCATGGGTCGTCGTCCCCAAATGCTTAAGAGTTCTAAATGGTGTTATTGATGACAACATTCTCGCCCTCTACACAGGATCCGGACTTGATGAGGCCGTAAGTAAGCATATCCACTGGTGAGGACGTGTGACCGATAAGCGTGAGGCCGAAGCGGGTACCGACCGCTCTACCCTGTAGCCGCAGGGCGAGTCCACAGACCCAGGGACCATCGGAAGAGTATGACTACTCTATGTCCCCTTATGTCTCCCTTCATCACGTAGGGATAACGACGTGAAAGTATAGGATGGATGGGCTGCTTACGACAGAGAGTGGTTCACAGTGTCATGTCCAATGCGCCCCAATGTGCTCGACGGCGTATGTGAGTATAAAGAGAGAGGCACGGTTACATTAGATCACTGTTGTCGAAATAATACGGGGACGGGGAACAAATATTACACCCTCCTGTATTACGCTGTAAGCCGCGACGGCCTCTATAGTAAACGACAAGTGAAACGCGTACGAAACGGATGTGAAACAGCGGGAAAAACCAAAGGACCACACGCCTATAATGTAATACCGAGACCTGATGCGCGGGCATGTAAGACGAAACGGGCACTCGAAAGCGCACTCTCCGACACTTGAGGCTAATGACCCACCAAAAGTTGCGACGTTTGACAGTTCCGTTGGCAGGTTGACAGGCACCGATCGGCAGGTGACCCAGT
>Ga0307513_10007153_pt1 | contig 14507 bp, 3 predicted proteins | sample 15_EM_MG_FD_202174 | JGI IMG/M metagenome (GOLD analysis project Ga0307513, IMG submission 202174) | Populus trichocarpa ectomycorrhiza microbial communities from riparian zone in the Pacific Northwest, United States - 15_EM | ecosystem: Host-associated > Plants > Roots > Unclassified | place... | reverse complement strand
GAATATGGATTAAGGAGAAACAATCATATGGACAATCAAGATCCTCGTTTATTTATTCCTATAATTGATTTGCAATCTGTTTTTCTTTTCTACAAATAAACATGACAACCATATTGAAAAATATTATAAACAATATTGAAAATATATTTGTATATATATTTTATTATCATGTTTGTGTCTGTTTACATACCAATTTAAATCTCTACCGCGTAAATTTTTATTTATAGTCACTCTAAAGTCAAAAAATCGTTTATGGTTAGTCAATTTTAATTCATAATTTTTAGGTAAACATCTATTTATTACTATTCTTTAGGATTCGCACGCATGATAAGATAATGATATGTCTTTCTATTTAGTTTAGAAAAATATTTTTTGGTGTTTTTATTCTTTCTATGTAGTTTAGATGTTTTATTTTTTCTTATTTATTTTTAGTCTTATTTAAATTAGGAAAAAATAACTAAGAAAGACAAAATTCATAAGCTAAATAGAAAGATTAAAACGCCATAAAGAAAAATATTTTTCTAAAACATATAAAAATAAAATAACTAAGAAAATAAATATCTTCCTATAAAAATTCTCGTGTAAGGAGGAGCCACTATGAATATGGATAAAGGAGAAACAATCATATGGACAATCAAGATCCTCGTTTATTTATTTCTATAATTGATTTGCAATCTGTTTTTCTTTTATACAAATAAACATGACAACCATATTGAAAAATATTAGAAACAATATTGAAAATGTATTTGTATATATATTTTATTATCATGTTTGTGTCTGTTTACATACCAATTTAAATCTCTACCGCATAAATTTCTATTTATAGTCACTCTAAAGGCAATAAAACCTTTATGATTAGTCAATTTTAATTCACAAATTTTAGGTAAACATCTATTTATTACTATTCTTTAGGCTTCCCACGTATGATAAGATAATGATATGTCTTTTTGTTTAGTTATTCTTATTCATATTTATTTTATAAAAATATTGTTCTTTACAATATCTTTATTCTTTCTATTTAGTTTAGAAAAATATTTTTTGGTGTTTTTATTCTTTATATGTAGTTTAGATGTTTTATTTTTTCTTATTTATTTTTAGTGTTATTTAAATTAGGAAAAAATAACTAAGAAAGACAAAATTCATAAGCTAAATAGAAAGAATAAAAACGCCATAAAAAAAATATTTTTCTAAAACATATAAAAATAAAAATAACAAAGAAAATAAAAATCTTCCTCTAAAAATCCTCATGTGAGGAGCCACTATGAAAATGGATAAAGGAGAAACAATCATATTGACAATCAAGAGCCTCGTTTATTTATTTCTATAATTGATTTGCAATATGTTTTTCTTTTCTACAAATAAACATGACAACCATATTGAAAAATATTATAAACAATATTGAAAATATATTTGTATATATATTTTATTATCATGTTTGTGTCTGTTTACATACCAATTTAAATCTCTACCGCATAAATTTCTATTTATAGTCAGTCTAAAGTCAATAAATCCTTTATGGTTAGTCAATTTTAATTCACAAATTTTAGGTAAACATCTATTTATTACTATTCTTTAGGCTTCCCACGTATGATAAGATAATGATATGTCTTTTTATTTAGTTATTCTTATTCATATTTCTTTTATAAAAATATTGTTCTTTACGATATCTTTATTCTTTCTATTTAGTTTAGAAAAATATTTTTTGGTGTTTTTATTCTTTCTATGTAGTTTAGATGTTTTATTTTTTCTTATTTATTTTTAGTCTTATTTAAATTAGAAAAAAATAACTAAGAAAGACAAAATTCATAAGCTAAATAGAAAGATTAAAATGCCATAAAGAAAAATATTTTTCTAAAACATATAAAAATAAAATAACTAAGAAAATAAATATCTTCCTATAAAAATCCTCGTGTAAGGAGGAGCCACTATGAATATGGATAAAGGAGAAACAATCATATGGACAATCAAGATCCTCGTTTATTTATTCTTATAATTGATTTGCAATATGTTTTTCTTTTCTACAAATAAACATGACAACCATATTGAAAAATATTAGAAACAATATTGAAAATGTATTTGTATATATATATTTTTTTTTATCATGTTTGTGTCTGTTTACATACCAATTTAAATCTCTACCGCATAAATTTCTATTTATAGTCAGTCTAAAGTCAATAAATCCTTTATGGTTAGTCAATTTTAATTCACAATTTTTAGATAAACATCTATTTATTACTATTCTTTAGGCTTTCCACGTATGATAAGATAATGATATGTCTTTTTATTTAGTTATTCTTATTCATATTTATTTTATAAAAATATTGTTCTTTACGATATCTTTATTATTTCTATTTAGTTTAGAAAAGTATTTTTTGGTGTTTTTATTCTTTCTATGTAGTTTAGATGTTTTATTTTTTCTTATTTATTTTTAGTCTTATTTAAATTAGGAAAAAATAACTGAGAAAGACAAAATTCATAAGCTAAATAGAAAGAGTAAAAACGTCATGATAAAGAAAAATATTTTTCTAAAACATATAAAAATAAAAATAACTAAGAAAATAAATATCTTCCTCTAAAAATACTCGTGTAAGGAGGAGCCACTTTGAATATGGATTAAGGAGAAACAATCATATGAACAATCAAGATCCTCATTTATTTATTCTTATAATTGATTTGCAATCTATTTTGTTTTCTACAAATAAACATGACAACCATATTGAAAAATATTAGAAACAATATTGAAAATGTATTTGTATATATATATTTTTTTATCATGTTTGTGTCTGTTTACATACCAATTTAAATCTCTACCGCATAAAATTTTATTTATAGTCACTCTAAAGTCAATAAATCGTTTATGGTTAGTCAATTTTAATTCACAATTTTCAGATAAACATCTATTTATTACTATTCTTTAGGCTTTCCACGTATGATAAGATAATGATATGTCTTTTTATTTAGTTATTCTTATTCATATTTATTTTATAAAAATATTGTTCTTTACGATATGTTTATTCTTTCTATGTAGTTTAGAAAAATATTTTTTGGTGTTTTTATTCTTTCTATGTAGTTTAGATGTTTTATTTTTTTTATTTATTTTTAGTCTTATTTAAATTAGGAAAAAATAACTGAGAAAGACAAAATTCATAAGCTAAATAGAAAGAGTAAAAACGTCATGATAAAGAAAAATATTTTTCTAAAACATATAAAAATAAAAATAACTAAGAAAATAAATATCTTCCTCTAAAAATACTCGTGTAAGGAGGAGCCACTTTGAATATGGATTAAGGAGAAACAATCATATGAACAATCAAGATCCTCATTTATTTATTCCTATAATTAATTTGCAATCTATTTTGTTTTCTACAAATAAACATGACAACTATATTGAAAAATATTAGAAACAATATTGAAAATGTATTTGTATATATATTTTATTATCATGTTTGTGTCTATTTACATAACAATTTAAATCTGTACCGCATAAATTTCTATTTATAGTCAATCTAAAGTCAATAAATTCTTTATGGTTAATTTTAATTCACAATTTTTACATAAACATGTATTTATTACTATTCTTTAGGCTTCCCACGTATAATAAGATAATGACATGTTTTGTTTTATGAACAATAATTATATTAATGTTTCCTCATACAAATTTATTATAATGCACATTAAAAGAAAGTGATATCGATACTTTAGAGGAAAATTGAAGTAAATTGGTTTAATGATAACCTGAGAGAACGAGAATTAGAGAAAAAAAATAAGTAAATGAAATTCTAGCTATTCAATAGTTTCTTTGCTATATTTTGCTGGTTTAATGAATTGTTAATGGACATGATATTAGTTGGGAAGGTATATATAATGAGGAGTGAAGCCCATTTGATCCTGAATGCAAATTACAAAACAATGAACACATTCTTTTCTTAAATGGAAACTCTTAATAATTTGCATTTATTGTTCCTATATCTCAATTTCTTAGATTTGATACAAGATTGTTTTTTTTTAATAAAACCTCAAGAGACAATTACTATGTTCACATAAAAAAACAATGTTTGGAATTAATTTTAAAAAGTTAATGAAAAGAAACATATTCATTTAATGAAATTAAAAATATCATATTGTATAATATCACTGATTATAATAGATTTTAATGCATTGATGCCAAAACTAGCATAATGTAGTAGTGATAATGGAAGATTTTTAAGGAAATATGTTTTTTATTTAGTTATTTTTGTTTCTATTTAGTTGTGTAAAATATTTTCCTCTAAGATTTCTTTATTTTTTGTATTTAGTTTATAAATTTTATTTTTTCTTAGTTATTCTTAGTCCTATTTAGTCTTTTAAAAATTATTATTTTATAGTGTTTTCATTCTTTTGATGTAGTTTGGAAATTTTATATTTCTTTATTTTATTTTTATTGTTTTTGAGTTAGGAAAAAGTAACTAAGAAAAAATAAATTTTTTAAAACTAAGTAGGAGGAATAAAAATAAAAATACCATAAAAATATTTTCCTAAACTAAATAGGATAAAAAGAACTAAGGAAACAAATATCTTTTTAAAAAATCACCCTACATCAAGGAGTGGGTATCATTTTATTAACTAGTTGGTGATTTTATTAACTAGTTGGTGGGCTTACCTCTCATCATGAATTGTATTGATTTTTCATAGATTTATTAAATATATTAATTGAATAAGATTTTTATGTAAATATGTGTTTTTTATTTAGTTATTATTATTTTTATTTATTTTATAAAAATATTTTTCTTTATGATATTTTTATTCTTTCTATTTAGTTTGTTTATTTAGTTTAGGAAAATATTTTTTTAGTGTTTTTATTTTTTCTATGTAGTTTTGAAATTTTATTTTATTTTATTTAGTCTTTTTTAAATTAGGAAAAATAACTAAGAAAAATAAAATTGATAAACTAAATAGAAAGAATAAAAACAACATAAAAAATATTTTTCTGAAATAAATAAAAATAAAAATAACTAAAAAAATAAATATCTTCCTCTAAAAAATCATCGTGTATGGAGGAGCCACTATGAACATGGATAAAGAAGAAATAATCATGCGGGCAATCAATATCCTCGTGTATGTATTCCCATAATTGATTTGCAATCTTATTTTTTCTTTTCTATAAACAAACATGACAACCATAATGAAAAATACTAGAAACAATATTTAAAATGTATTTGCATATATTTTATTATCATGTTTGTATCCGTTGACATATCAATTTAAATCTCTACCACATAAATTTCTATTTATAGTCACTATAAAGTCAATAAATCCTTTATGGTTAGTCAATTTTAATTCTCAATTATTTGGTAAGTTTCTATTTATTACTATTTTTTAGGCTTCCCACATTTGATAAGATAAGGATATGTTTTTTTTTCATGAACAAGAAACTTACATTTATTCTAATATTAAAACCCTTTTAAAAATTCTTAGGGATAACAATGGGTACCTACGAGTTGGATTTTTTAATATCCATACCCTACTATTATCCATCAGGTATGGAATTTAGATGTTCATAAACTATCCATCGAATTTTGAATATTCATATATGTATCCATTACATATTATTATTAATAATTCTATAAAAAATAAAATAATATATATATGTTTGAAGTGTGTGTGTGTGTGTGTGTGTGTGTATATATATATATTAAATGATAAAATGGTAAGTATTATACATATATATTTGTTTTATGTCAATATTAAGATGTGTATTTCATATTCTATTAAACAAATATAAATGATCTACAAATATATATATTAAAAGATTACAAGATTCTCTTATAACTTTTATAGAGGTGGCTTGAGAAATTAAAATAGGACTCATACGATAACAAAATTTTTAGAGAGGAGATACCCTAAACTATATTATTGGTTTTGGAATTAAACCATAATTGTGCTCAGCTAGACTTGAGCTCAGGTTTGTGTGTTAATTTTAAAATAAATATTTTGGCCAATAAGAAATTATATTTTGCTAACCAATGAATGATTTTCTCATCAATAATTTCCATTACTTAGAGCTATTTTTTATAATGGAAGAAACATCTAGCTTTAAAGAAAAATATCAGGTTTTATATTTGTTTTATGGTGGGCAATTAAGGGTTAAAATAATTGGAATTAATTCCTGCATCGGTTTTAACACCACGACTCTTGTATAGATACGGGTTGGCGAGGGTTGTTCAACACAACAAAACAACTAGCTCTCCTACCCTCTTCTCATTTCCCACTCCTTTTTTTTCTTAGTAGTTTTTTTCTAGACATTTTGTTTTTTGTTCTAGAGCTTTCGATTCTTGTGTCTATTTTGTTGGAATTAGAAAATAGTAACTTGCATACAAACCGTTTGCACCATATGAGAGACAATTTAGCCTTAAGATAAAATGCATAATTCTTGACAACAATACACTTTATTTCCTATTTATCCATCCAGAATTCATTAACAAGTAACCATACTACACATTTTATTCCATGCTTTAATGCTTACTTTATTTATGAGATCTATTGTATGTCGTTTGATTATTGCATGTTTTGTCCTCTATCCTTTCATTTATTATATGTTTGTTATAGTTTTGCATAATTATATATATGGTACAAAAAATCAGAAAAACAATTCCTAGTATGTGGGCCAATCCAACCTCACAACTACACCTTAAGTTATCCAATACCTACGAGGCACACTACTCAAAGTATTTTTTTTAGTTCTTAAGAGTTTACGCACAAAAATGCTTTGCACAAAGATATACACAAATTCTTCTCACGCTTCTTTAACGCAAGCACAACAACCAATGGCAACTTTAACCTCTCCACCTATGGTGCAACTCCCATCCACAGACTGGGGTTATGCAACTCCATACGCTATAAGGTAAACTAAAATGACTAGAACCTATAAATATCTTTGTCGCACATGTGCGGCGTCACGATGATCATCCACTCTCATATGTATCTGGCAAATATAGGGAGACAAGGATTTTTTGTCTTTTATTAGTGGAATGAGGGAATGAGAGTCACCACCTAGTATTTTGGTCACTAGAAACCCTAACTGATCTAAAAAATCGGGCACGGGGACTGGTTGCGTAAAGGAAAGGTATTAGCACCCCAAATATGCCCTACCTAAGTTAAGTTGCATTGTTTAATTGTCTGATATATGCTAAAGTGCTATTGTATTTCTAATTGTTGGTCCATCTATGGTTTAAGAAAAATCATCCTCAGTATAGAGATCTTTATCTTATCAGGTAAAACCTAACTGTTCTAACGTCAATAAAAGAATTTAATATCCAGAATACGTCTTACGTATAAGATCGTAACCCCAGATACTAAAAAAACAAAAACTTTTTTTTTTTTGAAATATTAGCCTGGTTCTCTGACTTTAATAAACTGGTTATTAAAGCCAAAATACATGCTAATGCATATTTTTGAATTTGTTTCATTGTATGAAAATACAATATGAATTTTTTTCATCATTGAGAGACTTGATCGTATGCATGAAAAAAAGATATTTTTTTTATACAATATTTTGCAATGCTTTGATGAAAACCGGGTATTTTGATACCGAATTTGTATCTTTATGGTATAAAAATACAAATAATATTAAGCAAAATTGATAAAAAAAATACACGGGAAAATCACAAATTTTTCAAAAGGATTTTTTGAATATTTTTACTGCGCCGGACCCAGCCCAATGCATTTTGATTTGGGTCATACCTGGTCTAGCCTAGTGAACTGTGGGAAAACTTAATCTTTGTGTTTTTGAATCTCCTCAACCAATTTTTAGCCGTTTAATAGGCACTCTAACATCCTCTTTTTACTGCCATTATTTTTTGGATTTCTTTCGAATATATATATATAGTATTTTTTTGTGTGGGAACCCAAAAATAGATAACAATAGATGCCCTCTCTTTACAATACTTACGGATCAAAGACTTTGTGTAGTAAGTGTTGTAAAGATAAAAAAAAAACTAAACTTTCGAAACTGATTTTCTCAAAGCTTGGTTGATTTGAAACTCTGTCTTTATAGGAATCCCCTTCAATCGGAAACTAACTTGGTTATCTTGAGATCCTGATCTTGGCGATCCTGATCTTGGCGATCCTTTAAATTTTGTCTTTGGTTAGGTTATCTTGAAATCCCGTCTGACGATTCCCTTTAACCAGAACCTAAAAAAATATCTTTTTCTGACGGTAGGGTTTGAACTTCTCTTTTTCTTTTCTTCTCTTTGTTTTTCAGAATTTCTTAACAGTGAAATTCTTCTCACTTTTCTTCCAATGCTAAGATAATGTTGGTGGCTCGGTCATCCTGAAATCCCATATGACGATCTTCTTTAACTAGAACCAAATTCTGTGTGTGGTTGAGTTAACCTGAGATCCCATCCAACAATTCCCTTTAACCAGAACCAAAAACCATATGCAGCTCGGTCAACCTGAAATCCCATCTGACGACCCCTTTAACCAAAGCTAAATTTCATGTATGGTTGAGTTAACCCGAGATCCCATATGGCGATCTCCTTTAACCAAAACCAAAATCTTGTATGTGGTTGAGCTAACCTAAGATCCCATCCGGCGATCTTTTTTAACCAGAACCAAAACTTTGTGTGTGGTTGGGCTAACCTAAGATCTCTTCTAGCGACCTTCTTTAACCAAAACCAAAGTCTGCTTGTGGTTGGGCTAACTTGAGATCCCATCTGTCGACCTTCTTTAACCAGAACCAAAGTCTATATGTGGTAGCGCTAACCTGAGATCCCTTCTGGCGACCTTCTTTAACCAGAACCAAAGTCTGTGTGAGGTTGGGCTAACTTGATATCCCATCTGGCGATCCCCTTTAACCAGAACCAAAGTCTGTATGTGGATGGGCTAACCTGAGATCCCATCTGGTGATACCCTTTAACCAAAACCAAAATCCGTGTGTGGTTCCTTCTTATTTTTCTTCTAATGTTAAGGTTTGATCAAGTTTTTCATTTGATAATTTTTCTTATTTGACTTTTGATTTTGTAGGATTAACATCGGTCTTTCCTGATTGCAGGGCTGACATCTGTCATTCCTGATGACTGAAATTAACTGGATTTTCCTGATGACATGGTTGGAAGACTTAGTGCTTCTTGATCGCAAGGTTCACCTGATAATTCCCGATCGCGAGGTTGAAAACTAGGTGCTTCTTGATTTGAGGGTTGACCTGAAGACTCTTTCTGATGATAGGGTTGATCTTATCATGTCTTTGAGATTTTCCTAATGGTAGGGTTCATCTCATCTTCTTCCCGTTCCAGAGTAAAAAATTGTGATTCTTTGTTATTATCAACTCAATGATTCTTTCTTCGTCCACAATCTTGTTGGACTTAATTGAGAATTTTTTTTGTAACAATTTAAAAAAATATTTGTGCAATGCTATGAGGTGAGATGACATGTATGCACCCTTACCCGGTTTGAAATATAGGTCCCCCCTCTTTGCTGTTCCATCGTCATAGGGTGCTTTTGTTTGCTATCCAAAGTCTTCTTTGTTTTTCTGTGCTAGCTCATTCATGTTAACCTTCCACTCCGATGTAAATACAGTGCCCATCTCGGGCTTTCTATGACTATTACTGTTCTCATTGTTTATCAAGCATGACCATGCCCCCAAGTGTGGCATTGCTTAATGCACCATGAAGGAGCTGAACAAATCATTCATCTCCTAGATTCTCTCAAAAATTATTCTCAGATTAGTTGTGCACATCTCGCCAACACCTATCAAGAGGTTTTCTAGTGTTAACCTTATCTTAGATTGCCAATCAACCACAGACTTGCCTTCAGTTGAAACATACCCTTTAAGTATATGAGATCATCAACCTTCAAGGAACTGCTAAGTCATCTAGACATGCATCTCATAGCTTGCAGTAAATGGCTCTTTGTTGTATGCTTAATGTACTTCTCAATGGATTCCTTTCAGCTTGTCTAATCATATTATAAAAAGAAATGTGTTGGCATCATCAATGATGTTCATCACCCATATTCATGCGGTAAAATGCACTTTTGCTTCGAAGGAGCTTGTTCCCACAGTCAGTCTTGATGGTATGCATCTTTTCGATATTCATTCAAATACAACATGACAACATCGGTCGATAGCCATGTTTCAAAGGACGACGATATAAAAATGTCCTTCAAGTGCAGTGCCACTCTCAATTATTGCTGGGGTTTACTGGATCAAAGAATGTTCTTGAACATCATTGCCCTTAATGGATCTGAGTGCGCTCATTCATTAATTATCTTTCTTTGAACAACATTGTCCTTAGTTCACTGATTCATCATTTGATCATCTTTCTTTGCCCCCAGCTGATTTGAAATACTGTTTGTTTTCCTTCTCAGGGTCCACTATATTGCCCCCAGGTAGTCAACTTTTCAAGGAGTGTCTAGAAGTATTGATGTCATTTCTATCGAGGATTTTGCAAATTCGATCGATGTTCTTCTTGTTTGTCAATCTTTCTTGTTCTGGAATCAAATATCATATTTCAAAGATCATGTCTATTCAAGTCTAATTGTTGAAATGAAATCAGAGAGATGTCCGTTTTGGAACATATATTTTAAAAATCAAGCTTTTTGGTCAAAGACCCAACACACATTATTCAAAATATGGAGTCCTTTGATTGTCTTGTATTTTGAAAATAGAAATTGACTCGTTGTAAGATTAAAATGGTTTTTTCCATGGTTCTTTGTATCCATTTTAAACTCTAATTTTGGGTATATCTTTTGATGGTCTATGATGAGGTGACCTTTTTATGAATTTCAAAAACAAAATGATCAAGTCAAAACTCAAGGTTTTATCAGGAAAGGTTGTTTCTTTTGAGCACCAATTTTATCAGCATGCATAATAATCAATAGCTTAATTCATGAAACCACGACCCTTATGGAAAAGCTCTTCAAGTTTTAAGAGTGCCATTTATCGGTTCAAACTGTTTGCTTGATTAAAAATGGCTTTTAAACGCACGTAATGCAGGCTATGACTCATAACTATGAAAGAAAGGAAAATTCACGGGCTCAAAAAGTGTTTGAGGGTTTCAAAGATCTTGGATCAACATAAACTATTCATCAAGTCTCTTTCTTTTGTTATCTTTATAGAGGAATAAACATATAACCATGTTAACCTCAAAGATCAAAATTCTCTTAACATGGATCATAATGCAAATCCAACTTTTCCTTTGATGAATGATTAGTCTCGATCATTTGATGACATCAGAGTCTTTATCATAGATTGAAAGTCATGTTTGTAACTCAACATTTGTTCTGGTGTTTGACTTTTGGTGTTTGTTATGTCTTTTCTTGATCAAAACCTATTTTTTTGTTCCTAGACTTGATAGGCGTTCTCCTTCATTTGACTTGCCTTTAATTATAGGCAATTTTTATTATTTGATCCCCAACCTTGAGAACCTTCAAAACAGTTTTTCTTGAACTTTCATACTCTTTCTTTATTTTCTTTCTTTTAGCTCTTTCTCAAACATTAGACTTTTGTTTTTAGCCTTCCCTTATCTATTATCTCTATCAGTGTCTTCAAAACATCTCTCATTTGCCTTTGGTGTGGGGTGTGATCCTAGTCAGGGTTTTTTTTTTTGAAAAAAATATTCTATTAGGCTCAAAATGGGATTGCAAGGGATATATCTTTAGAAAGTGAAGGGATAACAAAGATTACCCTTTCTCATTTCAAGCAAGGTCGATTAGAACCGATAAATTTTGACCTCGTCTAGTGTAATGATTTGGACTTGTATGATTCGCTAGTCCATAACTACTGAATTCACTATGCGTCATTATGCATATTGTTAAAACTTAACTATATGGTGTTTGGTTCAATTTTGTGTGTGAGCTCAAAATTTATTCGGTCACCTCTTGCTATTTTAACGAACATCAAGTCATTTCTATAATCAAAACACTTTTAATCTTCTAGCTTTAACTTTGCATGTTAGAGTTTGATCAGAATGTTTTATCAAAAATAGAATGTTAAACACCTCTTGATTTTAAAACAACAAAGAGACAAATAAAAGACATATTTCATTGAGTGATGAGATGTGATCACAAAACAAAATGCATGGCATCAAAATTCCATAATAATATGACATTCTAAATCAGTTTCTCCTGCAATCATCCATGTCTTGTTATCCCTTATTGACGATGACCTAGTGATGATATGATCATTGATAGAGGCATTTGAGTAGTTGATGCTACGACGAGACTTGACGCACAACCAAGGTTTTCCAATTGAGAGTCATCTTTATATTCATCTCTCATCGTTGTTGAATTCTTTCAGCAATCCTCACCACTTCATGGAAATGTTGAGCTGAGCTTCCCATCAAATGCTCATAGTAAGAGGATTGAAAGGTGTTTGCGAACAACATCACCATTTCTGTATCCATTAGTGGTAGTTGAACATGTGTTGCCTTATCTCGCCATCTTTGTGCATATGCCCTCACAGACTCTTGGTTTTCTTTCTTTATAGCCATTAGGATGGTTTTGTCAGGAGCAGTTTCCAGATTGAATTTATACTGCTTCAAGAAGGCGTATACCAGGTCTTTTCATGTCTTGATCCTGATATTATTTAGTCTCATATACCAGCTCAAAGCGGATCCAGTGAAACTATCTTGATAAAAATAAATCAACATCTTGTCGTTATAGATCATTTCAACCATTTTGTTGCACTATGACCGGAGACCGTATGGGCATTCTAGTCCGGTATACTTGATGAAGTCCGGCACTTTAAACTTCTTTGGCACTACAATATTTGGAACCAAACAAACTTCAACTGCTATCATAGGGTCAATCAAATTTTTTTCTTCAATTGCTCTCAATCTCTCTTCTAGGGCAACCCATTTATCATGGTCTGCGGGGTTGGTAGACCTATTGTTAGAAGATCCTTTCATTCTTGGTTCCATAATGATCTGAGTTTGACTCGAATAGATAGGGGTAAAAGGGATAAAATGATGCCTGGTTACTGAGTTTGCCCCCAAGTTTTGAGATGTGTGAGGGATGCGAACTAATGGTGTTTTCATAGGAGGCTGTGCAGATGTTCCTTTTCCATTATTGAAACCTAGCACTTGTTCAAACAGATCTGCAAGTCTAGTTACTTTGCCTTTTATGCTCTCAATTTTCTTTTGATAATGAGCCTTCAACTAAGCTCTTTCTTCATTTCCATCTTTCAGGTGTAGCAAACCTTGGGTGGGGGACCTACGTTTCAACCTGGCAATATGCATGATAAATGTATGAGTATATTTCTATATGATAAACTCGTCCTTCAAGGGTAGATACATGGTCATAAATCTTGTATGATGAAACAATAACTTTAGTTCTTGTTCAAACTCTACAACATAATTTTCCTGGGTAACAACCATTGTGTCAACCATAAGTCTTGAGTTCAAGATGCTTCAAGAAGGGCTCGTTTCGATGCAAAATAATAGGTAGGGAGCATACACCCTAAATGCAGGTTCTAATTCTTTTATGTGAGACAAAGGGTAAGTCGACTACTTAGGCTCTAAAAAGGGTTTCTTGTTGCCCTAGTGATCACCCTCAAGGCGATATAGGGGCTCAGTAGGTAATTGGATGACATGTGAACCAATCATTACCAGTCTAAGCACTCAGCGAAGAGTTGAGGTTTACATAAACTTAAATCTTGACTAAAAGTCGTAAGGTAAGCTGCTAGTCCCCTTCTTAACCTACAGTCTTTTTAGTATAACTCTCACATAATAAGTGAATGATGCATGAATCAATTTTATACAATGCATGAATAAATATGTACAAAATTAAAGCGTATGAGCAAATGAGGAAATGCATATTAAGAAAAACACACAAACCAACCATAAAACATGATAATCAGACAAAAACAAAGCTTAGTTCACAAGGTCCCTAGTGGATTCGCCATTTTGTCGCACGTGTGCGGCATCGTCCACTCTCGTATGTATTTGGAAAATATAGGAATACAAGGATTTCTTGTCTTTTATTAGTGGAATCAGAGAATGAGAGTCGCCATTTAGTATTTTGATCACTAGGAACCCTAATTGGTCTCAGAGATCGGGCACGGGGACTGGTTGCGTAAAGGGAAGGTATTAGCACCCCAAATACGCCCTACCTAAGGTAAGCTGCATTATTTAATTGTCTGATATATGCTAAGGTGCTATTGTATTTCTAATTGTTGGTCCATCTATGGTTTAAGAAAAATCATTCTCAGCAAAGAGATCTTTATCTTATCAGGTAAAACCTAACTGTTCTAACATCAATAAAAGAATTTAATATCCAGAATACATCTTACGTAAAACATCGTAACCCTAGATACTAAAAGAAAACAAAATAACATTTTTATTATTTTTGAAATATCAGCCTGGTTCTCATGACTTTAATAAACTGGTTATTAAAGCCAAAATATATGCTAATACATATTTTTGAATTTTTTTCATTGTATGAAAATACAATATGATTTTTTTTTTATCTTTAAGAGGCTTGGTTGTATGCATGAATACAAGACTTTTTTTTTAATATAATGTTTTGCAATG
>Ga0307513_10007149_pt1 | contig 14512 bp, 12 predicted proteins | sample 15_EM_MG_FD_202174 | JGI IMG/M metagenome (GOLD analysis project Ga0307513, IMG submission 202174) | Populus trichocarpa ectomycorrhiza microbial communities from riparian zone in the Pacific Northwest, United States - 15_EM | ecosystem: Host-associated > Plants > Roots > Unclassified | place... | reverse complement strand
AATAATAAGAATATTCCCGCCTCCAGGCACTGAGGAAAGCTGGGATGACATAAGCAATCTTGCCCCGAGGCGAGATTTCTTACTAATTCGAGAGTGTTCCTTGGCATGAAACATGTTTCACGGTGGACGGCGGGGGACGGCGGGGCTTATAGTCCTTCGCACCGGGGCGCAGGGCAAGTTTTGAAAAAGACCGGACGGGACCGCTTAACGCCGTCCACCGCCGTCCGCCTTCAGGACGGACGGACTGCCCCGTTGAGAACACTGGTTTCCTCCACCTGGCACCAGAAGTACTAGGGGCAGGCATAAAGATTTCGAACACACCAAAGTGGCTTACCCGCAAAAAATCCTCAAAAACCGGTGAGGTCACAAAGTGGTGTGTTCCATCGCTATATGCCTACACCTGGTACCGTATACGGTAATCTGGTGAAAGCCGGATTGGAGCTAAAGCGAAACTGAGGCAACCGAGCCAACAGGAGGCCACGAAGAAAGCAAATTCGCCACAGCTTAAACACATAGGTAGCGGTGATTGGCCAGGTTCAAGAAAATCCTCGCTAGCGCCAATCCGACTTTCACCAGATTATACGGTATACCATACAATCGGGTTGAGTCTATGCCGGAAAAGGGAGAGCTGGGTAAATAAGTTATTTTGGTACAGGTGCCATGGGGGAAGTTTTCGTATAAGAGAAGGATCATTTTGGTGGTAAACCACCCCTGACTTGTACAAAAACATTCCCCGTGACACTTGTATAGCACTTGCGAACGCCAATTGGATTCGAGGCAACTGGAATAGGGAACCTAAGTACCGTATCAGCCTGCGTTCTCAAGTGAAACATTCGGATAGCCAGGAACCTCGCCAGCGATCCTAAATAACCTCGTGGTTGCTCCGTGCAAATACCCAAAGCCCGAAACGAGAACGCCCCTTGTTTGGGAAGTAGAAAGTTGTGTAGCAAGTAATAAAAACATAGCATGTATATTCCAATTGAGAGAGAAATAGAGACAGAGCATGAGTTCTATACATTCTCTTCCTTCACCAAAAATTAACATATTACTATCTCGTTTTTGCCTATCGGTTCTCAGTTGCACAATAATCATTATAAAGGCCTAATCTAGACTATCCACGGTAACCCCGAGCTCTGCAGACTTTTGTTCATGCCTTAGTACTTGTAATAAACTGGAATTCGTAAACACAGCTGCTATTGCGTGCAGGCAAAAAATAGGCTAGTGCCTCAGGATTTTGGTTGTATGCAAGAGACCTAATTTTTATTCATCTGAACTATCCGGCTAACTTTATCCAATGGCAGCCGTGTTTACAAACGTCGGTCCACCCAGAGTCAACTTAATGCGCAAATCTGCCCTTCCATGATGGGCTGATCCTCACCTGAATTGGATTGCGCCTCCCCCCCTCCCAGCCGCAGTTGATCGTAAGAGGCGGTCCATGGTTTCAGTCGGAGCTGCGAGAGTTGTGATCGCCTCGACAGTACTGAATGCTCTGCATAAGGATGGAGCTCTCCCACCAGCTGCTGGAATCGTGCCAGTAGGGTGCTAAGAAACTTCAGCTATATTCCTCCCTGAAAATCTGCCTTCCCAAGCTAAGATGGAAAAAACCCCAGACAGGAACCTTCCTCCTCCGCCAGTCCCCCGCTCTCCCTCTCCACCCTCAGTGGGATCCAGACACGAATTATCGCCGCCCTTACAGTTATCTCCCGTGCTCTCTCATGAACAAGCGGCCAACTGTGTTAGTTGGGAACCCATCGGTGAACAACCACGCTTTTACGATGAGCAAGATTTCCTTCGCCCCGGCTCCAACCTCAAGAGCCAAAAGCTAAAGAACAGAAAAGCGGACGATGTGGTAGGGTTTGACTATCCCTTGGACCCAGATTACTTGGGATATGTGGGGGAATATCCTCCGGATGAAGAGGATATTTCCCAGGGATTTAGTGAAGACAATGATATATTCTTCCGAGTGTCAAAGGATAGGCTCATAGACTCCAAGGAGTTTAACCAAATAATTAACCCTACGAAAGAACCTCGACTAAGACGGTCACGGATGCCGCAGTTGGGTATCATGTGAGTTTACTGCCCAAGGATCTACCTTGTCACTACCCATCTATGCTATAAACAATTCTGTGCTGCATGCTCCATGTTATCTCCTACGAGAGTCGAATTTGCGCTTTATAGGCTAATATTTCATGGATTTTTTTCAAGCGACTTTCCCCAATGTTACGATACATACGTAAGTTGCTGTGTGGCCAATCAGCAGTTTTAAAGCAACTGCTTACCAAAAATAGGACTTCCATTTACTGAATTCTATGGGGGAAAAACTTGCCCTTCAGGGGGCAGGTGAAACTGGTTTCGCGAGGGCATACTTACAAGGAGTTCAAGCACTACCCGGTTGCGGACGTTTTAGAACTGGCATCTCATTATGGGCATCTCCCCATGAGCCATTGGAGTTGCTTAAGTCGGGTTCGCCGGAAGACAAATTAATCCTTTTCACATCGTTTCCATATTTCGGGGAATCTAGAGGGGAGATTACATTTGGCTCGGAGTGCGAGAGTGTTGCACTTTTAGATTTCAACAACCTAGGAGCTCGTGTTCACGGCCGCAGACCAGTGGCTAGTGAAAAGGGGGGAGATGGCTTTGAGAAGATATTAGTGCATCAGGCACGATATATAATATTTGATAACTGTAAGCTATCCTTTTATTTTCCTAGTGTTAGCCAAAACACGTCTGCTAACCAATTCCCGAAGATAAAATGGCGACATTCAGATCTAAGGAGGATAGTGCCAAAGACCAGGTCCCACTTCACCGCTTTCAAGAGCGTATGGGCTCATTTCTTACAATGATTCATATGATCTCTAATAGTACGGACTCGGAATTATGGGTATTGGGAAAGCTTCAAGCCTCCTTGTGCGAATTAGTTAGTCTGCCCTCTCCTTGGATCAAATGGATCTTGTATTAATTTTAAGGACGACTAGGAGAGGGATATCGACCAAATGATGTCAAATGGAGAAGAGTACGAGGGCAATCAAGAGATGAGGATAATTCCCACTGATGATCCGCAACAGGAAGAACTAGTGCCGGGAGTGGTTCCCAGTGCGAGGGTTCAACAGGGAGGGCGGGAGGGTTATGAGGGAGCCCGGCAGAATACCATTCAGAAGAGGAAGCAACGGAGCGTCGAGGACCTCTTCGCCTCCCTTAGCGGGCTTTCCGCAGGTTTATTCGCTGCTACAAGCGTCGCTGAAAAACAGCTTGCCGTTCTCGAGGACCTACGCGGTGTGTTTTCCACAGGCTCTAGAAAGACTCCCTACCTCAGGAATGCTGCCCTGATCCCTATCCTCTCAGAATATCCCGAGCAGGTATCCAGAATCTCTGAAACTATTGGCGAGTTGCTTCTGGAAAGGAAATTATTCATTAAGAAACTCAAGAACTTGGTAGAATATATGGAGATCAGGAGATATATTGTATAATTCCCACATCTAATGTCACAACGGGAATGCTAACTACCCGCCAGCTTTTTGGATTCTTAAGGTGTGCGGCTGACAAGAGGAAAGAGGAGAATCTTGTCCAGCAAACACAGACATTATCTAGCTTCGCTGTCGTGACTACAGCGTTTCTTCCGCTCGGATTTTTTCCTTCGGTATGTTACCTCTTGTCCACAGCATAAGTATTTTCTGACAAGACACCCCACCAGTATTTCGGCATGAACAACATAAACGAATTCAACGCCCACCCCATATCCAGGCGGGATTTCTGGCTGATAGCGGGCCCAGTATCCGCTGCAATAGTACTACTGACTGCAGTAATGGTCCTCTGGAAACATCCAAGGGCAGCAACAGTCAAAAGCTATGTTAAGGAGAAGTTACACCGAACTCCCAAGGGAAAGATAAATGATCTTGAGGACCAGACTTCACCTATGCCCAACTCGCAAGAATTATTCACCTTGGAGGCGGAGCGTCTAAGGGCGGAACTACAGGAGCCCTTCATCCAACCCTCACACTCACGGGCCTGGACCCTTCGATCGACTCAGTAGCATAGAACCCCCGCGGGCATCTGAAAAATCAGCAGCCGAGCCCCCGGCATACCATGAGAGCGCAGCGCTATGAACACCATAAAAATCTGATCGCCAAACTCTGCTCCACTATCACGAGAGCAGCAGGGCTCACCATTGCGATCCTAGAATGGCGCTGAGGAAGCTGGGAGGTGGACAAGAAACCTAATCGCCACACTCTGCCTATACCATATAGGCAGCAGTGGAAATATTACGATTGAGGGATGCATGGGCTAGGGGAAGGAGAGATTTGATTCTCCAATATATATTTTTGTACTTCTGTTTTTTGATGTGTTTGATAAGATGAGGAGATGACTCGCCGGATTAGATCTCTTGCTACTATAATAGTTATGCAGAAATGAGGATTTATGTTGTCGGGAATATTAGTAAGAATCGACGTTGGTAGAGCCACTTGATTCGGGGAAATTTTGCGCTAGAGACCCCAGCAGCAGCATGTGTGGCCGATAGAGTAAAGTTTTTTACCCCCCCCCCGTTACTCCAGCAAAAAAACTTTCCCCTACTTCAATAACGTATAACCTAAGGGGCGGGCGACGATATCCATATGGAGCTATTTGAGTGTTTACTTGCTTCTCCTCTGCGAGTGATAAGTTATGATCAATCTCCACAGTTGAAACCCTTGGTGGTCCAATACTAACTTGTTTCGCCTTGTAAATGATCACCCGGGTATCATAGACAATCAGCCTCACAAAAGGCAGTTTCTTTGGGTGCATATGCAATCTTGATGTTCCGGATCGGAACACGGCATGCTGGTAGGGCTCTCCTCTCAAGTCGCCGAACACCCCCAAGGCTCTTTTTTTTAAAAAAAAAAACCCAGTCGCCACCCTGTCGAAAACGACACTGTTGGTATTTTGTCATTATGAACTTGAATTCCCTGCTCTACAAACAATCCTTAAACCCGTAGAACTAGAAAAATAAAAACGGGACCCATATTAGAGCAATGATGTGCCGACAGTATTCTAGTACATAGTTCAAGTACCCCAAATTGTGATTTTCTTGACCAGAAAACCTCTCCTCACTATATTCATTTCCCCTTCAGCCTATACCTCAATCAGGGAAAAAAAATCGGAAACGGGCAAAAAATTATCTTAAACGGGCGGGTTGGTGGAGAAGGTGGTCTATATGCCTGTAAGGTCGTCTTGCTGTCTTTTGAAGTCCGTTGGTTCTAGCAATCGCTTACCCGGTATGATTTTTTAGTATCATAGGTGAGATATTTGAGGCTATAATTTGATAAAAGAAACTGAGAGCCTGTTTGGCTACAATTAGGATACTAGACTATAGCTCTGGAAACTGGGTATTACAAGTATTCTCCCCAATGCCAAAGATGGATATAGTTCAAGTACATCCAGGGGTGTCTTGAGGAGATAGGAAATCGTACAAAAATTGCCCGGAGACCGAGGATTGGCATTAGTCAGATGGTGAGACAACGAATTGGCTAGTGAGTTGGCTCTATGGTCATTGCTCATTATGATACCTCAAAATGAAGGTAGAAAGAGAAAAGTAAGGCATTCGGTTGAGGAGAGCGTGTATCGCATTGTATCGGTACCGGTACCTAATGATGGACATGAACACGACCGAGAAGATCACGGGGGCTATTTTCGACTACGATCTGATTGAGAGGAACACATGATCGGATGATGGATCAAAGGTGTTGAAACGACTTTTGTTGTTTGAGAAAGAAACAAAGGGGGGCATCCCCGGCTATCTGCATAGAAGAGCACCAGCCACTATTTCCCAGGTTCACACAGCCTCACTCGCGGCCTCACCTGCCACTTCACCGGCTGACATACTCCCTCATAGCTGACCCTGCTGGATATGGAAGGACGCTTCAACAAATGGGCTTTGGGCTGATCGAGTGATCTATCATGACCCCTGCTTGAGATTAATTTGGGATAGTTGGTTATCATCCACCTCACTCCAGTGTTATCCCAGCTACTTCTGCTGTCAGAATACCGTTGAAAAATGGATTCTGGTTGTTCGTTTTGCAGTAACTACATTTCCTATTTCCATTTCCTATTTCCAATGTACTGCTTTGGGATACTCACATGTCAGGATCAGCAATTCCTTTTTACAAAAAACCAATCTATAACAACTAAGTTTTCCTGCTCATCGCTTTCTGTATCACTTTCACCATCTAACCTATAGTCTCCTTTCTGGCCCAGGGATTCTTCAGCGAATTTCTTCCTCCCATGCCCCACTAATAGGGGCCGGCTTTGGGCATTGTTTGTATATGGTTTCTTTCTCCTCTCAAATGCTTCCTTCGGCTCTCTATGTCTTTCATGCTCGATACTGGCTGAGGGCTAATGTTCGCTCTTTCATTGTTCTTTTTGTTCTTCCCATGTTGCTTCTTTGATTGCCTTTGTTTCCTCTTTTTCTTGTGGAGGGGATCCAGGTGGTAATGGCTGGACTGAACTACTGTACTATGCAGCTGCCCAATGTTTTTCTTATTATTCAGTTGATGAGGGTTGTCGCAATAAGAGATAACTACTATCTATTACTACTTCGCCCAAGTACCGGTCTTATATTGCAACAAGCATAAGGAGCCAAAAGATGAGTGATTTGTCATGATCCTATTTTCTCGTGCATGGCCGGATATCCGAAAATAGATGAAATAGGAAAGCCAGAGGCGGACAAGAACCTGATCACTAAACCCTATCTACCCTGCCTGGACTATAGTGGAAATATCAAAATTGGAGGGTACAGGGGCTAGGGGAGAGATGGATCTATTCCTTTAATAAGTATTTTTATACTTAGATTTCGATGCTATTTGATGAAATGAGATGAAGACTTAGTATAGAATTGTTCTCTGTATTACTAGCCGGGCAGAGACACGTATTTATATTACCAGAAGTATTGGCAAGACTAGGCTTTTATACAGGGCTGGAATTGAATAAAATTGAAGAATATTGGGGCCAGCTTGAGGTATGCGCAGGTGATAAGCCAAAGGATTTTCCGTTGCTCCGACAAGGACAAGTTACCCTTCTTCGATAGTGTGTAACATATGGGGCCTGCTGCAATATCCGCATGCTTGCGGTTCGAAAGCTTTGTCCTGACTCATCCCTACGAGTGATGGGCTATGATAAAGAACCAACTGGAAAATACTGGTTATCTAATACTGGGTCAAATTTTGGCAAAAGGAAGCTACGGGCCCGTTTACCTGCAATCAGAACATCAAAACCATAGTTTTTGGAACCAAGGACTAACCTTAGTCATTTGGAGGGCAAGGTGAGTGATAATTCAACACAAATCTTGAGCATACATGGGTATGGGAGGAGCAATAAAACCAAATACCAGACACCTCATACCCTATGGCTAGAAACATCAAGAAAACCATAAAAGAAATATTCTATACCTAGTAGTATAGGATGTGAGAACAAAAACCCATGGGAGAATGACCAACCGTCAGAAATCAGAAAGCCTCATGCCCTATAACCGTATCTCTCCTGGCAGCATATCCGCATAGATACATATCCGCACAAACGTCTAAACCGCATGCCCTATAGGCAATCCAATATGCGAGTCCTATCATAGATTTCCTCATAGCACGATCTGACCTGTCACCCCGGGTCACCGTATACCGGTGGTGGTTAAAAAATTCCTTGGATCTTGGCCCCCTGGGATAGCTGGGCGCGATTGCACTGCTCTCTGAATGCGTGAGGTGACCTACGAGACAATCGGACCCACCTCTCCCTGCTCACCCTGATCCTCTAGCACTATAGGCTGCGGAAATTAACAAAGTCCGGACGGGGGTATCTTAATTCCCGCATAGTAAGATACAATAGCTTGAGATTTTGGCATAAAGAATAGGTTGTGCTAGTATAAACTGGCCAATGAGAATCGCCCGCGGAGGGCGGGTATTACTCTCACTGGCCCGGATTTAACATATATCGGGTCCGGGCCCATTTCCGCAGTTTATACGGGTAGTTAAGCACGGTGCTTGGGCATTCCCAGTAGTGGTGTTGATATCACCCCAGTCCCCCGCGTTAAGAGTATGCTGACGAATTTATGGGGTGAGATGTTATCCTGTTTAAAACAGAGCAATATAATAGGGCGCAAATACCACTAGCCACCTCATGCCAAGAAGCACTAGATCGTAGGATGGAGCTTATTATATCACTCGGTACTTGGATAATCTGTTTCAGTTTAAGCGGAGTCGTCGGTCCCCGAGATCCACAGGAGAGAATGCTGGCTAGATAAGGTGTCAACCATCCCTGTTAGCAAGATGCTAGGTTAGCCAGTCAGTCGAAAGAAGGATGTCTGGCAGAAATTTTCGCGCAAGCCTTGGGTTCACAACATGAGAGCTTAGGATGTACGAGCTAAGGATTTGCATAACTTAACTCACCAAATTTCCTTCCTTGCACAAAGCCTAAGACACCAAATCCTTCTCAATATCGCAGATAATCCCTCAGAGGGAATTTCTGGGAAAGATCAACAATTCAGAAATCCCGGAAGGAACAGCAAGCCCTAGTCCGTAGTAACGTGCCGTAACAGTTCGAATAAATGAACACCCGGCAAAGACGTCCTGAATTCCCTCTCTTGGATAGCGGGGCGAGGGCACACCGAGAATCCACCCTCTTAGTCTCGACTTGAGACAAAAAAAGCAAAAATTGACAGACCTTACCAGCAAAGGGAACTCTAACCCCATTGCTTAAGGCTCAATTGTTGGATTTCTTACGGTGGAGTAAGTGCGACTCACCTGAAAGGGCGTACGCGTCCCAAGCAAAAAATACCTAGAAATAAAGGCACATTTTTATGTAAGCCTTCAGATATGCACAGATGTTTTCCCACATGTTGGTATTTATTTTCCACGGTTCCGGTAGCCCAGGAGATGATATTATTAACGTAGGCAGGTTATGTTTGGCACAGTGGTCAACGATAGAAAGAGAATTCACACGGAACTTAGACACCTCGCTCAGCTCTTAGAATTCGCTCTAACTAAAACAAAAAACTCATGACAGAAACAAGTGTATAAGTAAAACATAAGTAGCACTTCATGATCATTCCTTCGATCACCACACCTATCTCTCTATCCTGCCATGCCTTTATTCCTCCGTGCACTCCCGTGATAAACAAAGGAAAGACATGGCTATCTAATCTCTTTCAAATCATTAACCATTCTATCTCAATCTCCCAAATCATCCGCAAGCATCTATCCAATCTTTCAGACTCTCTCGCATCTTCCAAAGTCAACCACATCCTTTCAACAGATATTGCCCTTTAGCGGGAATGCGCAGCCGCATGCTGCAGGGCAGCAAAAAGTACGGAGCCTCTCGGTACCACGGAAACCACAAAGACCGGTACTAGTAGTGTCCGACATTGAAAACACATTGCATGATGTGCTAGTGATGTGGGGCAACTACTTGTAGATAAAGGTGGGGCGCGCTTCCTAAAACGGTAGGGTATTTGCGTGTCACTAGCCCAAATTAGGAAACGAGTGACTCTTGATGGAGGACCAAAGTAAGAGTAAGCCGCGCTCAGTAATTTTTGCCTACTGATAGTGCTGTTCTCCTATGATACAAGGAGGACGAGGGACGTGTGGGGCCTCCAGTTTGCTTTTTCCACTACCTCTATTAGTAATTTAAAACCAACCGTACTTGACTTATTAAAAAGTATGTTCCAGTGGTCAAGCCCCCAAGAGGGTGTAGCCGCATGCTAAGGTTTTCTGGTACCCTGGTTGGTACCGGCGCTGTAACACAAAAGAGCTATAATATACCCACCATAAAATTTGTCACGCTACTAGCACAGTACCCTCAGTCGAGCTGAAGCCGAGCACCCACGTTAGGATAGAAGTTCCCCCCACAGAGTTTCCGGCTTGTAATGGATGGCCGGTTGGCTGGTGAGCAGGGGATGGCCGGGCTTTTCACAATTTTGAACAACAGAAGGTATACTACCGTAAGAACTGGAATAATTGAACCTGACTTTTGGAAGTTGGAGTTGCCTTTTCTGGTAAGGTCAACTATTTTTTGTTTTTTTTGTTTTTTTTGTCTTAAGTCCGGAGCTGAGGGGGCCGGTTTTCGCAGCGCTCTCGAGCCCCTATCTAAGAGAGGGAATTTCAGACGTCTTAGCGCGAGGTTCAATTATTCCAGTTCTTACGGTAGGTCAGGTCTTCCATTAGCCCCTCCAATAGCATCTTTATTCACCCCGCTCCACTAAACATGTGTGGCAGGGGATGGGGATCTCCTAGATGTAGTGGCATAGCAAGCTTTGGTTAGACTAGTGACCATCTTCGACTCCTCTGCGAAACTTTGACCCAAAAAATAATATATCCTTTTACCCCCATTAACATACTACGGTGCTTGCAAAGTACTAGGGTTCAAGAGTTTTCTAGACTAGTTCAGTCCGTTCTCTGCCATAGTGGAATATTACATCCCCCGACAGATCAACTTACGGAGGTACAGGGGCTAAGTTTTGTATTTTCCACAAGCGATTGGCGGCACTCTCCCCCTGTGGAACCTACAAAACTTCGGCCCTGTACCTCGGTAATGCGTAGATTCGGATTTCTCGGGAGCCCGTTCCCCCTCTCGCCCGAGACGGGTTGTACTTCCCTCCCCTTCCAGGCGCAGTTGGCCACAAGAAGCAGCAGAAGTTTTAGCCTGAGCCTTGTGAATTGTGGGAGCCTCCACCGGACTGAATTCTCTACATAAGAATGGAGCTCTTGAGCCAACTATTAACATCATACTAGTAAGAAGCTAGGAAACTATTGCTATACCCCCCCTTCAAACACTGGTTACCAATTCAAGATGGGCGACTCATGCACGAACTCTGCCACTCCGCTAGACCCTGGCTCAACCCTCGAAGCCACAGAGGGATCAATTCACGCGTTGTCGCATCTGCCATCACTACCACCTAAGCTCGGTCAGGAACCACAGGACCCCCGCTGTGGTTGGGAAACCATCGGTGGACAACGAGACTTTTACGATGAGCGAGATTGCCTGGACCCAAGCTACAATCTCGTGAGCGAAAAGCTAAAAGACAGAGGAAGGGACGATGTCGTGATTTTTCGCTATCCCTTAGACCCGGATAACCTGAGCCGTGTGGAAGGGGATCCTCCAGTTGGGGGGGGCTGTCCCTCCTCGGTGCCCTTTTGTGCAGACAATGATATATTCTTTCGAGTGCCAAAAAATGAGCTCTTAGAGTCCAAACAATTCAACCAAACAATTAAACCTGAGAAAGAATCTCAGCCAATCCAGACACGGGGACTACGGTTGGGTATCGTGTAAGTTTACCTCTCAGAAATTTACTTACTACGCATCTGTGCCATGAACAACGCCCTGCTACATACCCACGATAGCTCCTATTAAGGCCCAATTTACGTTCCCCATGCTAACACTTAGGGGGGTTTTTTCTTTCTCGAGTGACTTTCCCCAATGTTATGATACACACGTAAGTTCCTGTGTGGCTAGGCAGTAATCTTATCTTTCAAGGAAATTACTTACTAGAAATAGGATGATAGTCTACTCTATTCCATGGGAGAAAAACTCGGCCTTCAGAGGAAAGGGGAAACTACTTTCATGAATCAATATGCACAAAGGATTCGAGCACTGCCTGGTCGTCGGTTTTTCAGAACAGGCATCTCATCACTGGCATCTTTAAAAAAATCATCTGAGTTGGCTAGGCCATGTTCATCGGGAGACAGATTCATCCTTTTGGTATCATTTCCGTATTTTGGGGAAGCTAGCGAGAAGGTTACCCTGTGCCCTAGGAGCGAGAGCGTTAAACTCTTGGATTTCAAACGCCTGGGGCTAGGTGCCCCTGACTGCACAACCGTAAGGTGTAAGGCGGAGATAGACTATGCAGGGGGGTTACTAGTCGATATTGGGGATACTTTAGTCCATCAGGTACGATATATGATATTTGATAACCGTAAGCACCCGCTCCCCCCACTGTTGACCTAAACATCTTACCAAATAACATCTGAAGATACAATGGCAACATTCAGATCTAGGGAGGACAGTGCTAGATGCCAAGTTCCACTTCACCTCTTTCAGGAGCGCATCGGCACTTTTCATGCAATGGTCAACATGATTGCCAATCGTGTTGACTCGGAATCGCGAACATTGGGAAAAATTCAAGCCTCTCTATTCAAACTAGTTAGTCTATCCACTTCCTATGCCTAAGAACCCGGGCATTAATTTTGAGGGCGATTAGGAGGAGGACACAGACCGAATGATATCATGTGCAAAAGCCTACGAGAATGACAAAAGGATCGCGGGGATGAGTCTTTCTGATGAAGGATTGAACTGGGATGGATATTATGAGGGAGCCCGAGACTACATCACCTCTCTTAACCGTCTTTCGGCAAATTTGTTTGCTGCTAGCAGCGTGGCTGAACGACAGATTGCCATTCTCCGAGATCTACACACCGTGTTTTTGACGAGCTACCGAACAAAAACTAGTCATTATGAGAACGGATGCCCGCTCCGGCGGAATCTCTTCCACAAGAATATTATCCCGATCCCTATCCTCTCAGAATCTCCCAAGCAGCTATGGCAGAATACCTTGGAAACTATTGACGAGTTGGTTCGAGAGAGGGAGTGCTTTATTAGCAAAATCACGAGGCTAGTAGAAAATATGAAAATCAGAAGGAAAATTGTATAGTTCTAATCTCCAAACCTAGAACAAGAAGGCTAATGAATTGAAAGCTCCTTGGATTCTTGAAGTCAGATAACGAAGCAACTGCCGTGATGAAGCGGACAGAGGATTGTATGAAGAATACCCAGCGCATACTTGAGCAGACACAGACTACTACGAGCGAGACCAAGTTTATACTTGAGCAGCAAGTGCACCAGACGCAGACGTTATCTGTTTTCACTATCGTGACCACAGCCTTTCTTCCCCTTAGTTTTTGCGCTTCGGTATGTTGCCTCCTGCCTGCCCTATGAGTATTTTCTGACAAGATCTTCTATTAGTATTTCGGCATGAACAACATAAAGGAATTCAATGACCATCCACTATCCCGAAACGATTTCTGGCAGATCACAGGCCCTCTATGTGCTGGAATAATACTACTAGCCGTAATAATCACCTTCTGGGAACGTCGTCCGATAGTGAGATTCAGATCCTACGTCGGAAGGAAATTGGGTCTTGTTGAAAATGGTGCTGCTCGCCATACTCTCACGATACTTCCTCTGTTCAGATAGCTTCCGGGAGCACGCTTGTTTGTGGCTCTGGATATGCGCTGAGGATCCGGGCATATGGCTCCGGCATTAGGTATAGGTTTGTATTCGGAGATGTTCTGAGGATTCAGGCATGGGTTCGTCTTCGGAGACTCTTTGGCTTCGGGTATACGTTTCGGCTTTGGGCGTTTGGTTTGTACGTTTGGGAAAGCATTGCGAATGGAGGAATGCGCGATAGTTTTGGGATCGTGCAGCTTTCGGGAGAGCCGGGAGAAAAGCGGAAGCACTGTAAAGCCAGCGTGAGAGGGATGGAAGCCCTGTGGCAGTGGGGTTGTTTTCCTTTTAGTTAGCCGGGAGTGCTCGCGCTGAAGGAGAGACTCACATGGAGTAGTGTGGTGCCTCATGGATGGATATGATGTTTTTGTGATTGATATATACTCCTGTGATTGCCCTTAGTTAATCGGTTAGAGAGCATCAAGTATTGGGGAGTGGTCGTTGAGCATGAGCCTGAGGTTGTTAAGTTAGTTAAGAGTTTTTCCCCCGCTCCTGGGTGCGATCGTTTTTCGTTGTGAGCTGCTTGGGGGTTCGTTTCACCGCCCGTCACTCGCTGTATCCTGTTTCTCTGTGTATCGTTTCGTCGTCGAAGTCCAAAAGGTCTATCCCCCAAGAAAAAAATAGATGACGTCGAGGATCAGCTGTAGGAATGCAAGCCACCTAGTGATTCAACCTCGGTGTCCTCCCCGAGCGGCAGTAGCCGAGCCCCCAATGCACTTGTTACAGGATTACACCACCATAAAGAATGTGCTCCCCAAACTCTGCTCTCTCATCAGGTGACTAGCAGCGAAAATGATTACGATTTGAAAATTGAGGAGCTGAGTGACCCAGGAGATCGATAGGGATCCTAGTCGCCAAATTCCGTCCACACCGCATAGTCAGGAATGGGTGTCGCGGTTGAAGGATAGAGGGGGTAGGGGGGGGGGAGATATTTACCCCCCCAATGCGCATTTTGCATCTTTGTTTTTTTTTATAAGCCCAAGATATGGCTTATAGGATTAAATCTTCTGTTACTATTTTGGTAGAAAATGGGTGCCTGCTAGTATATCACGGTGGGTATTAGCGGGAATGGACTCTTATCCAAGCCTCGCAATTGGGCTCGGGCTGATTGGGCCGGCCCGGGCTGAGATCGGGTCGGGTTGGGCCGGCCCGGGTGTCAAGGGGTTTGGGCCGGGTCGGGCCGCCCAAGTGGCAAGCCCGGGTAGCCCAAAAAAGCCCGAAATAAAGCCCGAAGAATTGTCACTTTTGTTTCTCAAATCACAAGATATCACTCACA
>Ga0307513_10007148_pt1 | contig 14514 bp, 7 predicted proteins | sample 15_EM_MG_FD_202174 | JGI IMG/M metagenome (GOLD analysis project Ga0307513, IMG submission 202174) | Populus trichocarpa ectomycorrhiza microbial communities from riparian zone in the Pacific Northwest, United States - 15_EM | ecosystem: Host-associated > Plants > Roots > Unclassified | place... | reverse complement strand
TTTTGATTTACGTGGGGTGTCCGGGCCAGCTTACGCGCACCACGACTATTCCCCACGGCCCACTGGACATCCTGCAAGCCCAGGAGCAGGTAAGGCACCGCGGGGGTGACAGACGTGCACATAGAGGGTCGAACCCGGGACGGGGGCGGAACAAGTCACACGGTTGACCACAGCAGCTAGACCCTCAAGTGCATTTTTATATGGTTTAGTTATGACCAATTATTTATTGCATGTGCATCTATAACAATACTTTGCACTCAAATCACATACAAACGCTAGCCGTCGATCGATCCCAGATGTAACTTATTTCATAAAAATATGAAGCAGGGAATAAAAATAATAATATAAAAAAAACATAGAAGGAAGGAAGGGGAGGAGAGTAAGAAAACAGTGAAGAAGGAAAGAGGAAAAGAAAAGAAAAACTATTCTCCAAAGACAGGTCAGTACTACTAGCAATGCATAGACCACTGTAACACGGAGCGCGTGATAAGTATGTAATATACAGTCCATACAAGAAGAAGATAAAATATTTATATCGATCTAGGGGCTACATGCATGCACCCCTATCCACCCAAACCTAACAACAATGACTATACTCGCACACGTGGGCATGTTCTCCCAAGTCAACTCGCCTTCTCCACACACCGTGTGGGCTAACCCAATAAAATTACCACTACGAAGTCTACTGCCATTATACCGTACCATATAATAATACCTAGGAAACAACACAGAAAGGACACGTACGTATACCACGTAGATGCCGACGCGCTCATTACACATCTTTGTGACGACCAAACCTTAGTTTTTTCTTGAACTCAAAAACATATAAATTTAGACGCATCCATGTTCTCTATATATAGCAGTTCTACATACTCTTTGTTAGATAAAAAGTCTCTCTTAACATTTTATAGCTAGGGAGCCATTCTTGCCGATCTCTTGTTTTCTATTTAAAGCCTTTGCTTCGTTGTTGTTGCCAGCAAGCCTTCCAGCCTCATTTTCTTACTAGTTCCTTCTATTCCACCCCCATTAAAGCTAAGAGAATATATTTGTAAAACCCATCCCTTTTCTTTTATTAGTGGTGGATTTTTTGGAAATTAAAACTGATTAAGGTTTACTGATCAATCCCTTACCGTAGATTGTCTTAATTGAAGAACTATAAAAAGCCACCTTTTCTTCTCCAGTACGAATTGATATCTGGAAAATGGCGTGTATGGTTGCTCGATCAGGGAGGGAGTTGCAGAGATATGATGACATGGGCCGCCGCCAAGTTGTTGGGTGAGCTTAATTTGTTTTTTTCTGAATGCGTGGTCCCCATGAGTTTTTCCTTCTTCATTATGGCGGCCTTCCTCTTCTTTGTTTGATATGAAGGAAAAGAGTTATTTTTTCCTCTCTTGGGCGTGGTCCCCATTTATGCGCAGTTGTTCTTCATGGGCCTCATATATGTTGTTTTTTTTTTCCTTTTGATTTCTTGATCAGAACAAGTTAATCATGATTTGTTTATATTAATTTATTAGAATTAACTCCTATTAATCTTACTCAATGTTTCGAATTGCAGATGCATCCCATATAGATTCAAAAATTGTAGTGATGGTTTCAATGGTGATGAATTGGAGGTTCTAGTCATCACTTCACAGAAGGGTCAAACCCAAGGAATGATGTTCCCTAAGGTAATTATGCAAAAAAATTAGAAAATGGCTTCGTATTTTACCTCTCATATATATCAAGAGCCTAAAATTGCATGTTTATCAGGGTGGCTGGGAACTCGATGAGTCCGTGGAAGAAGCAGCTTCCAGGGAATCGCTTGAAGAAGCCGGGGTTCTTGGCAATGTTGAGGTTGGTGTTCTACTGCCAGTTGCAAATTACCTTTGTAGTTTTTTTAACATTATGTGCTGGCTTGATTTTTTTGAACAAGTTTTTAATATGGATTCACATACATGGCAGGATGAACTAGGCAAATGGAACTTTTTAAGCAAAAGACATGGCACATTTTACGAAGGATTTATGTTCCCTTTGTTTGTGACAAAGCAACTTGATCTTTGGCCGGAGAAGAGTGTCAGGCAAAGAATTTGGGTATGTTGCTTTAGTTTCTGCTGCTGTACCATGTTAAAATCATTAATTTGCCACGATATTGTGTCCTAATAATTTAATTACACGTGAAAACAGATGACCGTGGACGAAGCCAGAGAAGTTTGTAGGCATTGGTGGATGAAGGAGGCCTTGGACATATTAGTTGAGCGGCATACATCTCTGCAACTACAGAAGGAAGAACTTGAGCTGTCATGCTCTTTAAGTTAGGAAAGATTAGATTATTTGTACATAACAGTTTCCCAAGTCTCAATGCACCATGTCTTCATGGAAGCAGAAGACGGATCGAGAACTAGTAATCAGGCCAAGGCGTGCGGATTTAAGGCGCACGATTGTAGAAAAAGAAATTGACAACCATCGTTTTCTTTATTGGAGGCTAATATAATAATTAAATCAAAGCAGGACAAAGTAGTTGAAAAATATTACATTCATTTCTTTAGTGAGAAATTAAATCCTTCATTTTCCATGGAATGAGCTATTTAATTATGTGTTCATACTTGCTGCCGTCTTTTCATTGTCTGCCATAAAGATGTGAGTCGAGTGCCTTGATGTCATACAGATCAACAAAACTAAGCCTTATCCCAACCTCGCTCGAGACAAATTTTTGCCGCAGTATGAACATGGCATTTCTAGAACTTCATTTCTAGAGGTGCCATGTGTTTGCTTAATTTGTCCATTAAAGCGATCAGTCAGGCATCACAATCTATGCCCTCTCAGTGCCTTTTTTTTTTCATCCCCCAGTTTCTGCAATGAGCCAGCCAGTGGTATGATAGAGCAAGGCCAACCTGAAAACTTCGACAGTTTGTAGCTTTAGCGGAAAAAAGTCTCCATAGCCGATCATCATGTGAGACTTCGGTGATTCCATATGTTTAAATTATCAAACTCCAGGACAAGATGCGCATAAAACCATATAGCATCTCATTTGCTCGCCAGTAGAATAATAAACCTCCGAAGACGCCATTTATTTCATCGACAAACCATGACCTCTTAAATATATAAAATTCTCATGAGCTGTAGTTATAGCCTTGATGCTATTAACTTCAAGGACATGATCGTGTTTATACGTTTATAATTGGTGATTTCTTGTTCATTCATTAATTGGTTCTGCCATCATTAATTCATTACGCATTAACAATAATAAGGTTTGGTATTTATGTTCATAGATGTTGGTTCCACCATCATTAACACGTTGACAATGAATTAAGATGAGTGATGGGCCGGGATATATGCTCTCTAAACACGGTGATGTCCCGATGCTTAAAATTAAACCCGAGAAAGATATGGATCCAAATCTAATAGACAAACAGAGCTCAGAGACAAGATAATTTTGGAAGGACTTGAGAAGAAGATTGAAGAAGCTAAAAGTAGGGAACACGGAGCTTACAAAATTACTAGAAAGTCCTCTATGAAGGGTTCCATTTCTCCTCATTCATGGCACAAAAACAATTATATCAGCGGAGATCAGGTGCCCCGATCACGTATATGCAGATGCTGCTGACTTGCGTTGCTGCAGGTTCTGGAGAATTTTCTCGGCTGCAATTGCTGGAGTTATTGAATCCTTAGCTTTAGACACATTCTCCTTAACACGTTACATGATTAGTTTGGATTAGGGAGCAGGATTCCTATCTTGAGTCGATATGGCAAGTCCAAAAACACATGTCATGCATGTTTGAATGATTTGCAGGCATTAGTTTATATGCCTTTCCAAATTAATGCATGTCTTTATTTTGTAAGAATGTGGTTGTATTCATTGAAAAAAAGAGAGTGTAATACGTATCTTTAATTTGTTTATTGTTGTTGCATGTGCGTTTTTGCTCCAGAGTATTCTGATCACTTGCGACTAGGTGGAGTTGTCAGGAAAACGGATAAATCAAAGTTTGTAAACCGCTCATCTTTCATATAGACGTATGGTTTCATTTAAAGTGTATTATCAGTCACAGTAGTAAAAGGCCTTGTCAAGTGTTATGGAAGAACAGTACGGGCTAAAGCTGTTCGTTTCAATTGTCATCTGTAATAAGCCTATATTAATCTGGTAACATGAAAGGTTATCGAAGATTCGACTTCGAACCAAAATTAGCAATCACAAGAGCTCTTATCCAAAATAAAATAAAATCATAAGAGTTCTTCGCAGTCTTGTTTCACTAAATTATCCTCATCAGTTAATCAAAATACAATATAACACAATGACATGCCTCGTAATAATAATAATATCCTACTTCAATATACACATTCAACTCGCCTCAAGTTATTATGGCGACCGAGGGCTTTCAAGCTGTAAAATATGTTGGCAATGTGAATTTGGAGAGAGCGTTGGAGGTTCGATCATGACACCTAAACCTGATGGCACTGGTTTTGAACAAAGCAGTTTTGTAGTTCCAAATGAGCAATCGGAACCCATACATTGAGCACAAAACAACCAAGAACAATATAGACTTGAAAACTTTGATCCCACTTTCTTTGTATCATTCTTTATTATAAATAATCCCTTTGCGTCGCGCAACAAGATGTTTCTTCACTGCATCTTTAACCTACTGCATGTTTAAGAGCACTATAGTAGGAGCAAATCGAGGATCATTTACTGTTAGTTCAAACAGACATTCTTGAACTTCCTTGTCCTCAGCCTCCTCTCTTTATTCCTCACCCTACTAGAGATCTTTGTTTTTATTAGACAAATCTGCTTCTTAAAGCCTATCTGATCGGTGCGAGTTCTATGAGGACAGCAGTAATTAACCTCATATTTTATATTGGTAGCTTTCTATAATAGATGGGGCTGATCTAGTGACACAGTTTTATTTTGGAGTGCCAAATTGTTGGGTATGTTTGTGTGATGGTTTGGAGTTGAAGTGGTGATTTAAGTTTGCTAGTGGGTGGTGGCCTGGTGGTGTTACATTCTTCTACCTCCTTTTCTACTTTCCATGGGGTTTTTGTTTTGGAAAAATACAGAGAAATATCAAGCTAGGCTTTCATCAAGGATCGATGATTGTAAAATTTGAAAGATGGTGGTTAGTGTGGCTTAGCTGAAGAAGAGCCTTTCTCCTTCCTCACTCGCTCCCTGCGATGAAGCCTGTATGATCTGGAGTTGTCGCTGTCTCTCGGGAGCACATTTTATGGTGCAATAACAATTGGTGTTATAATACTATTATTGTTACTGGTGATGCAAGACCTTATGGTGCTGTACTGATCTACTCTTTTGCCTTGTTAGAGTTCCTTGTCTTAAGTTAGCTGGTTTCTCTCCATGGACTTGTGCTTGCAAGGGTTTTCTTTTCTTTTCTTTTTGGCAATGAGTTTGATCTCCATCCATACAAAGATGGTCTTTAGATAAGTTGTTAAAAAAAAATTAATAACAAGGTTCACCCAGTTTTGGGTTGTTTATTTTTTCAACCTTTTTTTAATCATATTGTTTTTAAGAAATAAATACATTTGATGAGCACACAACTTCCCTGTAATATATTAAAACTAATTAATTAGTTTTTATAATATAAAAAAATGATTATTGATCATCCTCGTTTTATTAGTTTTTTTTTTCGAATTTATCTTCTTTGATCATCAAAATTTTATATATCTTTATGTATTCTACTTTTCAATCTCTCAAAAATATGTATATAATTACAAAAGGATTAACCACGTGGAACAATTTGTTTTGTTAAACGACATGTATTCTCTCGAGTGTATGGGGCTCATAGTTTAAGGGTATTTAAAAATATGTTCATGTTGTTTCATAAAGTTTTAATTTTTTTAAAAGGATATTAAAATAATATTTTTTTATTTTATAAATATTATCGTATCAAAATAATTTAAAAATACTAAAAAAAATTCATTTTAAACAAATTAAATTTTAATAAGAAAACAAATTAAAACTCACTCACAGTAACCACTTCACTCGGCCAGCGAATTTTAGACACTGTTAATCCGAGAAAGTACAGCGTAATAAAAAGAACAAGTACTACTTCACAATGTGGACCTGACCTGTTCGACTTGAGATTAGAGACACTGTTGTCGGACTCAGATACATTACTTTCCCTCTTTTCTTTTCTAACCTCTCATCTCTTCCATTTTTCCTTTCCTTTTTCTGGTCTTTGAATCTACAATATATAATTATTAATAAAGAGAAATCCTACCTCCTTTCACTGAATTTAACATTCAATATCAATGGGTTCTGAAGGATCGAGTGTTGTTGGTAAGATTACCCTTTCAAGGAAAAAAACCTAACTTTCCTTGTTAGATTTTGTAGTAGTAATTTTTCTTCTTCTTGTTTTTTTTCACGAGGTTAGCATTCTGTGTTTCTTTGCACTTTGCAGTATCTGTGGTGTCTTTGAGTTGGAGTTTTGCTCCGAGGTTTACAATTGGTTAGGGTTTTCGAGTTATCATTGAGGATGATCTGTTTTTGAGTTGAAATTCAGGATGATCCGTTTCTCTTAGACCTTTTTTTTCCCTGATTGGCTGTGGTGGAATGGTTTGGAATTTATTGTGTTGGCTAGATGGTTTTCTTTACAGCATCTATATCTTGTCCTCGAGCATAAAGAAATTATCTTGAAGTAATTTTTTTTTGCCTTGGAAGGCTATTTTCTCCACTCCTGTACATGATAAATGTTTAATGAAATGCCTCACAAGATATGAAATGCATATGTGGACTTTCTGTTACAGAGGGAGCAAATGCCGAGTACAATCAGGCTCCTTTGCTCGAGTTTACTCGTGCATCTAGAGATCTTACAAATCATGACCAAGGGTGGCCTTTCCAACTCTTTGGTTTTACCTTTAGAGAGTAATTTTAAAATGGGATGTGATACGTGGGTAATGGCAGAAATTAGATGGTATGAGTTGGTTGAATTGAAAGAGATCAGATTTAAGAGGCCTAGAAACAATTGATTTTTTTGCTGATTTGGGCAATGATGCAAATTGTCCCTGGAGTGGAAAAATAAAATCCTACTCATGCGTTGTAAATCAAGTGAGCTTCCTAATTAAAAGTAGTATAGATGAAATACCACATTTTTGCCCCATGATTTTCCATGTATCTCCCCAAATCCTCCAACAGTAACAATTTTTTCTCTCTCTGTTTGGTGGTGTGTGTCTTGGGGGGGGGGGAGGATTTAATTTCTTTTTCTATTTGATGATTCCTAGAATGCATGCATACATGATTACTATTTTGTAACTGAATATTTCTGTCCTCTTCAGTGCCTAGGAACTTCAGACTACTGGAGGAGCTTGAGAGAGGAGAAAAGGGGATCGGAAATGGAACTGTCAGTTATGGAATGGACGATGCTGATGATATCTACATGCAGTCATGGACAGGAACTATAATTGGCCCCCCAAATGTATGTAATTTTTTTGCTATTCTCTCTTTCAATATTCTCATTCATGTTTTATGCATACTGGATTGCCAATGCATGAACCGGTTTTAATAAAATTCTTGGTTTAAATTGCAACAAAGTGGTAGATTACGATTCATGATGCCAGCTCATTTCATTGGTAAGATGTCTATGTTTATGGCCTTATAGGACGAGAATTCTTGCCTTAATCCTTTAACTATGCTTTGCTGGTGTGGGCTGTGGAGGCATAAAAGCAGGGTTTTTGAGGAGAGAAGTTACTTCTCTCAGTCAATATGGATATCGATTTAAAGTTTCCAAGATGATATTCATGCTTATATGTGTGGGTTCTTCAATCAAAAAGTTTAATGTATATGAGTTCGCATGTTTTTTTCTTATCAATTACACTTCTTTCATTGTCATAATGAGCTATTATAGGATACAGACTGCAGTTGACTGGCAAAGCAACTTTCTCGGATGTGAACATCCATACGAGCAAGACAAAATTTTCAAGGAATAATTTATCTTTCTTACAGTTCATGTCATCAGCCCATCTACATTTAAAGCTTTACTACTCATGAAAATAAACATTTGGGAATATCATTTTCTGAAAATATTATTGGATGTCATTTGAAACAATTAAAATTTCCTCAACTTCACAGCAAGTCAGATACTTATTTTTTTCCTCTAGAATCACAACTGTTCTTTATCTTTTGATGACAGATGTTATTTGACTAACTTAATGTATATATCTGCAATCTCTTTATATCTCTTCTGCTTCCTTCAGCTCTCCTATTAAAAAAAACTATTTTAACGTTGTTAAATCTTGGTGTCCTTTCAGACGCCCTCAATCAGAAGTGTAATGTCTTTGTAATGCATTAGCAATCCAGTTGCCTTTGCATATTGTTCTGACTTTTCTGTGAAATCTTCAAGGTTCTCTTTTTGTTTGTAGTTTGAAGTTTTAAAATAATTTCTCTTTTATTTCTTTTTCTGCATTAGATCGTCAATGGAAAACTTATTTAACAAACAAACAAATAAAAGATTGGCACTGCAAATCTTATGTTGTCAAATCTTCTATAATCTGATAATTCCTCATAAATCAAGTAGCTTTGATGCCAGTCTTGGCCTGTCATCTGCAGAGGTTGATTCTGAAAGAAAATTGCAGTTGATCTCTTGTGCTGTAGTGTACCAAAGAATTTCAATTTATAAAACATGGAAATTGAAAGAGTATAAGGGAAAGGTGAAATAAAATCACTCTAACATCAGGGAAAGTAGAACCAATTCTAGATAATGACAGCAAAGACCTTCCAATGAAATCTAAATAATAATTTATCCAAAGACCTTAGAATATGTACTTGCCATGATTCTAAAATAATATTTTAGTCAAAATAACTTAAAGATACCCCCCAGACAAGAAAACCCCCAATTGTCAAAACGAAGAACTACATCAGATGAGGTTTGGAATTTCTTTTTCCCTTGGCTACACCAAAAAGATTGACCCCTACTTCACATGCACATATCTATAGTCCAAATCTGGGCATCTCCATGGCATTTGATGGTGGCATCCTATCATGGTGGATAAGGTTGGAATGAGAATGGTCCTGGAATGGCTATGGTGCTGCTATTTCCAAACACCCCCCCCCCCCCCTTCCCCCAAGAAAAAAAAAATATCCCAGAAAGCTTCTCCATACCTGCTGCATACACAGGTCAGGGGAACCAAAGTCATCCAGAGCCTCCAAGGCCCGCATCTTACTTGCTTCATGAAGCCCTTACTGAAATTAGAGATAAATAAATTCAAGGTGAAGTTTTTTCTTAGGTAGAATTGCATCAATTGCTCATCTGATCTGAATGGGCAAAAATGCTAGAAGCTTTCTAAACCCTAAAATATTGTAATAGATCCTAAAATTTTATTGTTAAAAAATTTGCACGTCTTTTTCAATGAATGCCTGGTAGATTCTGGTTCCAATTAGGTTAGGTTGAATTAGTGGGAGAGAATTAGTCACAATTCCCTCTAAATACAGTGCATAGGTGATTATGCTGGAAATAAGTACGTCTTAGAAATATGTGATCATCTGGGTGGGGTGGCAGGGTTTTTTTAAACTTGCTCCTCTAATGAATCCAATCAAATTATATATCTTATCCCATTACCCATCCACGGTATTGCCACACCTTGTAGTGGCATGGTAGGCCCCCAGTCCTGACTAGTGGGGAGAATTGTCATCCCTAGTTTACTTTACAAAGCAGACCACCTTATGACTTTGTTGGCCTGGCGTGATAGTCATACTATCTCTGCCTTGATTCTTGAATGATGAGACATGATTTTTCAATGTAATTATGTATGCTTTATATTATTTTTCAAAAGGAACAATAATGTATTGACTCATGCTACTTGCCAGACTGTTCATGAAGGGCGTATCTACCAGTTAAAATTGTTTTGTGGCAAGGATTATCCAGATAATCCGCCAAGTGTGAGGTTCCAAACTCGGATAAATATGGCTTGTGTCAATCCTGCAAGTGGAATGGTAGGTGATGCAAATTTTAGTTATTTTACACTAATTGATTGAAAATGATCTCATTGGTAACTAAATTAACAGGTCGAGCCTAGTCTTTTCCCTATGCTTGCTAATTGGCAGAGGGAGTGTACAATGGAGGATATATTAACTCAGTTGAAGAAAGAAATGATGGCTCCACAAAACAGGAAGCTCACCCAGCCTCCTGAAGGTGTGTCTATTTTGCTTCTGCATATTCTTGGTATATCCTATCTATTTGGTATTGATTTTCTAGTCAAGCAAGAATAACTTAATGAAATTAACAACTCTTGTTTTCATGGGGAGATGGGAAGGAGTGGTTAAAAATGATGAAATGTGCTGTTTAGGAAGTGAAAGATAGACAACCAAGGCAAAAACAAAATTGAAGTGTACATCAGTTAATGATTGTACTTTGAATCACGGGTGTGAGTTTGATTTACTGCTCAAACGTTTGAAATGATTCAACTAAATTGGGATTTGTTAGCGGTTGTTATTAAATGGAGTGAAACCCGATATGAACTTCATGCATTAGCACTGGCACCAAGTCAGGATGGAAAGATGCGGAATTATGAGCAACTGAACAATGGGCATCTTCCTGGCAATGCAATTACTTGGTTTATGCATATGTTTTGTAAAATTCTCAAGAAATATACAGTAATCATTAGTTGTGTGTGTGCAGGAAATGAGGAGGCAAGGTTGGATCAAAAGGGGCTAGTCCTAAAGTGTTGTATTCTCTGAGAGTCATTTGAAAGTTAATGAGCAAGTACTGTATATAGATACACAATTCCTCCTGCAGGCTTAATTCCAGCAATATATAATCTTGTGTATGAGACGATAACCTCAGTTCCATCAAATGGTGGCTAAATAAATGGATCCTGATGAATTATTAATTCTTTGACCACTGAGGTTCTGTTGTGTGAAAACTAATTTCAGCGAATGACCTTGATTGTGTGAAAACTAATAGTCGCCTTGTCTGTTTCTCCCTGAACACACATTCATTGAACATTATCAGGGACAGATTGTGCTCGCAAACCAAAGCCATTTTGTCTGCTGTATTGATCGATGCTCAGTAAAATATAATAGCATGTTGCTTAAATATGTGACCTTGATTTGGTAGATAACTATTGGATTTTTCAGAAAATATGCTTCCTGCAAGATGGGTCATTGCGGGCATGATAGTTAACTATGTGGTGAGCTTGGGGAGTTTGCGTTAGAAGTGGATGCCACGCCGTTAAGTAGCCTCGTCGATAAGCTTACGCCCAAGAAAAGCAAAACCCACTCTGCTGTTTACACCGAGTAAAGCGAAGAAAAAAGTATTTGAGAAGGTATAATTTGTTGTTTTCTCGGTCCGAATGCATTTAAAAAAAAAAAAAAGCATTTTCAAACACAACACTGAAGCATAATTCGACTTGACTGATAATAGAAATGGAGAGTGATGGACTTCTACATGTTTTTAAGCAATGGAAAGCTGTTTACGTGCCTTGGGAAGCAATGGAACTCTTTGCTTGCAAACCTTAACCATGTCTGAGAATCAAAGGTGATACCTGCCACACCGAATTGGCCCAGGGTCGCACAGAGAGAGTGAGAAACAGAGTGGATTTGCATGCCTTTTTTTTTTTTTTTTCGATTTAACTCTTAAGCAAGCCAACTATGTCCTAATTCCTGTATTCATAATGAGGATTCGAATGTATTATAAAAATACCATTTATATCTATTTATCCGTACTGATATCTAGATTTGTGTAATCCTTTTTTCAAGAATGGGGTATTTGCATAGAAATTAATTTGTTAACCAAATAATTAAAATAATGTGTTAACCTTTGTCCGCCCCTTTTTCTTAAAAGAAAAGGAGAGACGGATCAAATTTTCGTTAATCAATTATGTATTTGGACATGGGGTCATGAGTTACGTAGTATGTCTAAAGAGATGGTAGTAAGAAGAAAAAAAGCACGAGCTGATATTAGATTACTGAGATATTTGCTTGTAATCAATTCTTATTGTTCTATACAATTTATAAATTTAAGAAGTTTGCAAGTCAAATGTTAATTAATGGAGCCACCCACGCTCCATAAACACCATAATAATACATAAAGAATCAACCTAATTCAAAGATTTAAATCATTAGATGAGATATTATTATTGGTTTTATATTAGTATTTTAATGTATTTTCAAGTGAAAATCTATTTATTTTAAAATTTTCACATATATAAATTAATTTGTGATATTATTTAATTTTAATTAGAAAAAAACTGAGGGTAGTAAGATTTAATCTTGTGATTGATTAGTAAACAAAATTTTAATATCATGTAAAATAACCATTCTAATTCAAAATCTTAAATCATTAAATAAGTTATTATTATAATAATTTTATAACAATATTGTAACATATATAGATTAGACTAGTTTATTTGTTCGTGTTTCGATATAGGCTGAACTATTTAAAAAAAAACATTAAAAGCACAAGGATAACTCTTTAAATCTCTTAACTTGGATCTTTGCCTAGCGCGAGCTTTTGGTGAAACTATATAAGAGATAACTCGATGTGAATTGGTCTATTTAGTAGATTTAAATGAAATCTGGATGATCCTTTTTTATTTTTAAAAAAACTAATGTTGAACAATAAAATAGAAAAAAAAACAATAAAGCAAAAAAAAAAAAGGATGTCAGTCCAATTAAACTTTTCAAACCTGTAATCTGGGTTATTAGATCGGAAATAAGATTTATGAAAAGGTGGTGAAACTCAATTCCCAACAAATCTAACATTGAATGATTAATTATCACTACCATTATTATTTTCATAGTTATTATTATCATTGTTACTATCATCACTATCATCACAGCTATCGTCATTACTACTATTATTAGTAAGTAATATCATCATTATCATTATTAGTAGCAGTGTTATTATTGTGGTCACTATCACTATCATTATTATTATTATCGTTATTGTTATTACTGTTAATACTATTGTTATAATTATTATTATTACTACTACCACTAATATTACTATTATTTTTATTCTTATCACTATTATTATCATCATCACAATTATTACTATTATAATAAATTATTATTATTATTACCACCATTATTAACATTATCATCACTATTAGTAGTATTATTAATTGTATTGTTAGTATCATCATCATCATTATTTCAGCTACTATAATTACCATTGTTGTTGTTGTTGCTGCTGCTGTTGTTGAAATAACAAAAATCATAAACTCGATTTGAAGGATAAAATTAAAAATCATAAAAGCTTTGACAAAAGGGAAAGGGAAACAAATAAAAAATCAAAAGAAGAAGGACCAAATTGAAATAAATATTATTATTATTGAAAAAAAGTCATAAATTTGATTTGAAAAAACTTTGACAAAAGAGCCAAGAAATAAAATAAAAAATAAAAAATAAAAGGACCTTATCATATACATAAATTAGAATTGAAAGACTCAATTGAAAATAAATAAAACTTTAACAAAAGAGAGAAAAGAACTAAAATCAAAAATCAAAACTAAGAGGATGGATTCTAAAACACCAACAAAAACCATAAATTTTATTTGTATGATAAAACCAAAAACTATAAAAAAAAACTTTGATAAAAGAGCCAAGAAAAAAAAAATCAAACGTAGGAGGACCTAATTGAAAAACACCATATATACAAATTAGAATTAAATGACTAAATTGTAAACAAATAAAACTTTAACAAAAGAAAGAATGACTAAAATAAAAAATAAAACCTAAGAGGATGGATTCTGAAACACCATAAAAAATCAAGGACATATTTATTTTTTGGGGCAGGAGAGAGAAATGTAGGAGGGAAAGGGTCACCGGCGGCGGCGATAAACCGGTCATTTTTAGATGACATGTATCACCTATAAAGAAAGAGGACACAACAGAGAACAAAATGACACAGCGGAAACATATTTTTTACCATTATGGGACGTCACACGCACCGTTCAAAATCCGCATCACCTCTCACTTATTGGTGCGCACACAACACACGCCAACAACTTTTTCAACTAAAAAAATAATTAAATGGCAAATTATGTTATCACCCTGACAAACCCAATAATTATATATAAAAAAAACAATATGAAAATATAAATATACCCCTGTAAAAACGACTTAGAATTTTTAACTCTAAGGTTAAATTTTTAATTTTACTGTATTTTAAAATGTGAAATGCTTGAAACTTGAAAAGACCTTGATTAAAGTTAAATAATTTTTTTGTTTTTAATGATAGCGAAGTCATTTTATTGTGCATAAATATAATAATAAAATAATAAAACCCCTGAATAATTATCAAATAATAAATTGACCTAAAAAATCAATATTCTGAAGCTTTTTTAAAGATAAAAATTACCATTTTACTGTTAGAATCCACAATTAACTTTTATTTCAATTGATGCACTAAAAAAGAAAGCATATTTATTCACCCTGCCGTTGTTGTGAAATGAAAGAATAGAAAAAAGAAGTGATTACAGAAAAAAGAGAATGCATACCGCTACAACAAATAAAGCGCTTGGGCCGTAAGGTGTACTGTAACCATAAAATGCTGTTATTTGTAATGGATGCCATCGATTTCCTTCCCTTTCAAG
>Ga0307513_10007146_pt1 | contig 14517 bp, 12 predicted proteins | sample 15_EM_MG_FD_202174 | JGI IMG/M metagenome (GOLD analysis project Ga0307513, IMG submission 202174) | Populus trichocarpa ectomycorrhiza microbial communities from riparian zone in the Pacific Northwest, United States - 15_EM | ecosystem: Host-associated > Plants > Roots > Unclassified | place... | reverse complement strand
AGGCCGACAGCGCTGCCGGCCGATGTGCCGGCGGTCTTTGCGCTGCTCGCGCGCTGATCAGGACTCGACCGGCTCCGGCTGCTTCGCACCGAACAACGCGGCCACGCGCTTCTTCGGCTTGATGTTGGGCGATAGGCCCCGCGGCGCGGCCGGTGCCTTGCTTTCCCACGCCGGTTCGGCCGTGGTGGCGCTGGCTTCGTAGGGCTTGTCGAAGAATGGGTCGCTGGGCGCACGCGGCGGTGCCGAGTAATTGGACCGCGCCGGTGCGGCCGGCCGCTCGCTGCGCGGCTCGTCGTCGTGCCGCGCCCGGTCGCGGAACTGCCGCGGCGGCGGCGCGTCGTCGAGCTCCAGCGGCTCGAGGTCGATCTTCTTCTTGATCAGCTTCTCGATGTCGGCGATCAGGCGCGTGTCCGACGACGACACCAGCGTCACTGCCAGGCCCGACGCGCCCGCGCGCCCGGTGCGGCCGATGCGGTGCACATAGTCTTCGGCGTTGAACGGCACGTCGAAGTTGAACACCGCCGGCAGGTCGGCGATATCCAGGCCGCGCGCCGCGACGTCGGTCGCGACCAGCACATCGACCTCACCGCGCTTGAAGGCCTCGAGCGCCTTCAAGCGTTCGTCCTGCGATTTGTCGCCGTGCAGCGCATTGGTGCGCAAGCCATCGCGCTCGAACGAGCGCGCCAGGCGTGCACAACCAAGCTTGGAGTTGACAAACACGAGCGCCTGCGTCAGCGCGCGGTCCTTGATCAGCTTCATCACCGCGGCGCGCTTGTCGTCGGTCGCGACGCTGTAGAAGCGCTGCTCGACGTTGGTCGCGGTGGCGTTCGGCCGCGCCACTTCGACGAGGATCGGGTCCTGCAGATAACTCTCGGCCAGGCGCTTAATCTCGGGCGAGAACGTGGCCGAGAACAGCAGCGTCTGGCGCGTCTTCGGCAGGTAGCTCAGGATGCGCTGCAGGTCGGGCAGGAAGCCGATGTCGAGCATGCGGTCGGCCTCGTCGAGCACCACATACTCGACCTGGTTCAGCACGCAGTTCTTGGCCTCGATGTGGTCGAGCAAGCGGCCGGGCGTGGCCACCAGCACCTCGACACCACCCTTCAGCTCCAGCGTCTGCGGCTTCATGTCGATGCCGCCGTAGACGACCGCGACACGCAGTTTGGTCTGTGCGGCGTAGCCCTTGATATTGGCGGCGACCTGGTCGGCCAGTTCGCGTGTCGGCGCGATCACGAGTGCGCGCACCGGGTGGCGCGCCGGCGACATGCTGGCGTTCTCGTGGCGCAGCATCTTGTGCAGCAGCGGCAGCGAGAACGCAGCAGTCTTGCCGGTGCCGGTCTGCGCCGCGCCCATCACGTCGCGGCCCGCCAGCACGATCGGGATCGCCTTGGCCTGGATCGGCGTCATCACTGTGTAGCCCTGCGTGGCGACGGCGCGCTGCAGGCTCTCGGAGAGGCCGACGCTGTTGAATTCGAGCGATACCGTGGGTTCGACGGGAGTGGTCAGGTCGTCTTGCGCCGTGTCTGCGGCGCCGCTTAGCATATTTTCAGTCATCTATGGATTATCGCGCTTCCGGGTTGTCAGCGTGCAGGACCGCCTTGGCGCGAACCCGAACGCGCAGTTTCGACCGCACGGCTCGGGAGTTCTGCTCACACCGCAACACAGGGAAGGAATCGAGTTATCGATGCGAGCTTGCCGCTCCATGAGCGCTGCGGCCACATCGGTAGAATGCCGCCGATCCCGCGCCAGCGGGCAACCTGGGCCCTGCGCCGATGTCTTCTTGCATGTATCGCTCCGTTCGTTCTCCCTCTCATTGGTTGGTCTGCCTATCTCTCGCCGGACTGTCTTGGCTACCGACGCTGGTCTCCGCCCAGACCCAAACCGACCCGCAACAGCAGCAGCAGGGCACGCAAAACCTGCGAAGCGAAACGGACAACCCAACGGGTACCGGGGCGGTGCGTCTGCGGCAGAACAGTCAGAACAATCAAGATCAGCGGCGCAACAGCAATCTGCGCTGCGACCAGACCCAGCAAACGGTTGACTACAAACCAGGCGAGTTCGAGGACTACGTACAACGATTGGTCGCGCAAATCCCGACGGCCCAGCCTCTTGCGCCCGACACACAACCAAACGGGTCCGCAAACCCACGCTCCCAGTCGGACACATCCGACATGCAGCAGTCTCGCTTTGCACCGACGCCGCGAATTCGTCGCCTTGGCGCCGATCTGATGATCGCGGACCCCTGCCCCGTCGATGGCCCCGACTACAACCCCTTGGTGCCCGCGGACTACGTCGTCCAGGCCGGCGACGAACTCCAGGTCACGCTGTGGGGGTCGGCGGATGCGGATCTGCGGCTCATCGTGGATCGGTCGGGGCGCATCAGCATCCCGCGCGTCGGCGCCATCATGGTCGCTGGCGTGCGCTACGCAGAGTTGCGCGACGTGATCGCGAAGCGGGTCGCGCAAGTCTTCAAGAACTTCCAGATCAGCGTGTCGCTCGGGCAGTTGCGCGGCGTGCGGGTGTATATCACCGGCTTCGTGCAAAGGCCTGGCGCCTATTCGGTCAGCAGCCTGTCCACGATTGCCGGCGCGTTGATCAAGGCGGGTGGCCCGTCATCGGCGGGCAGCTTCCGAAACATCCAGCTGCGTCGGGGCCGCGAGGTTGTATCCACCTTCGACTTCTATGACCTGTTGCTCAAGGGCGACCGCTCGAACGACCGGGTCGTGCAACCCGATGACGTCATCTATGTCGGCCCGCTGGGTGCGCAGGTGGCGTTGATCGGCAGCGTCAACCAGCCAGCGATCTTCGAACTGAAGCCGAGCGAGAAACTTGTCGACGTGCTGAGCATGGCCGGCGGCCCCACGCCGGTGGCCGACCTCTCGCGAATCGCCATCGAGCGGCTGGATGACCGTGCCAGCAATCGCATCACACAGCTCGAACTGCCGCAGGCATTGAACACAGAACTGCACAGCGGCGACGTGCTGCGAGCCTTCAATTCCGTCCTCGCCGTACTGCCGGTGGAGCGGCAGAACAAGCGTGTGCGCATCGAAGGCGAGGTGCTCAGACCAGGCGAATACGTGTTGCCGGCACGCAGCTCGATCCGGGACGCGCTGAACGTCGCCGGTGGCCTGACACCGTCGGCCTATGTTTTCGGCACCGAGTTCAGCCGCGAGACCGTGCGTGTCACGCAGCGGGAGAACTACGAGCGCGCACTTCGCGACCTGGAGCTCGAGTTCGCCAAGTCGTCGACCACGCTGCGCACCAACACAGCCGACGAAGCGGCGGCGCAGGCGCAACGGGCATCTGGAACGACTCGACTGATCGAACGCCTGCGCTCGCTCAAGCCGAGCGGACGCATCGTGCTGCAGTTGCCACCCGGCGGGCACGAGTTGCCCGACCTGGCCCTTGAAGACGGGGATCGTCTGTATGTTCCCGCGCTGCCAACGACGGTGGGCGTGTTCGGCAGCGTGTTCAACTCCGGCAGCTTCCTGTGGTCTGATAAGCGCAGCATGGACGACTACCTGCGACTGGCCGGCGGTCCGACGAAAGGCGCCGACCAAGCCAGCGTGTTCGTCATTCGCGCCAACGGCAGTGTGGTCAGCAACCTGCAGAGCAAGGGTTGGCTCAGCACGCGCAGCAGCGAGTTCGTCGGCATGGCGGCACAACCCGGCGACACGATCTTCGTGCCGGAAGACATCAGCAAGACCACCTTCGTTCAGGGCGCCAAGGACTGGACCCAGATCCTGTACCAGTTCGGCCTCGGGATCGCGGGCCTCAACAGCTTGAAGTGATGATGGACAAGGCCCTCAGCGACCTCGGCACAGCAACGGCCGACATCACAGACGAAGACGATTCAGTGTCGCTGCTCGAAGCGGCGTTGCCGCTGGCGGAGCATTGGAAGTTGCTGGTGATCGGGCCGCTCGCCGCCGGGCTCGCGGCCTTCGGGATCGCATCCTTGATCCCGCCCACCTACACCGCGACGACCACACTGCTCCCGCCCCAGCAGCAGCAAAGCTCCGCCAGCTCGCTGCTGTCGTCGCTCGGCTCATTGGGCGGACTGGCGGGGCTGGCCGGCGGCTCGACGCGCACGCCGGCTGATCAATACGTGGCGCTGATGCAGAGCGCAACCGTCTCCGATCGCTTGGTCGACCAGTTCAAGCTGATGGATGCATACGACGAGAAGTACCGCGTCGATGCACGTCGCGAGTTGGCGAAGTATGTGCGCATCACTGTCGGCAAGAAGGATGGCCTGATCACCGTCGAAGTCGACGACAAGAGCCCGCAACGCGCTGCCGAGATGGCGAATCGTTATGTGGACGAACTGCGCCGCATGACGGACACCATTGCCGTGTCCGAAGCGCAGCAGCGCCGAAAATTCTTCGAGCTGCAGCTTCGACAGACCCAGGAAAAGCTGGTGCAGGCGCAGCAGGCCCTGCAGGCCAGCGGCTTTGCCCAGGGCGCACTGAAGGCCGAACCGAAGTCTGCCGCCGAGGCATACGCGCGTCTGAGGGCCGAGTTGACTGCTGCGGAAGTGCGCCTGCAGACGTTGCGTGGGTCTCTGTCTGACAACACACCAGAAGTGCAGCAGCAGCAAAGTACGCTCGCAGCGTTGCGCGGCCAGGTGGCGCGGCTCGAGCAGCCGGCCACTGCCGCGAGCGGCCCGGACTACGTCAGCAAGTACCGCGAGTTCAAGTACCAGGAAACCCTGTTCGACCTGTTCGCCAAACAGTACGAACTGGCGCGCGTGGACGAGAGCCGCGAAGGCGGGCTGATCCAGGTTGTCGATGCAGCCGCGCCGCCGGAAAAGAAGAGCAAGCCCAAGCGGCTCTTTATCGCCTTGGGCGCGACGTTTGCGAGCGGCATCATCCTAGTCGCCGCCGTGTTGATCCGCCGCTCGTGGCGCGCCGCCGTCGCCGACCCAGCCAACGCGGACCAAATGGAGCGCCTGCGAAAGGCGTTTGGGCGCCGCGGGCAGACCGGTTAAAGCCACGGCGCCGACGACGCCACCTACCGACTAACTGGATGTGCGCATGAACGTGATTCCCACCGCCATCGATGGCCTGTTAATCCTCGAACCCAAGGTCTTCGGCGATGCACGCGGCTTCTTCATGGAGAGCTTCAATCAGAAGACCTTCAACGAGGCCGTGGGCCATGGGGTCGAATTCGTGCAGGACAACCATTCACGCTCCGCCAAAGGCGTGCTGCGCGGCCTGCACTACCAGCTGCCTCCGCACGCGCAGGGCAAATTGGTGAGGGTCACGCAGGGCAGCGTGTTCGATGTGGCGGTGGATATACGGCAAGGCAGCGCGACGTTCGGGAAATGGGTCGGCGTCGAGTTGAGTGGCGAGAATCACCGGCAACTGTGGCTGCCCCCCGGCATGGCGCACGGCTTTCTCGTGATCAGCGAGAGTGCCGACTTTCTGTACAAGACGACCGACTACTACGCGCCGCAGGCCGAGGGCTGTGTCTTGTGGTCAGACCCGGCACTGGGGATCGAATGGCCTGACGTGGGCACGTTGCCGCAATTGGCCGCCAAGGATGCAGGCGCGCCGCTGCTGTCTGGAGCGAAGGTCTTCGCAGGCTCGACATGAGCCGGTTTCATCTTCTCAGAATGGACCCCATCTCCTGTCGTTTTCACAGGGAGATTCTTTCCGTTTATCTTCTCTAGAATCATTTCATAATGGCGCATGCGCCCGAGAAACCAACCCGCCCGAGATCAGCTGACCGCCGTCCTGGCTCGGCATGCGGCCGCCAGCGCCTCCAGCATCGCTGAACAACTGGGCATCAGCATTCCGACCCTGCACCGGATGCTGCAGGAACTCGAAGGCCAGGTGGTGGCCACCGGCAAGGCGCGGCGAACGCGCTACGCCTTGCGCATGTCTCTGCGGGGTGATCTGGCGGAGCTTCCCCTCTACGAAATCGACAAGACAGGCCGCGCTGAACTGCTGACCAGTCTCGCCCTGGTGCACCCCCACGGAAGCTGCATGAGTCTGGCGAACACCGGTTGGCCAATTCCGGATGAGTCGCGCGATGGCTGGTGGGACGGGCTGCCCTACCCGCTGTACGACATGCGCCCCCAAGGCTACATGGGCCGCCAGTTCGCTCGCGCCGAACACATCCAACTGGCCGTCTCAGCGAATCCGGAAGAGTGGACCGACGCCGACGTGCTCCACGTGCTGAGCCGCAGCGGCTCGGACGTGAGCGGCAACCTGATTCTCGGCAACCCCGCCTACGAGCATTGGCAGCGCGGCAAGGCGGAGCCACCAGAACCCTTGAAGGCGCGAACGCTCGGCCGCGCCTACGCGCGTCTGGCCGAGCAAGCGGTTGCTGCAGGTGTGGCCGGCTCCAGCGCTGCCGGCGAATTCCCCAAGTTCTCTGCGCTGCGCGAACTGGCCGGCAGCGCCACGCCACACGTGCTGGTGAAGTTCTCCGGAGCGGACGCGTCGCCCGCGGTGCGACGCTGGTCCGACCTACTGGTCAGCGAGCATCTCGCACTCGAATGCGCGGCGACACTGCCCGGCATCGAAGCCGCCAAGAGCCGCATCCTCATTCACGCCGGCCGGACCTTCCTCGAAGTCGAGCGCTTCGACCGCCACGGCATGTTCGGCCGCAGCCGCCTGAACAGCCTGACGACACTCAACGCCGCGCTGCTCGGCGACAGCTCCAACGACTGGACCCGACTGGCCGCTGGCCTCGCTGCGGCGCATTTGCTCGCACCGGGCGATGTGGAACGCATCCAGCACCTCTGGTGGTTCGGCCGCCTCATCGCCAACACCGACATGCACACCGGTAACCTCGGTTTCAGGCCGCAGGGCACATTGGCACTTGCACCCGCTTACGACATGCTGCCGATGCTGTATGCCCCGCTGCGGGGTGGCGAAGTGCCCGCGCGCAAGTTCGAGCCGCCACTGCCGCTGCCGCCACAACGAAGCGTCTGGGTCATCGCGTGTGCGGCAGCGGTGTCGTTCTGGGGTAGCGCGACGCAGGATGCGCGCATCGGCGCGGAGTTCAGAGGCGTGTGCATGGCGAACGCGGAGCGTTTGCGGCGGGTCGCCGATCAGGTGTGAAAGCCAATCATTTCATAGAGAGTGGCCAACATCTTCTACGTGTAGAATCATGCGTTCAACGAATGAACGCTATCCCTGTGACCCTGAAATCAGATGCAGGCCCCACTGCTCACTTGGAGTTGCTCCGCCTGCTGGAGCAGCATCCGGATTACTCGCAGCGTCAGCTTGCAGTCGCACTCGGGGTGAGCTTGGGAAAGACGCATTACCTTCTGAAGGCGTTGCTTGGTAAAGGCTGGGTGAAGGCGCAGAACTTTCAACGAAGTGACCACAAGCTGGGCTATCTGTATGTGCTGACGCCGCAGGGCGTTCGGCAGCGCTTGCAGCTCACCAAGTCGTTCCTTGCGCGCAAGGAGCACGAGTACCAGATGTTGAAGAACCATATTGTGTTGCTGCGCGAAGAGCTGGCAGCGCAGACCGAAGAACAGCCCTGATCGGCAAAGCAGGCAACCGCACACATGGAACGCAGCGCGAAGATCTTTGTGGCCGGCCATCGGGGTATGGTGGGCAGCGCCATCATCCGCCGGCTGCAAGCCGGCGGATACACGAATCTGCTGACGCGCACGCACGCCGAACTAGACCTACTGGACCAGCACGCAGTGAATGAACTGCTAACGCAGGAACGCCCCGACTACATCTTTATTGCCGCCGCCAAGGTGGGCGGCATCCAGGCCAACAACGTGTATCGGGCCGAGTTCCTGTATCAGAACCTCATGATCGAGGCCAACCTGATTCACGGGGCGCATCTTGCTGGGGTGCAGCGGCTGATGTTCCTGGCATCCAGCTGTATCTACCCACGCGACTGCCAGCAACCGATCAAAGAGGAATACCTCCTGACCGGCCCGCTGGAGCCCACGAACGAACCGTACGCGGTGGCAAAGATTGCAGGCATCAAGCTCGCGGAAAGCTACAACCGCCAATACGGCCGCCAGTACGTTAGCGTGATGCCAACCAACCTGTATGGACCCAACGACAACTACGACCTTGCCACCAGCCATGTGCTGCCGGCGCTGATTCGCAAAGCGCACGAGGCGCGTGAACGCGGCGACAGCGAGTACATGGTGTGGGGTAGCGGCACGCCCCGGCGCGAGTTCCTCTACGTCGACGACATGGCGGATGCCTGCGTACACCTGATGGAACGCGAATACGACGGTCCGTTGGTCAACGTCGGCACCGGCGAAGACGTGAGCATTCGTGAACTAGCCGAAACCGTGATGGAGGTAGTCGGATTCAAGGGCCGCATCGCGTTCGACAGCAGCAAACCCGACGGCACGCCACGCAAGCTGCTCGATGTGAGCCGGCTTGCAGCTCTGGGTTGGCGCTCACGCACGACATTGCGAGATGGCATCCGTGCGGCGTACGACAGCGCGTCGTTTCGCGTCGTGGACCGTTGAGCCATCAACCCCAATCAAATAGCAGAACCGCCCATGACGCAACCTAAAGTCGCCCTTATCACCGGAGTCACTGGCCAAGACGGCGCGTACTTGTCCGAGTTGCTGCTCGACAAAGGCTACGAGGTGCACGGCATCAAGCGCCGCGCGAGCCTGTTCAACACCGACCGCGTCGACCACCTCTACCAGGATCCACATGTCGATCACCAGCGCTTCAAGCTGCACTATGGTGACTTGACAGACTCCACCAACCTTATTCGCATCATTCAGCAGGTGCAGCCCGATGAGATCTACAACCTCGCAGCGATGAGCCACGTCGCGGTGTCGTTCGAGACGCCTGAATACACCGCCAACGCCGATGGCATCGGTACGCTGCGCATCCTCGAGGCGATCCGCATCCTCGGACTGGAGAAGAAAACGCGCTTCTATCAGGCCAGCACCAGCGAGTTGTATGGCCTGGTGCAGGAAACGCCGCAGAAGGAGACGACGCCGTTCTACCCGCGCAGCCCGTACGCCGTGGCGAAGCTCTACGCCTACTGGATCACGGTGAACTACCGTGAGGCCTACGGCCTGTATGCGTGCAACGGCATCCTCTTCAACCACGAGAGCCCGCTGCGCGGCGAGACCTTCGTGACGCGCAAGATCACCCGCGCGATCGCGCGCATTGCGCTCGGGCTGCAAGACTGCCTATACCTCGGCAACCTGAGCGCGCTGCGCGACTGGGGTCATGCGCGTGACTACGTCGAGATGCAGTGGCTGATGCTGCAGCAGGATCAACCCGAGGACTTCGTCATCGCGACTGGCGTGCAGTACAGCGTGCGCCAATTCGTCGAATTCTCCGCACGCGAACTGGGCATCACCCTCGCCTTCGAAGGTGAGGGCGAACGCGAGGTCGCCACCGTTGTCAAGGTCGAACCGGTCCGCGGCGAGATACTTGCCTTGTGCAAGGTGGGAGATGTGGTCGTCCGGGTCGATCCTCGATACTTCCGCCCCACGGAAGTGGAAACCCTGCTCGGCGATCCGACCAAGGCCAAGCAGAAGCTCGGTTGGACCCCGAAGATCACCCTGCCGGAACTGGTGCACGAGATGGTGGAAGCCGACTTCGCGACGGCCAGACGGGATCAATTGGTGAAAACCGCCGGATTCCAGGCATACGACTACAACGAGTAGACAGGTTGGGGGTCGGGTCGATGCAGTTCCGCCCAGCGCCGCCGTCGAAGTACCCGCGACCCACGCACTGGGTCCCGGGGCGCTCTCCCTAGCCAGAAGCCATGGCGAAGAACCAATGCCGATCCACACCAACACACTGAAGAACCTTTACCACTCCAACCGGCTGGCCCGCTGGATGTTGCAGCCATTCGTCTCGGCCCGCAGCAAAATGCACCAATTCCAGCAGATGCCGGCCATCGCAGTGGTGGATCGTCTGAAGCACCTCGCCGCGGAAGACATCTGCGTCACCGTCAAGGAGTTTGAAGGTTCGTTCAACTTGAGTCCGGCGTCCCATCTATTGCACCGTGTCCTGGTCGATGGCCACTACGAACCGGACCTGGCCCGCATCGCGCGCGAGCGGCTCGACCCGACGCGCGACGCGGTCGATATCGGCGCCAACATCGGCTTCTTCTCGGTTCTCTTCGGCAAGCACCTGAGCAGTGGTCGTGTGCTTTCCGTCGAACCCAGTGCGTCTGCACGCAGGAGATTGCTAGCCAACCTCGCCCGCAATGGCATTCCGCCCGAACGCTCCATCGTGTTCGATGGCCTGATGGGACGCAACGACTCCGTCGGGCAACTGCACGTGATCGACGGCATGGAGGAGTACTCCAGCGCGGCGAAGGTGAGTCACACTGCCGTGAACGGGCGCGAGGCCCGCGTGGAAGAGGTGCCGCAGGCGACACTGGACACACTCGTCCGCCGACACGCGCTCAATCCCGGCTTCATCAAGATCGATATCGAAGGGTTCGAGATGGAGGCCCTGAAAGGGGCTGAATGGACCCTGAAAACGTACCATCCGGTGATCCTGTCCGAACTGAGCGATCCATTGTTGCGTCTGAACGGCTCATCAAGCCGCGACGTGGTCGAGTTCCTCGAACATCTTGGATACGCCGTCACCGATCCTCTGTTTCCCGGCTCGCGGGCCGGGGAACGTCCGTACGGAGACTTGCTGGCCGTGCCTCTCAAGGCGTGATCCGCCTGCGCTCGGCCATGCCACGTTCCACGGCCAGACCGCCCGCCCGCGCATCCACCCGCGCGCTGTGGGCGCTGCTGGAACAGTTTGCCTGGCCAATCGCGTTACTCGTGTGTGTCCCGCTGCTGATGCCGCGCCTGGGGGCCTCCGACTTCGGGTTCTTCAGCCTGACGCTCACGGTGTGTGGCATGAGTTCGCTGTTGTCCATTGGTGTCGGCGCAATCACGTCGCGCAATGTCGCCATGGCGGAAGAAGCGGGCGATCGGGCTGGCGCCCTGCTCGACGTCCGCAGGGCTCTAGGAGCCTTGCTGGTGTGCGGAGGCACACTGGGCGTGTTGCTCGCCACCCTGTCACCTGCACTGGCCAGTTCGATCCTCTCCGGCATGGGGCACACTGGACTCACCACAAGGGCGCTCCTGGCCGGATTGGTCTGCGCCGCCTTCCAAGAGATCGACACCGTGTTCTCGATGGCCGTGAAAGGCCTGGGCCGATTCCGGCTGGCCGCAATACTCGAATGGAGTGGGCGCATCGTCTGGGCCGTCGCGGCGGTGGCCGCGGCCGCAGAGGGTGGCTTGATGACAGTCCTCCTGGCAACCATCCTCGCGCTGGGCTTCAAATGCCTCCTGAAGGCCGTCGCGGCATGTGTCGTCTTCGACACCGCCCGCGTGGTTGTCCCGCACGTGACTCCCCATGCAATGCGTTCGTTGCTTTCCGCCTCCCGATGGCTCTGGGTCCAGAACCTGAGTGCCCTGCTCCTGCTGTCTGGCGATCGACTGATCGTCGGAGCCCTGTTCGGGTCGGCGAGCCTCGGCCGGTACACCGCCTGCGCACAACTCGCCCAGTTCGCGTTCATCGTCCCCGCGACAGCGGGGCAAGCCCTGCTGCCATGGGTGGCTCGCCATCTCGCGAACGAGAGCGAGCCGAGGGTGGGGTGGCGAACACGCTTGTGTGTCCTCGGAATCGCTTCGGCAGCGGGGGGCCTGGTCATGGCAGTGTCAAGCGGACCCATCCTCTCGCTGTGGCTCGGCCCGGAGTTCGGTGCGGAGAATGCCAGGCTGCTGTCCGCGCTGGCATTCGGCGGGGCATTGCTCGCCTTTTCGGTGCCGTTCCATTTCGTGCAATTGGCCATTGGCAGGGTGCGAATGATCGGTGTCGCCAACGCCCTCGGTGCAGTAGCCTGCGTCGGGCTATGCCTCCTGGTGGCCCCCTTCGGACTGGTCGCGTTCGCGGTGGCCAAGTCCGTCTACGCTGTACCGCTGTTGTCCTACGGGTTCATGCTTCCGGCTCGTCGGTCGCCCTCATCCCTCCAAAATCCCTCGTTTTGATTCCCTACATACCATGTCCCTTGCACTGAGAAAAATAGTACGGGCGTTGCTGAACCAGGCCGGTTGGGAACTCCACCGGTACCGCCCCGCCTCCGACCCATGGGCGTTGGTGCTCGACCAGATTCGCCAGCACCGGATTGACGTCGTCCTCGACGTCGGTGCCAACGTGGGCCAGTTCGCAAGTGAACTCCGGGGCAAGGGATATCGCGGCCGGATCGTTTCGTTCGAGCCGTTGTCGTCGGCACATGCAACACTTCTGCGGAATGCGGAGAATGACCCGACGTGGACCGTGGCCCCGCGCGGCGCCATCGGGTCCAGCAACGGCGAGGTGATGATCAACGTATCCCAGAATTCCGTGAGCAGTTCCGTGCTTCCGATCAGCGCCGCCCTGGCCCAATCGGCGCCGGAGGCATCCTATGTGCGTTCCGAAGCCACGCCGCTGAAGACGCTGGACCGCGCCGTCGAAGGCCTTGTCGAACCGACAAGTCGAGCCTTCCTCAAGATTGACACCCAGGGGTTCGAGTACGAGGTTCTGAATGGCGCCGGCGAGACCTTGAAGCGAACGGCAGTGATCTGCGTCGAGACGTCACTCGTGCCGCTCTACAGCGGTCAACCGCTATGGCGCAGCATCGTGGAACGCCTGGAGGGTGATGGTTGGGTCCTATGGGACATGCGACATGCATTCAGCGACCCGACCACGGGACAACTGCTGCAAGCCGACCTCGTATTTTCCCGCACGATCTCCGGGGCGTAACGTCAAGCCGACGTCTGCTCCACCCACATCTCCAATTACTCGGAATGACATGAAGCAATCGCTTGCCAAGCTCCTTCCCATCTTCGACATACTGGCCACCCCCTTCGTGATGGTGGCCGCGCACCTGCTGAAGCTCGTGCGGCGCATCGGCGTTCAACGTCTGCCGCTGTCGAAGGCTCAATTGATGCGGATCGGAGTGTTTCCCATCCGTGACCACTACTACGAGCCACTGTTCAACACCAAGGTTCTTGCCCTGCCGCTGAACGCGGAACGCGACCTCCCCGGCATCGACTGGAACGTCCAAGGGCAACTCGATCTCCTGGGGCAGTTCAAATTCAACGACGAGTTGAAAGGGATCGGTACGCACAAGACCGACTGCACCACCTTCCACTTCGGCAACGGCGCGTTCGAGTCTGGTGATGCCGAGTTCCTCTACAACATCATCCGCCACAAGAAGCCTCGCCGCATCTTCGAGATCGGCAGCGGCAACTCGACGCTGATTGCACGCCGGGCGATCGCGAAGAACGCGGAGGAAAGCCCGGGCTACAGCTGCAAGCATGTGTGCGTCGAACCGTACGAAATGCCATGGCTCGAACGCACCGGCGTCACGGTCCTGCGCGATCGCGTCGAACAGATGGCGCCATCCTTCTTCGACGAGTTGGAGAGTGGTGACCTGCTGTTCATCGATTCGTCTCACGTGATCCGTCCTCAAGGGGATGTACTCTTCGAATTCCTGTCCCTGCTTCCGCGTCTCACGGAAGGCGTGGTCGTGCATGTCCACGACATTTTCTCGCCGCGCGACTACCTCGACTCTTGGGTCAAGGGCGAGGTCAAACTGTGGAACGAACAGTACCTCCTCGAGGCGTTCCTCACTTGCAACAGTCAGTGGAAGATCATCGGTGCGCTGAACTACCTCACGCACAACCACTACGAGGCCTTCAGCCGCACTTGCCCATACCTGGCGCGGGATCGCGAACCCGGCTCCTTCTACATTGAACGGCACTCCCGCTGAACAGCTGCAACGATGTTCCCGCTCGCGTTCGCCACCATCCTCGTCCTTGACGAACTGATCACCTTCGGCCTGTCGGCGGTGTTCGGCCGGGGTGGCGGCGCAGGTGCCTGGTTGCTGCTGATCGCCTGCACGATGTCCTGCCGACTCCGGCTCGGCACTCGTTCGTTGTTGGTGATGCTGGCATCGCTGCTGTTGCTCGTCGTTTCGGTTCAGGAACTCAACGCGAGTGCGTTGTACTTGACCGCCCTGATCTTCATGTCGGTGGTCGTCTTTGCCTCGCGGATGGACGTTCCCATTGCGGGAAGCCGAGCGTTCATGCGCGCATTGGAGATCGTGTTGGCTGCACGCCTGGTATCGGCACTGGGATTCGACCTGTTCGAGCGCATCTCCGGACTCGAGGTCAACCGACCGACCGGCTTGTACTCGGAGCCCAGCCACTTCGCCTACTACGTCGCCATCCTCTACATGCTGGCGGTGTTCTGCCGTCCCCAGGACCGCAAGCGCGCGACGATGGTCGCCATCATCGCGCTGAGCATCACGTTTTCCGCGTCCGCCATCATCCCGCTCGGTACCGTGCTGTATGACGTGTCGCGCAACGCGCGCAACCGCGGCCGCATGGTGATCGTCGCCTGCGTCTGCGCAGTGCTGATGCTGGCGTACCAGTGGGAGTATCTCCTCGAGCGCATCCTGTTCTCGGGCGATGAGGACACGTCCTTGACGGTCCAGGTCCTGGTCTACTACTACCGCCTGTTCGCGCTCCACCTCACTTCGGCGCCGCTTGCAGCCTTCGGA
>Ga0307513_10007145_pt1 | contig 14517 bp, 13 predicted proteins | sample 15_EM_MG_FD_202174 | JGI IMG/M metagenome (GOLD analysis project Ga0307513, IMG submission 202174) | Populus trichocarpa ectomycorrhiza microbial communities from riparian zone in the Pacific Northwest, United States - 15_EM | ecosystem: Host-associated > Plants > Roots > Unclassified | place... | reverse complement strand
GCGATGTGGCGGTGATGCGGGAGCGAGTGAGGCTCTGTGAACTGGGGAAATCGTGACTGCATCTTTTCTTGTTACATAGCCGGGGTCACCCCCCACGTTTCTCTCTCTCTCTATCAATACAGCAACAGTCGTTTCAACAATTATCTGAAAATTCACATGAGGCCCTGAATCACCAAGTAAATACAAGACTCAACGCCAGTATCATTACCCACCAGCCGTCCCCCTGCCAAAGCCCCCATTTTCAACATGGATGAAAATAGAAGGGAGGTAAACTGGAGATGGTGTATAACCCTACAATCGGGAGGAAGATATACTTCTTTTTTTTTGCTGTAAAGAAACACATTTTTATATTGATTTATTGAATATTTTCCGCCAGCTGCAGGAGTGGCGCTCGTGGTAGTAGTGTTTGTAGCAGCCGCGGCTGGAGTGGGGGTAGTGGCTCCGAAGTTGGCGCTCGCCAACCTGTTGGATAGATCGATCTGGGTTCCGATAGTGTTTGCCAAGTATGCCACGAGTACGACGTCCTGGATATGAGTGTTGAATATTCTCTCGACGTCGGCGGGTGCCAAACCAAGCGCGTTCATCAAGAACTTCCCACTAGCAACCGAGGCCTGGGTGTTGCCAGCCTAGTGCAAATGTCAGCATCTCCTCTCACTTCTACCCTAAGGGCGGGAAGCATACAATGACTCTAGCCACATATTCACTAACTCTATCCAACATTTCCAGAACCTCCTCAAGCGCCTTCTCAAGTGCGTGGATGAACACCGGGAGCGGACGATATATAAGTCCTAATAGCGATGTCCTGACCGGGGACGGTAGACATGGTAAGATGAACGGGGGGGTGGGGGAAGGTGTCATCACCATTAGAGGCATAAAGATTCTGGATAAGAGCGCTTAAAGGATTGGGCTCTGGTGAGGTCGCGTACCTGAGTATATTAATTAGCTATATCGAAAGGCACCTAACACCTAGGAGCATCTATCCTGTTCAAATATACCCTCCAACGAGGACCTCCTTGGGATTCGCCTTCAGATGGGCCCCTAACACGGTCTTGTGATAGTCCATATCTACCTCAACCTTTACCACATCATCCATCAGTTTAAATTCCATAAGGTGGCGATTTCCGGAGACCTACCTGTTCTTGAATCTCGTTATGCCCGACCGTAAAACAATTTCTAATCTCAACTTCTGCCCCATCCTCATTCCTCACACCCAAAAGCGTTCCAATAACTCTCTCCCGATCGACATTCCTCCTTAACGAGCGGTCCAAGATAGGCATCAATAACAACACTCAAAGGCGAGGTAGTGGCCTGGGCCGGTAGAACACTGGCGATAGGAAGCGGTCGAGCGAGATGGATGTATGAATCTTTGTCGGCAATGCTGGGCAAAGCCGATTAGTGAGTAGCAATTATGGACGGGGGGTGGCTGCGGGGTAGGTTGGCTGGCTTCGACGAAATTGACTGATGGTGGGGCAATTTTCAGAGCCTCAACTCTTTTTTTCTTCCGCGTCTATTGTGGGGAAGCTGGGTTGGCTTGGCAGGGCAAGCCTTACTCCCCACTCACGCTCATACCAGTCCACTTTCCAGAGATACCTGCAATTCCTCTATTCCAAACATGATAGTCATTCCCATCGCCATTCTCATACCAATACCAATCATCCTAATACCATCTCCATTTTCTTGAACCACCACTTCTAACAACAAAATGTAGAGACCCTGATCGAGTGATCGATTATGACCACTGCTCGAGCATTGTCAATTTTATGTCTATCATGGATGAAATATTGATTCAATATGGAATATAAGGATTTACACTCCTGTTATAACAAGAACCGATGATCCTTAATGTATGGTCCACCTAGTGTCTCACGGTAATTCACTACCAACCAGAGCTGTTGTCCACTTCTTACTTTTATAGTTGAATAAAGCCTGTTGAAAGTCATTGGCAGTATTCACTAGCGGCCAGAGACCTGAAACGAGGGAAGTGATGACATGACGATAAAGTCAGTAGTGAGGATGGCTGTTGGTTCTTCGATAATTTAATTTTACTACAAAGCAACAGATGACACCAGTCGGGGCTTCTTTTCTTTAACAGCAGCACATTTCTGAGGCACGCCAGCTCAACTCACCTATCCTATAGTTTATCTTGATGTGCCACTCGCGCGATATGTAGGAAACCCACCACAGGAACCCGAATGCCTGGTCCAAATACGACAATCTCTTAAATCAAAATAACAAAAAATAAAAACAAACAAAAACACTCAAAAACACTCAAAAATACTCAAACTAACAGCGTAAAGTCTGGCCACAAGAATTGAACACCAGGGTGAGGGTATACTCCCTTTAAATAAGTTAATCGTATCGCCTGATGGCTAACAAAGATTAGCGGAGCCATTGGTCATGATTTCAGATCTAGAGTATACTCGATAATAGTTGGATATGATTGAGCAGTACTGTGGGGGAGGATGGTGGACTACGGGCTTTTCTTTCATTTTTGTGGTTTTTTTACTAGCTATATGTATGGACGAAAGGACCGGCGAGAGGTTACTATGGGAGGTGTTTGTAGTGGGTGAAGCTGGGGGATAGGAAATGCTTAGGTATAGGGGATTCCGTGAGCCGGTGGTTTCATTAAACGGCCTTGAGCAGTGCTGTATTTACTGAGAGGGAGGACAATCGTGCAAATAACCGCAGAAGGGAAAACTGTGCAAGCGGGAAGTTGTGTGTTTACCCCAGATTGAGGTCTTTTTCTTCTTCGTGGTCCTTTTCTAGTAAAATAGTGGGTTGGAACAACCCATTGCCAATTGGGCAAGCACAAAAGGTAGAGCTCAGAAAACAGGGGCCGCGTCTCGGAGGACTGCGGAAAAAGATATACCCGGTTGCTGGGCCATTGCGGGGTCATAGCTCCGAAACCTTGGGTCCGTGGACCCTCCCATCCATATTCCACCCCCGAACACCCTTTGACTACAAGATCATCACGATTTCTACACCTCAGGTTCTTAAGTTCCCTACACTTCGCGTTCTTTACTTCCCACCCACACCCCCTCACACCGGATCCAAATGCGCCCTCATTTCCACCACATCAGCGGTAACGATCTCCCCGGGCAAGGGCAGCGGTAACCTTGCCAACGCCTCCGCCAGTGGAAACGGCAGACTCACGACCAAGCGGGGGACATAGTCATGTATTTCGTTTGGTGTTGCTGATTTCAAATTTCTCTCCAAGTTCATTTCTTTCCTTGTTAAGATAGCTACAATGAATGCGTTCTGGCTTGGGGAAATTGGCCAGTGATTTGTTTCTTTTCTTCCTGCTCACTATCTTCCTTCCTTTTCTTTCTCTCGTCAACCAACCGTACTCCTTCATTAGCATTTTCGAACTCAATCTCCGTCCGGATTTGGGTTATCAGTACCTATGACTGAGCAAATCGATCAGATCATGGATGCTCTGCTCGGTCATGATCTGATTGAGGGACTCCTATGATCAAGCTGATCAAGCAGACTATAACCAAGAAAAACCCGGTTATGATCTAATCATGGCCATCACTAGTGGGGGGCACTGGGCTGGAGAGATATAGGTTGTGGGGCGGTAGTCTGCGATTTAAAGTGTCTAGTAAGATGGCTTCATGGTAGCTATGTTAACTTAGGTTGCGTCAAATTAGAGCGGTCTGACATAGCTGGGCTCATGGTTCCAATATGGCTAGTAAGGTTTATCTGAAAAAAGAGACTCATGGGAGATAAAAGAATACATATGAATTTGGAGCTTGAAGAACAAGAGACAGAAGGGGACAGAGGGCTCTTCTGAACAGAAAATTCTAAAAGAAAGGAACAACTGTATACACTGCAAATAAACTGGAAAATGCCTTGCGAAACCCATTGCTTCGCCATTACACTAGACCTGCAAGTATGAGACTGAAGCCACGATGGTGTAGTATCCAAACCCACGCAATCGAGTAAAAAGAGGCAGGGACAAATGATTGGGTCAATACCAGTACACCGAAGGGCTTAGTCCTGGCTATACAGAGTTAGGGTAGGAAGGAAACTTTATCAAGACTTCGAGACAACTTAGATAGGATCCAATTGAACATACAGAACCAGACAACTGCTTATCAGATAATACAGTAACAGATGCAAGCGGCAAGAAAAGCAGTGGGAGGCTGCCCATACAATCCGAAACCAACGAGAAGGAAAAACAGTAGGCTAATTCCGGAGGGAGCCAACCCTTCTACTCTTTACACCTATGCGAGCTCTCAAATTTGCCACCCTCGCTGACCTCCGCTTGGCCCTCTTCTGCTCCAGTTTGTCTTGGCCGCTACGCCAGATACATTCCCACAAGCGCTATCTCCAGAATCATGCATGTCTGCGCATTGTCGCATAAGGGCGCTGTGCATGGTAGATACCAAGCATATGCGAGAGCCGACCCATTTTCGTGCAAAATGAACGAGCCTCCGGCCCCGTATCCCGGCAATGTGTCCTTCCTAAAAAGAAAAACGGCGTTCGATATCGGCAATACAGAACTCGGCGCCAGTAAAGTTTCCGAATGGCGAAATCATTGCCCATTCCACATCGCCACAATCCACATGTGGCTGTGTAAGGAGATTGACCAAGCATGCGCGTAGGGAAAAACATTCTGTATTAGACTTACACCATGGCTCTTTATAGCGAGGGGGTAATGAATGAATTGTGTTCTGCATTTCGTCACGTTGGGACTTTTCAATTGCGCCCAAGAGGAACTGTTTAAGATAGGAGATGTTGCGGAAGGAGGTGAATAGGTCATGCTGACGGGCACGCACTCGAGCACCAACCTGATTGGTATCAGGCCCCCCTACGATTCGTGACCTCTTTCCGTCCACAAGCCCCAATGAAATACCCCACAGCGCGATTCTGGACGGAAGCAGAGATCAGGGTTTTCAAGCAGCCATTGCTCATACTCTTTGTGCCGTCTGCTATTCGGAACAGAGGGGGGATTGATGCTTGCGTAGTCGGCTATGTTTTCCCGGAATTGCGTTTGCACTCTTTTTCCGACCTCGGAACCCTAAAGGAGGGAATATGGGTCAGAGAATAAAACGAAAAGGCGCTTTGTTTAATAAGAGAGTCAAGAGCTAGATAAAAGCCGCTGGGAGGTACTTGGATCGGCAGATAGTTCTCGCTAGTGGTTTCAACCTCGGAGAGAGTGAGATTTTGGAGTTCATCGAGTTTCGTCTGAGGTGCGTAGGTGTCGATATCGATATTGAAAAAGAGTTCCACTATACTACCTGAAGGCAAGCACACCACATTAGTAACCTCTCCCCTCATAACTACCAGCCGGACTGCTTAGACTAAAATGGATGATCAGGGATCACCATGTACTTAGGTAGCCAAGCAATAGAAAGGAAAAAAGATTATTCACCTTCAGAGCCGTGAGTAACGCAAAAGGATTATTGCCCATTCTGCCTGGCGCTCTCACTCTTTGTCAGGTGTAAGCGGAAATTCAGCCAGTTCTCCAACTCTGTGTCATTCTGCAAGACGGTGCGACGGGTTCCCTTGCGTGCCATCTTCTTGGGTGGCCTTGGAGACCTGCGTCGTTCGGCCATAGCATCGAAAAGCGTAGTGTCTAACTGAATGGGTTCAGGAGGCTGTCCAGGCGCACGCAGGTTATCCGTCGTATAGGGCGGCCGAACAATACGACCGGGCTGACCCGACAGGGTCCGTCCCCGAGGCACTTTCCGACCAACAGGTTTCTTCATCCTATTACAACTGTAATCTGCACTGTTTGCAAAAAAGGATAACCTGGAGACTAACCTAGCCTTGACACGAATGCTGACTTTGAGGGCTAATCCAAACACGCTTGTATTAAGCTCGTATTGGTTAAACTATCACAGATAACCCGAATGGCAAATAAAATCGTTAGCTATGTGATATTTCTTCTCTCACACACTCAATAATTCTAGCTACATGTTAGAAATGACAATCCATTGGGAGTATAGACTTACCTCGGTCTTCGCGCAGTAGATTGAAACAAAAACAAAAGCCCCTTTACAAAAGAAACAAACTTGCCCAAATCAACAAGACACTAAGTCACCTCAGGAAGAAATACCACAACGATAGTGGTTCCAACTCCCTTGTTACCAACGATAGGAAACCAGAGGGCAAAGTGACGGTTGAATGGGAAGGTTGAGTCAATGCAGGTAAAGAGCAATAGTTTAACAACAATGCCGAGAACAGAAGACGTTGTCGGTTTGGATTCGGAAAGGAGAGACAGAATGTGGGCCCACGGCAGGCAAGAAGTGCAGGTTACATGAGGGCAACCCGAGGTAGAGGGATGGAAGGGTAGTCTACTTAGAGAAGGACTTGCACAGCCAACGGTAGGCGAAAAGGATGAAGTGTTCAAGTTGTAAAGCAAATTAAGTGTGTGCGTACAGTAGATAGGAATAGTTACAGCGATTTGCAAATGTTTTGTCCAACGAGATGGAAAGTTTGTGATTTTTTCGTTGTATATTAGCGGGATACACTATCGTGTGCTATACCAACTGTAGTTAGAACATATATGTTGGGAAAATTAGGGCGAGAGAGAAGAGCAAATTGAGGTCATAAGTGGGTTCAGAGCAAGAGCAAGGAAAGTGATAGAAGACAAAGTTGGATAATCATGATACTGGAAATTGTTTTTTCGTACAAGCAATACCATGCCTCACAGATCTGGGAGAAGCGAAATCAGCAAATATACCAGATGGGTATACACTCTCTCACCCCAAAATGCCCCAATACATCCAGTCTTAATATAGTGCACACTAGTTTGCCCCACTTGCATTTAACACATTTTTCTCTCTTTCCTCCGCCTTGGACAAAACATTTGCAAATCGCTGTAAGCCGTGCCTGTGGGATGGGGACAGTAAAACTGGAATAATGGCCGGTGAGCTTTGATACAAGTACTAGTCTACTGTACTTTGGTCGATTTGGAAAGGCTCTTCCCATGTGGCGTCATGAGTTTGATGAGATTGAACTTCCTTACAACATATTTACGCAATCTTTTTCTTCGGGATGCCACTCAAGTAGTAGTAGGCACTATTTTTGTGCAAGTTTTGAACTTTCGCCATCCCTTCATTCCTTCCGGTTTTCTCACACTTTCAGCTTTGCAAACCAATCGGATATATGACCAGAAAGGTAACGATAGACAACATACTCGTCGTGTCGTGACGTTTGTGAAATGTGGTATTCTGAGCACTACACCACTTCTGAAACAATGTTTTTCCTATCACGATTACCCAAATAAGCTAATAGTACTCGAGTACAGTATGACTAGTATCTAGCGCTGGCCATGATTACGAGGTAAGGGATTTCTCCTTTTCTGCTCCTCCCCCCTAGCCACGTTCCGGATATGCTCAAGGGAAAATGCGGTACAACACACCCCTTCAGAAAACCCTCCCCTTTGCTTATCCATCATTATCCCTTCGTTCGTTTTCAGGCGCTCGCGCTAGGTGCGGCTTGCTTGTGGAAGTGATTGGGGTGAAGTAACTAAAGAGAGCAAAGTGAAGAATAATTGTGACAACCATGATGTAAGTATGATATGATGAACATAAAGGGTGGTACCGGTGTCCCTTCACTGCTGAGATAGCTTATTTGGGTAATCGTGATATGAAAAAATTCGTGCTTTAGAAGTGGTGTAGTGCTCAGAATAGTGCTAAATAAGTACTTGGTCATGATGGAAACCAGGTTGTCTGCGTAGATTTGCTCCCGACTATGGTATAAGTACGAGTACTTCACCTGCTTTTTATTTATCTTGGTGGGGTTGTCTATCGTTACCTCTCCTGTCCTTGCTATCCTATTAGTGCAACGCTAAAAAATCTTAAAACCTGGCCTATTTGGGTAAGCGTGATATGGAGAACTTTGTGCTTCTGAGGTGGTGTAGTGCTCGGAATAGTGTTAAGTGAGTACTGCTGAGTATTGCGATAATGGGAACCAGGTTTTCTGCGCGGGTTTGCTCCCGACTATGGTACGAGTAAACTCGCGGCGGGTGCTATGTCGGTTCGTGTGTAATGTCGGGAAGAGATATACACACTGCCTGTAAGAACAAGAATTAACATTTGACATCACTCTGGATATTCCATTCTGTACCGAAGTACTGAAGTATACTTCCCCTGCGTATCTACGTTCCCGACATGACCCCCGAACCGACAGCCCCCGCCGCGAGTTTAGGAGTACTTCGCCTGATTTTGATTTCTCTCGGTGTGTTGTCTATCACTGCCCTTCTTGCCACATCTATCTTACTAGTCAACGCTAAAAGTGTGTGAAAACTTGGACGCACGAAGGGATATCATGTGAAAAATTGTGTGCTTTTGAAGAGGTGTAGGGCTCAGAATAGTGTTAAATGAGTACCGCTCAGCATGGCCATGATGGAAAGCAGGTTGTCTGCGTAGATTTGCTCCCAACTATGGTACATGTCTAAGTACTTTTAATTTATCTTGGGGGTGTTGTCTATCATTACTTTTCTTGTATCAAGCGTCCTATTAGTGCCATGCTAAAGTGAGTGAGCGATCGTACAGGTTAAGGGATCATCACACCACGCCGGGTACTCGAGTATATAAGGACGCCATTCCCCCCTCCAACGTCCACCCAGTTGGACACTCTTACAACCACAGTGAAGGGCCCGGATACCGCAACACCACACCGACACATCCCTCGATAGTGACATTCCGAAGGTATCGTGCGCTATCTGATCAAAAGGATTGGCTGATATACCTAACGATAGCTGCAACGACAGTTAATACCATATCGCTCAACGGCAGCGGAGAACCACAGCCACCATCAGGACAAAAGCATAGCCGAGGATGGCGGACCCACAGGAGGGTTAGTATCACGATGCAAGAAACCCTCTACAGAACTAGAACCAAGAACTGACCTTAGGTGACGGCAGAGGTCATAGGAGAAGAACCCATCCCTTGTCCGGCGGCCGACCTGTCTAAAGAGGAGGAGAATGATGAAACCCTCCAGCCAGGGGCCAAAAGGCCGCAGAGAGAACTCGAGGCAACGACTGAGGACAATGACGAGGCGGAGGAATCGGAGGATAGTGACACATCCACATTTATCTTCAATGATGCGGAATTGTTGGAATACGCATTGCAAGAGAACAGGCGACTGCGCACGGAACTCCAGACTACGAAAGAAGAGCTGAGAGATGTAAAGGAACAATACGGAACACTGCTCAGGTCACTAGAAGAGAAATGAAATAAAATGAGATTAGTATGGAACTCTTTGTTACAAGCGTAGCTAGCGGGGAACTAGAAAAATGCCATTATCAAAGCCTATTTAGATCTAAATATTGCTTGCACTAACATCCCGCCTGGCAAGTCTTTATGATCGTGTATCTGGTAATGAGGAGGGAAGGATGTGTCTGGCTTGTCAGGGTTGACGTCCTTTCGATGCAAAAGCATCTGCACTATCCCCTCATTCCCTCCCTCTACCGCCCACGTGAGCGGCATCTAGCCACAACGGGCGCCCGGCTGGTCAGGATTGATGTCCTTTCGCTCCAAAAGCCTCGTTACTACCCCCTCGTGCCCCCTTCAAGCTGCCCACGTGAGAACCGTATTCCCCGTGCAATCCCCTGCAGAGCTCCGCAGCCTCCTCGGCCTTGCCGGGTATGGCACCCACATCAGAGCCTTCAATCCGAGTACTGATTTATACCCCTCTACGCTTTTATTCGCATTTATAGTTGCCGTGTAGGCTTCGCTCAGTCCGTTGCCTTCGGTCGTCTCTTCAGGCTTGTTTCCTCTCTAAAAATTGTCACTTCTGCTAGAATAGCTTCGATGATGAGCGAAACTAGAAGGAATCTATATACAACCTTTGATAAGTATGGATCATTGATGGGGCGGGGGTGCCAATTACTCTTACTCACACATTAGATAACTTTTCCAAAATAGCTCTCACAATATCCACCTGTAAGTCCTTGCTCATCGCCTCCAGCTCCACATCCCTATCTAACCTCATCTCCACATAATTCCGGATATGATCGGGGCCGGGGCTGATGGGTATCGCAACCGCCTTGGAGAAATATCTTTCGACATCTTCCCCGACATGGGGCCTCCCGGTGAGGAATATTCTTGTCTTGGAGGACTCCTGAGAGATGTCTCTCAGCGACTCGAGAAGTTCTGGATGTACTACGGCAAACATTCATCCAAGGCGTCGAGACAGATGAAAACCCGGGGTAGCGAAGCAATAATCCTTTTCAACATTCCCATCAAGTCGGCAAGTCGCGGCGCTCTGCCACCAAATTCCATTTTCCCTTTTGAAACGCCTCCCGCAGGTAATCCGTGATGCCCCCTCTGCCTGCCAGCCGCTTCAGAATAGCTCCCATAATGTTGGTGGTTGTCTGCTCCTGTTGACGAAGGAAGTCGCAGTATAAGCCTGCAACTGCGATATTGTCCTCTTGCGATCGCACATGCTGTCGATCACTAGGGAACCAATATTTCGGACCGTTAGCTAAATTTTGTTTCTTCAAAGAACCCCGCCATTTACCTGAGATATGTTTTGCCCACCCCCGGATTCCCGGAGCAAAACAAGACCTTACCGGCTCCATCCACACTGCATCTCCACTCCCGAAACTCAGTCGTTTCTACAAGCCAATTCCCAAGCCCATCAGACCGCTCGGTGCAGACGCCCTGATGTCTATTACTCGGCTCTAGTGGAGAGAGCCAACGCATTATTGGCGCATCTTGCGTCGGAGATACAGAAGGTGCTGAAACTACGGTCGATGTTGCCGGAGTGGGTGCTGCCGTCCCCGAATCTGAGTGAAATTTGTGCCATGATATTCTACCCGGAATGTTGATTGAATATAGAAATGGTGCAGCGATATGTAGGGTACTATGGGGCTTGTAAAAATTAGGTGATGAGACCAATGTAAACGCGGGGTGATAATATGGCCTTTTATGGCACAATACTATCCAATCATTCCCATTTCGCCAAGCGCATGACTAATAGGAGATAGAGTCGCAACGGGGGGCATGTCGCTTCGGCAGGTATGTCGGGCGCCTGGGTACGCGGAGAGTGTAGGCTGAGTACTGGGGCCAAGGCCGTACTCAAATATACTCTATCTTTGTGCCAGCCTCCCGACATACCTGCCGAAGCGACATACCCCCCGTTGCGACTATGCCCCACAGTGACTTCTTCCGGGTGACAGTATTTCCACTGCAGGCGCATAACAGGTGTCATTTATTTTGGGTGGCTGTCCTGAATCGCGTGTCCATACACAAAGTTTGTAAATAGCAGCTAGTATCCCCCGAATATATTATCGCTGGTGGAATTTAAGATGTAAGCAAGGCAAGCCCTCACCATAGCACTAACAAAGAGCATCCAGGCCCATCTGTTATCGAGCTGGCTCTCCGAGGGCAAGGAGGGTAGTCTGAGATCCGGTTGGGGTTATAAGTTACAGGTTGAATACAGAGCTAAATTAGCTTTCATCAACAAGGACGTAACTTATGAACAAATCTTAGTTATCAGGTGATTACCAAGATTCACAATGGGGTAAAAAGTACTAAGGGGAATATTCTCAGTTAAAAATGCTACTCCAAAGTGAACCTATTTACTAAGAGATAGAATCGAGGCCCATTAATTAGTAGATAGACCATCTTCCACAGTCAGGTCAACAACCTCCTGACGGCGGCTGCAATTGTCAAAGAAATATTACAATTGGTTCCTAATAAATTATCTTGAAATATTCGAGCCGGATCAGATGCCGAAGAGGAAATAATACAAAATATCCAGAAGGCAGATTCCTAGTTTCATATCGGATACTTGCTCCCCCCCCCCCCCCTAAGTACCATAATCATTGCATTAGCCATTTGGCTCACTTGTCTTTGCTGAACTTAGACAATGTAATACGATAGCATATACGGTATTCCGGAGATGCGTTAAAAAAGCAGAGGATCCAGATTTCAACTCAGCCATCATAGAATCCCATTCAGGGGAAAGTGTGGTGGGTGGACTTCCCCAATACGTACAGCATGTATCCAGTCTTTCGCCCACTACTATCTTATAGACACGTAAAAGGGACACAGACAATGAGCTCAGACCCATCAACTCACAACACAGTATTCCGGGAATAACCAGTTTAACCTCTCCCCTTCCTTTTCCAAACCCGACCGATCAGTCACTGTCATACTGCACAAGAACCAGTAAACCCTACCTGCCCACTATCAACTTATGCTCCACTCCAAGCTAACTTATCATAGGCAGCAAGACGATAAAAAGGGGTGGATGTGGGTTATCAGAGCTAATTCAGCAATGACTCCAGTCAAGATAAAGCCACCTCTATGCAACCCTCCCACAATGCTTGGAATCCACAATTGGCTTCTCGCCCATTGTCGTGTTTAATTGTTGAATCATGGATTACCGTGCCACGGGGTCTCCAGATGGATGCCTGCAGGTGAGGTTTGGTAACTATTGGTATTGAGGATCTTGTCACGCTGATGGTTTGGTTGAGGATGGGTTTCGCTTATTTTGGTGTGATTTAATGGGTCCTTCACCCGACCGACGATGACTTACGTCGAAGATCTATAGTACCGGGGGTTGGGGGTAAGTCTGGCGAAGTTCTTCTGGTTGGTGTATATATCCTGAGCAAGGAAAATATGCTTGGCAGCAACGGCTGGATCACCAGTCCCTCATTTCACCTGCAAATAACACTGGCCGATTTGCATGACGACAACCTTAGAAAAGGTATTGCAGTTGAACCTTATGCTCTGTGTTCCATTTTTCTTTCTCTTTCCGGGTGTCATATTATTTAGTTATAAATTGCCGCTAACTACTTCATGACTTCAAATCTTCTCACACTCCAGCAGGCCTTAGCTAACTTTATATAGTACAGTATCTCTAAAATATGAGGATTGGAATCAATAGCTCACATCTTGTATTTATTCCAATTCAAGTGCTGTCATGTAAATTTCTTAAATCTGCGATTAAAATTTAATGATGTTCGCCAGACTTTTTTCCCTAACCATGTGAATGCTGGGCAGCCAGGGAGAGCCTTGCCGGCAGGTTCTGTTGCCATGCAAATTTTAACGCATCAGCCACAGTTCGCCGTACTAGGGTGTGAGCAAAAGTACGGTGAACTGTGGCTGATGCGCTAAAGTTTGCAGGGTAACAGATCCTACCAGGTATTATGATTGGCTCTCCCAGACTGCCAAGCATTGCAATTGGCTGTGGGGAAAAAGTCTGGCAAACATTGTTTTATCACAGATTCAAGAAATTGATACATTGGCACATGGATTGAAATAAATACAAAGATGTGAGCTCTTGCATCCCAATCATTGTAACTGCAAAATGCTATCTAGCTTGAGCATTTTGGATTGCCAGAAGATTTGAAGTATGGTTCATGCCATTCAAAACGTACACCAGGAATTGCACAACTTTCAAAAAAACAATGTTCTTCAACCACAAATGTATGGGGAGAAAAAAAACCTCACTGTCAGAGAGCAATTGATAGACAATAGGGGTGAAGTTTTTTTTCTTCCAATATATTTTTTATTGCAAAGCCTTGTTTTTTTGAAAAGTCAGACATTTGGTGGGGAAAGGAGAAATATGTTACAATAGCCACAGTTGAAATGCTTAGTAATCTATAGTTTATGGTTTAAAAAGTTGGGTTTTGGCCCTTATATGAACTATAATATCATGCACTAAATATATTTTTCTCATAATTTAAGAATTTTATATATTTATAATACATTATTATTTAACACTTCACTATTAACTCATGCAGAATATCAGGCTTGGCATCAAAATATGTACAGTCACATGTAACATATTTTTTCAGCCTCGTGCACGTTTTGAATGGAACAAACCATAATAAACGCGCTACTGGCAAATTTTAATTCTCAAATACAGTGTATAGCACGGAAAAGACAAAAGAAATTACATCAGCAAAAATAATACCCTGCCTTCTGTGCGTCCTGTGCGTCTGACGCACCTGACTCCGGAACGCAAATCACGAATCAGGACGCAACGTCGGATCGACGTTGCGTCCTGACTTTGGGTTACTTGGCGCCGTCCGTCCTGACGCAATCAGGACACTGACCCCTATGTCCTGTGCGTCCTGACTTCGTCTGGTGCTGCGCTACTCCGTCCTGGCGAAGCCTGATCTAAGGGTCTCCCGCCCTGACACCGCCTGATCAAAGGGTCTCCCGCCCTGACGCCGCCTGATCTAATACTCTCCGGCCCTGACGCCGCCTGATCTAATACTCTCCCGCCCTGACGCCGCCTGATCTAATACTCTCCTGCCCTGACGCCGGTTCCTTCTTACCGAACGTCAGGGCTTCGTGCATCTTCCCACCTCTCGTCCCCATCTTTTCTGCTCCTGCCTCCCTCGTCCGGATCACGCGATCCTGCTCTCTCAATTCATGACGTCTCGCTACTTCTTCCTGATCTTACCTCCTATACCTTCCGCGTCCTGACCCAATCGTGACTCTATCAGACGTCGCCTTGTGTTCTCGGATGCATCGTGAACTAAGTCTAATACTATTCTCTTATTCCTAATGCTCTGAATTCCTTGAGTTGGCTTGACGTCCT
>Ga0307513_10007143_pt1 | contig 14518 bp, 7 predicted proteins | sample 15_EM_MG_FD_202174 | JGI IMG/M metagenome (GOLD analysis project Ga0307513, IMG submission 202174) | Populus trichocarpa ectomycorrhiza microbial communities from riparian zone in the Pacific Northwest, United States - 15_EM | ecosystem: Host-associated > Plants > Roots > Unclassified | place... | reverse complement strand
GCACTGTCGTCGCCGGATTTTGAAGATTTAACCTCCTCCACGGCGTCCTTGAGGTCAGCAATAAGCGCATCCACTACTTGAACCGTCAGGGTCTACAAGACGGCAACACGAATGAGAAACGAAAAAATAAATAACGTTAATCACGGAGAGGGGAAGTTCTCACAGTAACGGTAATATGCACTGCGGGAGGTTTCTGTAGGGCACTCAGGTGCCACCCCTTCTTGCCCATCACGTTCCCAACTTTCAGAACGTTGATTCCAGAACCCTCCTTTGCCCCAAAAGCGACAACAGACACAGGAGGGTTACCGAGGACATATAGATCTGGTATTTGGGTTCTGATACCGTGGATGATCCTCCGAGTGGCGGTGATGATGGTCTTGGCCGATTGGTAGTAACCGCTGTAGTGACGAATCGTGGTCAGCCAGTTAGGCGTGGAAGGTCACAATCTCACATACTTCTCGCCCATGTACTGCATCGCAGCCCAAGTTCCAGCAATGAGCGCACCGGGTCTACACGAAGGGTCAGGCACATCCAACTTGTTCCTCCAGACGACTTACCGGGAACCGGAAAGGCTAGGACTGGCGTACACTCCACCTGGACATTCATGGTGAGGAAGTCGTATATATAATGAGGACGGCTGTGACATGCCTGGCCACGTAGAGGTGACATAATACTGATATCTCCTCAGTTCCGGCGTGCGGTACATGATGACCGAGGTTCCCTTCGGCGCAAAGCCGTACTATGAGTGGTGGATCAGTAATGTTGATTACTCGTTATGAAGAATCCATCTCACTTTGTTGGTATCACAGCTAATGCTCGTGACTGAAACCCGCATCAACTTAAGTCAGGTACACCACTACGAGGCTGGTCGTTACGAACCTCCGTCGACCCTAAAGTCAAAATCAGGCATCGTGTATCCATCCTAGGTATTCAAAATCTCAACAAAACGCGCGAAAATATAACGTGAATCATGACACACCGCTCCAGGAAGGAAACACCGTTCAATGAAGGGCAAAATAAACGACCCCAAACAGCAGTCGACGTGAAGCCCAATGTTATGTTTCTTTGCAAGTTCCCCAAGACCGGCGATATCATCCACGTTTCCATCGGGGAAATTAGGAGCTGAGCCGACGAGCTAGAACCACAATCAATCCCCGTATTTGTCGCGTAGAGCTGATCCTTTCGACTCACCATGATCGTATTTGGGTTTCTTATAGGATGGGAAGGAACAGGTGAGGAGCGCCGTGATTGTTGACCACTAATAGTGACTCACATGGCTCTCTTGACCCTGGCGAGATCTACCTGGCGGGTGATAGGATCAACTGGAACGGTATGAAGCTTGATCTTCAGATAACCTGCTCCCTTATCAAATGCGACGTCGGCGGACGCGGGAATGATCCTGAAGGTGTTGTTAGAAGATCATTGCATGTCCGAAGTCACACCGACATTTCAGGTTCGGTGATTCCCTTGGTCGCACGGGCCCAATCACGGTGCGCCTTCATCGCCATGATGATGCTCTCAGTACCACCGGAAGTCATCGTTCCCGCACCGGTGGGGTTATTGAATAGCCTGTGATGACGAGGTATAAACATAAACCCCAGCACGGCTCGAGGCGAGGAACGCCACTGACCTCAAACACATGGATACGACTTCGGCTTCCATCTTCCTGATGGTCGGGAACACGTCCGGATGCAGTGGGTTGGAAGCACAGTAACGTTCGTACGTAGCGACAATCAAGCTCGTCAGGTCCTGTCCACCATCTGCGCATACATTCAACACCCTGCACGAGGGGCCAGAAGTGGGACACTCACGGTACACGCCACCGCTGACCTTTCCGTCCTTCCAATCATGCACCTTGGCCCCACGGTCGTCAAAACTATGACAGTAATTGTCCATCCTATGCATTTCTGCCAATATCCAATCCTTGGACTGGCCTTCGGGAGGAAGGGAGAGGTAACGGACGACTTGGGGGCCGGATGGAACGAGTTTCTTCTCGATATCTTTCCTGGCTTGGGCCATCTGGGGTTCTACTTCGAAGGACATGGGCGACAAGGTCCGCTACGGAGGGTCCAGGTATCAGGATTTGCGGGGAATACTCGGCAAAATCGATGACAACGCACTTCGGAAAGCCAACCCCACACCTCTTTGAACGTTTCGAGGGTTCCCCTGGCCCTAACATGTCTCAGGGACTTGACTCCGTACTTGACCACAACGTAGAAGAAAAGTACAGTCCTGGCCCGATCGTAGGTGGCATTGAATCGTGTCTGGAGCAGCGCGAGAAGGTCGATGAGACGCTGCGTCGGCACAAGGTCATAAACTGTGTCCATTCTGGCCACAGGTAGTTTCCCGGTGCTGGACGCGAGACAGAGGATGGGGGTTTCTGTCAAGCCTTGTGGGCATGCGGTTGGAATTTTGTATGACATTTTCTCAGAGATTTGTAGACATGGTGCTCGAGGTGGGAAGCATTTTGTCATTCCCCGGAGCCGGGAGGTGGATTCCTGGAGGGAGATCCCAAGGTAGCCGGTTTCGTCGCGGTATTCTAGCGAGGTGAACACAACCCAAACATATGCATGAACCAGGCTGACCACCGTCGCCCCGAGCAGACGCGGCGGACGCGAATAAGTTTCGCTCGGACTCGTGGCCTCCCCGCCGATCGTGACGCGTGACGCCGCACGATCTGATGAGTGCACCCACCCAAGGCTGTCCTCCTGAACTCCTATCTGCGATGTCTAACTCTGTCGGTGGCGGAGAACTCCACCTCGGTCAGGATCTTTCCGTATCCCAACTCTTACGCGCAGCCAAAAAGAAGTTGCAGGATACCGCACTTGGTGGAAGGTGTGACTGGATGCATCCGGAAATCGCTCAAACTCAAGTTCTGCAGCACCACGAAGGCCTTGAATCAGCTTGAAGTCAGGAAAAGCATTCATTTCTACTCTTGCGCTACGGCTGACATCCCTTCGTCTTAGATCAACGCGTTAGAGCAAGATATACTGGAGGTTTTGGCCATGGTTCGGTCCATCAAAAACGCTTTCGCCCCTGTCAACCGCATCCCCCCAGAAATCCTTTCCCTCATCCCCGACTACTGCGAGGCGAACGATGAGCTCATCAAGTTGACACACGTGTGCCATCACTGGAGAACCACTTTCATCTCGCGTGCTTCGTTGTGGACATCATTGGATTGCATGAACCTTGACCAAACCAGTACCTACATTCAGCGCTCAGGGGTGGCCCCTCTGAAGATTTTCCTTACGGCACACAGAGGCACCTACTATCGCGACGATGCGTTGCTTCTGACGCTTCCCCTTTTCGACCGACTCGAGGCCCTGGTCTTCGCCGGATTCTCGGACGATATCCTCAAGCTCATTGGTCAACCCAGCCCCCCAGCCCCCCTCCTCGAGAGACTGGATATCGAGATTTCTGACGCTCGCTACGTAGTTTTCAACAGCCGCCTTCTCGACGGAAACCTCTCATTGTGCGAGTTACGCTTGTCCAGGGTCGTTACCTCCCTGCCTTGGCGAAATCTGTCGAATCTTACAACATTCCACTTTCGTGGTGTCCCAAGTAATACGATAACTGTTACACAACTACTCGATTTTTTCGAAGATGTGCCTCTCCTCCGCGAAATCAAACTCAACAAATCACTCCCGGAGTCCTCTAACGCACCCGCCAAACGAGTGGTTTACCTCCCCCACCTGAGGATTCTCGGAATCTCCGCCCAGCTGGCACCATTGATATTGATTCTCCTGAACCATCTTCATATCCCAATCGGGGCATTATTGAGGCTGGAATTCCGGTTTGGTCGCGGGGAATCCCCGATCCCCGATTACTCCTCCATACCCTTCGACAATCTCAGCAACATCTCTCACATAACCTCCGTCAACCTCGACTTCAGCTCGGGGATTGCCATGCGGCTTAAGGGGCCAAGCGGAGGTCTCTATATATTTGGCACCTGGGCTGATTTGGCCCCCATCCCACACAGTCTAGGTGAACAAACTCTCCAGTCCCTTGGCTGCCTTCCCATTTCTACGATTGAAAGGCTCTCAATCACGCAATACCGCACCGTATCGCACTGGAAAATCGAAGGGTCTGGTGCTCACCAAACCGCCCTTCACTTGGATGGCCCTTATCAAACCCTCCTCCTCATGAATAACCTCCGGACCCTCACGTTGACCGATTGTCCTGACGTCTCCTTCACCACTACCTTGACCCCGAGCGAAAATGCCTCAAGCGCAGTAGTATGCCCCGGGTTGAAGGAGTATGTCTTGTATATCGGGAAAGAGGGGCGGCCCCGCATCGAATATCTGTTGAAGATGGCTAAGGAACGCGCTTCAATGGGTGCAAGGCTGTCGGCTATTGTATTCAACTGTCCACCGCAGCTTTTCCCAGAAAAAGCGCCCGCTCTCGAGAGTTATGTCTCACATGTGGAGTACAACTCGGGGGATACAACACCCAGACCCAGATGGGACACCATTCTCGGTGAGGCTGATGAAGTTGGGTATGACAGTGACTGGTAGGTTTTGGACGAGACTCATCGGTTCCCTTCCATCATGGCTTGTTCTCCCTTCACTGTTCCTTTGAAGGATATATTCCCGACATTCCCGGACATTGTGGCGTCGCACCACACCCTGAGCGTGGATATGGTCGCTGGCTCGTCGTATGACATCCTACTGGTATTACACGTGTTCGCTGGTATATACATTTGGTATGGTAGACACAGAGAGTGAACAAGTGATGCTCCCCCCACTGTTTTGAATGCTGAGTGCCGAGTACTGAGTCTTTGAGTCCATTGTCCCTACCGACTCTCCATTTCTCTCGGCGACCCGCGAATCCCGGTCGCACACAGGTTAGCGGTCACACAACATGTATATACTTCCCTTTACTCCACCTACCTGCACTGTGGGGCCGCGTAGTTACAGAGTAGTACATGTCCAGACCGTCTGAATGTAGGGATACGACCGATATCATGATCACATTTTTGGAGAAATGAATGGCTGTACCTGCCACAATGTACACCGTACTCTAAGAGGGACAGATGTGCTCGAGCAGGTCAACGAGCCCTTTCCTAATTAGTTCTTGCAACAAGCTCTGTGTGTGATCCCTCGAATACTGCTTCCTACCCTCAGCCGCCCAATACATAACCTGTAGACGAATCGAATGTGAAGTCCAGAATCGGATCAACAGGTGGTCGAAATCCTGCCATTCCTGGTGGACCATTTCCCTGGCCGGGTTTTCGAAGGTGGTGGCGCCCGGGTGGGTGGCGATCCGTTAGATTTTAAAGGTTGCCGGATTCGACAGATTGAAGGGTCATGGTAACCCACTGGATGATCGATCCCCCGCACCGGAATATCAGATCTTTGAGTTTTGTGGTCTTGGAGATGTCAATCCAGGGCGTCGTGGAAGGTCTATGTGCAGCGGTGAGGAGTGGAGATTATTCGGGAGGTCCAACAATCGACATGCGACGGGGCGGATGCCCTCAACCATCCTCAGGTAAAAGGACCCAGTGGGTTTTGGTGAGGTCGTGGGGATGTTCCATCTATCGTCCTTACTGTAGTCGAAAGAATGTAATGCCAAATCCTCGAGAAGGGAAAAGGAACACGCAAGGTAGAAGGCGTCTGAGATCGGGACAGACATACAACTCAGGTGGAAGATCCGGCAACGGGCAATAATCCATGGAACGAAATGAGGGAGAATTGGTTATCTTCCCACCCAAGGACGTTCACGTATAAACTCACGACACGGTAAAAGGTACGAACCAAGCCGCCGATGTCCGCATCCACGGGTGTGATGGTTGGGAGGCCGTGAAAGTAGAGAGTGGGTACAGAGTAAGCTAGGGAGTTGGATGGGTCCGGGAGGGTCTTCTTTCACCGCCTGATAGGTGATTGTAGGGGGCAGAACTTGATGCAGGCGAAAAGGTGTCTTCGCGTCCGGTGAACCCATGATTTGAATGCGAGGCAGCACACTTCGAGTGTGGTAGGTTGATGGTGTAGATGGTCGACGAGGAGATCGAGAATCTTTGATAGGAAGGTGCACGACATCGTGGTGACAAAACATGAGCCGGTCTGAATGCAGTGACAATTTCTTGAAACAGGTGTGGGAAATGGTGACGCCAATATCATGAGGTTGTTGCTCCGATCGCTACGCACACTCCTCCCGAACTTCATCCACGATGCCCAGCTCCGTTGGTGGCGGCGAATTCTATCCAGGTCAAGACCTTTCTATATCCCAGCTCTTACGTGCAGCCAGAATGAAGTTGCAAGATACCACACGTGGCGGAAGGTGTGTCTAGACGGTCGCTGTTGGGGCGTATAAATTCACTTAACCCCAAGTTCTGCAGGATTACCACAACCCTGAGCCAGAATGAGGTGAATGAAAACCAGGCAGCGGTGTTTCAATGCTTGCACGATGGCTGACACGTACCTCCGTTTAGGCCGACGCGTTAGAGCAGGACGCGTTATACGTGCTCCTCATGACGCGGACTATCAAGAACACTTTCGCGCCAGTCAATCGGATACCAACAGATGTCTTTTCCCTCATCCCAGAATACTGCGACTCGGACAAAGATTTGATCAAGTTGACGCACGTGTGCCACAGCTGGAGGGAGATTTTCATCTCGCGTGCCTCGCTATGGACGTCCCTGGACTGTGTCGGCCCCCAAAAAACAAGTGTCTACCTTGAGCGCTCGAGGACATCCCCCTTGAAGATCCGGCTTAGGGGTTGGGATCACAGTTTATTCCACAACGCCGCGTTCTTCTTGACACTCCCGCATCTTGGACGACTCAAAACCCTGACCATTAATGGGATCTCGCGCAGTACCCTTGGACCCATTGAATATCTCGGTTCCCGTGCCCCCCTCCTCAAGAAACTGGAAATCCATTTCCACGATCTCCCCATCCGTCTTACCGCGACCTCCCTTTTTGATGGAAACCTCTCTTCGTTGCGCAAGTTACGTTTGTCTGGAGTACTCACCAACCTGCCTTGGCAAAATCTGTCGAACCTTACAGTGTTCAGCTTCTGTTCGGTCCCAAGCAATACACTATCCATAACCCACCTACTCGATTTTTTTGAAGGTGCATCATTCCTCCGCGAAATCAAACTTGAGGATTCACTCCCGGACTCCTCCAATGCTCCTGTTGGACGAGTTGTTTACCTCCCTCACCTGAGGTTTCTCAGAATCGCCGCCCAGCCAGGACATTCAATCCTTTTGAATCATCTTCATATCCCAACCGGCACGTTGATGATACTGGGGTTCCGGTTCGGTGACGAGTTTTCCCCGACCCCGGATTACTTCCCCACACCCATCAACAATCTTAGCAATATCTCTCACATGACCTCCATCAACCTCTTTTTCGGTGCGGAGATGGGCATGCGGCTGAAAGGACCAAGCGGAGTTCTCTACGCGTTTGGTACCCGGAATGGTGTAGGATCCATCCCACGTAACTTGGGCGACCGAACTCTCCGGTCCCTCAACAGGCTTCCCATTTCTACAATCGAAAGGCTCTCAATCACGGGATGCAGCTTCTTACTGCGCGGTAAAAGTGAAGAGTCTGGTACTTATCAAACCCTCCTTCTCATGAATAACCTCCGGACCCTCACGTTGATCGACTGCCGTAACCTCTCTTTCATCCTCGCCTTGAACCCTGACCACAACACTCAAAACACGATGGTATGCCCCGAGTTGGAGGAGCTCGTTCTACATCCCAATGTGGAGCGGAACAAGTACTGGATCGATGGGTTGGTGGAGATGGCAGGGGCGCGGGCCTCGAACGGCGCAAAGCTGTCAACAATCGTGATCGTCTGCCCGCGGGAAGCCATCCTAGCGGAGAAGATGTTCGCCCTCAAGAGTCATGTCTCACACGTAGAGTACAGATTGGACCCCGAATTAACCAGATGGGACGCCATTCCCGGCGAGGTTAATGAAATTGATGATTTTGAAGACCTTGCTTGGTAGGCTCGGGAGGAGAGTGTAGGCTATCTTTTTGTTACGCCTAGTTTTCGTTCGCTGTCCCCTCGGCGGACATTTGCCACCGCTTCCGGACACACGCCCTCCTTTTATTCTACTTGTCCGTGTAGTGAATATTTCTCCAACCCACGGATACGACCAATATAGTGACCCGTTGAGAAAAACAGTTGTACCCACAGCAATGATTACATTACTATGCTAATCCGTAGTCCCGATAGGTTGTGATGTACTCGGCCATGTTAACGAATCCGCTGCTCATTAGTTTCAGAAATAAAATTGGTGGATAGTCTCTTACATCCTTCCCTCGTCTGACCCGTACACGACCGGTGGACGAACCAAGTGTGAAGTCCAGAATTGTATCAACGGGTAGTCGAGGTCCCACCATTCACGAATAAATGTTTCCCCGATCGTGTTTCCGAAGATGGGGTACAGGGAAAATTGTTGGAGATTGTTGCATTTAACCGTTTGAAGCGCCGTGGCGATCCATTACACGTTTGGTTGTCGGTACTGAACGTTTGAACTACCGTGTTTGGGTTCTGTAGCATCGGAGAGGCCAAACGAAGTCGTACTGGACGCGTCTACGTGCAACGGTAAGGTATCAGCCAGACGCACGAGTGGAAGGAAACACATCGTGGAGGCGATTAGTAACGTCGAGAGATTCATGAGAATGAGAACACCCCGACCCCACCTTGATGAGAATGCTCGTTTTATTTACCACTCGGTTCCGGTAACGCGAGAGCATTCAACGTGGTTACCCTTGGATCTGGCTAGATATAATCCACAAATGTCCTTAACGGGGGTTAGGTAATTTTCCCACCTAGTGATTGTCGCGTTCAAGCTGTTGTCGCTGAAAGGACCCCGTTCGATGAGAATTCGACATAGGTTGGGGGAACCAGAGGAAGCAGAGATAGTGCAATGCGGATGGTATGTCAATCCAGCCAGGATGATCGGGGGAAAACTCGAAGCGGCTTCTCATCGAGAGCAAGTTCAATCTCACTGCCGTGCGGAGTAGTGACGCACCAGACTACCATACCCGTCTCGGTTGCCCAATTTGCCAAAGAAACTTGCAGGGTACCACTTTCAGTGGACGGTTAGTTTGCAGCTCCTGAGCGGATAACTTTCTTCTCCAAAGTATTGAACCGCGAATTCCTGCAGGATTACAACAGCCTTGGGTGAGGCTGAGATGAAGCTACGCCATCCCCCAAAGAATCGATCTGGCTGGAAGTAGCTTGAGGAAGGGACATGAAAGAGGTGTATCTGAATTCAAGATCGAGGTGGAATCGAAGGCACCGAGAAGCGGCAACAAGTTAGATTTCGGTACCGGCACAAACGTTCGCCCAAAGCACTCGGCCATAAAAAGCATTGCATACATATGAGGGGCTGATGTGGCAGACCGACACTAGAACTTGGGTGGGGAGGACAATCCGACGGCGCAATGCAAATCTCCGCTCGTGGCGGGTATTCCGCTAGCCGTGGAATCAGATCTGCCTGGGAGGCCCCAGAAAGGCAGATGGGAAGAGGGAGGCTTCGAGATCCGTGCCGCCACGCCAGAAGAAAGGCGTTTGAGGATAGCGAGGATGTTGGGGATGTGTGCTAGAGCTTGCGCAGCGAAAACCGGGGCGGTTCTGAATGTCCCGGACGTTAGTCTCGTCCCTTTGTTCAGGGCCATTTCCAGTTTGCCGTTTGTCCGGTCTGTACCACACCTGAAAGGCATCGGCGAGGACTGGGACAATGCAGGTCTTTACGAGTATACGAAGGTGTTGCTGATGCAAACAGGTAGTTCAAGTAAGAAACACGGAAGGAGCGTATCTGAACCCAGGGTCGAAGTGGAATCGGCCGAACGCGCCGGAACACGGCGACAAGTACGGTATTGGTATAGAAACTTGCACAAAACACTCAGCTGAATGTTGAAGTACCCCTACACATGAGGGACTGATATGACAAACTGATACGAGAACTTGGGCGGAGGGCCGATGTCACGGTGCGAAGCTCATCATAGCGGGTATCCCGCTAGCCGGCGCGCTGGCATGGAATCGGGTCAAAACCACGAGGCCAATCACCCACTATCGCACCACCATCTACCCCGATCCATCCAACGCCAATATGGACGACGTGAGAAATTCCCTCTCTAAAATGAAGAAGAAGTTCAAGCGCCGACTGCCAAGGAGAAAACACAAACCGGACGGAACAGGAGCTACTTCAGATGGGAATCCGGAGAGGGTTGGTTCAATGAGTTCGCCTCCGCAACCAGGGCCCCACCCCATAGCGGACAAAAGTTACGACCGGGAAGGGAATAGGGCTGACGCAGCCGGAAAGCAAGTTTCTTCGGTAAATCGTCCTTCTCAACCGGATGGGCCGGAATCGTGTGGGAGCGATAACGGTCAGGGAGGGGGAGAGGCAGACGTTGATAGAGAGAAAGCTAGCCAGAGGGATTCGCGTCCACACTCAGGTGCTGAGGTTACAGTAGGAAGTGGACGCGATGGAATCTATCCCTCTCCATCCACTCCTTCGATATCGCACAGTGGGGAGCCCGACAGTGCGTAAACGTGGTTGTTTTCGTGACTGCCCCTGATCGTCCCTTTTGGCAACGCAGACATTGAAGATGGGCCAGAAGTTGTTCACCCGGACGAGACCATCGAACTGAGCGCCGCCACGGATGAGAAGAATCCGAAGTGCAACTCTATTGCGTCTGCCACGACCGAACTGCTCCGTGGGGTGACAGACTCCGCGGGTGCCTTTGGTCCGCTCAAATCTCTCGCGAAATCTCTCTGCTTCATTCTCGACAATTGCGAGGTATGTCCTCCTCCCCGCACACTCGATTTGCAGTGCTTATGGTAGTTCTAGCAAACGGAGGTGAATGAGAATGTCATAGAATCGTTGGCGCCCAGGGTCAAAATGCTTTCTGAATCGCTCTCCGCACCTATCCCTCCGGGTGACGTCAATGAGGAGGAGAGGGCAATCAAGCTAGAGCGGTGAGCCCATATTCTCCAAGATAAAGAACTGAGTCTGACGTACAAGGATTTCCAGGGAGCTGAAAGAGATTGGCCAAGCTATGGACCTGATGACGAACAAGAAGGATTTCGTGCTCTTCCTCAAAGTGCCCGAGAATGCACAGAAGCTCAATGATCTGGTGCAAGATGTTCGCTATGCCTTGATGGATTATCAGGTTTATTCTCCCAAAAGCCTCGTTCTCACTATAGTTAACATATGTCCAGACTTCGTTACAACAAGATATCTACAGTGAGGGCTGTCAGAAGATTGTGAGTCCCACCCCCTCACAGTTCCGCCCCTTGTAATAACTTGCAAATAGAGAGACGCGGATCGCCATCACCTGGAAAAGATGCATCACACCGCCGACGCTGGGTACCGTTCCGGGAACAGGCAGGGGTGTCTGAGGGGAACTAGGACAGATCTACTTCTGCAACTCGAACACTGGCTGAAGGATGAACAAGACCGCCGGGTATTCTGGCTGGATGGTCTTGCGGGGACTGGGAAGTCGACTATCGCCCAGACATTTGCCGAGATCAGCTTCGCAGATGGGAAACTTGGCGCGAGCTTCTTTTGCTCGCGAGATTTCGAGGATAGAAGTAATCTTCAAGCAATCTTTCCAACTCTCGCCTTCCAACTCGCCTATCGGTACCTCCCGTTTCGAGAGCAGTTGGTCCAAATCTTGAAGGCCAATCCTGACATTGGACGAGAATCTCTTTGTTTCCAAATAGAGAGGATTATTGTTGGTCCATTAAAAGCCACCTGGATTCGGACACTCATCATCATTGATGCCCTCGATGAATGCAAGGATGAAGAACCTGCCTCCGCCATTCTTTCTGTGCTCTCCCGTTATGTGGACAAGATCCCAAATGTCAAGTTCTTTATCACTGGTCGTCCAGAGCCTCAGATCCGGTCCGGGTTTCGCCTCAAGTCACTCCAACCAGTCACAGAAGTTCTTAGGCTGCATGATATCAAACAATCCTCAGTGGATAGTGATATCAAGCTGTTCTTTAGGACTCAATTGACTAACATAGCCAAAACCCGGAGTGACTGTGATTTTACCCAAGATTGGCCAAGCCCATCTGACATCAACATTCTCTGCAAGAAGGCAGCAGGATTCTTCATTTATGCTTCAACTGTTGTCAAATTTGTTGCATTCAAGAGCCGCACACCCACTGAACAGCTGGTCAGGATCATCTCTCTCCCACAAAATACTGCTCATGAAGGAAGGTCTGGGATTGATCTCCTCTATGCCCAGGTTCTTGAGCAAGTGGTTGATGAAGTAGATGCTGATGCTGAAGAGGTTCATTCCTGTTTCAGGACTGTAGTTGGGGCAGTCTTACTTGTTCTTAACCCTCTTTCTGCAAGGGCACTCTCAGATCTCCTTAGGGTTTCTACCCTCTCCACCCTCCGTTCTCTCCATTCTCTCCTCCTTATCCCTGAGAGTATAGAAGATCCTGTTCGAGCCTTCCATAAGTCATTTTCTGACTTTCTCATGGATTCATCCCGGTGCAAAGATAAACAGTTCTTTGTGGATCCTACAGTTCATCATGCAGAAATCCTGTTTTCATGCCTTAAGCTTATGGGGGAGAGGCTAAAGAGGAATATCTGTAACCTGGAAGACTATGCTGTTCTCAGTGAGGTTAAGGATATCTCTGCTTATAAGAAGGAATACATTGGAGATGCTCTACAGTATGCATGCCAATTCTGGACAAAGCACCTCCTGGAGATCCCTGTTGGCAGCTCACATACTGAGGAGGTGCAGAAAGCAATTGACAAATTCTTCAGAACACATCTGTTGTATTGGATTGAAGTCCTTGCTCTTACAGGGAACCTTAGTGTTGGGATTTGTGCCATGAATGATATTGAGCAATGGTATGCTTTGGTGAGTGCTGTGCATATTGTTTGATGAGGCCTGTGTTAATGTTCCTTATTCAGACAGATGTTTCATGTACATGGACAAATGACAGCCAGCGGGTCCTTTTGGAGCACTTTGATTTAATTCATAACTCTCCTTCCCACATATACCATTCTGCCCTCCCATTTTCCCCTTCCTCATCTTGGCTCCACAAGTGCTACATTGCAGAGCTCTCACAGGAAGTTAGTGTAGTTGAAGGACTCCAAGCAGAATGGGGGGTATATTCCCACACAGTTCATTTGAATGATGCTCCACTGTCCATCTCATACTGGAATAACACTATTGCAGTTGGATCTGAGCACAGGGACATCCTCATCCTTAATACAGTCACAGGCAGCTACATAGTTGCCCTCCTCGGGCACACAGATACAGTGGGATCTCTCACCTTTTCATCAGATGGGGTATCACTTGTATCTGGAAGCTACGACAATACTGTCAAGCTCTGGGATGTGCAGACTGGTGGTGTTGTCAAGACCTTCTGTGGCCACACTGGCCGGGTTAATTCTGTCTCCATCTCAGCAGACAGTATCACAATTGCTTCAGGGTCTTATGACAAGACAATTCGTTTGTGGGACATTCAGACAGGAGCATGCCATCAAATCATGGAACAAAAAGATGAGGTGTATGATATCAAGTTCTCTCCCAAAGACCCCAAAATCCTCATATCCTTATGTGATAAGATTGTTCAGAGGTGGGATATTGATGGTCACAGAGTTGGACCTGAATATCTTGGTTTTGAGATTGCTTTTTCTCCAGATGGCACTCAGTTCATTTCATATAGGGGTGGTGGTTTCACAGTCCAAAATATCAATTCTGGGGCAATTGTAGCCAATTTTGATGTGGCTAGCAGTGATTCTGATCACTGTTTCTCCCCTGATGGAAGGCTTATGGCTTTTGCTGTCAATTGTGATGTTTGTGTTTTGGACATCACTAGCTCAAACCCCCACCTTGTTGAGACCTTTGTTAGTCATACTAGAGAGATTGCCTCCCTTATATTTTCTTCCTCCTCTACCCTCATTTCAGCATCTGAAGACAAATCAATCAAGTTCTGGCAGATTGGTGCTTCATTAACAACCCCAGTTGTAACTGATCCAGGGTCTATACCTCTCAACTCAGCTCCAACCAAGTCTATTACTCTGAAAGCAAAAAATGGTCCCATTATCCCAAGTGATTTGCCAGATGGAGTGATAAAGACCTGGGGTGTCTCAGATGGCCTCTGCAAGGAATACCTACAAATCCCAGCTGAATACTCCCACCAACACAACATCCAGCTAATTGACAGCAAATTGATCTTTGTCTGGTATGCAGACAAGAAGATCAATATCTGGGATGCTAAGAAAGGGGAGCTCCTCCAGACAATAAATGTGCCTAGAGGTACTGTTGAGGACCTCAGGGTATCAGGGGATGGGTCTAAGCTCTTTTGCTTATATGCAAAGTTTATTCAAGCATGGGATATCTGGACAGGAGAGGCTGTGGGTGAGGTGTGGTTTCAGAAGGTTACAGAAGGGATTCTTGCAACAGATGGCTCAAAAGTCTGGATTAATTTCTGGACAATTGAAGCTCAAGGGTGGGACTTTGGGATTCCAGGTTCACCCCCTGTTCAGGTTCAGTTGTCTGATAGGCCTTCAGACAGGCTATACCTCAGTGATACC
>Ga0307513_10007142_pt1 | contig 14519 bp, 12 predicted proteins | sample 15_EM_MG_FD_202174 | JGI IMG/M metagenome (GOLD analysis project Ga0307513, IMG submission 202174) | Populus trichocarpa ectomycorrhiza microbial communities from riparian zone in the Pacific Northwest, United States - 15_EM | ecosystem: Host-associated > Plants > Roots > Unclassified | place... | reverse complement strand
GAAGATGACGTGCACGAACAGCGCGGCGCCAGTGAGCACCGCCATCTCGGTACGCATGCGCAGGTAGTCGGGACGGTGGCGGATCCACAGCCAGACCATCGCCGCGATCGTGCCGGGGAAGTGGACACCGACGTAGTAGAGGTTGGCCAGCCGGGCGGTCATATCCCACGAGAGCGCCCACTGCTGGATCATCGCCTCACTGGGCAGGCGAAGGGCCCGCTCGACCTCCCAGACCCAGTCCGCATGGCGGAAGGCGACGCCCAATTGGCCGTCCGCGAGATGGCGGATGCCCTGGTAGATCACCATCATCGAGGCAATCAAGATCACCTCGATGACGAGCTCGCGCACGCGCGCCGCCCTGGATCTAGCCGGCCCTTGCCTCTCGGGTGGTCGTGTTGCCTCCCGACCCGCGGCAGGCCGCGTGACCTCTTCCGTGATTGCCATCGCCGTCCCCCACCGAGATTTCATCCACGGTTTACGCAATTCAACGCTAAGTGAAATCTCCATACCAGAACAACGATTATCTGTGTGACCCCACGCACAACGACACACCTTTACCTCGTGTTCCGGCCGATCGTAGACGGATGATGCACGTTTCTGATGTCCCATGGCTTCCTACAAGCCGTGCGTAGTCACGCGGATACGGAAACGCGAAACAGGGCGTCTCGCCGCGGCGAGACGCCCTGACAGGGGCCGGAAGCGCAGGTCAGTCGCGGATACGCAGCACTTCGCCGGCGCCCGCGAGGATCGACTTGTTGGTGACGTAGAGCGTGCCGTCCTCACCGACCGCGACACCGCCCGGGAAGGTCAGCTTTCCCTTGGCGAGCTCGGTTCGCTTGCCGCCATGCTTGACGTCCACCCGGATCAGCGCGCCGGTCGGGTCCTCGGCGAGCAGACCCTCCTTGGTGATCTGCAGTACCAGCAGGCGTCCGCGCCGGTCGAAGGCGACGTCGATGATGTTCATGAAGCCGGTCGCGTAGACCTCGGCCGACTTGCCCGGCACGACCCGCCACACCCGCGCGGCACCCTTCACGAAGGGGAAGCCGGTCAGCTCACCGACGTAGAGCGCGCCGTCCGGACCCCAGGTCACACTCGTCGGCACCGCCTGCATCGGGATGTCTCCCGGCGGCGGGAACGGCGAGGGCACCATCCGGGAGTGGAAGACGGCGGTGGTGGAAACGGTGCCGTTCTTGTTGACGCGAAGCAGGTCGTTGCCGCCCGCGTCCGTGGCGAACGCGCCGAACGGCGTGGCCAGGACGCCGTACGGGTTCGAGTCGACCGAGCTGCCCGGGTCGCCCTTGTCGGGGTCGCACTTCGCCTCGTAGGCGTTCAGGTCGGCCATCGGCTTGACCCCACCGCCCCGTACCTCCGGGTACAGGCTCACGACGTGGCCCATCAGCCGCCCACCCTCGCCGAGCTTGTCGCGCGTCGGCAGGTTGAAGGCGCCGCCGATGGTGCCAACCAGGCCGTAACCGGACTGCGAGATGTCATGCAGGCCGGTGGCCGAGCCGCCGTCCTCGCCGGCCAGCGACGGGAGGCCGGTCACCACGCGCCAATGCTTCCAGCTCTTGCGCTCGGGCGCGACGACGGTCAACGCGCCGCTGGCGCCGAGGCAGGCAGTGCCGCCCTCGGGGTCGTCGATGCACGGACCACTGCCGCCCCGGCCCGCCTCAGCGACGTACAGCTTGCCGGACTTGCCCACCGCGATGCCGCGCGGGTTGTCCAGCTTGCTGGCGATGACCGTGACCGACGGCTTTCCCTCGGTGGCGGCGGACGCGGCGGGAGCGCCGGTCAGCACAAGCGCGAGGACCACCACACCAGCTGGAACAACGTGACTAAACCTCATGAACACCCCGTTCATCGTTCACCCGAACAAGGGGAATCATGGGGGCCAAAGGTCAACTATGGGGCGGAAATGCGAGAAACGGGCAAAAGGGGTTTGTGAGCGGGCGCCACTGTCCCGGCGGCAGCATCCGCTCACAAACCGCTCAGCGGGGCCTAACTGGCCAGACGCAGCCAGGCCGCGGTGTCGACGGGCAGCGCGTCGCCGTCGAGGGGGCCGCTCGCGAGCAGCACCTCGTCGTGCGCGGGCAGCGCCACGGCCGCCGCCGAGATGTTGAGCACGCACACGAAGCCGGGCTCGCGTGCGAAGGCGAGAACGCCGTCGGCCGTGGGCAACCACCGCATGCGGCCATCGCCGAGGGCCGGCTCCGCGCGCCGGATGCGCAACGCGGTCCGATACAGCTCCAACATCGAGTACGGGTCACCGGACTGCGCCTGTACGGTGCGGTCCTTCCAGTCCGGCGGTTGGGGCAGCCACGGTGCCGCCGAGGCGCCCCCCGGGCTGAACCCGAACGGCGGCTCCATCCCGGACCAGGGCAACGGCACGCGGCAGCCGTCGCGTCCGGGGTCGGTGTGGCCGGAGCGGTGCCACATCGGGTCCTGCCGCAGGTCGTGGGGGATGTCCTCGACCTCCCACAGGCCCAGCTCCTCACCCTGGTAGACGTACGCGGAGCCGGGCAGGGCCAGGGCGAGCAGCGTGGCAGCCCGGGCGCGTACCCCGCCGAGCTGGAGGTCCGCCTCGACACCCTCGCGCTTGCTCGCGAAGCTGAACGAGCTGTCCGACCGCCCGTACCGCGTGACGTGGCGGGTCACGTCGTGGTTGGAGAGCACCCAGGTGGCCGGCGCCCCCACCGGCGCGTGCGCGCTCAGCGTCGCGTCCACGCACTCGCGCAGCGCCGCCGCGTCCCAGGGGCAGCAGAGAAAGTCGAAGTTGAAGGCGGTGTGCAGCTCGTCGGGGCGCAGGTAGTTGGCGAAGCGCTCCCGATCGGGTAACCACACCTCGCCGATCAGGACCCGGTCGCCCTCGTAGCCGTCCGCGATCCGCCGCCAGGAGCGGTAGATGTCGTGCACGCCGTCCTTGTCGGTGTACGCATCGATGCCGTCGAGCACCGGATCCTTCACCGGCAGCGCGGCCGAGTCGATGCGGATGCCGTCCACCCCGCGGTCCAACCAGAACCGCAGGATGTCCTCGAACTCCTCGCGCACCCGGGGGTTGGCCCAGTTGAAGTCGGGCTGCTCCGGCGCGAAGAGGTGGAGGTACCAGTCGCCGTCCGGGACCCGGGTCCAGGCCGGGCCGCCGAAGATCGAGCGGAGGTCGGTCGGCGGCTCGTCACCGCCGGCCCCACGGCCCGGGCGAAACCAGAAGAGCTCCCGCTCGGGACCGCCCGCCAGCGCCGCCTCGAACCACGGGTGCGCGGTCGAACAGTGGTTGGGAACGATGTCGATGATGATCCGGATGCCCCGCTCGTGCGCCTCCGCGATCAGCGACTCGGCCTCGTCGAGCGTGCCGAAGACCGGGTCGATGTCGCGGAAGTCGGAGACGTCGTAGCCGGCGTCGGCCATCGGCGACGGGTACCACGGGCTCAGCCAAACCGCGTCCACGCCCAGCTCGACAAGGTGGTCCAGGCGCGCTCGGACGCCCGCCAGGTCACCGATCCCGTCGCCGTTTCCGTCGGCGAAGCTGCGCGGGTAGACCTGGTAGATGACGGCGCCGCGCCACCATTTGTCTGCTGTGGACATTCGCTCCCCCGACTCTGTCGTGGTGGTCTTCCGGACTCGCGCCTGCCTGGTTTCGTGGCGATGACGATACAAAGTCAAACTGTGTTACGCAAGAATGCGACTGACATCTGAAAGAACCGAGACACAGGACAGAAACAATCAGGGCGCCTCACCGTGAAGTGAGACGCCCTGATCAGGGTCGGTTTAGGAAGATCAGATCCTGGGTGCCGGCGCGGTCGAACCCCGGACCACGAGCTCCGGCTCGAAGAGCAGCTCCTCAGAGGGAACGCCGACACCCTCCATCTGCTGGACGAGCAGGTCGACCACCGACTGGCCCATCGCCTCGATCGGCTGGCGGACGGTGGTCAGCGGCGGGTCGGTGCACGTCATGATCGCGGAGTCGTCGTAGCCCACGATCGACACGTCCTGGGGCACCCGCTTGCCGAGCCGGCGCACCGCTCGCACGGCACCGAGGGCGAGCACGTCGCTGGCGCAGAGGATGCCGGTCACACCCCGCTCGACCAGCCGGGTGGCCGCCGGCCGGGCACCCTCCATCGAGAAGCTCGCCCGCTCGACGTCGCAGGTCACGTCCGGGCTGCCCTTGGCGGCCGCCATGAGCGCGTCGAGCTTGCGGCGGGAGGGCACGTGGTCCTCGGGGCCGAGCAGGGCGCCCACCTTCTGATGGCCGAGCGACACGAGGTGCGCGAACGCCTGCTCCACCGCCACCGCGTCGTCCGTGGAGACGCTCGGGAAGCCGAGGCCGTCGACACCCGCGTTGACGAGCACCGCGGGCAGCCCGCGCTCGCGCAGCGTGCGGTAGTGGTCGTGCGGGGCGTCGGCCATCGCGTAGTTGCCACCCGCGAAGATCACGCCGGACACCTGGTGCTCCAGCAGCATCTCGAGGAAGTCGGTCTCGGAGACACCGCCGATAGTGCGGGCGCAGAGGATCGGCGAGAGGCTGCGCTGCACCAGCGCGCCGGTCACCGCCTCGGCCAGCGCCGGGAAGATCGGGTTTTGCAGCTCGGGCAGGACGAGCCCGACCAGCCGGGCGCGCTCCCCCCGCAGCTTGGACGGGCGCTCGTAGCCGAGCACGTCGAGCGCGGTAAGCACCGCGGCCCGGGTCGCCTCGGACACGCCCTCGCGGCCGTTGAGCACGCGACTCACGGTGGCCTCGCTGACCCCCGCCTTCTTGGCGACCTCGGTTAGGCGTCGTGTCACTGTGTCTCCAGGTTCGCTCGCTCGCGCGCGCCAGCTCGGTCGCTCACCGCGAAATCCTACGACAGGACGCTGCAAGAACTGACACCTCCGACCAGCTCACAGGCAGGTTCTTAACGCAGATCACGCAAGGAGTCTTCAATCGCGCGGCAAAACATCGGATATGCGTAGATCGTTCCGCGCGGGGTCTCCGCCGGTACCTCGACCTCACCGCAAGCGAGCACCACCAACGAGTGACTGTTATCGCTGGGAAGCGGCAGACCGCAGGGCATTTCCGCAGGTGCTCGTTACGCTCGATCTCGTGCTGAGCGAGCGAACTGTCAGAGGGCGTACCGACCGGGTGGTGGTCGTCGGCGCTGGTCTCGGCGGGCTCGCGTGCGCCCTGCACCTGGCCGGCGCGGGGCGCCAGGTGACCGTGCTCGAACGGGAGGCGGTGCCGGGCGGCCGGGCCGGACGGTTGAGTGTCGACGGGTACGAGTTCGACACGGGCCCGACCGTGCTCACCATGCCGGACCTCATCGCCGAGGCACTGGACGCGGTCGGTGAGCGGCTGCCCGACTGGCTGGAGCTGACCCGGCTCGATCCGGCCTACCGCGCTCACTTCCCTGACGGTTCCACATTGGACGTCATCACCGAACCGGAGCGCATGGCGGCGGAAGTCGCCCGCGTGTGCGGACCGTCCGAAGCGGACGGTTACCTCCGCTTCGTCGACTACTCCAAGCGGCTGTGGGAGCTGGAGCGCGCCGACTTCGTGGAGCGCAACCTCGACTACCCCACCGACCTGCTCACCGCCAACCTGTTGCGGCTGCTGTCGATGGGTGCGTTCGGGCGCCTCCAGTCGAAGATCGACCAGTTCTTCGCCGACCCGCGTACCCGGCGCATCTTCTCGTTCCAGGCCATGTACGCCGGCCTCTCCCCGCGCGACGCGCTCGCCGTCTACACCGTCATCGCGTACCTCGACTCGGTCGCCGGCGTGTACTTCCCGCGCGGCGGCATCCACGCGGTGCCACGGGCGCTCGCCGGCGCGGCGGAGAAGCACGGCGTACAGATCCGGTACGGCACGACGGTCACCCGCGTGGAGACGTCCGCCGGCCGCGCGGTGGCGGTACTCACGAGCGACGGCGAGCGCATCCCGGCCGACGTCGTGGTGCTCAACCCCGACCTACCGATCGCCCGCCGCGACATGCTGCCCCCGAGGCGCCACCGGGCACTGCGCTACTCGCCGTCGTGCGTGGTGCTCCACATCGGATCCACAGAGGAGTATCGGCGCATCGCCCACCACAACCTCCACTTCGGACGTCCGTGGGAAGCCGCCTTCGACGACGTGATCCGGCGCGGACGGCTGATGTCCGACCCGTCGCTACTGGTCACCAACCCCAGCCGCACAGACCCCTCGCTCGCACCCGAGGGCCGCCAGGCGTACTACGTACTCGCCCCGGTACCCAACCTGACCAGCGGCCGTGACCTCGACTGGCGCGGCGGCCTCGGCGAGCGGTACGCGGCGGAGCTCATCGAGGTGCTGGAAGCGCGCGGCTACAAGGGCTTCGGCGACGGCGTCGAAGTGTCCCATGTGGTCACTCCAGCCGACTGGGGCGACCAGGGCATGGCGGCCGGCACCCCGTTCGCGGCGGCGCACAGCTTCTGGCAGACCGGACCGTTCCGCCCCCGAAACCTACATCCCGCATTTGAAAACGTCGTGTTCGTCGGCTCGGGCACGCAGCCCGGCGTCGGCGTACCGATGGTGCTCATCTCCGGCAAGCTCGCCGCGCGCCGGGTCACTGGAGGTGCCACATGACTTCGGACCGGGAAGCCCATCTCGTCGAGCTGGTCGACGACAGCGGTAACCCTGTGGGCCACGCCACGGTCGACGCCGCGCACCGCGCGCCGGGCATGCTGCACCGGGCGTTCTCGGTGCTGCTCGCCGACCCGAGCGGACGGCTGCTGCTGCAGCGGCGGGCGCGCGTGAAGACCCGCTTTCCGCTGCGGTGGGGAAACGCCTGCTGCGGCCACCCCGCGCCCGGTCAGACCGTGACGGACGCCGCCGACGTACGGCTCGGCGAGGAGCTTGGCATCGCTCCCGTGCCCCTGGCCGAGCTTGGCGTACACATCTACCGCGCCGACGACCCGACGACCGGGCGCGTCGAGGTGGAGTACGACCACGTTCTGCTCGGCGTCATCCCCGCCGACCACCCGCTGAGCCCGGACCCGGCCGAGGTTGCTGAGCTGCGATGGGTGGCGCCGGACGAGGTCCGCGAGGGGATCGACACGCGACCCGACGATTACGCACCGTGGTTGGCAGGGGTGCTGGCAAAGCTGAACCTCGATTCTCAGCGGGCACTCTAGTAGGGTTTTGTCGCTCTGTTCCCGATCGTCGGGAGTACGCGACGTGACCCACCGTGCAGCCATCGTCAGCGCGCTCGTAGTGCTCGCGTTGCTGGTTGGTGGCCGTTGGGCGCTCGGCCGCGAACCGGTCGAGACGATCCTCGTCGAGACCGGCCCCGGTATGTCCGCGGCCCCGTCGACGTCCTCACCACCCGACGCACCATCCCCCTCCCCTACGACGCCGCCCAAGCAGACCCCGACCCCGCCGAAGACCCCGAAGCCCCCCAAGGGCAACGGCCCGATCGAGACGCGGCGGCTCACGGGCAGCAAGAAGGTCGCCCTCACCTTCGACGACGGCCCGCAGCCGACCTGGACGCCCAAGGTGCTCGACCTGCTCCGCAGGACCGGCGTGAAGGCGACGTTCTGCCTGGTCGGGACCGAGGTGAAGCAGTATCCGGCGCTGGTCGCGCGCATCGTCCGCGAGGGACACACGCTGTGCAACCACACCTGGCATCACGAGCTCGACCTGGGTACCAAACCCGAGGCCGAGATCCGGGCCAACCTCGAGGCCACCAACCGGGAGATCCAGCGCGCCGTGCCCGGCGCCAAAATCAAGTTCTTCCGCCACCCGGGCGGCCTGTGGACCGCCGCCGCCGTCAAGGTCAGCCGCGAGATGGGCATGACGCCACTCGGCTGGGACGTCGACCCCCTGGACTGGAAGAAGCCGAGCGCGGAAGCCATCCGGTCGCGGGTCATCAACCAGGCCCGCCCCGGCTCGATCGTGCTGCTCCACGACGGTGGTGGTGACCGCAGCGCCACGCTGGCGGCCTGCCCGGCCATCGTGAACGAGCTCAAGCGCAAGTACGGCATCGTGCTGCTCCGGTGACCGCGCCGATCTTGCGCCACCCGCGGGAATGCGACGCGCCCGGTATCGGTTTGGAAGGACGGTCGCGCGTCACGTATGCTTTCCGAGCCTCCGGCGGGGCCGGATGGGAGCAAAGCTGCCTGACTTGCGATGTGCAATGATGGCGGGGCCAGCCCTCATCGTCTAGTGGCCCAGGACGCCGCCCTTTCAAGGCGGTAGCACGGGTTCGAATCCCGTTGGGGGCACGGTTCCGGCCTAGCCGGAAAGCAAGGTCCTGTGGAGCAGTTGGAGTGCTCGCCGCCCTGTCAAGGCGGAGGTCGCGGGTTCAAGTCCCGTCAGGACCGCGGTACACATTGAGCCAACCTGGCCAGGTAGCTCAGTTGGTACGAGCGTCCGACTGAAAATCGGAAGGTCGGCGGTTCGACCCCGCCCCTGGCCACATAGCCTTTCGCCGGGCTACAGCAGCGTCCACCAGCGGAAACGCGGGTGGGCGTTTTGCTTTCCCGATGGCCGGCACTCGATCTGAAGATCGTTTAGGGCCAGATTGTCAGGGTGTTGTCAGGGAGGTCAGGCGCTGCGGCGGCGGGTCACGTAGCCGCGCGACCGCTCAGCAAGATCCTTTGCCGCCTTCTCGGCGAGCGAGCCGTAGATGTCGCTCGTGATCGCGATGGACTTGTGCCCGAGGGTCTTGCTCACGACCGCGATGTCCGTCCCCATCGAGATCAGCCACGCGGCGCGGAAGTGACGGAGCGCGTGCAGCTTGGCGGCCGGGATGCCGGCCCGCCGCAGAAGGCGGGATACCACCTTGGTGATGTAGTCCGGGTGGTACGGCGTGCCGTCCTCCCGGGTGAAGATGTAGCCGCCGTCCTGGTAGTCGGCGCCCCACTTCAGGCGCTCCTTGCTCTGTGACGTGCGCCATGCCTTCAGGTCAGCCAGCGCGTCAGCGTCGAGGAACACGACTCGATCTTGACCAGCCTCGGTCTTCGTGTCCCGCTCGACCACCCGGTAGCCGACGCTGACCCGCTGCCGCCTGACCACGATGCGGCCGGTCTTGAGGTCGACGTCCTCCCACTTGAGGCCCGCCAGCTCGCCACGACGGAGCCCGGAGTAGCCGGCGACCACGACGAGCGGGAACAGACGCTCTCCCGCGATCTGGTCGAGGAGTGAGCCGTACTGCTCGGGCTCGGGCGGCCGCACCTTGTGACGCTCGACCTTGGGCAGCTCGGCGTCACCCGCGACGTTCCGGGGCACCAGGCCGGCCTTCACGGCGCTGCCGAGGGCACCGGACAGGCAGGCGTGGATCCGGGCGACGCTGGCCGCGGAGAGCGGTCGAGGCACCGCGACACGTTTCGGAGCGACCATCCGCACCTTGCCGGCCGCCCGACGCTTAGCGTTGATCTTTTCGGCTTCTTCCGCGTTGGTCTGGTTCTTCGCCGTCGCAGCCTTGATCGCCTCCTGCCGCTCGCGCTGGATCTCGGCATACGCCCGGGTGATGTCGAGCCCGCGCAGCTCGGCGAGCTTGCGGTGCCCGAGCTTGGGGACCAGGTAGTTCTTGATGTTGTCCGCGTAGCCGCGAGCGGTGGTGTCCTCGATCTCGCCGCGCTTGATCTTCCGCTCAAGCCACTCGGGCAACCACTCGCCGAGCGTCTTCTTCGTGTCGGCCGGCAGTGTGCCTGCTCCCGACTGGCGGATCACCTCGGCGCGGGCGTCTGCCGCTTCCTTGGCGCTCCCGTATCCGTCCTTGCCGAGTTGGCGGCGCTTGCCGTCCGCACCGGGCGGCGCCTCGAACCGCCAGGCGAACGTGTGGGTACGGCAGCGCTCCCCCTTCGGCGGGCATGTGTCGTTGCACCGCTGGAAGACGCCCTTGTGGCGGGGCGACGGTCTGTTCCAGGTCTTCGCCATGCTCCTCCCCTCTCTGACGGGTGTACCCACACCATAAGCGCGGGTGTGGGTACACCACAAGCGTCTGAACTGCGATCGGAAGCCGGTCTTGTTAGCTGCGGCGACTCGGCGATGTCAGGGAATCGTCAGGAGTGCGTGTCTTCTGCGATGCCAAGTGCGCTCATGATCGAGGCTCGCGAGACGCGCAACCGTCCGCCGAGTTCCAGCACCGGCACGGGGAACCGCCCGGTGCGCGCGAGCGCGTACGACGCGTCCCGGCCGAGGCCCCAGCATCGGCCGGCTGTCGGCACATCGACGGTGGCAGTGAAGCTCCTGATCTCATCTGGCGTGGGCACGCGTACGGTGTGCCTCGGTGTCTGTTGATGCCTCCTCTCGTCTCTGGCGTGAGTGTCGGTAGCTACCGTGTTCACCTCCTCTCGTGTGCGCGTGGCGCTGTCCGCGCGAACGTCCGTCCGTCGTCCGTCCGCGCGTTTAGCTGCGCAGACGCGCGCACGTGGCTACGGACGTCCGCACGGACGACTACCGTTCGGCTGTGGCCTCGGCCGCCCGCCAGCGTCCACGAGCGACCTGCCGTGCCCGGCCGCTGGCGGCATGCGCCTGGAGTCGGTCGTAGATCCACGTGCGCCTCATCCCCGTGTGCCGCATTAGGTCTGGCACCGACCGCCCGTCGCCGGGAGCGTCGCGAAGCGCGTCCCAGAGCATCTGTTCCGGGTCGGCCTCCTCAACGAGGTCTCCGTCGATGACGTCGGCCGGCTGAGTCGGGGTGACCATCGCGGCGGCCGAGAGCGGATCGAGCGGCGGCCGTGCCGTTGCATGCTCCGATGCCGTTGCCCGCACGTCTTCGTCGCTCACGAGGTAGGCACGCGCACGGCGCGGCTGGGTGTGCCCGTCGGCGAGGATGAAGAACTTGCCGGGCGCGTCGAGAGTGTGAGCGTGCCATCCGGCGCTCAACATGCCCTTGTCGAGGATCAGGTCAACGTCGCGCCGCTCCCGTACGCGGAGGCAGACACGCACGCTCATCTGCGAGCGAAGCGCCCCACCTCCCATCGACTTCTGCGTCGGCCGTTGGGTGGCAACGAGCAGCGTGACCGCAACGGCACGCCCACGTCGCGCGATGGACTCCGCGAACTCCACAGCGGCCGGCACGCCCTCGGCCAGCTCGGCGTACTCGTCGATGACGATGACGAGCGCCGGTGCTTGTGCGCGTGGCTCCCAGACCCGCGCCGAGTCCCGTCCCATGGCGTGTGCGCGGGCGTCGAGCACGCGCACGGCGTCACGGAGGAGCGTCGTGGCCTCGGCGGGCGTGGTGGCCAGCCTGGCGAGGCAGGAAGCCCACGGTCGCAGCTCCATGCCGCCCTTTAGGTCGATGCCCCACAGCACGACATCGCGGCAAGCGGCGAGGTTGCCGAGGATGACGTTGAGTACGCCGCTCTTGCCCGAGTCGGTCGTGCCACCGATGAGGACGTGCCTCCTCAGCACCGGCACGCGCACGGCGGCGGCATCCTCGAAGACGCCAAGCTCGATCGGGTCCGCGATGGAGCTGGTGGCCGGGCCGCGCCATTGGATCGCTCCCGCGTGCGGGTCCGCGGCGAGCACTCGCATTACAAACCGTCCGGCGTGGGCTGGATCGGGCTCGACGCGTACGGCACCCGGCCGCGTGCCGAGCCCGGATTCGATGGCGGGCACGTGCGCGATGACATCGCCAACGGTCTGCCCAGGGCGAAGCGCCATGCGGGCACGCCAGCCCCAGACGTCCACGACAGCCGACATGACGCGCGAGCCGGTGAGCCCGATCGCCTCGGCGATGTCCGGCCATGCCTCGATGGTGCGGTCGACGCGAACGCGCGCCCTGCGCCGACGATGCGCCCACCACGGCACGCCGCCGGCGAGCGTGGCGACCAGCAGGAGCGCTGGAAGTGGTGCGCGCGAGGGGCCGACGGCCGTGGCGACGGCCAGCCACGCACCGGCCGCAGTCGTCACCACGGCGGCGTAGACGCGCTCCTCCGTGCGGTCGAGGCCGCATGGAGCGCCGCGCGTCAGCGCGAGCAGTGCCGCTGCGGCGGTCAGCAGGGCTACCCACGGCCAGAGGTGCGGGTTGATGAGGTGGAGAGCCAGCGCTGTTAGCGCAAGCGCTGCGGCCGTCGTGAACGGCGCCAGCTCGGACCGGTACCGGAACAGCGCCCGGCCGAGCGCCGCGAACATCGCAAGTATCAACGGCTCGTCGGGCACGAGCATGAGCGGTTGCGGGTTCGAACGACCCCAGCGTCGATGCCGTCTGCCATATGCCCTCATCCGCGATCCCACTCCGGCCCGTGAGTGGCCACGTGGTCGCGCAGGTACAACAGCGGGTCAGACTCGCCGTCCTCAACGGCTGCGAGGGTGGCACGGGCGGCGGCGAGCAGGTTGGCGAACTCGGTACGGGCCGACGTAAGCAGCGTGCCGACGCGCTCCAGCTCGGCGAGCAGTACCGGGATGTCAGCGATGGCGGTCCAGATTTCGAAGGGAGTACGGCGGTCGAGCGCCATACGGAGGTGATGCCAGACGGCCTCCTCGTCAACGGTCGGGCGTGGTGCTCTCGGCATGGAAGTCATGCGGTGGTGTGCGCCTCCTTTCGGTCGGGGTTCTTCTCAGCGGCCAGGCGGCGGCGTAGCTCAGTCGCCTTAGGACCGGCGATGTGGAGCGCTGAGCGCAGCGCGTCACGCGTGATGGGACGGCCGTCGTGTTCCGCGCGGTACCTCGCGTCGGCCGCGCGAGCGGCGGCCATGAGTTCGTCCTCGGAACTTGCCTTCGTCCTGGGTCCGTCCTCGGTCCTCTCGGGCTGGCCTCTGGCGCGGATGTCCTCGTCCTCGTCGCGGTCCAGAGTCCGGAGCGCGTGAAGGTGTGCTGTGAGGCCGAGGACGGCAGCAGGCACGGCGCCGACGAGGACCACGATGGGCCAGGAGACGGACAGCAGGCCGACGCTGATCATGTGGTAGGCGGCGTTACCGACGATGCTGGCCGTGATCGCGCCGATCGCATTGGACTGCGCGAATCGCCGTGCGCGGTGTCCGCCAGCCTTGGCGAGCCACACGCGTGCCGACGTCATCGCGTACGCGTCGATGGTGATGGGCAGCAGCCAGGCGAGCCGTTCGGGCCAGCCGGCGACCAGAGCGAGGCCGCGCAGTCCGGTGAAGCTGGCGGTAGCGGCCGACGCGGCTGCTATCGCCATGCCGACGATGACCCATCCGTCGCGCTCTCGTGCAGGGGCTGTCATTCGGCTTCTCAAAGTTCGAGTCCGGCGACGAACCGCGCGACAGCCGCGAGGCCGTTCCCGACGCTCGGGCCGACCGACGAGGACGCGAGGAAGTAGCCGAAGCAGGCGCAGACGGCGGCCTGCCACAGTGGCAGGCGGGCGTACCGCCAGAGCAGATAGACGAACACGCCGAGCAGAAGTACGGCGGATACCGAGATGATCACTTGCGACCTCCTCTCGTCGTCACTGTTGGTCGGGCGGGGTCGAGTGTCCGGGCCGGTTGCGGCGACGCGGGTGGTTGCGACGGCGCTGCCAGCGGGTCCGCGCCGAGCACTTGCGGCACAACGCCGTGGTGTCCTCGCCGAGCAGGGCGCCGCACGGGCAGACCGGTTCGTCGCTGGGAGTTCGGCAGATGTGGATCGGTGGCCTCCTCTCTCTAGGAGCGCCGCGCAGTTGTCCACTTTGGATGTGATCTGAGCGCGTTATGCCTGCTCAGACCTGATCTCAAGTGGAGGCTGAAGCGCCGTGCTCCTCGGTCCTCGACGCGGCTGCGTCGATGCATTCGAGGATGTGGCCTACTGACGGGACGTGGTCAGGGCGTGGCTGGACGTATCGAAGATGTCTCCCCTATCGTGAGCATCTTGCCGGGACGTCCCATTACAGGAAGCGCGCCGATGCCCAACGACCGCCTCCGCAGCGCATTGCTTGAGCGAGGCATCACCCCCGCCGACTTCGCCGAAGCGATCCAGGTGGACCCGAAGAGCGTTCAACGCTGGATCGGCGGACGGTTGCCGTACCGTCGGCACCGCTACGCGATAGCCGCTTACCTGAAGTTGGACGAGGCGTATCTCTGGCCTGAGGCATTGAGTCCTGACCAGGTCGCCAATGCTTCCGAAAGCGAGATCATCAACATCTACCCGCACCGCTGGACCGTTCCGGCAGAGCTATGGCGGACCTTCTTCGAGAACGCCGAGAGCGAGATCGGCGTACTCGTCTACAGCGGCCTCTTCCTAGCAGAGGATGCTGGCGTCCAGCGCATCATCCGCAAGAAGGCCGAAGCGGGCGTCAAGGTTCGCGTCCTGCTTGGCGACCCGGACAGCGAAGAGGTAGCTCAGCGGGGCGTCGATGAAGGGATAGACGACACCATGGCTGCGAGGATCCGGAACGCCATGGTGCTCTACAAGCCGCTGCACCGGATCAAGCCGATCGAGTTCCGCCTGCATCGGACGGTCCTCTACAACTCGATCTATAGAGCCGATGATCAGCTCCTCGTCAACACGCACATCTACAACTTCCCTGCCTCTGCGGCACCAGTGCTACACCTACGTGGAGTCGCGGGCGGCGACATGGTGACGACGTACGCGGAGAGCTTCGACCGCGTGTGGGACGACGCGACCCCGTGGGAGTGAGGTGACCCGTGGC
>Ga0307513_10007141_pt1 | contig 14521 bp, 15 predicted proteins | sample 15_EM_MG_FD_202174 | JGI IMG/M metagenome (GOLD analysis project Ga0307513, IMG submission 202174) | Populus trichocarpa ectomycorrhiza microbial communities from riparian zone in the Pacific Northwest, United States - 15_EM | ecosystem: Host-associated > Plants > Roots > Unclassified | place... | reverse complement strand
CGGGCTGAGAAGGAATGGTGCGATACCCGAACGTATCGCGTACGAGACTCTAGAAGGACGGTGCGCAGGTAAACCGCGAAGAAGTGTCCACGAGGAGCGCTCGCCAGATTTTCGTTCACTGGCTCCCGGTTTCCTTCTTCTCGGTTGAGGGGTCCTCGACCTGATCGCGATTAATTAATGAGCGTATGCATAAATCCTAAACCCGAAGCGAGACATACAACTGGTGCAGGGGTAGATTCCGTGGCCTCCTCCTTTGAAGGCGCAGCGGACTGGTCATCCATCACAGGCTCGGGTTCTGATGGAGCCGGGGTGGGTTCAGAGGACGTAGCCTCGATGGTCTCAACAGCCTTGGCTTCTTTCGGAGCGTCAGCATCCTACGGTACGTCGATACGGATCACGGAAAGATAAGGTATGAGTTAAGCATAGATCGCACCAAAGGAGGGAACGTGGGTACGTACGACGGCCCGGTTTATGGACTCCTCCAGATCTTCCTTGGATATCACAACGCCGTCGTCGTCGCTGACTGCAGACTCGGTAGCACTAGGCTCCGGGGTAACCTGAAGTACGCGATACAGAGAAGTGACATCAGTACGGAAAGGCTATGAACCGGTTATAGATCACGATACCTCGGCTGATTTCTCCTCCGAAACTGGTTCGGGAGTCTGTGCGTTACCGGAGCTTGAGTTATGAACATCGATGGTGTAGCAGGGAAGTTATTACCGGCTCAGCGGCGACGGGCTCTGGAGCAGGTTCCTCCTTGACTGCCTGGGCGACCTCCACGTGCTCCTTCGGAGCGGGATGAGCATGTTTCTTTTCGTTGCCCGAGGACAATATCCAGGCAATCTAGTATCATGCCGGTGCTTATAAGCTCACAGTCGCATCTCCGGAATGTAAACGCGTCATAACTCACAGTCGGAACGAAAATCAACCCGGAACCGATCTAACCACAGCATGAAAAAGACAAAGGAACCGAGAAATTATTTCAGTTAGGATGCGGTGGGGGTCGGGTGTGAAAGGGAACGCACGATCCATGGCAAGTCACTGGACTGTGCTGACGGTGACGCGGTGGTGGCCATTCCACGCCTTCCGCTGGCTCGGAATGCGGTTTGTGAGGACCTGAAGCCGGAACGGAAGGCGGGGGCAAGGGAACGGGCTGCTCGTAAAGCCATTTTTTGTTTTTTGGGAGGGAGTGGTGAGGGAGAGTTGAGGTTGTTTAGCTGGAGGATGAAATTGAGGAGAAACCGTGAGCTTAACCTCCCTTCCGAACGGGTTCGGGAACCGCCGGAGTCGGAAAAAGTGCCTGAGGGATGATGAAAATGACATCATTCATAGAACGGGGACGCGATACGATGCGCTCGGTTGAGAACGCAGGCTCATGAGAGAAACCACAGTGCAGAGAACGGTGGCCAGTGACTAGTATTCTCAAGCAGACCACGTTTGGTTCACATCGTAATCGCCGCGCCTGTTTCCGGTTTTGGTAATCAACTGCTGGGTTCACTTTCCTACCGCCACAATCTCAAACATGGGGGAGATCGAACAAGCCTTGCGCCCGATCGCAGACAAGATATTATCCGACCAAAACTATGAGGAATCCTTTTCCTTTTATCGCTTTTGGTTCGATACGGGAGTAACTCATCAACAAATGTCCCACGACATCATTTTCGAGACCATCTTGAATCACAAACCGGCAGGTTCGATTGACCCCAGATCCGGCAAACTAATCCATTCGACTGCTCACTCGATCCTGCGCTTCGCGACCGATGCCGAGTCAGACCGGATTCTCGCCCCATACACCTCTGGGCTGCGAGGCCGTCTCTGCACAAGTATTTTTCAAGAGTTCTTCGACACCAACCTGGATGGCGTGTGGCGCAGAGAAAACCGTTCGCCGTGGGGTGGAGAGGCCAACTTCTACACAGATGTTAACCTCATCGCGCTCTGGGCCAACGCCGGATGTGTCGAGGAAGCTGTGATCAGGAATCGCATCCTGCAGTCCCTGATATCTCACCCGAACCTATACGATCACCAGGCGGATGCACTTATCATCCTGTTCAAACTGGCAGGTGCGACATTTGAGGCGTACGCTGATCCTTCAGTCGTCGACCGCTGCTTCGAGCGTCTCAAGAGCCACTACAGGCACGATGCGGTCAAGGGTAAACTCGTACAGGTGTGTGTGCATCGCCCGGTAAAAGGTGGCCATCGGGCTGAGACAAATCTTCAGGAAGTGATTGAGCTACGGGAGCATAACTGGGAGGGACTTCCTCCCCCACCTGTGTTCACCGCAGGAGAACCAAAGCAGACCGGCGTGAACCAGAATGATCCCGCCGCGACTCCCGTCGTCACATCCCTGGGACTTCCCAGCAGAGATTTCGAACCTTGCATTCCTCAACCCCCTCCGCCCGAGCCAATCGCGACCCCACAGACGGACACGGTTCCTGGATCCACCGCCGCTCACTCTCCGTCCATCAGCATCTCCGCTCTGTCCGACTTCACAATCGCAGACACCTCTGACGACGAGTCCCCCCTCGACCCCACTGCCCTAACCCCTCATGATCCTTTCTACTTCGAGGACGGGAACGTCGAAGTGTTGTGTGGCAACACACTGTTTCGCGTCCATACCAGCGTCTTGTCACTCCACTCTCCCGTGCTCGGTCAGATGTTCGCGAAATCGAACCTTGCGAGCGCGGAATCACCCAACGGTTGTCCGCGCATCGTGTCCTCGGACACGGCCATGGACTTTGCCACACTTCTCAAGGTCATATATCTCCCAGAGTATGCCACTCCACCCCTCTGCAGGTCAATAGTTCCGCTGACTCCGTCTACAGATTCCCCAAATGGGATGAAGCGCCAGACTTCACTACATTCTCATCTCTCCTCCGAATCACGGCAAAGTACCAGATGCCCACCGTCCGGTCTCGGATACTCAAAGTTATCCGCGATGCATATCCAGTGACCTTCGAGGGCCTTGATCCTTCCACGGCACTTGGAGAGAACGTCTTCAGCGGACCGAGTCCTCACCCGAATGCAGTCCTCAACCTGTTTGTCCAGCAAAACCTCACATCCGCGCTGCCAATGGCATACTACATGGCCGTTCGGAGGGGCCTGGATTCGTTGTTGGACGAACGCCTCCCAGAGAGTGCACGGTTGCCCCCCAAAATCCTTCGAAGGGCAATGAAGGGATTGCTTGTTCTCCGTGAGATGGAGCTCACGGAGACCCGTCGGTTGATCTTCGGATCCCGGTCTTGCTCTCGGCCGGGTTGTCCCTCACGCGACGCAACGGGTCCAGGATTTTCGGAAGCATACCACAAGATCGCTGACAGAATTGTGGGTTCCGTGGAACTCCACGCTGGAACAAAGTTGTTGCAGGTTCTTTCGCTGAGGGAGATTTGCGGAGATGATGGTTTTGGGTTTTGCAAGGGCTGTGTGGAAGCGTGGGAGGCCGGGCATGCGGATGTGAGAAAGAAGGCTTGGGCTGCGTTGCCGGATGTGTTCGGGTTGAGGGCTTGAATCCTTGCTCGGGATTTGGCATCGAGTGTCGTACGTTCACGAATGTATCGTTTGGGTGCCAGTTTTTTGTCTGCTCTCCGTTTGTTTTCTTTTCTGTATTTTGGAGATTGGCTTCCCTCAGGATGAACTTCGAACCTGAGGGAAAGCCCGAGCTTAACCTCTCCCTTCCGGACGGCTTCCCGGGCGATTTACAGCCAGGGGGAGAACAATGTCATTCGCAATGGTGCTTGCTCCTGTTTTGTGATGCAGACTCTCGGGAATACAATGGGGGTCGTGCCGTTCGTTTACGTAACCACCAAGACTTCTTCTCGTGCTGCCACAATCGCAATGATACGCATCCAGTCAGCCTTGGATAAAACAATCGCCGGGTTATCCGACCAGAACTACGAAAAATCGTTTGCCTTTCTTCGTCTTTGGTTTGAGATTGCACACACTCATTCCACAATCCCCCCTGACGCCATCCTGCATGCGCTCCAGACGTACTACAGAGCGAGGAGCCTTCCAGATAATCTCATCGACTCAGCTGCTCATTTGATTCTCCGTTTTGCCAGTGATGCAGAGTTGGACCATATCCTTGCCCCGCACAGTACCGAGCTTCGAAGTCGCCTCTGCGCAGAGGCTCTCCGAGTATTCTTCGACACTGATCTAGCAACGGTGTATAGCGGATTCAGCTGCACCAATTCCTACTATGCAGATGCAAATATCATCGCACACTGTGTTAACCTCGGATGGGTGGAAGAAGCTGTGATCCGTAACCACATTCTTCAATCACTTATCTCCCACCCGACACTGTACAATCGCCAAGTATATACGCTCGTCATTTTGTTCAGAACAGCAGGGGCCACATTCGCGGCATACACTGATCCTGCGGTGATCGATCGTTGCTTCGAGATTCTCAAGGGTCCCCGCAATCAGTATTGGCCGAGGGAGAAACTGATACAGGTGAACGCTCTCTGTGAAGGGAGCAACATTGGAACTGAGATGAAATTCCAGGAGGTCATCGAGCTACGGGAGCGCGGCTGGGAGGGTCTTCCTCCTCCACCCGTATTCAGAACCTGGGAGTCAAAATCGACTGGCACGAACGAGAAAGACCCTGCTGCGACTCCAGTTGTCACTTCCCTGGGACTTCCCAACAGAGATCCTGAACCCGAGATCACACATCCCCTCCAATCCGAGTCGGTTGTCGCCTCAGAGCCAGACACGGTTCCTGGATCTCCCGTCACTCAGTCACCATCCATCAGCATCGTCAGCCTGTCCGACTTCACAATCGCGGATGCCTCCGATGACGAGTCCCCCCTCGACCCCACAGTTATAACCCCTCATGACACCTTCTACTTCGAGGACGGGAGCGTCGAGGTGTTATGTGGCAACACCCTATTCCGCGTCCATACTGGCATCTTGTTACTCCACTCTCCTGTGCTCGGTCAGATGTTCGCGAAAGCGAACCTGACTGTCGCAGAATCACCCAACGGTTGTCCGCGCATCGTGTCCTCGGATACGGCCACAGATTTCGCTACACTTCTAAAGGTCATATGTCTCCCAGGGTACGCCACCCCGCTCCTCTACAGATGAACAACTCTGCTGACCCCATCATCCGCAGATTCCCCGAACGGAACAAAGTGCCAGATTTCGTCACATTCTCATCTCTCCTTCGGATCACGGCAAAGTACCAGATGCCCACCGTTCGATCTCAGCTACTCGAGGTGATCCGTGATGCATATCCAGTGACCTTCGAGGGCCTTGATCCTTCTAAGGCGCTCGGAGAGAACGTCTTCAGCAGGTCAATTCCTCACCCAAACGCGGTCCTCAATCTGTTTGTTCAACAGAACCTCACATCCGCGCTGCCGATGGCATACTACATGGCCGTTCGGAGGGGCCCGGATTCGTTGTTGGACGAATGCCTCCCAGCCAGTGCACGACTGGCCCCAAAAGTCCTGCGAGTAGCAATGAAGGGATTGATTGTGCTCCGTGAGATGGAGCTCAAGGAAACACACAATTTGATCCTCGGACCGAAAGGCCCTCACCGTTCCTCGTCCGAGTGCTCTTCGTGCGACGTAGTGGGTCCAAGAGTGTCGGAGGCGCACCAGAAGGTTATCGATCGGATCACGGATTCCTCTCGGTCTGGGACAAGACTTTTACAGGTCCTCTCATTGGGTGACATCTGTGGTGGTGATTATCATGGGTTTTGCGAGAGCTGTGTGAAGGAGTGGGAGTATGGACATGCGGGAGTGAGGAAGAAGGCTTGGACCACGTTGCCGGGTGTGTTTGGGTTGGGGGCTTGAACTCGTGTCGAGAGTTTGGCGTCAATTAGCATTGAGTGTTTTGAATCTATCGTTTCAATGGCTGATTTACGATGTACTCTGCGACCTAATTTGTATTTTAGGGATTCACCCTCGTACTTATATATCTCAGGCGGCAACACCCAGCGTCATTACACATGCCCAGTCTCAATGTCCGACCACAAGTGATACTGGGGAGGAGATTTGTTTATCATGATTCTCTTCGCACAAGCCCTCGACGGTCGTGTGGCTGAGGCCGAGAGTCCCGCGGAGATTCGACATCGAGATCGCCGGCCCGGAACGCGGTTTGCGAAGATCTGAAGCGGAAACGGAATGTGGGGGAGGGGAGTGGATTGTTCGTGAGGCCTTTTTTTTGTTGGGAGGGAGTGGTGGGAGAGAGTTGAGGTTGTTCAGCTGGAGAATGAAGCTGAGGGGAATCGTGAGCTTGACCTCCCTTCCGAACGGGTTCAAGAACCGCCGGAGTCGGAAAAAGTGCCCGAGGGATGATGAAAATGGCATCATCTGAGTAGCAACGCGGACGCGATACGATGCGCTCGGTTGAGAACGCAGGCTCACGAGAGAAACCACAGAGCAGAGAACGGTGGCCAGTGACTAGTAGTAGAATTCTCAAGCGGACCACGTCCGGTTTACATCGTATTCACCGCGTCTGTTTCCGGTTTATGTAATCAACTGCTAGGTTTACTTTCCTACCGCCACAATCACAACCATGGGGGAAATCGAGCAAGCCTTGCGTCCGATCGCAGACAAGATATTATCCGACCAAAACTATGAGGAATCCTTTTCCTTTTATCGCTTTTGGTTCGATACAGGAGTAACCTATCAGCAAACACCCTCCGACCTCATTTTTGACACCATCTGGAGGCACAAACCGGCAGGTTCAATAGATCCCAGATGCGGCAAACTCATCCATTCGACTGCTCACTCGATCCTCCGTTTCGCGACCGATGCCGAGTCAGACCAGGCTCTCGCTCCATACATCTCCGGGCTGCGGAGTCGTCTGTGCACAAGTATTCTCCAAGAATTCTTCAACACTAATCTGGAAGGCGTACGGGGCAGAGAAGGCAATATGACGTGGAGTGGAGAGACCAATTTCTACACAGATGTTAATCTCGTCGCGCTCTGGGCCAACGCCGGATGTGTTGAGGAAACTGTGATGAGGAATCGCATCCTGCAGTCCCTGATATCTCACCCGAAACTATACGATCACCAGGCGGATGGACTCATCATCCTGTTCAAACTGGCAGGTGCAACATTTGAGGCGTACGCTGATCCTTCAGTCGTCGACCGCTGCTTCGAGCGTCTCAAGAGCCACTACAGACACGATTCGGTCAAGGGTAAACTCGTACAGGTGTGTGTGCATCGCCCAGTGAAAGGTAACCATCGGGCTGAGACAATTTTTCAGGAAGTGATTGAGTTGCGAGAGCATAACTGGGAGGGTCTTCCTCCCCCACCTGTATTCGCCGCAGGAGAACCAAAGCAGGCCGGCGTGAACCATAATGATCCCGCTGCCACTCCCGTCGCCACATCTCTGGGACTTCCCAACAGAGATTTTGAACCCTGCATTCCTCAACCCCCTCCACCCGAACCAATCGCGACCCCACAGACGGACACGGTTCCTGGATCTCCCGTCGCTCATTCTCCGTCCATCAGCATCTCCGCTCTGTCCGACTTCACAATCGCGGATACCTCTGACGACGAGTCCCCCCTCGACCCTACGGCCATAACCCCCCATGACACCTTCTATCTTGATGACGGGAACATCGAAATTTTGTGTGGCAACACCCTATTCCGAGTCCACGCCAGTACCCTGTCATTCCACTCTGTTGTGCTTAGTCAGATGTTCGCGAAATCGAACCTTGCGACTGCGGAATCACCCAACGGTTGTCCGCGCATCCTGTCCTCGGACACTGCCACGGACTTTACCACACTTTTGAAGGTCATATATCTCCCAGAGTACGCCACGCCACCCCTCTATAGGTCAATAGTTCCGCTGACTCCTTCGTCTACAGATTCCCCGAATGGAATGAAGCGCCAGAATTCAGCACATTCTCATCTCTCCTTCGAATCACGGCAAAGTACCAGATGCCCACCGTCCGGTCTCGGATACTCAAAGTCATCCGTGATGCATATCCGGTGACCTTCGAGGGCCTTGATCCTTCCAAGGTGCTCGGAGAGAACGTCTTCAGCAGACCGACTCCTCACCCGAACGCAGTCCTCAACCTGTTCGTACAGCAGAATATCACATCTGCGCTGCCGATGGCATACTACATGGCCGTTCGGAGGGGTCCGGGGTCGTTGTTAGATGAACGCCTCCCGGCGAGCGCACGATTACCCCCCAAAATACTTCAAGCAGCAATAACGGGATTGTTTGTGCTCCGTGGAATGGAGCTCAAAGAGACCCGTCGATTGATCTTTGGACCGAAGGGTTCCCGGTCCTGTTCCCGGCCGAATTGCCCCTCGCGCAACCCAACGGGTCCAGGATTTTCGGAAGCACACCACGAGATCGCTGACCGAATTGCGGATTCTGTGGAACTTCACTCTGGGACGAAGTTGTTGCAGGTTCTCTCGCTGAGGGAGGTTTGTGGAGATGATGGTTTTGGGTTTTGCGAGGGCTGTGTGGATACGTGGGAGGCCAAGCATGCGGATGTGAGGAAGAGAGCTTGGGCTGCGTTGCCGGATGTGTTCGGGTTGAAGGCTTGAATCCTTGTCCGGGATTGGGTGTCGAGCGTCGCACGTTCGCGAATGTATCGTTTAGGTGACAGTTTTTTCTTCTGCTTTCCGTTTGCTTTCTTTTCTGTATTTTGGAGATTGGTTTCCCCCATGATGAATTTCGAAACCGAGAGGGAGCACAAGCATAACCTCTCCCATCCGGACGACTTCCCAGGCATTTGGGAACCGCCAGAATTGAAAGGGGTCCGAGGGGGAACCAAAGCAATGTCATTCGCAACGGTGCTTGCTCCCGTTCTGTGGTGCATTTGGTTGGAGATGCGGACTCTCGGAAGGCGGGCCGGCAATACGGTGTTGTGCACTTACGTAACCACAAGACCTCTCGCGCCGCCACAATCGCAATGGCAACCTTAGATATCCAAGCAATCTTGGGTAAAACAATCGCCGAATTATCCGACCAGAACTACGAACAATCGTTCGCCCTTCTTCATTTTTGGTTTGAGATTGGATACGCTCATTCCACAATCCCCCCTGACCCCATCCTGCGTGCGCTCCAGAGGCACTACAGAAGGAACGGCTTTCCATCCAATCTCATCGACCCAACTCTTCACTTGATCCTCCGTTTCGCCGGTGATGCAAAATCAGACCATATCCTTGCCCCACACAGCACTGGGCTTCGAGGTCGCCTCTGCGCAGAGGCTCTACAATCATTCTTCGTCGCTGATATAGGAGTAGTGTACAGCCAACAAAATTGGAGCCATTTCCCCTACGCAGACGCCAATCTCATCGCACACTGTATTAACCTCGGATACGTGGAAGAAGTTGTGATCCGTGATCACATTCTCCAATCACTTATCTCTCACTCGACACTGTACCGTCACCAATTATACGCGCTCGTCGTGTTGTTCAAAACAGCAGGGGCTGCATTCGCAGCATATGCTGACCCTGCAGTGGTTGACCGCTGCTTTGAGCTTCTCAAGGCCCCCCGCCATGGTTATTGGCATGAGGAGGAACTGATCCAGGTGAACACGTTTTCTGTGGAGGGAGCAACATTAGAACTGAAACCAAATTCCAGGAGGTCATCAAGCTATGGGAGAGCGGCTGGGAGGGTCTTCCTCCCCCACCTGTATTCAGGACCTGGAAGCCAAAAGCGACTGGCACGGACGAGAAAGACCCTGCTGCGACTCCAGTTGTCATATCCCTGGGACTTCCCAACAGAGATCCTGAACCTCAGATCTCACAGCCCCCACAACTCGAATCGATCGCTGGCTCAGAGTTAGATACCGTCCCTGGATCTCCCGTCGCTCAGTCTCCGTCCATCAGCATCACCAGCCTGTCCGACTTCACAATCGCAGATACCTCTGACGACGAGTCCCCCGTCGACCCCGCGACTATAACCCCTCATGATACCTTCTACTTCGAGGACGGGAACGTCGAAGTGCTGTGTGGAAACACCCTATTCCGCGTCCATGCCAGCATCTTGTCACTCCACTCTCCTGTACTCGGTCAGATGTTCACGAAATCAAACCTTGTGACCGCGGAATCACCCAACGGTTGTCCTCGCATCCTGTCCTCGGATGCAGCCACGGATTTCGCCACACTTCTAAAGGTCATATGTCTCCCAGAGTATGCCACTCCACCCGTCTGCAGGTCAATAGCTCCGCTGACTCCCCCGTCTACAGATTCCGCGAGTGGAATGAAACGCCAGACTTCACTACATTCTCATCTCTCCTCCGAATCACGGCAAAGTACCAGATGCCCACTGTCCGGTCTCGGATACTCAAAGTCATCCACAGTGCATATCCGGTTACCTTTGAGGGCCTTGATCCTTCCAAGGCACTTGGAGAGAGCGTCTTCAGCAGACCGGCTCCTCACCCTAACGCAGTCCTCAATCTGTTCGTTCAACAGAATCTCACACCCGCGCTGCCGATGGCATACTACATGGCCGTTCGGAGGGGCCCAGACTCGTTGTTGGACGAATGTCTCCCAGCGAGCGCACGGTTACCCCCAAAAACTCTTCGGGTAGCAATGAAGGGATTGTTTGTGCTCCGTGAGATGGAGCTCAAAGAGACCCGTCGGTTGATCTTTGGATCGAAGGGTTCCCGGTCTTGCTCTCGGCCGGATTGTCCCTCACACGACGCAACAGGTCCAGGATTTTCGGAAGCACACCACAAGATCGCTGACAGAATTGTGGGTTCCGTCGAACTTCACTCTGGGACGAAGTTGTTGCAGGTTCTCTCGCTGAGGGAGGTTTGTGAAGGTGATGGTTTTGTGTTTTGTGACGGCTGTGTGGAAGCGTGGGAGGCCGGACATGCGGATGTGAGGAAGAAGGCTTGGGCTGCGTTGCCGGATGTGTTTGGGTTGAAGGTTTGAATCATTGTTTGGGGTTTGACGTCAAGCGTTGTCCATTCACGAATGTATCATTTGGGTGCCGGTTTTTCGTCTGCTTTCCGTTTGCTTTCTTTTCTGTATTCTGGAGATTGGTTCCCCCCGGGACGAATTTTGAAACCGAGGGGAGGCGACTTCCCGGGGGTTCGGGAATCCCCAGAGTTGAAAGGGGTCTGAGGGAGAACAATGTCATTCGCAACGGTGCTTGTTCCTGTTTTGTGATGCACTTGGTCGGAGATGCGGACTCTCGGGAATACAGCGTCGTCCGCTTACGTAACCACCAAGACTTCCTCTCGCGCCGCCACAATCCCAATGATACACATCCAGACAGTCTTGGATAAAACAATTGCCGGGTTATCCGACCAGAACTACGAAAAATCGTTCGCCTTCCTTCGTCTTTGGTTGGGGATTGCACACACTCATTCCACGATCCCCCCTGACGCCATCCTGCATGCGCTCCAGACGTACTACAGAACGAGGAGCCTTCCACATAATCTTGTCGACTCAGCTGCTCACTTGATCCTCCGTTTCGCCGGTGATGCAGAGTCGGACCATATCCCACACAGTACCGGGCTTCGAAGTCGCCTCTGCACGGAGGCTCTCCGGGTATTCTTCGACACTGATCTAGCAGTGATGTACGGCGGATCCAGCTGGACCAATTCCTACTATGCAGATGCCAATATCATCGCACACTGTGTTAACCTTGGGTGGGTGGAAGAAGCTGTGATCCGTGATCAAATTCTCCAATCACTTATCTCCCACCCGACGCTGTCCAATCATCAAGTATATACGCTCGTCATTTTGTTCAAAACAGCAGGGGCCACATTCGAAACATACGCTGATCCTACGGCAATCGACCGTTGCTTCGAGACTCTCAAGGGCCCCCGCAATCCGCTTTGGCCGAGGGAGGAACTGATACAGGTGAACTCTCTCTCTGTGAAGGGAGTAACATTAGAACTGAGATGAAATTACAGGAGGTCATTAAGCTGCGGGAGTGTGGCTGGGAGGGACTTCCTCCCACACCTGTATTCAAAACCTGGGAGCCAAAAGCGACTGGCGCGGACGAGAAAGACCCTGCTGCGACTCCGGTTGCCACATCCCTGGGACTTCCCAACAGAGATATAGAACCTCCTCAACCCCCTCCACCCGAACCAATCACGACCCCAGAGATGGACACGATTCCTGGATCTCCCGTCGCTCATTCTCCGTCCATCAGCATCTCCGCTCTGTCCGACTTCACAATCGCGGATACCTCTGACGACGAGTCCCCCCTCGACCCTACGGCCATAACCCCTCATGACACCTTCTATCTTGATGACGGGAACATCGAAATTTTGTGTGGCAACACCCTATTCCGAGTCCACGCCAGTACTCTGTCATTCCACTCTGTTGTGCTCAGTCAGATGTTCGCGAAATCGAACCTTGCGAGCGCGGAATCACCCAATGGTTGTCCGCGCATCGTGTCCTCGGACACTGCCACGGACTTTGCCACACTTCTCAAGGTCGTATATCTCCCAGTGTATGCCACCCTACTCCTGTGCCAATCAGTCGTTTTGTTGACTCGGCGGTTCTGTCGACAGATTCCCTGAACGGAATAAGGTGCCAGACTTCACCACATTCTCATCCCTCCTCCGAGTCACGGCGAAGTACGAGATGCCTGCCGTCCGGTCCCAGATACTGGAAATCATCCGCGATGCATATCCAGTGACCTTCGAGGGCCTTGATCCTTCCAAGGTGCTCGGAGAGAACATCTTCAGCGGGCCGACTCCTCACCCGAACGCGGTCCTCAACCTGTTCGTCCAACAGCGACTCGCATCCGCACGACCGATGGCATACTATATGGCAGCTCGAAGAGGGTTAAATTCGCTGATGGACAGACGCCTACCGCGGAGCGCCACGTTATCTCCAGAAATCCTTCAGACTGCAATCAGAGGACTGATGGAACTTCGTGAGATGGAGCTCAAAGCGACCCATAACTTGATCTTTGGATCGAAGGATTCCAGGTCCTGTTCCCGACCGAATTGCTCCTCACGCAACGCAGCGGGTCCAGGAATCCCGGAGGCACGCCAGAAGATCGTTGATCGGATCGTGGGTTCCGTTCACTCTGGGACGAAGCTATTGCAGGTCCTCTCATTGAGGGAGGTTTGTGGAGGTGATTGTCTCGGGTTTTGCGAGGACTGTGTGAGAGGGTGGGAGTCTGGGCACGCGGGTGTGAGGAAGGAAGCTTGGGCTGCTTTACCGGATGTGTTTGGGTTGAAGGATTGAGGTTGAATCCTCGTTTGGTGTCGAGCGTTGTCCGTTCACGAATGTTTTGTTTGGCTGACTATCTTTTCGTCTGCCTTCCGTTTCTGTATTTTGAAGACTGTTTTTCCTCGGGGGAATTTCGAAACCGAGGGGACTCACGAAGCAAACTACTAGACTTCTCTTCCGAACGACTCCAAGTCCTCGGACGTTTGGGAACTACCAGGGTTGAAAAGTGCCCAAGGGAGAGTCAAAACGATGTCATTTGCGACGGTGATTGCTGCTGTTTCGTGGTGTATTTAGTCAGGGTGCAGGCACTCGATACTAGGAACCACGGCACAACGAATATAAACCCGGAGGCGGGCGCGAGAGAATGCGCCCGCCGTGTCGCTCGCTTACGTAACCACCAAGGTTTCCTCTCGTACCGCAACAATCGCAATGGGGCACATCCAGGCAGCCTTGAATAAAACAATCGCCGGGTTATCCGACCAGAATTACGATCAATCGCTCGCCTTTGTTCGTCTTTGGCTTGAGATTGGGCAGACTCATTCCATACTCCCCCCTGACACCGTCCTGGGTGCGCTCCGGGCGCACAGATCGACGGAACTTTCAGATTACAGTCCCATCGACCCAACTGCTCACTTGATCCTTCGTTTCGCCAGTGATGCGGAGCCGGACCAGATCACTGTTCCGCGCAGCATTGGGCTTCGGAGTCGCCTCTGCGCAGAGACTCTCCAACAATTCTTCGAAACTGATCTAGGAATCGTATACAGCCAATGTGGTTGGAACAGTTCCTACTATGGACTCGTCAATCTCGTCGCACATTGTATTAATCTCGGATACGTGGACGAAGCCGTGATCCGTAATCACATTCTCCAGTCGCTCATCTCCCACTCGACACTGTACAATCACCAGGCGTACGCGCTCTTCATTTTGTTCAAAATAGCAGGGGCCACATTCGCAGCATACACTGATCCTGCAGTGGTTGATCGCTGCTTTGAGCTTCTCAGGGTCCCTCGCGATTGGCCGAAACAGGAACTGATCCAGGTGAACGCGCTCTCTGTGAAGGGAGCAACATTGGGACTAAGATAAAATTCCAGGTGGTCATTGGGCTACGAGAGCGCAGCTGGGAGGGACTCCCTCCCCCGCCCGTATTCAGAACCTGGAATCAGAAACCGACTGACACGGACGAGAAAGACCCTGCTGCGACTCCAGTTGTCACTTCCCTGGGACTCCCAAACAGAGATCCTGAACCTCAGATCCCACAGCCCCCACAACTCGAGTCGGTCGCTGGCTCAGAGCCAGACACGGTTCCTGGATCCCCCGTCACGCAGTCTCCGTCCATCAGCATTGCCAGCCTGTCCGACTTCACAATCGCAGATACCTCCGATGACGAGTCCCCCCTCGACCCCACGACTATA
>Ga0307513_10007140_pt1 | contig 14522 bp, 14 predicted proteins | sample 15_EM_MG_FD_202174 | JGI IMG/M metagenome (GOLD analysis project Ga0307513, IMG submission 202174) | Populus trichocarpa ectomycorrhiza microbial communities from riparian zone in the Pacific Northwest, United States - 15_EM | ecosystem: Host-associated > Plants > Roots > Unclassified | place... | reverse complement strand
TTGCGACAGTACCTTGTGAACTGGATGAGGGAGTGCTTGATGAAGTCGATGCTTTGGCGGCCCCGAAAATAGAATTGCGTTCCGCAGAGTCGGGGTAGTAGCTCGACGCGCGGAACGTCATGAGAGGAGGGCTCGGGAAGTTACTAAGCGAAAACTCGCTCTTGTAGCTGCCACTCTTGGGCATAAAAGCTCCACTGCTGCTGACACCACTACTGCTTATGGCCTCGTTGACGAAAATATGCTCTCCATCACCACTGCCGCTTCCACGACGTGTAGGAGGAACGATGAGAGTTGGCATTGGCCGGCGGGTGCTGGCTGCAGCCGAGTTCTGCAGCCGGGCAAAGTATGAAGCATTTTGGGATACCGACAACATATTGAGCTCCGCAATACTTCGATCCAATTCCTCCTGCTCCTTCTTCAATCTCGCCAACCCGCTATCGTACGAATCCCGCTTGGACGAACCCGAGCTCGATCTTTGTTCCACGACCAGTGGCGTTTGTAACCCGTCTCGTAGCAATGCATCGATCTGCGCAAGGGCGTCCTTTGTTGCCCATGTGGCCGGCCGTGCTGGTGCATACTCTTCCGCGTTCGAACGACTCTGAGGCGGCAAGGGTAGAGCACGACGCGGGACCGTTGCGTTCCGGCTGACACCGGCCAAACTTAAGGGGTACCCTTCTGAGACAGGTCGACGCGGTGGTGGATAGTAGGACACCGGGATCGGTGGCGGCGCAAGGGCGTTAGGCGGCGTTTCCAACTTGTACGGGCCGAACGAATCGATTGGGCGGGTTGCCCCTGAGGCAGCAGTAGGAATTGCGGGCAGTGGGCGCGGTGGTGGACCAGTCGGAGACGGTACTATCCGTATCCTGCGGCCAGACAGTAGAAGGGAGCCCGCACGCGTTTTGGTGGGCAAGGTGATTTCCTGGCTAGGGCCGGGGTTAAGCTCTGGGGTCGCAGTAAGGTTGCGCTCGTCACGGGGAGTGTTGTACGCTGGATCGAGCCATTTGACACTCAGAGGCTCCCCGGTAAACCTCGCATCCAGCGGACTGTCATCAGCGGTTGGAAACGCGTTGGGTGACGGCGTTGCAGCCTCTACATCCCTCTCACTCCCATCTGCATTCCAAAGTCGAGTATGTAAGGAATCTTGACGGTCTGGCGCTTGGGTATTGCGTTGGAACCATGTGGAGATGCGTTCAGGTGTGCTTCGTCTTTGAGTTGGCGGTCGTGTGGGGGCGACAACGGTCGTAGGGAGGACTGGAGAGGCGGTGAGAGGAGAAACGCGAGACGCGGGATTGAAACTATTTCGGTTGTTCAGGGCCTGGAAGGACGAGGGTCCGGGTGAAACATCCGAGAAGTCTTCTGAACGTTTGAGACCGTAGAAGGGTGTGATTAGCACGAATGTTGCAAGGATGTAAAGCTGAATAGCTTGGAGGAAACGACCCAAAGGTGACTCGGAGAACTCGTCTGGGGGACCAGTCAGCAAGGCGATAATGAGATGACCCGAAACCTACACATAATCAAGTTGAGGATAGCAATGGTTAGATTGATGAGTAGTGAGATCGTCACGGGCGCATAGTTGCGAAACGTCTTCCATCGGGGGGTCATACGACTCCACCGGACATTTAACCATAGCTTGACGAGGAAAGCCACAGAGAGTAGAATCTCCATGACCCCGTCTGCGCGGTAGACTCCGTTCGGAGGACTGGCGAAAAGTCTCCACATAACCTGGAGAATGGCCACGGTGAAGATGGCGCCAGCGAGGATCACATATGCGAAAGAGCCGAGAAACCCGGAGGCTCCCCAGGCAGCCGGTGAGTTTTTTCGGGCCTCCGGTCTTTTACTTTGTGGCACCTTGTCAAGTTCGCCATAGGGAGGGCGGCCGAGGTAGCTGAGGTAGAAGAGGTAGGTGAACACGTGGGCAATGACGAGAAAGACTTCTTCAGACGCGGTGAATCCATTTAGGGTCCCTATAGCGGCCCCGCCATTGGAGCGAAGAAGGACCTGTGAGAAATCGCTGCGGCGGAAGTCAGGGCGAGCACAAGGGACAGATGGTGATGCAGCTTACAGGAGCGCAGCAATGAAAGCAAACACAATTGCCCCAATGACACTCAACCCGGGTCTGCGGGGTTAGTCAGCTTCTTGCAAGCGATTGCCTTACTGAACGAGACATACAGGGTGAGACGTTGGGTGACGAAGAGGCAGGTCGCAACGGCGAACCCTAGGAGTCCAAGGCATAAGAGCGGAATGGTTGCCGCGAGTTGCTCTAACTGTGGACACGAACGTTGATCAGCGTGCGGCGATTCGGTCTGTAGCACCAATCGAGGACGAACCAAGGTGTTGCTCGTTAATGCTAGAGATGCTGGATACTTGCTCGAGTGTGGGGATGATGATATGCTCAATGGAGTCTCCGCAGTGAAAAAGAGCGTGTCGCCCATCGGATTGGGCCAGAAGGGTGTTGGTGGTTTAGATGAGCCAGGATACGAGGAGGAAATAAAATTTAAAAAATTAGGGAGCACTCCAGGCAGCACACTAGGTGTGCAAGGCGCCCACACCGAACGAACGGAAGTGAAAAAACAAGGTGGTGGTGGAAGAGAATGGCGGCGTGACCAGCGGGCAAGATACGATCTCAAATGCCCGGGCTAGCGAAGGCGCAACGTCGCAGAGGTTGTGCTGCAGCTGCTAGGCCGCTTTACCAACAGTTTCGGCCAAGGCTGGGGCGAAGGGGCGAAAAAGGGCACTAAGAGTCCACATAGAGCCAGCCCTGACAACAGGCGGAGACGATTCAAGGGGCTTATGGACATTGGAATGGCTTGTCAGTCACAGCCTGATCAGTTCCTCCTCCGGCTGCGAACTCGGTTTCAACCGGCAGCGGCGGCCCTGCGCTTTCCGATGCGGCGCCTTCCTCTTGGTGACCACACAGCACGAGTCGACTACTACGATTCCATTTCGATCTGCCTTGCCAGCCCTGCGAGCCGTTCGATACCCACGTACCCACGTACCCACACACGAGACATCTCGTCGTGGGAAGTGGTTTCCTTTCCAGCGCGGAATCAGGCAGCCGTGGCTTTCGGCACATATACTTGATGCAATCTCACGTTGATTGTGGTTCTCCATTCGACAAGAGTGACACATGGAGATGGTCGGGTCAAAACCGAACAATGCTCTTACTACCTCCGAAGCTATCCTTGTCGAATTGCTTTGCCTGCTTTATTTCTCTTGCCGATGACCACCGTGCACCTTAGGTACTCCCAAAGGACTGGAAGTGTTATCTTCTCCGATCCTCGCAGGATATCGTAGGAGTCAACTCGTCTGCCAATGGTGGTCCAAATTCCTATATCGATATATACGAGTCTTCGTAGCAGATGCACTTCGATAGTTGGCTCGATATAAACTACTTCCTTTTGCTCCAACACTCCTACAGAGCCCGCCCGAGATCACCGTAACAAAGGAAAATAGACGATTAACGAGCGGCATAGTTCATTGTTTCTACCGACTCCTTCCACCCTCCCGAGACATCCAGAAAGCCCGTGAGGGCCGGCGATACGTCTTGGTGGTCGCTAGGATTTGAGAGGCTCTGTGAATCTCTATGAAGATCCGTCGTTTTCACTGCCTTTAACGCCGAGCGAGGCGATATAATCAAATACGAGGATGACGCCTCCTCGCCTCGTGGGACAGACTGGGACAGTTTGGACGTGTAATTGCGCCAACACCATAGACGTATGTTGACGCTGTCATCCACCAAATGAATTGCAATCGGACACAAAGCATCGCTTTCCGAACCGGAGTTACGGCGCACTGTCGATCACGTCCACTCTGGTCTAAGGGAAGGCTGAACTTATACTACGGCCAAGCAATCTACGTCGCTATTGATTGCTCTCTATGGTGTTAAAAACGAACGTATGCCGCTTTGTAGGGAGTGCGGCCGGGTGCGTCAATTGCTAGCGAAACGAACAAGACGGACATCTCAATTCCACCTATTGGAGAGAAACCAGTAGAGCCCTCTCTTACACACCACCATTGTCGCAACCGTCGCCGTACAGCCGTCGATGTTGACCAGACGTATTGGCTTTCATACATATCGCGTAGCAATCAATACCGATACGAAACAAGTCGACTTTTAGCTTCATTTGACTAAGCCCTATAGCGAGCGAGCAATTCACATAGCATATTTAACCGAGGTGGTAGTGGCGTCTGCGCGGTTATCAAAATCGACGTTCGATCCGCACTTCCTGAATTGAATACCTATTAATATATTATTTATTGTGCAACGCGCCGGGGGCCGGGCACGCATAGCTTAAGGGCGCCGGGTGATCCTGTAGGTGGGGTGCGCCACTCGAGTAGTGGTTCCCCCATCACCACACGTCCAACCATGTTCATCAACTGGCTGACCGTGGTTCAAAACCGACCATTGCGGCCTGTCCAAACCCCGCATTCAAATACTCTCGCTCATTAAGACTACTTTCCTTCGTGTATATTCCTAAGTACGAGGAGATAGCATTTTATAGTGCAAAAAAATTCCACACGTTGACAATGCGACCCGCGTTCGTAAGTCCAGGTTCTCAGAAGTTCCGCCACCGGGCCCCCCTGTAAGTGTATACGTGAGTCTTGCTCATCTCCCCTCTATATTATCGTCTTCTGTATCAATTTGAACGTTATGACTCTCACGTACTCCGAGGTACTTGATCGGGAACCAGCGCAATGTGATTCGGAATGCGCGTGCTTCCTCGCATAAAACACATATCAGTATCTGGTGACAAGAAAACGTTTCTGGTTCACTTCACTCTCGAACAGATGCGAATGATGTGCTAATAGCGCCGAAATGTGGAGTGTAGCGAGTGAGCGGTACTGGAGAACTTACACTTGCTGTAGGTGATTACCTCTGTCAGAGTTCTTATGGTCTCGCCGCCCTCATGGTTACCGGTGTGTTCCTGTTTTCGCCCCGCATGCTCGCTGGACTTGGAGGCTGGGTGGCGGTTCGATCCGGAGAGGTCAGATGGGGTACTCGGCATGCTGCAGGAGCGCGACCGCTCTGCCCTGCACGGTCGCGATCTCCCAGCTGTTCTCGCTCAAATTATTTACCAGACTAGTTTCACAGTGCATACTCACCATCACTTGGGTCCTTGGATCTCGTATTCTTAGCGGTCGTAGTTCGTCCGCCCACTACGTGAGGCCGTCTCGCGCGCGATTGCTCTCCCTTGCTCCACGTCCTTGCTCCGCATTGTAGCAATTTAGCTTTGTCCTAAGTTTCAGCTTGACCCTGTTTGCAGTCGAATGTCCCTATTCATCAGTAACAACGAACTTCTACATCTAGACGAAGCACTTGGTTTTCAGATCGGACCATTCCCTCTATTTCATACCATGGGCTGGTATTTGGTGTAACTGTAACTCCCTATCTTGGGTCCTTGCAATGCTTCCTGACAAATTGCTAATCGCATCATTTCCAAATATCAACCATTTAAGGGCCGTCCATGTCCACCAGCCTTTCATAGACACGAAGAAGAACCCTAGAGTTATTTTGGATATCGAATCAGTGTACTACCTTCCTCTGCTTGGTGCTGTCCGAGCGAGACACGCGTGCACCACCCGCTCAATGAAGTTGCTCCCGTTGCCTCTACACCTCCAACAGTATAGTATAACCATTTCAACTTGTGTCCGCCTCGACGAGATGTCGACAGTCAAAGAAGGACACTTGGACCCGGCCAATACCCAGTTGGTGTTAAATCAAAGCACCTCGACGCTCTCATCACCCCAATTTATTCTCTAACCATAGGGGCACTCAAAACAATCCGCAGTTCGTTCGCTGCATACTGGCCTCGCCATTTTGCTCCAGATAGGCTGCCCGGCTCAGACGCTGCGGTGCTCGAACCGACGAATCATACTCTGTACAAGACTACTACAGACTATCTATCCGGACAATAATGTGCGTTCTTCGCGTGTCACTGCCCGCCACATCGCGCCTCATCTCACGATTTTTGGACACTAGAGAATCCAGAGCGCATGTAAGTGGAGGAATCTACACCTAGCGATGCCTATTTACCAAGAGGAAGGCTACCAATCGAACTCCTCTGTCAAATCTTTGCTGAGGTTGTTGCCGCCGAGCGATCCTCGCGGACCACGCTGATGCAAGTGTCAAAGCTCTGGCATGCTGCCATCGTTCAGCAGCCAAACCTTTGGAACCGAATCAATTTGTCACTGGCCCTCTCCGAACGGTGTATAGAGATAGCGAGACAGGCGGTCGAGGCCTGCGTCGCCCGCAGTGGTAAACTTGACCTCGATATCTCTGTAGAAATAGTGGAGAATACTGGAATATGCGACTGCAAGAATGCAGAGCCAGGTAAACAGTGTCTACAATGGTTGATGGAGAATCGGAAGCTTCTGGACCATCTCACTGGTTGTAGTGAAGGCAGTGGCGATTCAGTGCGGATGGCACGTTGGAGGCTCTTCCGTATGGATATGGACGCAACAGAGCATCGGAATGACTGGATGTTGCGGGTTCTGGAGCCGTTCTTTCTCACCTACACGACCCCTCGGCTTCGCGTCCTCCGCATCCAGGGAAATTTCGATAGTAACAATCTCTGCTTCCCCAATACACCCGTACTAGAGGAGGTGGAGCTGCAGTACGAGACCTCGATCCATCTCGGTCACGTCGACTTTATTCGCAAGCTTTCGTATACCGACACACCTCCGCCGCGCCTTGCAGACAAAGCCTACGCTAACCTTACGCACCTGGGTCTTAATCTCCCTATCCGATCAGCTGGGATAGAACTTCCAGCCGTCACTCGCCTCGATATTGTGGACGATGAAAACGTCGATTTGGTCTTGGACCTCCCAATGCTTCCCCGGGTAAAATTCATCACAATAATAACAAACATGGACGACTTCTACCCTGAATTCTCCCTATCACAATACCCAACCGTCAAGTTCCTCTCCCTCCGCTACTCCGCAACTCCGTCACCGGAACCCCTCTCAAACCCCTCCAACTATTTATCGGCTCTCAAACACTTCCTGGAGAACGAATGCGATAAAATCGAGATCCTTGATGTCGACCCTCGATTCGAATCACCGGTGGAAGTGGAGGCGGTCTGGCGCCAACTACCCAAACTACAGGGTTGGTTTAAGATAGGACAGAAGGTGGGACAGAAGATGGAAATGGATGCGGTAACACCAGTGGACGTGAGTCTGTCACTGGAAGGACAAGAATTTATGACCGCTCAAGACTATATGGAATTCATGCATGCTAACGGCTAGGTTGGAGCGGGTTACCATACAATTTGTATAGCATTTAATAATGTGAACGGACCTTGCTCATATACATCTGAAAAGACAAGATACATGGTTAATCAATCTGACTCATCCATAGCCATGCTTCCACCGCTCTGGTCTGATCTGGCAGGCGATGGGGATCTTTTAGCAGGGGGACTCTTCGAGCGCATACGAGTATCAGCTCCTTTGGGACCTGCAGGGCTCTGACTCCTTGAGCGGGAGTCCACCTTAGTGTCTCCGGGACGGGGTGGAGAAGCAGATAGGGTTCTCGACCGTCCACGTGGAGGTGGAGATATAGGTCGCCTTCCGTATCCACCGCCATATCCACCACGTCTGGGCGGTGGATGGCGATACCCTCCTCCTCGACCCACTCCGGCTCGGTAATCGTTCCTCCTTGGAGGGGTGCGTGATCTGCTCCGGCTGTCGTACGAACGTCGCCTGCCGCCACTGCGCAGTGGAGGCGAACGGCTCCTCGACCAACTGTCTGACCTCGGTGAACGGGAGCGGGACAGAGAGCGGCGTTTTCCATGTGTGCCACGCCTATCCCTCGGACCAGGCGATTGTGAACGGCGAGGGGAGATTGGTGAGCGAGTCCTGGATCGGCCGCGCTCGGGACGGCGGGCCGGGGGGGAAGGGCTTTTACGACGATATGCCATGGCTGACGGTATTCTATCCGCCGATGGGGACTTCCTCAAATTTGGAGGACTGCGAGATGGCGAGCGAGAGCGGGCTGGAGACGACGATGCGCTCATGCGCTTTGATGGAGGGGACCATCTTCTCGGATCATCTCTAGATCTGGGACGCTCGCCACCACGTCGAGGTGGAGGAGATCGAGATCGAGAGTTGTCTCGTCTGGCAGGTCGATTCCCGCGAGGGCCGGTTGGTGCGTTCGGCGGGGGCACCATAGGACGGCGTGAGGGCGGAGGTGGCATAGGCGCATCCCGAGGGGCTGGCCGCCCTCTTCCACCTCCTCTCGCAGCATCTTCGGCTCGCCGCCTCAAACGTTCCTTTTCTTTCCATTCCGCTTGATGTGCCTCCCGGGCCTTGCGTTTTTCCACCTCTTCACGCTCGTGCTGCTCTCGCCTCTCCATTCGGAGTCTCTTTTGCTCCTCTTGGTGCGTAGGATCAAACGCCTGGCCTTCAACGTAGTTTGCGGAAGTGCCAAGCGCTCTCGCCATCTTGGCCATTTCCGCTTTTTTCGCAGCCAGGATTGCATGGGTATCAGAAGGTTTAAATGTTTGACGAGGAGCGTCCCTAGTCCCCCTAGCGAGCTGTTCCAAGAGCTTTTGGCGGAGTTCCTCAACTTCTTGTTCAATGAAGTCTTCGTCTTTCCTAGAATAAGAGGTACTTTAGCGAGTTCAATAGAACATTGCGTAGTATAAACCTACCCTTCATCCTCTAGCTTAACTTGTAGCTCAAAACAAGCCACCTCTACTTTGCGTTTGCGTTCGTGTTCCAAAATCCCCTGGTCGGGTTCACGGTGCTTAATAGGAGGGGCATCCAAAACCATGCGATCCGCTGCAGTATCGTGCGAGCGCATGTGCGAAAGATTACGGACGACATAGCCGTTGGTACCACTAAGGAAACATAGGTCAGCGCCTGCAGGTTTTGGAAAATACACTCTGAAAGGAATTCATAGTTCAAAGTTCGTATTCACCTTCCACGCGGTGTTGTAAGCCCTAGAAAGACCAAACATGGTCAGCGGGAGGCAACTTTTGGTGACTGAGGTTGCTTACCTATTCCGTTATACATAACTAATGGTGTTCTTTATAGCACAAAACTACTGTTCGGTGATGTACCGTGCGACGGCGATTGCGACTCGAGACGACACGAGTCGGTGTTGAGTCCAAGAACCAGATGTTTGGGCGTAACAAATAATTTACTCTTGCCCCATTTCGGTACTGGCAATTTACTATTTCTTCTCTAGACTCGCTCTAAAGCGTAATGGCATGTGCGATTTGCTGTTTGCCATGCCTTCCCGGTGGGAACATGGTGGTGTTGAAGGGTTGTACAGTCAGTCGTGTTGGCGAACCCAAAGGAAGAATTTAAGACAATACACAACACCAAATTTGGTATGTATGAGGGTATATTCTTCATCTGCCCCGGATATTTCCGTGTGTGGACGTCGAAAGCCTCTTGATATCGCCCATCTCCAGCATACTCGAGCATATGAAAATGGGAAGAGTGATCATTTTCGCATATTAGTCGGGAAGACGCGGACAGATCCTTGGGCTGGAGGACAGTCCCACCCAAGAAATTCTTCGGTTTATCAAACCTCCTCTCACTTCCGGTCATTGCGAATGCGCTGCAATGAGAGCTTTGCCTAGGGAACCACTCCTTAATAACCACTGGGAAAAAGATTCATATTTCTGCCCTTCCTAACCACATAAGTTGGAACACAGGCTCAAGAGGCAAGGAAAAGGGTAAAGGAGGCGGCTGCATGGAAAGGGGCATAGCGGGTAGCGGTGGAGGGTTACATAAGTGTAGCCATAGCATACTTTGGTCGGACAAGGAAGAGTAGGGTGACCTCCCAAACGCACTATCCCCAGAATCGAGCGCTGGACCAAAGTTTTCTATCACCAGACCACCAGACGCTCGGCCAGAGGGAGGAAGAGCAAGGGCGTTTAGTAGCCCAGAGCAGTCAGGACCTCACAGGATGCTTGGTCCACTGCGGCCTTTTGACGTGATTTGACGGCAACCTATAAGCATAGGGCATTGAGAAGGTTCATTTAGTACCAAAGGAACGTGTAAAAGACGCACTTTGCGTTCGTGGAAAGCAGCAGCCTTGATCTTCCTCTTCTCCTCCAGACGATCCACAACGTCCTTGTATCCCCAACCGACTTCATGCGACAGGCGCTACACGGGTAATAAGATCAGGAACACTGATAACTCCTTAGAGTAAATCATCGCACCTTTACAGTGCAGTACTTCCGACCAGGTTTCAACCTCAGCACCCTCAACGCCTCTGGTATGACGAACCGCTTCTTGCGATCATATGGGGGCGGAACACCCTCGAAGAGCTTGAGGCGTTCAAGGGCGGCGGCACCACGGGCGGTCTTGTGAGGGACCATACCGCGGACCGCTCGGTAGAGGATCTTAGAAGGTGCACGGTGATGGAAGGGGCCGGACTTTTTAGGGTTAACGATGTGGCGTTTATGGAGGAAATTATGGTATCGGAGCTGTTGGTTTGACGTGCGAAGCAAACCAGAGGACGCAAGTCGAGCATTCGGAGTGTTGGGAGGCGAAAGGCCGGCGCATCGGCGAGTGGAGAGTAACAGATTGGTCATAAAATAATACAATAAGAGTACGAGATGATAAGTTTTACTCGTTAGCGTATATTTCGATGGGCCATTTATGAAGCAAGCCGAACCTTGTTGCGGAAGAAGCTGCCGGAGATGTTGATCTCCTCGCAGCGGACGACGGTGATCTTCTGGCCTGAGAGAATTTGCTTGGCGATGATGCTAGCTAGGCGACCGAGCAAATGGCCCTTGCCGTCGACAATGATGGCGCTCGAAGAGAACGTGGCCATTTCGAACAGTCACGACAGATCAAGCTATGGATGTCGGGGTAATTAATATTACTGAGTATTCGTCCCGGTTTTGCAGCAAATGAGGCCGATGTCGTACCTTTGAGGGTGTTGGCGTTCAAGGTTTTGGCTTCTGTGGGGTTGTTTGTTTGGCTTTCTCCAAATTTCGGGCGAGAGAAAAAAAAATTACAATCACCCCACAGTTTAAAGGAATCCGGATACGTGAGATTATCTGACCTTCAGATCTTTCGGATACGTAAAGGCCCATCGTTCGGAGACTCGGATGCAGAGAACTGTGGTATCAACGAATTCCCGCCACATCGAGTAGTCAGTACAGGTACCCTAAAATAGCGCCCTAGGCTTCGCCATGTTAGCACCTGGAGCATACCCAAGCGAACCACCCATCCGCGGAAATTTAAAACCGTCTTTCAGCTCAAGCGGTCCGTCTCTGAAGACATGGGCTCATTCCAACTAATGTCACCTATTGGAGGATCTGCTTGGACGTCGCTTTGGAAGTTGCTGTTGGCCTGTACGTATCCATCCATCTTCCCCCTGTGCGTCGACCACTCTCTGTGCATTAGTTGGTGGTTTTTGAGTCATCTCCTTAGGACAAGTCATGTGAACGCGTGGTCTACCCCCCACAAGAACACCTGCGATCATACGGAGGTTGAACAAAAACCCGAGGCCGGACATATAGGTACTCAAGTGAGCCGCATTCACACCCTCCTCACCGCCTCAGTACTTTTCACCCTGTTTGTGACTTTCGTGGATAGCGCTGGTGCCTGACGATGGTGCTAGCACGGCCCATATTCAATTAGGAAGCCGGTCTGTCATAGGTGAGAAAGGGGCTCTGATCGACAATAGTTATGCCAGCACTCAGGCTGCAGTTTCTGTATGGGCCGGTGTGGACATACTATCCGTGTTGGTTGGATTGCAATAGACTGCCTATCATACTCAAGAGTACAGGTGTGGACTGCTCCATCTTCTCTCCAAAGTCATTGATAGAAACTCCTTGATCCTCTTCGATCACAATGACTTTGCTTTAGAGTTGAAGCCACTGGTATGCTTGAGGAGAGTTTGAACTTCGGTTTTTGTGAAGATTTGGTGCACTATTTGGTTATGATATCCGGCGGGTATTTACGGATGTGCTCGAGAAGGTCTTGGACCTGCTGAGGGTTGAGTGGTGAACAATATGGATTGAGGGTGCTCCACAAGTGGCTTAGTTCATGAGTTCCAGTGGTAGAAGATCAAGTCTGACTCTTGTACACTACTCTGGTGATCCTGGGGTAACAGTCGAGAACTGGGAGACAAAGCAGGTCGTTTCAATGAGCTGGCCCGCTATTTTCCTCTACCGTGCCATTGGCGACCGGATAAGAACTAGTGTAATACAACATCCAGTTATCAATTACGAACTCGTTGGTTCAATTCTTAGGTGCCTAACCTCTTAAACCAGGTTCCCTGCACAATGTGCATGCCCCTTGTCACTAACAGACTGGCGCGCAAATTTAACGCACAGGTGACATCTCTGAAGGTCGAACAACCACTTGTGTAAGTCACATCCAATGAGTAACTACCATATTTCGTCTCCCACGCATTAGCGTGGGAATCAAAGGTCATATAGGGGCGGAACGTGGCGTTTCTTAATGGTATTTCACACTTATTTTCAACTGACTGACATTCCTGATGCACAACACAGATATATACCTGTCAACGGACAGTCCCTTTGATCCACCAGTGCTTCTTTAGAGCTACAGGGCGGGGGGAAATTTAGCACGCGACGTGTGTTGGGTTGTCTGCATGGGTAATGCTTATATGGGATTATGGTGAGTCCACAATCTGCATATTCAACTGGGTCACCCGCTTCATGTTTCTGTTCTCTATCGATCCAGTGGTCTCGTTTGACCAAGAAGTGAGTCCCATCAATCCCATAAGCAAAGCGCTGGAAATTCAATATGGGACTATACGGGATATATCTCGGTGAGTGTGTAGCTGTCATTCTTTTCAAGTGAACCCTGATCCTGTTGGAAAGAGAGGGAAGCAAAAGTCAATAAATGTGGGCGTTCTCATTTTCCCTCAGGCAGATTGAGCATCTAAGTCCGTTTACAGGGAATATACCTACTTCTACGTCACGTCATCCCGGTGAGGAGAGTGGTTGAAGCTTTCCTCTAGTTGCGATACACAAGTCTAGCCTTGTTTTCATTCGACTACTTTAGTGAGAATATGAATAAGACAGCCTCATATCATATCGATTGTCACACATAGTGACCCCCAAAACGGACAAATTGTCAGGTAGCCTTCGCACAACTCGAGTCAGACTGGATATCTCACCAGATGTATGCAGGGCCACATATTCTTATATAAAATTGACCTCGCTGAGTAAGGTGTCGCCTATGTACACATGACAATATGGCCATGTGAGTTCCAATACTCACTAAGGGCAGAGATGTTCATTACCACTCTTGCTGAGGGTGCGTACTAGAATTTCACTTTCACCCAACGTGATACGTGCTGACGTTCACCTATCTACGGGGATTAAATACACTTACTTGTTTGTTTTGCTGATCACCGACCAATATTCTTAGCTGTCCTGGCAGCTCGTGCGGTCTTAATTTGGGAGAAGTAGGTCAAAACCGTGTATTTTGACTCCCTGACACGCTGTCCAGTCACACTCGTTCTAAATGGGCTTTCGGTTGTTGCCAAAGCGTGGGTCAGTGTTCTCTGGAGCATTACCATTTTATTACCTGCGGGCGGGTACAATTAAGACCACATTCCTGACAATATACATTAGGTAGATAATAACCATGTTCGTTCACAACTCATTAACCGGCCGGTTTGGCGGAATACTCACATGGCTGCATAGCCTCTCCACACCACCTCCATTCCAACGCGGGTGTCAGCAAGCCATGAAAGAGGTGGCGCAGAGATGGGGTGCGAATGCTGAACGAGGGGTCAAATGAAGAGACATTGGTGTTATGCACCAAGGGTTCAGAGGCCAGTAGTTGGTGGTATTTTGAATATCCCTATGTCGGTGGCCGCCTAAAGAGGTCCATGATGGAGCTGCTTGGCTCAACTTCGCCTCAGCTCTTTATTCAATAGTAGTAGTACGAGTGAGTCCCAACGTGAGACCAGAAAGCTTGGGCCGCTTGCCCCCAGTTGAATCGACTGCGCATAACTTCTAGAGCAAGTGACCCAATGATCCTCTATCGACAGGTCGACATCCGACAAATTCCCTCTTTGACTTTGCCGCTTATTATATCTCCTTTCGCTGCTCCTTGACGCATCGGGCGGCTACTTTTTTCATTGCTTTGGGCCGGGCCGGTGTACCCGCGGATCCGCAGTGAGTGCAAGTAGTTCGAAAATTGGTGGGTATGTCCAATTATAGTAATACCGATTCAAGCCAGCAGCTGCCGATCCGTGACACGGTTTGTCCGCCGTTTCCGGAGATCCGAGTCCCACTCTTGACGCTGCTGCCAGGCAACAGCTCCCAGGCACTCGCAAGCGTATTGTGTCGTCGAGCGCTACCGTGGCTGCTGATGGATGCCTGGCCCCAGGTAGGCGGCTCCCCTGGCGGGTGTCAAGTCTGGACTCCGATTTGGACTTTCGATACGTACCAGCGCTCTTTCTCCCCACCTTTGCTGCTCGCCTCTCGCCGTCGGGCACATTGGACCCACAGCGGCCTGCTGGAGTGGATTTACATCCAGTGGCGTGCAACTCTCCAGTTGGTGACGCGGTGACG
>Ga0307513_10007139_pt1 | contig 14524 bp, 11 predicted proteins | sample 15_EM_MG_FD_202174 | JGI IMG/M metagenome (GOLD analysis project Ga0307513, IMG submission 202174) | Populus trichocarpa ectomycorrhiza microbial communities from riparian zone in the Pacific Northwest, United States - 15_EM | ecosystem: Host-associated > Plants > Roots > Unclassified | place... | reverse complement strand
TGGCATCACGATCATCGCCGATGAGAGCTATGGCGCGACCGATTCCGACATGACGCCGCAGCTCAACAAGATCAAGAACACCGCCGGCCTCCAAGCGGTGGTCAATCCCGGATTCGGCCAGGGGCCGGCGATCGTGACGCGCAATTACGGCCAGCTCAGCATCGGTCTGCCGCTCTATCAGAGCCATGGGGTCGCCTCGAAGAGCTTCATCGATCTCGCCGGTCCGGCGGCGGAAGGCGTAAGGCTGCCTGCCCCGGCGCTGCTTGTCGCCGACACGCTCGCTGACAGCGACAAGCAGAAGGCCGTGGTGACCGCCTATAAGGCATCCTACGAAAGGGCTGTCGGTCAGCCCGTCTCCACCTTTGGCGGCTATGCATTCGACGGCATCCAACTCGTTGTCGAGGCGATCGAGAAAGCCAAGGCGAGCGAACCGCAAAAGATCCGCGACGCGCTGGAAGCCACCAAGGGCTATGTCGGCGTCACCGGGATCTACACCCTGTCGGCAACCGACCATCTTGGGCTGGGCACCGAGTCCTTCCGGATGCTGGAAGTCAAGAATGGCGGTTGGGTCGAGGTCGGCGCGCGCTGAGGGGCGTCCACCACCCTCGTCACTCCCCCGGCCGGGCTCTTATCCCGGCACCAGCCCTAAGCAGCCATTCCTTGGTTGTCCAACCAGTGCCTGCTTAGAGTCCTTTGTTTTAGCGGGATTTTTATCCAAAAACCGGTGTCCACTTTTGGGAAATCCCGCTTAGGAGCGAGACGCCATGGCCGAGTTCCTCCAACTGCTGTTTTCCGGCCTGACCGTGGGCGCGGTCTACGCGCTCGTCGCGCTCGGCTTCACGCTGATCTACAACGCCTCCGACGTGATCAACTTCGCCCAGGGCGATTTCGTCATGATCGGCGGCATGGGCACGGTTTTTTTGGCGGCGGCCGGTCTGTCCTTGCCGCTTGCAGCCCTCATCGCGATCCTTGCCGCCGTCGCCGTCGGGCTGTTGCTGCACCGCCTGGCGATCGAGCCGGCGCGCGGCGCGTCGCCGGTGGCCCTGATCATGATCACGATCGGCGCCTCGATCTTCATCAAGGGCATCGCCCAGATTGTTTTCGACAAGCAGTTCCACGCGCTGCCGGCCTTTACCGGCTCGGAGCCGATCGCGCTGGGCGGCGCGACGATCCTGCCGCAGAGTCTGTGGGTGATCGGCGGTGCGATCGTCCTGTTTGCTGCGCTCCATCTGTTTCTCGAACGCACCCTGCTCGGCAAGGCGGTGCTTGCCACCGCCGCCAACCGGCTCGCGGCGCGTCTGGTGGGGGATCAACGTCAGGGTCATCCTCGCGCTCGCATTCGGCGTTTCCGCGGCCATCGGCGCGATCGCCGGCGTCCTCGTCACGCCGATCACGCTGACGCGCTACGACATCGGCACCCTGTTCGCGTTGAAAGGTTTTGCCGCCGCGATGGTGGGCGGCATGGGCCACCCGCTCGGCGCCGTGGTCGGCGGCGTCCTGATCGGCCTGATGGAGGCTTTCGGGGCGGGCTATATCAGTTCGACCTATAAGGACGGCGTGGCCTTCCTCGCCATCCTCCTGGTGCTGTTCTTCATGCCGCGCGGCCTGTTCGGCGGCGGCAGCGTGGAGCGCGTCTGATGCTGGCGGGCGCGCTCCGGCCGCGACTGGCGACGCTCGTCCTGCTGGCGCTGGTGATGGCGGTGGTGCCGCTGGTCGCCCCGTCCGCATTCTATCTGCGCGTGGCGGCGCTCGTTTGGATCTTCGCTCTGGCGGCGCTCGGACTGACCATCCTGATGGGCTATGCCGGGCAGGTCAGCCTGGGCCATGCCGGCTTTCTCGGCATCGGCGCCTATGGCGTCGCCATCGGTCCGGCGCATCTGGGCCTGTCGCCGCTGCTTTCGCTCGTTCTGGCAGCGGCGTTATCCGGCATCATCGCCTATGTCGTCGGACAGCCGATATTGCGGCTCAAGGGCTATTACCTCGCCATCGCGACCCTCGGCTTTGGCCTGATCCTGGCGCTGATCTTCCAGAGCGAGAGCGCCGTGACGGGCGGCCCCGACGGCATGGCGGTGGCCCGTCTCACGGTGTTCGGCTGGCGCATCGCCAGTGCCATGCAGTGGTACTGGGTCAGCGCCGGCGTGCTGCTCGTCGGCGCGTGGATCGCGCTCAATTTGGCCGACAGCCCGTCCGGCCGGGCCCTGCGCGCGCTGCACGACAGCGAGGTCGCGGCGGCCGGCGCGGGCGTCGATGTGGCAGCCAGGAAACTCGCCGCTTTCGTGGTCGCCGCCATCTATGCCGCCATCGCCGGCGGTCTGCTCGCCTGCATGAACGGGCTGATCACGCCCGATGCCGCAAGCTTCATGCATTCGGTCGAACTCGTCGCGATGGTGATCATCGGTGGTCTGGGTTCCGTGCTGGGGGCGGTTGTCGGCGCGGCGTTTCTGATCGTTCTGCCGCAGGCGCTGACCGCCTTGCAGGAATATGAGCAGGCCGTTCTGGGCTTGCTGATCATGGTTTTTATGATCGCGCTACCGGCCGGGATCGTCCCTACGCTGCGCAAATGGCTTATGGAGCGCCTGTCATGAGCCTGCTCAGCGTCCGCGATCTCGGCATCAGCTTCGGCGGCGTCGTCGCGGTGGATGGCGTCGGCTTTTCCGTCTCCCCCGGCCAGGTGTTCTCCATCATCGGCCCCAACGGCGCAGGCAAGACCACTTTGTTCAACCTCGTCACAGGGATCTATCGCCCGCATAAAGGCGATGTGCGGCTGGACGGGCAGTCGGTGATCGGGCTTTCCCCGCATCTGCTGGTACGCCGGGGCATGGCGCGGACCTTCCAGAACCTGCAGATCTTTTTCCGGATGACCACGATCGAGAATGTGATGGTGGGGCGACACCTGGCCGAGCGCTCATCCTTCCTGGCCGACCTTCTGGGCCTGCCGGGGGTCGCGCAGCAGAACCGTTTGACGCGCGATGCGGCCTTCGCCTTGCTTGATCGTGTCGGTCTTGCCGCTCAGGCCGACGCCAATGCCGGCGCGTTGCCCTATGGCGCGCTCAAGCGCCTGGAGATCGCGCGCGCGCTCGCCGCCGAGCCCAAGGTGCTTCTGCTCGACGAGCCGGCGGCGGGCTGCAACGCGATCGAGACCGAGGCCATCGATGCGTTGATCGTCGCGATCGCCCGGTCGGGCGCGGCCGTTATTCTGATCGAGCACGACATGAAGCTGGTCATGAAGATTTCCGATCGGATCCTGGTCCTGGCGCAGGGCCGCCGGCTCGCGGAAGGGGCGCCGCGCGCCGTGCGCGACGATCCGGCTGTCATCGCGGCCTATCTCGGCGATCACGGTTGCAGGGAGGCCGATCATGCTCATGGTTGAGGGGCTGTCCTCGGCCTATGGCCGGATCGCGGTGCTGCATGAGGTGAGCCTGACCGTGGCGAAGGGTGAGATCGTCGCGCTGGTCGGCTCGAACGGTGCGGGAAAAACGACGCTGCTGCGGGCGATCTCCGGCGTGCAGCCGCTGACAAGCGGACATATTCTGTTCGAGGGCAAGCCGATCGAGCGCGCGCCCGCCTACGCCCGCGTTGGGCTCGGCATTGCGCAGTCGCCCGAGGGACGGCAGGTCTTCGGCCCGCTCAGCGTCGAGGACAATCTGCGCCTTGGCGCCTTCCGCAAGCAGGACGCCCAGCTTGGCAATCGTCTCGCACAGGCCTATGCGATGTTCCCCATCCTCAAGGACAAGCGCGCGATACCGGCGATGAGCCTGTCGGGCGGGCAGCAGCAGATGCTCGCGATCGCACGCGCCTTGATGGCCTCGCCCAAGCTGCTTCTCCTCGACGAGCCCTCGCTTGGCCTGGCGCCGCTGCTGGTCGACCAGATCCTGAATGCCGTCGCCGCGCTACGAGACCAGGGGATGACGATCCTCCTTGTGGAGCAGAATGCGTCGGCCGCCCTGGCCATCGCCGATCGCGGCTACGTGCTGGAGACCGGCCGGATGGTTCACCACGGCGCTGCCCATGCGTTGCTGGCCGACCCCAGGATGCGCGCTGCCTATCTCGGGCTTTGAAACACAGGGCGCGACACTCCATTTTGGAAACCCTGCTTAGGGAAGCTGCCCCTGTTTGCTCCAGAAATTCACAATCTGCCTGACCGCGTGCATGAATTCCTTGCAATCGAAGGGCTTGACGACATAGCAGCTTGCATGACGCTCGTAGCACTCCCGGATATCCACGGGCGACTGCGAACTGGTCAGCATAATGACGGGAATGACTTTTACCTGCGGCTCCTTCTTCACGACTTCGAGGAATCTCTTGCCGTCCATCTTTGGCATGTTGAGGTCGAGCAGGATGAGCCGGGGCGTGGGTGCATTGGCAAAATCCCCCCGCTTGAGAAGAAAATCCATCGCCTCCAAGCCGTTATTCACCACCGAAAGATGGCAGGCCGGCTCGCCATCGCGGATGGCCCGCTCGGTCATTTCAATATCGCCCTCATTATCTTCAACCAGCAAGATTTCCAATGAATGATGCGCCACGATGATTTCCCCTATTGTGGAAGCGTAAAGAAGAACAGGGTGCCCTGGCCGGGGGTCGACTCGAAACCGATGTCGCCGCCACATAATTGGATGAACTTGCGACAGGTGGACAGGCCGATGCCGGTGCCGGGATACTCCTCCTTACGGTGGAAGCGCTGAAAAATGGTGAAGAGCCGATCGCGGAATGCGGGGTCGATGCCGATGCCGTTGTCACGGACGAAAAACTTCCAGAGATCGTCCTGCCGCTCTGCCCGGATATCGATCTCGGGTGGTTGATTGCCCGCTTGAAATTTGAGCGCATTGCCGATCATATTTTGAAGCAACACGCGCATCAGTGTGGGGCTGGTGTCTAGAACGGGGAGATCCCCGTATGTCACGCGCGCCTGTTTCTCGCCGATGATGCTTTCGAACTCAGTAAGCATTTCATGCATAATTTCATTGCAATCAACTTTTTCAACCTTGATTTTTTCTCTTCCGACGCGCGAAAAGGCGAGAATATCTTGAATCATTTTCTGCATGCGTGTTGCATTGCTGGTAATTAAGCCAAGATATTTACCGCCCTCATTGTCCAGCAAGGCCTCATATTTATATTCCAGTAGCTGCGCATAGCTGTTCATCATGCGCACCGGCTCCTGCATGTCGTGCGAGCAGATATAGGCGAAGCGCTCCAACTCCTCATTGGATTGCCGCAAAATAGTATTGAGCTTAAGGATCTCCTCGCGCTGCACGTAAAGATCGAGGTAGACTTTGACCTTGCTTCTGAGGATTTCGGCGTTGATGGGCTTGAAGACGTAATCGACGGCGCCGATCTCGGCGGCGCGCGTGGCGTACCGGTCCTCCTTGCTGATGGCGGTGACGAAGATGATCGGCACACCGCGCATGGACTCATGCTCCTGCATCAGCATCGCGGTCTCGAAACCATCCATTTCCGGCATCTGCACATCAAGCAACACCACGGCGAAGCGTTGGCGAAGGATCAATGACAGCGCCTCATTGCCCGATGAAGCCTTGAAAATCGTTGCGTTGAGCGGTCTGAGCACCTTCTCCGTGGCCAGCAGATTTTCCTTGCGGTCGTCGACGACCAGAATGTTCGGCTTGGTCTCCATGCGTGGAGTCTGGGACTGTTGTGCGGCGGAGAATTCCTCAGCCATCTGTGCCTGTGCCATAAGCCTCGCCATCGCAGAGCCGCCGCAGCAGTGAAGCGATGCCCTCTAGATTTTCGATATAGTCGACCGGGGTGGCGTTGAGTGCCGCCCTCGGCATGTAGGGCGTGTTCGCCGTTTCGGGGTTCTGCACGATGGCCAGCCCACCATGTTGTTTGATCGCCCTGAGCCCAAGCGCGCCGTCGGAGTTGGCTCCTGTCAGCACGATACCGATGAGCGCTTGCCCGAAGGTTTCAGCCGCGCTTTCGAACAGGAGGTCGATGGACGGCCTGGAATAATTCACCTTTTCGTCCACCGACAGGCTGAAACTTCCATCCGGCTCGATGAGCAGGTGATAACCGGCGGGTGCGAGATAGACCGTGCCGGGGCACAGCGTTTCCTTGTCCTCGGCCTCCTTGATGGGGATGGCGCTCAGGCCGTTTAAATAGTCAACCAGATACGATTCTGACTGCGCGTTAAGATGTTGCACAATGGCGATGGGTATCGGGAAGGTCGCTGGCAATGCCTGAAGAATTGTCCTAAGGGCATGCAACCCGCCGGCTGATACGCCTATGACCGCTGCGTCAAACATGCACCGTCCTGCACTTCCTATAGATCTTCTGCCTGCCTTCGAGAGGCTCGAAGAGTTTTTTTACGCTCGAAAAATTCAGCGTCTCCTTAGAGCCCAAGCAGAGGAATCCGCCGTGGCGCAGGCTGTCCGCAAACAGGGAAAGCACACGGTCCTGTAGCGTTTTGTCAAAATAGATCAGCACATTGCGGCAGCTAATGAGGTTCATCTCACCGAACACCCCGTCCGTCACCAGATTGTGGTACGAAAAAGTAATGCGCTCCTTAAGAAAATCCTTCACTTTCGCCAGGTCGTATCGAGAGCTGTAATAGCGCTGGAAATCCTGTTTGCATCCGCTGGCACGGTAATTGGCGGAGTAATTTTCCATGTTTCTCGCAGGGTAGACGCCCTTTTCCGCGACATCGAGCGAGTGCTTGTTGAAATCTGTTGCGTAGATGCGCGCCCGCTCAAGAAATTCCTCCTCATGCAGCAGGATCGCCATCGAATAGACCTCTTCGCCAGTGGCGCATCCGGCATGCCAGATTTTGACGAAAGGATAAGTCTTGAGCGCGGGAATGACGTGCTCCCGCACCGCCTGGTAAAAGGGCGGGTCGCGGAACATTTCCGTGACGGTGATCGACATGTGCTTGAGGAACCCATCGAAGGCGCGCTGGTCGTGCAGCAGCCGGTCGAGCAGTTCGGTAAAGCGCATCACCCCCGCGTCCTGCAGCGCATGGTCGAGCCGGCGCTTCAGCGAAGCGTAGGAATAATGCGTGAAATCATAGCCCCAACGCTGATGGATGCCTTCCAGCAGCAAGGCGATTTCGATGCGCTCAATGTCCATCTCATGCATCAGGCCACACGTTCCTGTTTAAACAGCCAAACGCGCAGCAGGGTGAGCAGACGGTCGATGTCGACCGGCTTGACGAGATAGTCGTCGGCGCCCGCTTCCATGCAGCGCTCCTGCTCCTCGGGCATGGCACGGGCCGTAAGCGCGATGACGGGAATATCCTGCCAGGCCTTGCACGCGCGGATTTCCCGCATGGCCTGATAGCCGTCCATCACCGGCATCATGATGTCCATGATGACCAGCTCGATGGACTTTTGCTGCTTCAGCATCTCAAGCGCCATCTGGCCGTTATCGGCGATCACGACATTCATTCCGTGCTTCTTGAGGAGCTTGGAAAGCGCGAATGTATTGCGCATGTCGTCGTCCACGAGCATCACGGTGCGGTTCTGCAGCGCGCGGTCGGGATCGTGCTGCATGCGGATCATCGCCTGCTGATCCTTCGATAGCGTGGACTCGACGCTGTGCAAGAACAGCGTGACCTCATCCAGCAGCCGCTCGGAGGAACTCGCGCCCTTGATGACGATGCTGCCGGTGTGTTGCGAGAGCTGGCGGTTTTCGTCCTCGGTCAGGTCTTTTGCCGTGTAGATGATGATGGGCGGCGCGCTGTCTTCACCGGCTTCTTTTTTCAGTTGCTGCAACCACTCGAAGCCTGTCATGTCCGGCAGCTTGAGATCGAGGATGATGCAATCGAATTCCGTTTCGCGGAGCAGCTTCAGGGCTGTCTTGCCGGTTCCCGCCACAGTGATCTCGATGTTTTTCTGCTTGAGCAGGCTCTGGATGGCGGTTTGCGTTTTGTCGTCGTCTTCCACCACCAGGACTTTTTTCACTGCCGCGTGCAGCCGCCCTTCGATACGGGTAAACACGCCGTTGATGCCCTCGACGTCCGCCGGCTTGGTGAGATAACCGATGGCCCCTTTATTGAGGGGCACGAGCGTGCTCAGATCCGTCATCGCGGTGATGATATGCACCGGGATGTGTCGGGTCTTCAAATTGTCCTTGAGTTGATCGAGCACGCGCATGCCGTCAATGTCGGGCAGGCGGAGATCGAGAATGATGGCGGTGACATCCTGCTCGGCGGCCAGCAACAGGCCGCTCCTGCCATCGCCTGCGCCCAAGCATTTATAGCCGCGCTTGCGGGCGATTTTCATCAGCGTCATGGCAAAGTCGTGGTCGTCCTCGATGATGAGCAGCACCTTGTCATCCGCGCCGATGTTTTTGCGGTCATCGGGAATGAACATGCGCACGGAGGCCTTGGGCATCACCCGCATTTCGGTGCCCCCTCTCGCCTGGGACGCGGGCAAGGAGACGAAATGCCGGGTGGGAGCGGCTTCGGTCGCGCTCCCCTCGCCCATCACCAGCGGCAGGAAAAGGGTAAACGTGCTGCCTTCGCCTTTCACGCTCGCGACCTGGATTTCGCCGCCCAGCACATGCGCGAACTTGCGTGCGATGGTGAGGCCAAGCCCGGTGCCGCCATAATGCCGGTCGGTCGAGCCGTCTTCCTGCTGGAACGCCTCAAAAATATCCTTGAACTTGGATTCATCGATGCCGATGCCGGTATCGATGACCGAAAACGCGATGGCCTGCGAACCCGCCAGTGAGGCGCGCTGCAATTCCACACCGTCTTTCACCCGGTGCAGGTCGAGCGTCACCGATCCGGATTCGGTAAATTTGAAGGCGTTGGAGAGCAGGTTTTTCATGATCTGCTCGACGCGCTGGCTGTCGGTGTGCAGCACCTCCGGCAGGCTTTCATCGATGCGGATATTGAACGTCAGGCCCTTTTCTTTCGCAACCGGCTCGAATTGCTGCGATATCCGCTTTGCTATATTGCCGACGTAAATATCCTCCGGAACAATGCTGATCTTGCCGGCCTCGACTTTCGAGAGGTCGAGAATGTCATTGATAAGACTCAGCAGTTCCAGCCCGCCATTGTGAATGACCTTGGCCTCTTCGACCTGCTCCTCGGTCAGGTTGCCCTCTTCGTTCGCGGCAAGACCGCGGGCCAGGATCAGCAGGGAGTTGAGCGGCGTGCGCAGCTCGTGTGACATGTTGGCCAGGAATTCGGATTTGTACTTGCTGGATTGCTCCAGCTCCGTGGCTTTCTCCTCGATCAGACGCTTGGTCTGCTCCAGCTCCTGCGATTGCTGCCGGATGCGTGTGTTCTGCTCCTCCAGCACGGTGGTCTTTTCTTCCAGCTCCTCGTTCGAAGCCTCGATCTCTTCATTGGAGGCCTTCAGTTCCTCCTGCTGCATTTTCAGCTCTTCTTCGCGCTTCTCCAGCTCCTGCGTATAGGTCAGCATCTGCGTCTGGGCATGGGCGCGGCTGCGCTGGTAGAGCCAGATGGCGAGTGTTATGGCGATGTAGAACACGATCATGGCGATGAAGGTCAGCCGATCGCTCTCCTGTTCATGCGTTTCGGCCACTTCGCCACGCAATTGCAGCAGATGGTTTTCCTCTGCTTCCATGATCCGGACAAGCGCGCGCGCCTGCTCCATCAGCGCTTTCCCGCGCTGGGGATCGAGCTTCGATCCGGTGGTCTTGGCGACCTCTTCCCTGCGCTCCTGAATCGTCGCCGCCAGAAAGGCCAGCAGCTTTTTGAGCGTATCGTCCATCTCGTCCAGATTGCTTTGCTGCGCCGGGTTGTCCGCCGTCAGCTTGCGAATAAGAGCGAGTTCCTGTGCGATCGAGCGACGCTGCTGCAATGAGCGCTGCCCTGCATCCGGGTTCGGGCTATCCCTCAGCGCATTCTCGTAAGGCTCCAGGACGTCTTCATTGCCGGTACTGAGGAAATTGAGCTGTCCTATCCTGGCTTCCCGGATTTGGCCGAACAACAATTCGATGTGCCCGATCACCTCATAGGTGTGCGTTACCCAGCCCTTGGCCTCCTCGCTGTTATTGTTCTGCCGCCAGAACATTACCGCCGCCAGCAGCATCAGCAAGGTGACCGTGCCGATGGCGATCTTGGTTGCATGCCACACAAGAAAACTGTCGTTGGTTGGGCGTGTCGGGTCCATGGGTAGTCTCCAAACGAGATGAGCCGGTTGGACGCGGCGCGCGTATCAGCTCTTGGGTGGCCTTTGTTTGCGCCAGCAATCGCACGTCTGCCTTTCGCCAAACGGTCGTGTTCTCCAACGCGGAGCGAAACGATTTCCGCTTGCCGTTCCAGGGGGAAGTCCGGCGCTGTCGGCACCGTCGGGTTAGCAATGTGAACCAGCGAGAACCGTGGCGGGCATGACAGAAGCCATATCGCCCCGAATGCAATGCCGGGTAATAGAACTGTTATCCGTGATTTTTGTTTAATAAATACACAATACGCATCGCAATATTAATGCATGTTTTGCCTACATTTATTGGTTTTATCTTATTTGTAGCGCGGAAGTAATTTTAATATCTGTGCCGGATCATTGACGTCCAAATACATCCGGAGTGAGCCGGTTTTTGTGTTGTGAGTGAGGCAGCCATGGACATCAATATGTTGTACGTCGATGACGATGACATAACGAGAGATATAGTGGAGTCTATCTGCAAGGCTTCGGGCTTTATCGTTGCAACCGCGCAGTCCGGCCAGGAAGCCCTGTCCCTTGTGCGCCACGTTCACTTTGATCTCATTCTATTGGACGTGGTGATGCCGGGGCTCGATGGCCCGGGAACCTTGGAGCTATTGCGCGCGCAAGAACTTTATCGCCTAACCCCGATTGCATTCCTGACGGCGCACGCCCAAGAAACTGAACTGAGCTTTCTTCGCGAGCGTGATGTCATGGGAGTGCTGGCGAAGCCGTTCGATCCACGGGCCCTGCCTGGTGTCTTGCAATCCATGGCCAACAATGCCCGCTATACGTCTCAGTATTCCTGACGGCGATCCGGCGCGCGGGCCACTTTCGCGGTAAAAGACGCGCGGCAGCTAGGCAGGCATTCCTTGGTCGCCCAACCAATGCCTGCTTAGCTTTTTTGTTTTCGCATCATCCCCGCTTTCGCGGGGACACGCTTTTCGCGAAAATCGGAAGGCCACTTTTCGCAGGCGATGCTTAGCCTCCTGAGCCGCTACATCTGGCGCCAACCGGCCTGCCAGGCGCCGCACGCCATGCGGACGATGGGACTAAGCAGGCATTCCTTGGTTGCCAACGAATGCCTGCTTAGATTCCTTTGTTTTCGCGGAGTTTTTTTCCAAAACCGGGAAGGCCACTATTGGAAACTCTGCTTAGGCTCTTACCCCCGTTCAGGGCGGCATGGCAGCAAAAATACAGCGAAGATGATGGTGTCATAAAAATTTGCAGCCGAAAGTTGTGCGTTCTTTAACGTCACCTGTATGACGTTGGATGCCAACGCGACGGCGGATGCCCCCGCAAGCCCTCGGCGTTTGAAGCGATATCAAACGGTGTTTCAATGATGCATTCCGCCGGGCGAAATGGCGAGCGGGTGACCGCCATGGAAATCGATGGCGAGAGGTTCGCTCTCTCCGATGCGACCCATCTCGCCAATGCGATTCCCGTGGGCATCGCGGTTGCCGATCTGTCGGGCAAGCTGCTGTTCGTCAATACCGAGCTTGAGCGAATGACGGGCCATGGGCCCGGCGCTTTGCTTGGCCGGTCCGTCGATGTGCTGTTGCCCGAGCGCAATCGGGCCGGGCATGTCGCGGAGCGTGCGGCCTATGTTCGCGAACCGACAACGCGGCACATGGGTGTTGGGCGCGAATTGTTCGCGCTGCGTGCCGATGGCAGCGAATTCCCGGTGGAAGTGGGCCTGCGGCCGATGGACATCGCTGGGGGAAAGGCGATCCTGGCGTCGGTCATCGACGTCTCGCAGCGGCGCCAGTTGGAATCGGGCTTTCGCGCCGTCGTCGAAGCCGCGCCCTATGGCATGCTGCTGACCGACACACGCGGCATCATTACGATGACGAATGGCCGGCTCAACACGATGTTCGGCTATGCTGGCGCGGAACTTCTCGGGCAGCCCATCGAAATGCTGCTCCCGCGCCGCCAGCGGCAAGCCCACGTCGCCGAGCGCGATGCCTACGCCAGGTCGCCGACGCCGCGCGTGATGGGAAGCGGCCGGGACCTCACGGGACGCCGGAAGGACGGCATCGAGATCCCGGTGGAAATCGCCTTGAGCTCGGTCACGACCGCCGCTGGACGGATGTCTCTCGCCGCCGTGGTGGACATCACCCAGCGCAAGCGGGCGGAGCTGAAACTCAGCGAGGCCAACGCGCAGCTTGAGGAGTTCGTCTACGTCGCCTCCCACGACCTGCGCTCGCCCATACGCGCCATCGCCAGTCTCGTGGATTTCATTCGCGAGGACTATGGCGAGATATCGCCCCCTCCCTTGCTCAGGAACCTTGAGCGAATGAACCAGAGGGTAAAGCGCATGGAGGGGCTGATCGAAGACTTGTTGGTTTACGCGGGCGCGAGCAAGCGCTCCGTTAAAATTGAGCCTATCGATCTTCCGGCATTGATTGAGGATGTTCTGGAGCTGGATCCGCTTCCTTGCGGCATGAAGCTCGAACTGGACATTGACGTGCCGATATTCAACGGCGCAAAAACGCCGCTCACAACGGTGTTGAGGAATTTATACAACAACGCGATCAAGCATCATGATCGGCCTGGCGGCTGTATCAAGGTCCATGCCCGCGAAACGGGTGAACACTGCATCATCGACGTGGTGGATGACGGTCCGGGCATCCCCGAAGCGGCGCAGGAACGGGTTTTCCGCCTGTTCCAGACACTGATGGCAAGCGATGGGAAGGGCAGCGGTCTGGGACTGGCCCTCGTCCAACGCCTGGTTGAGGGCCATGGTGGACGCATCGAATTGCTTTCGGCGGATGGCGAGCGTGGCTGCACATTCCGTGTTTGGTGGCCGTGCTTTATGAGGAGCGACCTGGTTGACTGAGCCAATAGCCCCCCTGTCTGGACCGCAATTCACAAAGCTTTCCACCATGCCGCACCCGTTTTCAACGGCGATCAGGCTTCCGGCTGAATATTGCACGAGGCAATGAATGGACCGCTCCGTTCGCATCTTGCTTGTCGACGACGACGATGTCGACCGGGAGGTATTGAGACGCCTTCTGACCAAGCTTGACTTGGCTATACGCGTTACGGAGGCCACCTCTCTAAAGGAGGCCCAAAAGCAGCTGAGCGCGGGCGAGTTCGATTGCGTGCTCCTCGACTATCAACTCGGGGAGGAGCTGGGCCTTGAGCTGCTTCCGGACATCCGTATGCACCGCCGGGAAATTTGCCCGATCATCCTCGTGACGCTGCGAGAAAGCGAGGCCCTCATCGTCGAGGCCATGCGCTGCGGCGTGTCCGATTATATTTCCAAGTCACGGCTCGACGAGACGCGCCTACGTGAGGTGATGGACCGGACGCTGACCTGGTCGGGCGCCGAACAGGCAAAGATCGAAGCCGAAAACCGCCAGCGCCAAGTCAAGCTGAACCGCCAGAAGGACTATGAGCTTTCACTGCGCACCGCGGTTGAGCAGGCCGAAAACGCCAACCGCGCCAAGAGCTTGTTCCTGGCGAATATGAGCCACGAAATCCGGACCCCAATGAATGCCGTGGTCGGGCTCCTGCTCCTGCTGGAGCGGACCGGCTTGAATGCCGAGCAAGCCGCGTTGGTGTCCAAGATTAAGATCGCGGGCAGAACACTGCTATCGATCATCAGTGATGTGCTTGATCTGTCTAAAATCGAAGCATGTGAACTGCATATAGAGCAATCCCCGTTTCGGCTTGCGTCCGTAATACGCGATGTATCCGAACTGATAAAAATTCAGATTGCGGATAGGAATATTTCCTTTGCGGTAGAAATCTCATCGCCCCTGCCTCCCGCGGTGGTGGGAGATCCCATGCGTTTGCACCAGATTTTGCTCAATATATTGAGCAACGCCGTCAAATTTACTGAACGCGGTTCGGTTACTTTGAAGGTGCATCAAGTTGCGGCATCGGCCCAATATGCTCGCTTTCACTTTGCCGTACGCGACACAGGCGTCGGCATCACGCCGTCTGAACTGGAGCGTTTATTCTCGCCATTCGTTCAAGCCGATAGCTCGACCACGCGGCGCTTTGGCGGCACCGGACTTGGCTTATCGATCGTCAAGCAGCTGGTGACACTGATGGGCGGGCAAGTTCGCGTGACAAGCAAACCGCAGCATGGCAGCGAGTTCTGGTTCGAGCTGGACTTTCCGATATGCGCCGATAGCACCCTGCCGGAAGAGCAGACCGCGCCGCCGCTTGGCGACGGTAGCAGGCTGCGCGGCTTGCGTATTCTTATCGTCGACGATAGCGACATCAACCTCGAAGTGGCCAAATGCATTCTCGAACTGGAGGGCGCGGAGATTTGCACCGCCGGCAACGGTCAACAAGCCGTCGATGTGGTATTGATGGGGGATGAGGCTGTCGATGTCATCCTCATGGATTTGGAGATGCCTGTACTGGACGGCATCGATGCCAGCCAA
>Ga0307513_10007138_pt1 | contig 14525 bp, 8 predicted proteins | sample 15_EM_MG_FD_202174 | JGI IMG/M metagenome (GOLD analysis project Ga0307513, IMG submission 202174) | Populus trichocarpa ectomycorrhiza microbial communities from riparian zone in the Pacific Northwest, United States - 15_EM | ecosystem: Host-associated > Plants > Roots > Unclassified | place... | reverse complement strand
TTGACGTTAGACCACGGACCAAAGAATTAAAAAGAGAGAAATTGTGAATGCCACTTGACACCTACGTGTCAGCACGTGCGCTGCCTGCGAACACCTACTGCCTTCAATCTAGGGGAGCCGGCAACTCCAAGGAATATCAGTTGCCCTCGTTCAGCAACATAATTACACTTTTATCATGCCTTAATCGTGGAGTTGTTGTTGCGGTTCTCATGTTAAAATAAAAATAAAAATGTATCATCTTCCCTATGAGAAAAATGAATAAAAATACAAATAACTACACATCATATATTTGTAAGACTTTTATTGTATTTGGTGAACACTTGTTTTTTCTTTACCGGTGCTATGCCGACGCGGGTAGATTTTTATAATTTTAAGAAAATATAAAGATGGTAGGAAGTTAAGAATTTGATGTATAATAGATGAAATACTTTTTAAAATATTGAGGTGGTGATATACTGGATAATATATTTTTTCAAAAAAATATTGAGAAGATGACACATTAGATCGATCCGGGTAAACCACGTTTAACTCACGAAACCTGTGATTCAGGGGCATAAGCTCATGATAACCCCATGAAATCCAAATCAGAATAAATTAGGAAGCTCAATTCTAATTAACCACGTATTGAAGGTCTAAAATTAAAAAAAAAAGTATTCAATTAAAAAAAAGAACCCAAAAAATGACTTGAGCAAACCTAGATTGGCGACCGTGCTATGCAGCAATCCGAACCAGATTGTTTCTAACATAAAAAAAGGAATGCTCGAGCATTGCCAAAGTTTTTAAAGAAGGAAAATTCGAGATTCGAGTCATTGACCTGACTAGATCCATTAAATAGTGTTAATTTAATAATATGATTAAAAAATTAGCAAAGAACAAAAAATAAAAAGACCCTAGATAACCCGGGTCATTTTCAAAATTAGCAAAAAGTTTTATAGAAAGCCAAAAAAATAATTTTGGATCCCAATCTTCAAATAAATCAAATGTTGAATGATGGAACTGAAAAAATATTAGCTTAATAAAAGGAAAGAAAAACAAATGAATTTTTGTTGCACTGTGGCCCAGATATTTTTGTCTAACCTTTAAAAACTTTTTAAAAAGAATGGATATGGTAACATACTAGACGATATTTTTTAAAACAACCAATATTGAGAAATTAACTTAATCTAATTTTTTTTTTTAAAAAAAGAAGCTAAATCTAACAAAGAACGACAAATAAAAAAACCCGAGTAACCAGTGTCATTTTTAAACTCAGTAGTGAAAAATCCTATATAAGGAAAAAAAATTATGGAACCCAATACCCAATAAAATCAAATGCTAAATAATAAAATTTAAAAACATGAATTTTAAAAAGGAGAAGAAGAAGAAGAAGAAGAAATGAACTTGGATGAATCTCCTAAACATGAGTTAAACTCTCAAATTCACAACTTCTTAAATCCTAGACCTATGGTCAATCAAGAAACTCAATTTAATGTTGAAATATAGAATTAAAAAAAATATCAATTTAAAGGACTTGCCAAGTAAAAAAAAAATAGAAATTGAAAGAATAAGGATAAAATCTGAAATGTAAATATAATAAAGGAGGATGAAATCATACAAAAAATTAATTTTAAAAACTATCCTAAATAAAATAAATAATAAAAAGAATGGGGACTACATCTAAAATAAAAAAAATCAATTTTATAAATTAATTAAAATAAACAAAATAACAATTAAAAAAACACGGGCACAATCCTAAAAAAAAAAAGTTGAAGGGTTGTTGTGAAATGTTGCAAGGCCAAACACGAAAACTAAAGAAGAGAGAGAAAAGAAGGGAGCAAAGAGAAGAAAGCCAACTGTCGCCAAACCGGAGGTCATTTAGGCACACGTGTTGCCTAACAAGTTAGTCTCCCCCGTGATGAATCAAAAAACACCAAGGGAGCCTGTTTTCACCTCTATAAGCCATGTTGTAAAACCCAAACTTTTGGCCCAAACCCAAGTCCAAGTCAGTCCAAACCCCACCTAAGTTAACCTAGGTATATAAGAAAAAGTTGCAAGATAATTGTTTTTCTCTTTTCTAATTCTTATGGCTGTCGGGACCCTTTTCTCATCAAACCAAGGGTTTCAATTTTTTATCTTGAGTTTTTGGGTTCAAGAAAGGTGGAAGTAGCAAGTAAGTGATTCCCACTCATGTTACTTTTGATTATGGTTTGTTTATGGAATGATTAAAGAAGAGATTATAATTTATAAAGATTTAAATTTTATGTTGTTAAGATTGATTCATGATTGTTATGGGCTTAAGATTAAGTGATTAATTTTGGGTGTGTTATTAGAAATAAGAATTTGTTAATTGATTTTTTATGGGTTAAGAAATTTGTTTAAACTTTGCTTGAAAATATGGACTCTGGAGTCTAGACAGAATGGCCTTGAGGTTGAAGATGATGAAATTTTATTTCAATCATTGATTTATAAAAATTACAGTTTAGTTCCTAAACTTTGGAAAATTATATTTTGACCCCTGAAATGTATTTTGTAATTCTGGGTAGTATTCTTATGAGGTTAAGGATGATTAATCTCATTTTGATAATTGATTTGTGTAATTTTCAGTTTAGTCCCTCCATTTTGAAGATTTACAGTTTACTCCCTAAACTTTGGAAAAATTACAATTTGGTCCTTGGAATGGAAATTGAGATTGTAGACAGAATTGAGGATAGATTATGGGTGAAATTTCAGTATGGTTATGTATTTCTAACAATTACAGTTTGGTCATCCAATTTTGATAAAATTATGTTTTGATCCCTGATTTTTAGAAATTATCATTTTAGTCCCTAAACTTAGAAGACTAAACTTGTTTTTCTTTTATGCATTGGAGTCTTTTATTTTTTTTGTTTGAATTTTTTTTAGTATATTTTATATATTCATTGTAGGTACTTTTAACGATCCTTAATAGGATTTTGAGATATTTCATATGATATTTCTTTTACTTTTATATTTTTCGGATGAGTGGAATAATCTTTAATATACATGTGATATTAAAAAATATATATGTTGATTATATGATGAGTACGAATAGTTAATTTCTTGAGTATTTATATATGTTGCTTTATTATCCGAGTACTTATCTATTCTTGAATTTGTACTCGCATTATGTTGAACTAAATTATATTTGATATGATATACATTATTTTGATAATTATGTGAATATCTATAATGCTTTGATATAGGACTTGTCAATAACTCCATGCTAATGGAGAGTAGGTAGCCTATGTACACATAATATTTTGTATACCTAGCTAGTGAGAAAGTCATCAACCTGTGGCGACTAATCCTCCCACAATGGTCAACTTTGGGTGTCATTTGATCATCTTTGCAAACTATTAATAACTAAAATGTATATTAAATGTTATTTCCTCACTGAGTTGGTTAAACTCACCTCTTATTTTTAATATTATTTTAGGTTTTTTAATTTTTGTTAGCAGGTGGATTTTGTTGAGTTTTCATGTTTCTTCAGTTTTGGTCGGTATGTTTTGTTTTGCAAGACTTTCCTTTTAGTTTTGATTTAATATCTTAGATGCTCCACTATTATTCTATTTTAATTAAATTTGGATTTTCACAATGTAATGAATATTATAGTTTAATGTTTTTGTTTTAATTACTGATGAGAAGTTTGAACTATCATTTGGTTTCATTAGTTTTGAATAATATAATATTTTGGAAGATTATGAAATGTTGTGTATATTTAAATATCTTGTTCTTTTGATATGTCTGTTCCAAGACTTAACGTAGTGGGGTGTCCTTACCACACGTGTCACCATAAAAACGACGGGGTGACTCATTTGCTGGTACGTTCCATGAATGCGACCACCAACTTTTTGTTTATCTTTTAATTTTTTTTAAATTAAATTACTAAATCTTCCATAGGACCACATGATTGTTGCAAAAAAAAAAAATGTTAAATGATGAATATGCCCCTAAAGTCAAGCCTAATTTTTTTTTTTGCTTCAAGGCTAATAAACTAATTACATTGTGCATGACAAAAGGAAATGTCGAAAAAGCTTCTGGGACAAAGTTATTTTTTTTTTGTTTTTAAAGTAAGCAAGTAATTTAATTGTGCAAGAAATATAAGACCAAGCTACCCTCAAACAATTCTAGAATGACAAATGAACCTCGTGAAAAAACTCTTTTATCTTTCAAGGCTAGTTCATTGGTTTTTTTAGTTAAGGGTAAAAACATTAATTTACTATTATAACCAATAGTGGATCAAGACAAGTATAAAATGCTTTTTCTACACCAAACAAGTTAAGTTAATGATTCATTTGTTTGCTGAGGTAAGCTCTAATATCAATTAACATAGATAGAAACAAACACAATAAAGACAACAAGCACAAGATTACAAAAATTTTCAAAGAATGATCAAATAGTAACTTTAATTCATAATTTTATTACTCAATATTTCTTTTCAAATAGTCTTTCTCTCTAAAAGGTTTACAACTCTTTAAATAAACAGAGATACCAACTTTAATAATCTAGGAAACTCGAAAATTAAAAGCAATAAAAATCCTAAACAAACTAGGAAAAAAGTTATTTAATATATTACTTAATTTCCTAAACTAAATAAAAAAAACATTAAAATAATTAAGAAAAAAATAACTTAAAATCCTCCTACACCAGTCACTGGGTTAAAAAAAAAAACACGTATTTGATTTTAAATCACTCTTGCCTCAATCTTATGGATGTCCAATCAAGGCTCCCTTACCCCTTTTCTTTCTTCACTTTGGGTTTATAACAGTTTTAGATATCAAGTTTAGTCCTTTCATCTTAGATTTTGTATAAGAAATAACAATTAGCAAATTATTTCGCTTTCATTGGCTTCTAGAGTAATAAATTACAAACCGTAAACTTGCTTCATTAATATGTGTTGTATCCACATTACCTTGAACAAATATACCTTTGTAATAAAAATAAACTTATAATAAAAAATATCAACATAGTTTAAATCAATATTTTTTTCTTATTAAGCACCTTCCACTTTTTCTTTGCATTCAAACTCTAAATTATCAACGAGGATGCCATTAATGATATCGTCACTACCATTAATCAATTATCAACATAATCACCATCAAAATAAACATTATAAATTGGTGGAGAATTCACATCTATCTCATTATAAATAGGATCACCAAAGTTTTCACGATACTCATCCCGATCAAAAAGTTGTCTCCTTTGCTCATGCCTCTAAAACGAGTTCTTAAAATTGGTCATAGATCCATGACCACTCTCCTCACGATCCTTCAGTTTTCTATCTTCATCTCCTCTAATTGATATGATAATTCTTCAACTTGACTCGGCATGTTTATTATTGCTAGTTGATGGGTTAATTTTGTAATTTATTTATGCATGTTTTATATCACCAGCTCCTGAACATCTCTTTTCTGAGTGAGAACCTTCTTGTCCCCTTTTACATGATCAAGTTATATTATACAACCACCTTTTCTAACCATGATTATTCAACAACACACAATAACTAACAACTATAATTGTTGGACTATAATACCAACTGAGACAGAGCTTTGATACTAACTAATGTAGATGAAAATAACATAAAAACAACAACAGGAATAAGTAAAACATTTATGCCGAATAAGGTCACACCACAAACCGTAATTCGAAGTTTTGATTAGAATATTTGTGTGGTGAAATATTCAGTAATAAAATTTTAAATTAGAGTTTATAGTGTGACCCTATTATGCAAAATTTTGTTTTGCTTTACTTTTTTTGTACTGATTTTATCAAAGCCATTTGTGTTATAGATTCAATTGTATTCTATTCAATTAATATAATATAATTTAGTAAAAAATGTTCATGAAAAATACTATAAATAATTAAATTGTCATAGTAATGAAAATAAGGAAAAATAGTTTCCTTATAGTTGTGGGGAAAAAAAACAGAAAAGCTATGAAACCTTGGTCCTTTACACAGAAGATATATTGAGGATTGAGATAATGAGAATGCATCAATCAGTAATAAAAAAAATATCACAAAATTTATGTGCTGTCCTCGACAGAAATCAAACAATAATTGTTTGTGGCTTGTGCTTCTACTTAGTCCTTTAAGCTCATTATTGTTGTTGTATGTATGAAGTTTTTCAAAATTGCAGACATTATTTGAGATTTTAGATGAAGAAATAAGGATTTTTAGGAAGATAGCTTGGGTGAGAGAAAAGTTAAAAACAAATGAGAGAATGCGTGGGACTATCAAATCTTTTTTTTTTAACAAGCTACCAATCACCGAAAGAATTAAGCTTCCAACCTCAAAAAGATAGCTTTCTATATACTAATTTAAACAAGCCATCAATCATTTTAGCCTCGAGTGTTATGGGCACAAATATTTGGTCCTCGGACTGAGAACTCGATAGGAAGAATATGTGTTTCATGTACACACAAATATATCCTAACTTGTCATGTCATTGAGCAAAACATTAGGAAAAAAGTCTATAAAATTCATAATGCTATCCTTATATGTATGATATTTACATTATTTCCCTTCAAAAGTATATCTAACCCATTAAAAATTGTGATTTTTATTATTTTGGAAAGATTGAGATCTTGACATACAAATTGAAAATATTTATATGTTTGTTGGAATATTTTGATCAAAGGTAACCAATGGTCAAATGGTTGGATGCATTTTTTTATGCAGTTTAGGGTTGGAATATGTTGTGCATGCACATATTTATTGAAAGGTTGTTACCAATGGCTTTCTAAAAAATTGAGTGTTTGCTTGAGTCTTGGAGTTCAACACCAAGACTATTAATCGATTTTCATCAATTTTCACCGGTAAAGGTTATATTTTGATTGGATCAAATATCCAATGTTCATTTTATTATTTTTTGGATTCAACCATAAGTTTAATCCAATTCTAATAGCATATACGATAAGTGTTAGAAAATAATATAAATTATATTTTAGAACTTTATCTAATATCTTAAGTTAATGGGTTGAGATGATTCTTAATTTGACATGATTTATTAGGTTACAATAGTTCTTTGATAAAATGTTTTACATATTTTTGTATAATTATATAAGAAAAAAGAAGAATAACATAATTGAAATAATATATGTAAGAACAAATCTCAATTTAACACCATTTGAGCACGCCCTGATGTGAAAATAAAAGGAATTAATCTACCTTTGCACCATGCATGATGCACAATGAAAGCAAAGTTAGGAATTTTAAATGATCAAGAATTTGTTGCAATCTAGTTGTAGGAACTCTTCTTCTCCCCGCATATAACATTTTAAATAGGTTAAAAAAATTAATTTTTCACTGTTATATATATAAACCTTCTCAATTTTTGTTCCTCATTTGCCCTCCTTTAAATTTTATGACCTTGCTCCTTTTGCAGGACTGCCTCAATTTCTCTTACCTTTCACTATACTGTAAAAAAAAACTAGTAGATATTTCTTTTTTCATTTTAATTGTTGATAATGAAAAACTGATAGTTATTCATCATAATATGGATTTTGCCTCAGTTTGGCCTTTTTTTTTTGTATAGTAGAAGAAACAAAACCTACTCAAACATAATTGCTGCAAAATTAGAATCACCTGTAATAATCACTAATTAACTGATTTGAATGGATGTGAGTCTTGGATAATGATTGGAGATCTTGTCTTGCAATTAGTGTCAAAATTATGTTTCCAATGGATATAAGTGTATGCTTGATCATGTGTCTTTCCTTAATTAACTTTCAACTTATACCACATGTTGTTTGTCCTAAAAACTGATAATTGTATGATGTTTTAATAATAAAAAAAACCAAAGGATATTGACTACTGAATTTGGATATGGTCAGGGAAAGAAAAAAAAGAAGTAAAAATATGAGTTATAAAATGTAATCTCTCACTCAAACCAAATAGCTAGATTACTTAAAGAATTATTCATCAAGAAGTCGTAAAAACTTCAAATTAGATATGAGTCTTTTCATTGCTATTCCATGCTCTCCTGCAGAAACATGTCCACTATCAGGTTAGTGGATCGTTTGATATGTAAGTCAGTAAATTATAAGAAAAAAATAGTATATGTAAAGATAATTAGTACAAAGAGTGTAGGAGAGCTTATGTGGTGTTGGTTGTGTGTTGTGTGTTGTGTGGGCCGTTCTCCTAATATTTTTATATAGGTGGCCTGGGGTATTTATAGCCCCTGGCCACCGAGATCACATGGTTTACCTAGAGAGGAATGGGAAAGCTTACTTGGTGAGAAGTAGAAAAAAAATCATGACAATAAGTTGTGTTGTCATTGTACACCTTTTTCCTAACCAATAAGAATAAAAAGACTGTGTACATAACCAATAAAATAATTTGATTATTTGAGTTATGTTAGGTGAGTAGAAGAATATTCTTCTACACGAGACACACACCAATCAAGTGATTTATACAAGAGTTAACATATGAGAAATCTCATAGACCATGATTGCTTTTGAAACATGCAATTGGGTGGTGATGCACTAAGTTGTTATAGGTCATAACACTATACTGTTGTGTGTACCAACACTAAGCTCCCTAGAGATTTTCATGGGATTGGGACTCGGTCTTAGAATAGTTAAGGGTTAGATTGAGGCATAAATATGATTTGTTGTTGGGAATCAAAACTCAACGGATAAGGCTATTATTCTTTCTTCTTTTTTTGTGTGTTAGCCCATCAATTGTATACAATTTAAAAGGCCTCTGAACTTCTTCTCATTAAGTTGTAGGGTATACCATTGAGAATTTTTTGTGACAATAAAATTTATGTCGTTGTAAGAGTTATACCTATAACAATAAAGGATCATTGGAGAGATTTCCAAGATGAATGTTTAGGGAGTTCATTATTTAGAAACATAGAGATTTAGTTGAAAATTTAGGGATTTTGTATGGAGAGAAAATATTGTTTTGTTTTTCATTCAAAATTTAAAAGATTTTCTCATGCATGTAAGTAGAGGTATAATTTTTTAATATTATTGATCTCAGGCAACACATAGTGGTAAGCAAAGACCTTTTTTCCTTTTAGTTCGAGTTGTATTCCCTTCTTTATAAACTATTAGAGGTAAGTTGCATTCCCTTCTTTATAAACTATTAGAGGTAACCTTTGGCGATCAATCTCTATCTCATTTCTTACGGCATAACAATACTTGATATTATGCTTGTTGTAGTGATGAAAGAGAGTTTATTGGTTTTTTTTGCTTAGTCAAATCACTCTTCATGGGAGAGAGATATTGTAAAAATTCTTTTCGTTTTAATGAAAGTCAATACCTTAGTGCACATGGCGATTAAAAATGTGGTCATGAGCTTAGAGAACATAAGTCACTCATAGATGGATCCCTTCGTGTTCTTTTTGGATGCTTTAGGGCTATTAAAAGATTGATGGTTTTTTAGAGATTGTGTTCTATGTTGCTGGAAATAGGTTGTCCTTATCTAGTCATGCTCATTTTGTCTACTAAAATATGATTTTTTATTACCTATTTCATTTCGAAGAGAGTCCGTTCAAAAAAAGTATATAGTCATTCCCGTACAGAATAGTTGTAGACTCCACAAATCAAGGCTTCATTAATAATGGGTTCGAGTAGAGCTTTCATGTTGAGCATTTCTTCATTCAACCTTTGAAGATATCCTCTGATGCTTTAATGTTCTTATTGTGTGATAGAGAAGAGATCAATTATGCTTTTTATATATGATATGCTTGTACTGAAGCATGAGATAAATTTTGCACATTGATCATCAAAGTTAAGGATGGAGTTAGGCCATAGGCTTTGGTTCCACACCCATGCAGATCCTTAGAATGTTTTTGAAAGGACTTTGCACATAACATCATTATTTTATGTCACAAGCTTTGAAATGTCTCACAAGGGTTTATAATTTCATTGTAGTTATCTAAGTTTGTCTTCATGAAAATACAATCCTTGAAGAGATGAGTGTGCAACACCTGATAGAAAAGTGAAGAATCTCCCACTTTGAAAAGGCGATATTCCTTCTCAAAAGCTTTTTTATTAATCTTTTATTTTGTCGAGGTCTTTTTATATGAGGAGTATGCGATTAAGATTTCAAGGGAGATTAATGGTAGTAACCACTCATGTGGATAGAACTTGTTGAGGCTTTGCTTTTAATCTTTAAAATTCATGTCTAGAGTGTCTAGTTTAAAAATGATCTTCATGGTGGGAGCAATTTTTTTGAAGGGTTGAAGTACAAGTTTTCTCATGCCTGCTTTCTTGCACATCAATCTTCCCTATTCCTTTATGAAACTGGGTTGTCTATATGCACTCAAGGGTGCATGTATTGGAACTAGTTATTTTGTTACCTATTAAGGGAATGACATAATTTGAAGATGTTCTTGTGTTGATAGAACAATTTCAGTGAACACTTTCATTTGATGAGTGATTTGTTAGAGATTTAGAGGAGTTGGTGTACTTTTAGAGGGAGATTGGTTGCTCTCCCATGTTTTGGTGTTTCTAAATTATCAGTCATGGAAAGAACTTCTGGGTAATGTGTGAAATAGGAATGAACTATAATTTATTTACATTTATACTAACAACACCACTATAAAGTTGTAAACACTTCAAATTGGATTTGAACTTTCCACAACTGCTTCTAGGCTAAGGTGTCTAAACTTGGCCATTCTATGTTCTCCTACAAAAAAAAGTTTCTTATCAGAATATAGGATTCTCCAATGCTTAATCAAGTATATTATAGGAGGAAAATAATGTTTACAAAGATAACAAGTACAAAGAGTGTAAGAAGGTGTATGTCATGTTAGTCATATGTTGTGTAACCTTTTCTCTCATGATTTTTTTACGTGGATAGCCTGGGTATTGATACCCTTAAGCCATCGAGATCATATAGTTTGCTTAATGAGGAATAGGTGTGGAGTATTGTAGCTTACTTGGTGAGGAGTAGAATAAATCATGTCAGGAAGTTGTTTTTCCATTGTATATCTTTTTTTATCAACGAAAATAAAAAAGATTGTGTACATAACCAATAAAATGATCTAATCACGTGGGCTATGGTAGGTGAATGAAATAATATTATTTTAATCATGATGCAGACCAATCAGGTGATTTGTACAAGAATTAACATGTGAGAAATATTATAAGTTGTGATTGCTTTTGAAATGGGCAATTGGGTGGCGCTTCACTGATATATTGGAGGTTGTAAGACTGCATTATTGTGTGTGCCATTGGTGGGCTCCCTGAAAGTTTAAGTGAGATTAGGACTCGGTTCCACGGTAATTAGGGGTTTGGTTGAGGCCCAAATACTGTTTGTCATGGGGGCCTAATACCTATAGAACAATTTGTCCATAATAGGCAGCCAAGTTGTCCATTTGGCCAAGCCCAAACTGAGATGATTTTCCTAGCAGATAACCAAGTTGTTTACTTAGGCTAAGGCCTAAAAGGACAACAAACTCTTTTTTTACTTGTTTTTTATTGTGTTGGCCCATCACCCACTATTTTTTTTCATTACTATGGATAATCTTCAGACATTATATCCACATGTAAAGACTTATTCACGTATGAAATAGAAAGATATAGATGAACACCCAATTACAAAACTTATATTACATTAGAAATGCAATTGAGGGGGAATTCCTTGATCATGCAAGTCAAAATTGTATAGGTAAGGAAATTATATGGGTTTTTTTTTCTCTTAATTGTATAGTATATTTGTAAACAATAACAACAATAGGTCAAATGACTTATCAACAAATTAATTAAGATATTTGGAGTTAATGTTGTAACTTTAAAAGTAATAGTAGTCACAATGTAGCTCAAATAAAATGTGAGAATTTGATAAATGAAAAACAAAGTATCATGGCTTTGTTATTCAAGTAGACAATAAAGAGTCAAAGTAATTATCAAACTCGATTGAATGCTTCAATAGAGTGCGCCCATTTTTTGTTTCACTAAGAAATTTCATTTTATGGCTATAATGAATGTGAATGTTCAAGCAACTAAAGAAATTATCTAAAGCTCTTGTGTTTTCTTTCTAGAAATAATGAAGCTTTTTAAAAGAGTTACTTTCAATGAAACTCCTAGACATAACAAATTGACTTCTCCAGATATTCAAAAAGATATTACTCAAGCTACTGAAAAGGAGATTACAAATGTGATTATCAAAGATCTAGGTGACTTATTATTTTCAATTTTAATTAATGAGTCACGTGACATATCAATCAAGAAATAAATTACAGTTGTTCTACGATATGTAGACAACAATAAGCATATAATTGAACGCTTTCTTGGCATTCAACATGTGTCAGGTACAATTGCTAATTCACCATACCTTAAACATTACTAATGAAAACTTTTATTATCCATCGCCCTACTTTAAATGACTCACAATGTCCATCTTATGATCACTCGCAGCAAAAACAACATTCACTAACCTAAATTGATTTCTAACTCCCACATTCGCTATCTTATTCTCAAAGTTCTCATGTCTACATTTCAGTCTAATGACTTAGAACCTTCCTGCCATTCTGAAGCTGTTAAACATCCATATTGACCGGAGGCCATGAATAAGGATTTTGATGTCTTATTATCTAATGGCACTTGGATTTTAGTTCTTGAACCATATACTACCACTATCATTGGCTGTAAGTGAGTATACAAAATTAAACGCAAAATTGATGGAACAATTGACAGGTACAAGACCGGGTTGGTTGCTAAAGAGTTTCATCAATAAGAGGGCATTGATTTGGGGGAGAATTTCAGCCTTGTTGTCAAACCAACAACAATCTGATTGATTCTTTCCTTGGTAGTCTCACGTGGTTGGCATATAATACAAATTGATGTGCAAAATGCCTCTTACATGGTATTCTCAATAAAATTGTCTACATGGCTCAGCCTCCAGGTTTCATTCACCATTAGCTACCTAATCATGTTTGCAAATTAAATAAGTCTCTATATGGACTTTGTCAGACCCCAAGGGTTTGGTTCTCTAGGTTGACTAACAAACTACAAGCCATTGGCTTTATCGGCAGCAAGACTGATCATTTACTTTATGTTTATCATTATGGATCTATCACCATCTATTTATTAATATATGTTTATGGCATAATCTTAACTGACTCAAGTGTTCATTCTATTAGCAGTGTTATTCTTTTATTATAGAAAAATTTTAAAATAAGTTATTGAAGGACTTGAAAATGGAGAAATTTCTAATGGAGAAATTACAGTTGTTGATGTGCTTGAGATTATAAAAGAGTATGGGATGAACTCAGAACAGTGAACATAAGTAGTCATTTTAATAGATATTATGGAATCATTTAATTTTGTGTTCATGATTCATTGTTTGAGAAGGATACTAGCAGTTACAGATGAGTTCTCATAAGCATTACAAAGAAAAGATCAAGACATAGAAAATGCTATGAGTTTATTGAAAACATCAAAGGAACGATTTAAAATGATGAGAGAGAATGATTCAGATTCTTTATTGGAAGAAGTGTCATCTTTTTGCATCAAACATGATATTGATATTCTAAACATGGATGATGAGTACAAGCTCCGTGGGCGTTCAAGGCGAAAATCTCAAGGGATTATAAACCTACACCATTTCCGTTATGAATTGTTTAACAATATTATTGACATACAACTTAATGAGTTGGATGATCGTTTCACTAAATCGAGTACGAAGTTACTTCTTTATGTAGCATGTTTAAACCCAAATGACTCTTTTTCTGATTTCAACAAAGAAAAGCTTATTCATCTTGCTTTTTTTATCCCAATAAATTTTCTATAGCGGATCTTATGGTACTTGGTGACCAACTTGATATGTATATTATTGATCTACGCAATGATGATGAGTTCTCTAGTATTGAAGGTATTGTTAGTCTCGCGGAGAAAATGATAAAAACAAAGAAGAATTTATTTTCATTGATATATATATATATATATATATATATATATATATATATATCTGTGTGTGTGTGCGCGCGCTCTTATAAAATTATCATTACTTTTACCAATTGCAACTACTATAGTGGAGAGAGTTTTTTCCATTATGCATATTGTCAAGAGTAAATTGCAAAATAGAATGAGAAATAAGTGGATGAATGACAGTTTGGTTGTATATATTGAGAAAGATATCTTCGATCGGATTGATAATGAAGTCATTATGAAGTGGTTTCAAAATATAAAAACTCGAAGAGAATAATTATAATGTAAGTATTTTTATTTTAAAAGTATTCTTAAATTAATTTTGTTTGATATGAGTTAGTATATATGTTTCAAATTGATTTCTGTATATAATACATGTCTATACAATACACAAGATCAAGCATTTGTTAGTAATTTGTCCTCTCATTTAAAAAATCCAGACTCTGCCACTGATTTGATATGTAACTTATCCCATGTCAAACTAAGAATTATAACATGGATTAGTGTGTAAAAAATTAGTTAAATTACTTAATTAATTTTAAAGACAAATAGAGCATGAACAATCTTACGATAATTTTCATGTTAATCTATGGGAAATAGGTTTTAAATTGCTTTAATCTATTGTGAACTAAAGCTTGACTTGAA
>Ga0307513_10007137_pt1 | contig 14528 bp, 9 predicted proteins | sample 15_EM_MG_FD_202174 | JGI IMG/M metagenome (GOLD analysis project Ga0307513, IMG submission 202174) | Populus trichocarpa ectomycorrhiza microbial communities from riparian zone in the Pacific Northwest, United States - 15_EM | ecosystem: Host-associated > Plants > Roots > Unclassified | place... | reverse complement strand
GACCGCGCCGCGGTGGTCGCGCAGCGGCACCGCAATCGTTCGCAGCCCGAGTTCGAACTCCTGGTCGACGAGCGCGTAGCCGACCGCGCGCACCCGCGCGACTTCATCGGCCAGCCGCTTGTGGCTGATGATCGTGAAGGCGGTGAGCGGCTCCAGCCGCTGGCGCGCGAGCCAGCGCTCGGCGTCGTCGGGCAGCAGCGCGCCGACCAGCACGCGGCCGTTGGCGGTGCAGAAGGCCGGCACCCGCGTGCCAGGTTGCAGCGTCACCGAAACCGGCCGCCCGGAGGTGGTGGCGGCGATGCTGATCACGTCATCGCCGTCCAGCACGCCGGCCGACGAGGCTTCCTGAAGCTCGGTGCCGAGTTCGAGCAGCGCCGGCTGGATGATCCGCGGCAGCCGCGCCGAATGCATGTAGCTCTGGCCGAGCCGCAGCACCTTGGCCGTCAATGCGAACATCTTGCGGTCGCAATTCACATAGCCCAGATGTTCCAGCGTGATCAGGTAGCGGCGCGCCGCCGCGCGCGTAAGCTGGCAGATCGTCGCCACTTCGGCGATCGTCAGGCGCGGGCGGTGCTGGTCGAAGGCGCTGATCACGGTCAGCCCTTTTTCCAGGCTGATGACCAGGTCGCGCAGCAGCGGCTCGCACGCGGCATCCGGTTCAACCGTCCGGCAGCGCGGGCTGCGGCGGCCGTTCATCTCTGCAAGTGCGCTCACGACGGGCACTCTACGTCCGCACCCCCGCAGGGTCTTGCACCGGCGAATCACGATTGCAGGGATGGATCGTGTGGTCTACCCTTGAGCAATCGAGAAGAGGAACCCGATGCCTATCAGCAGGCGCAATCGCAACACCGGCGAATGGACCAGCACTCAAGCCCCGCTGAGCTTGTTGACGCTGGCCCAGTTGAACCGGTGGCAGGGGTTGCCGCTGGGCTGGCAGGGTACGCCCGAAGGCGCCTGGACGGCCAAATTCTCGTCGCCCAGCACCTCGCTGTCGCTGCTCGACGCCGGCGCGCTGAGAACGCGGATCAACGTCTCCGGCAAGAGCCGTGACCTGGACATCAAGAGCGGCTCGATGGGCCTGTTCTGCGCCAACGACGACATCCGGATCGACCAGGTCGACTGCAGCAAGGCGCGTCGAATCGTGCTTCGCCTGGACCTGGCGACCCTGCCCCACCGCGACCTCTTCGACGACGAACTGGTGACGACCTCGCTGCACCGCAGCCACGAGTTCTACGACCCCGAGCTGGCCGCGCTGCTGCGGGCGATGGTGCACGAAGTCGAGCAGGATTGCCCGAACGGAACGCTGTTCGCCGAATCGCTGTCGGTCGGCGTCGCGCTGCATCTGTGCCGCACGCGCGGCATGCACGCCCCGCCCGCGGCGGGCGAGCGCGGCAAGCTGAGCCCATGGCAATGGTCGCGTCTGAACGACCTGCTGGTCAGCGAATTGGCGAGCGACCTTTCACTGAGCGCGCTGTCGGCCAGCGTGAGCCTGAGCAAGCCGCATTTCGTGCGCCTGTTCAGGAACACGACCGGCACCTCGCCGCACCGCTACGTCGTGCAGCAGCGCGTCGAGCGGGCACGCAAGCTGATCCAGAGTTCGACGCTGCCGCTCATCGATGTCGCTGCCGAAGTCGGCTTCGCGAGCCAAAGCCATCTGAGCCGGATCTTCCAAAAAACCTACGGCAGCACGCCCGGCGCGATCAGGAAGCAGGCGGCGCGCCGGGTTCGCAGGTAGGCCGCTCAGCCGCGGCCGGGCTCGCCTTCGCCCAGGTACGTTGACGAGCACCGTCAAGGTGCTCACGATGCCGGGGCGCACCCGCTGGTGGGGGGCGAGCTGCGTGATGTCCCGCCCATCGAGCCAGATGCTGCCGGCGCTCGGCTCCAGCATGCGATGAAGGGCCTGCGCTGCAGGACCTGATGCCGAGCGCTGGGCCGACCTGACCTTCCCGCTGAACCTTCCACTCTTCAGCAGCGCGGCCTGGTGGAGCCAGCAGGCCGCGCTGCTACGCGAGCAGAAGAGATGGGAGGACAGGGTGCGTCAGGGCGCCCGGTACTTCCGTCGCCGTGCCAGCCACGCCACAGCGGCCAGGCCGGATAACCCCAGTAGCGCCGTCGCCGGCTCGGGAACAGCAGTCACCTGCAGACGCACCGCGAAATCGGCGGTGTCGCCGCAGTAAGGCGTACACGAGATGCGATCGCCACTGCCCGAGACCTCGAGCAGGTACTGGCCGGCCTGCAACGAATGGGCAACCAGAATCTGATCGATGGCGCCGGTAAACGGGCTGGCAGGTACGACGTCGGTGCCGAACGCGACGTGCCTGCCTGACGCGTCTGTCAGGCGAATCGCATTGAGTTCATAGAAGGAGCCATTCGAACCGGCTCCGAATCCCAGCGTCCCGAGCGTCACGTCGGCCTGGGCGAGCAGGTTGAACGAGACATAAGTCGGCGATGCCCCGCCATTGCGGAAGACACTGAGACTCTGGTCGACGACGCCGGGAAAGACGTTGCCGTACGCGGCTTGTGCCGGCAGCACGACGACATCGGCGACGGGTCCGGGCAAGCCGGCTGCCGGCGTGACCTGGAGCCGGACGGTGAAGTCGACCGTGTCGCCGCAATACGGCGTGCAGGAGATCCGATTCCCCGCGCCCGACACCTCCAGCGCATAACGGCCCGCCGCCAAGCCGGTCGTCTGTGCCAGGGTCTCGATGGGTTGCGGGAACGGATTGACCCCAGGAGGACCACCGTACGCGACGTTGCCGCCATCGCGGGTGACGATGCGGATCGAAGTCAGGTCGAAGAAGCTGCCGTTGCTTCCGTTGCCGAGACCCAAAGCACCCAGCCGCACATCCGACACCGTCATCAGGTCGAAGCCGACATACCACGGTGCCGGATCGCCACTGCGAAACACGTTCAGGCTCTGGCTCATCAGCGTCGGGCCTACATTCCCGAAGTCCTCCATCACCGGCGACACCGCTGCGCGCGCGGACACGGCACACAGCGCGGCCATGGCCACCGCGCTCAGTCGAACTGCATGGTTCATTTCGATCTCCTGTTGGTTGAATGGACATTGGGCCCCTCGAGAGCAGTCACGCACGACGGCCAGGCGCGCGTCGCATTTCACCCTCGTGGCAGTGTCGAGGGCGGTGCCCAATGCGGAATGGTCCGTATCGCCGTGCGCGCGCGCGCAAGAGGCTGGCGCCGGCGCGCGTCAGCCTTCACACTCCCTGCCCATGGGGAGCGCAGACAGGCATCAGCCGGCACGGGCCACGCCGATGGAACGGTGGCGGGCGCGGCACGAACGCCTGGGCGAGTGCTTGGCGCGCCGGCCCGCCTGGTTGCAACAGGCGCACGATCTGCCGGCGCTGTACCTGCGCGCCGGCCAAGTGCTGGACGCACTGGAGGCCTACTCGAAGTGCGCCGAGCTGCCCGGGGGACGGCTGCACCATGTGCTGGCCGAGGTCAGCAGCGACGAACAGGGCCAGCTTCACCAGCACAAGCCGGTGGCCGCGGTTCGCGAGCTGCGGGCCGACCGCGAATCGCTCTTTCGCCTGGGTGTGTGGGACAGCCTCGATCTGTTCTTCTCCCGCGCAGCCGGCCGCTACGACGAAGAGCCGCAGGCACGCCTGATGCGCCGTCTGGCCGACGCCGGGCCGCCTCGCGCGATGGTGCTGATGCCGGCGCCCACGTTCACGCCCGAAGCGGCTGCGGTCTTCTTCGACCACCGCGTGCGCGGCCGGCTGCGCCAGCTCGACACCGACCACCCGGGCGCCGGTTTTGCGGCCAGCCTGCTGGCCGACTACCATCCCGGCTCCAAAGCGCCCGAAGCCCATGGCCGGGCCTGGACGATCGCCGTTGCAGCCTCCTACGCCGATGCGCTGTGGCGCAGCAGCGGCAAAGGCACCGTGGCCGCCGTGATGGCGCAGCTGTGGCGCGGCGCGACGACGCAGTTCGCGCCGCTCGAAGCGGTGCTGCCCACCGGCCGCACCGGTGTCATCCTAGACATCAGCACCGACCTCGTGCTGGCGCAGGCGCTGCACTATCGCCACGCGCGCTGGGCCGGCGCCGCGAACGCCGACAACGGGCGCGAGCGACACCCGAAAGCGGGCAACGAACCGCGCTTCACTCAGCGCGTGCGCCTGGGACACCTCTACGAAAGCACCAGCGAGCGCTGGGATCCACAAGGCGTGGCGTCACTGCCGTTGCGCTGTTATACCGGCTGGACAGCGACACAGTTCTACGAGGCCGTCTTCATCCAGCACCTGACGGATCTGACGACGGAGGCCGCCGATGATCCCTGCTGACGATGGAGCGGCAACGATGGCGGTGCATCTCGCGCGCTGCCCGGCGGGCCACCGCCCCGGCGTGCGCGCGCTGCTTGAATGGCAGGTCGAGCCGGCGGTCAAGCGGCGACCGGATCGACACGCCCCGCAGCCACCGCTGTCAACCGTGCTCGACGCCGGCCGCCGATGGCAGGAACTGCTCGATGCGCTGCCGGGCATCGGCCCGCAGCTGCCGGATGCGCCGCTGCTGCTGGCCCGTACCGCGATCGACTGGCAGCCGTGGCCGGACGCCGGCGAAACGTTCGACGATTGCGGCGAAGACCTGTCGATGCTGGGCGGTGCCCGGTTGTGGTCTGCGCTCGGGCCACTGGGCGTCGACTGGTTCGACTTGCATCTGTCGCTTCATCGCCGGCGGCAGTGGTTCGCACCGCCGATCCAGCTCGTCGCCGAGGACCTCGGCCCGCGCGGCTGGTGCACCGGCATCGGACTGCGCGCGACCGCTCAGGCCGCGCTGCAGCAGGCCGGCATCTCTGTCCAGGGCCTGCGCGACGCGCTGGCCGATGCGAGCGCCTGCCGCTGGCTCGCGCGGCGCGAAGGCGCCGGCTGCTTCGTCAGCGTCGGTGTCACGCTGGAATGAGCATCCCGGCCGGCTCCCCGCTGATGCTCGATCCGTTGGAGATGCGGTTCGAGTCCGAGATGGCGGCAGCCAGCGAATTGGCGCGGCGCGAACAATGGCCGCGGGCGCTGGACGCAGGCCTGCGGGCATTGCAGGCCGCCGACGCCTGTGGCGCCGGCTGCATCGGCCTCGCCGCACGGCGCGCGCTGTTGCTGCTGTTGCTGGCACAGATCCAGTCGGAGCTCGGAAGCCACGCCGAAGCCATGGACGCGACGGACGAAGTACTGTCGATTGCCGGCAACGAACAGCCTGCCCTGTGCGCGGTGGCCCTGGTGCAGAAGGCGCAGTTGTTCCTGCGTAGCAACCGGGTCCGCGAGGCCGCCGAACAGCTCGACCAGGCCTTCGAAGTGCTGCCGGCCAACGACGACGCACTGCGCGCCCGCGCGCTGCTGGCGCGCGCCACGCAACATGCGTTCCAGGGCGACGTGGCGGCCAGCCGAGCCGAGAACGCGGCCGCCCTGGCCCTGCTGGAATTGCCGGCGCACCGGGCGCTGGTTCGCGAGCGCTATTCGGCGATCATGAACCGGGCCGCCAGCGCGTTCTATCTGGGTCACCTCGACGAGGCCCTTGCGCCGACGCAGCGCGCCTTCGCCATTGCCAGCGGCATGCTGGCGGGCGGCTCCAGCGGGCGCGAGATCGACCTCGCTCGCCAGCAGCTCAACCTGGCCGGCATCCATGCCAACCGCAAGGACTTCGCAGTTGCCGTGCGGGCCTACACCGCAGCGCTGCGCTGGATCACGGCCGCGCTTCGCCGTCGCCCGGGAGCACCGGTGCACAGATTGCTGTCAGCGCTGCGCGCCAAGTGCACCGGCAACCTCGCCTTCTGCCACTTCCAGGCTGGCTCGCTGAAGGACGCGGCCGCCTGGATGCGCAAGGCCATCGACCAGTACCGGGCCGTGCCGCCCGACATCCCGTTGGCCGACGACGATCGCGCCCGCGCCTGGGTGAACCTCGGGCACATCGAATTCGCGCGCCAGCGCTGCGGCAGCGCCGTCAAGGCCTACGAAGTCGGCATGCTGCACTTCCGGCATGCCGTGGAACACGACAGGCCGCACCTGGCCTACGACCTGGCCAACGCGCAGTTCGGGCTGGCGCGCGCGCTGACTCTGGCGGGCGATCTCGCGCGTGCCGGGGATCTGTTCGACACCGCCGCCGAGTCGATGGCCGCGGTGGTGCACGCCGGCCAGCTGCAGCACGCAGCTCACTGGATCGAAGCCTGGCAGCAGCAGGCCCAGGGCGTGCTGAATTCGGGCGCCGATGCTGCCGAACCATTCGTGGGCCGCTTGCTGCTGTGGCTGGACAAGGCGCCGCTGCGCCGCGCCTTGTCGTTCGAAGCGCCGTGGCGCGTCCTTCAGGCCGGCGTCGAACAGCTTGTCGCCTGGCAGGCCAGATGCCGAGCCGCGCCACAGCGGCTGGCCTGGTTCCAGGTGCTGGTCTCGGCGTTCCTGCTTCACCTGCTGAGCCGCGCTGCCGACCTGCTGGGCAACGCCGACCCCGACGCGCTGCGGCGGCACGAAACGGGGCTGACCGCGGTCTCCGATCGATTGCTCGCGGTGGCGCTGGAAGCTGGCGCCGACAGCGCCCTGCCAGCCGAATGGTTCCTGCACACGCACGGCCTGCGCGCGCAACGCAACGCCTTGGCCGGCGGCGACTCACCCGAGCTCGTGGCGCTGCGTGCGATGTTGGGCGAGCTGCAGCAGACCGAGGAGACGTTGCTTGGCGCGTCGGCCCCAGCCCTGAACTGGGCCGCTGGCGCTCAGGCGCGGCCGTCGGAAGAAGCACGTTGGCGCGAGCTTCACGAACGTTGCGAAGAGCGCATCGCGGTGCTGACCGCGGCGAGCCGACTACCGCGCAGCCTGCGGCTGGACAGCGACGCGGTCGTTGCCCGGCTGGCACCGGGGCAGGCGGTATTGCTGGTCGCGCGTCACCTCGAACACGGCCTGATCGTCATCGCCATCGGCAAGGCCGACGACGGGCAGCAGGCGTTCAGGCACGCCGCCAGCGCCTTGCCAGCCGGTCTGCGCCAGACCAATTGCGAAGACTTGAACACACTGGTGCGCGGCGCACTGGCCGGGCGGACGCTCGGTGCCGTGCGCCGTGCCGCGGAGCCGGTCGCTCCCGACGGCAGCGCGAACCTGCCCGCGCCCGAACAAGCCGTGCAGATCGCACGCCGCTACCACGCCGCGCTGTTCGAACTTGCGGTCCTGCCGATGCTGAACGTGCTGGCCGGCAACGGACAGCGCGACGTGTCGTTAATCCCATCGGCCGACCTGCACTGGCTGCCGTGGCTGGATGCCGCAGAAACCCGGCCGACCGGCGTGCGGCTGGCCATCTACCCGACGCTCGGAGCCTGGGCCAACGCGACGACGCCCGACATGGCGGCCACCGAAGAGCCGCTGCGCTGGGCGCTGCTGGCTAGCAACGCCGACGAGCTGCGCTGGGCCGGCGTCGAGTGTCGCGCAGCCGGGCAGTTGTGGCAGCACCGCCTGCGCACCGTCTGCGCTGCCGAGTTGCCGGTAACCGGCGTCGATGCCTTGCTGGCCGTCGGCCACGGCGCCGCGCCGCAAGGCAACCTGGCGCGCGCAGGGCTGCTGCTTTCCGGAGACCGGGTTTTCGACGCCCACGGTCTGGCACAGGTGCAACGGGGTCGCCAGGTCGTCATGTCGTGCTGCGTCGCCGGCTGCATCGATGAAGTGATCGGCGAGGCGATGGGATTCCTGTCGGGTTGCTTCGCCTACGACACGCGTTTCGGCTGCGGCTGGCTGATCGAGGTACCCGACATCGAGGCCTGCCTGTTCAGCCTGGCCTTGCAGTACGCGCTGCATCAGGCGCAGACCGCGGCCGGCGGCATGGACTGGCTGGCCACCTTCGAAGCGGTGCGGCGCGGCATCCAGGCGGGCGCCTGGCCCGAGCGCTTCGGCGCCTGGCTCGCCCACGTGCTGCCGGACGCCATCGCCGCCACGCCAGCGCCCGCACACGGCTGGCTCGACCGCTACGAACTGATGCTCGCCGAACCCGGCGGCGGCCTGTTCAATGCGCCGCCCCCGAGCCTGCGACTGCTGATGCCCTGGATCGTCGGCCTCGGGCGCTGAACTACGCCGCCGATTACTGGCTGTCGGCAATCGAACACGGCTGTCGCGACGACCAACATGCCGGTCGCCGGAACGAAGGTTCCCGGCTACCCGCACAGGTCGATCGGCACGGTAAGTCGGGAGTGGTTCACCGGTGCGCGCGTCGAGCCTGCGCTTTCCAGTGCAGGCGCATGGCAGCCGGGGCATGATGTCGCGGTGTTCAGCGATCACGCCGCCGCCGTGCGTTCGAGCTTGCGCCGCAATTGCACCGGGCGCGCCACACCCTGCGCGCGGGCTTTGCTGTTACGTTTTGCGCGGCCAAGCCGCTCACATGGCGGGACAGGGTCGCTGACGCACCGCTGACGCAAGGTTCCTAAAGTCTGCTTGCATGTCGGGCTCAACCGCAGTCACGGTTTCCGCCATCATCGCGCCGCGCTGGTGCTTGCAGCTGTGCGGCCTGCCGCAAGCGCTTTCGGCCACGGGCGACCAGGCCGTCGTGCTGGAAAGGCGCGATGCCGCGATGCTGGCCCTGTTGGCCATCGAAGGCCCGACAGCGCGCAGCCGCGTTTCGGCGCTCTTGTGGCCCGACGAAGCCCTCGAAGCGGTGCGCGGCCGGCTGCGCCAGCGCATCTTTGCGCTCAAGAAGAAGCTCGGCGACGAGGCCGTGGTGGGGAAGCTGACGCTGGCGCTGGCACCGACACTGCCTTGGGCCGGTTTCGACAGTGAGCCGTCGAAAGCACCTTTGCTGGGCGACGACGACCACGCCGACCTGCCCGAGTTTGCCCAGTGGCTCGGCGCCACACGTGACCGGCTGCAAGGCCTGCGGCGCGAGCGGCTGGCCAATGAAGCCGCCGCGCTGGAGCAGCAGGGCCGTCTGGCCGAAGCCATCGTCTGCGCTGAAGGACTGCTGGCGCTCGAGCCGCTGCACGAGCATGCCCACCGCCGTCTGATGCGGCTGCACTACCTGCGCGGCGACCGCGCCGCCGCACTGCTGGCCTTCGACCGTTGCGAGCAGGCGCTGAAGCACGAAGTCGGTGCCGTGCCGACGGCCGAGACACTGGCGCTGCTGGCACAGATCGAATGCTCGGGAACGCCGGCAACGCTATCTGCTCGTGGCGCGCGGCGCCTGGTGCCCGCCTGCGTGCTGCGGCCGCCGCGGCTGATCGGCCGCGATGCCGAGTGGACCCATCTGCAAGCTGCTTGGCACCGAGGTGACGCGGCCGTGGTGGTCGGCGAAGGCGGCATGGGCAAGACTCGGCTGCTCGGTGATCTGATCCATGCGCTGGCCCCGCAGCCCGGCCGTGCGCTGCAGGTGGCTGCCCGCCCGGGTGACGAGCGGGTGCCTTACGCACTGCTGGGCCGTCTGCTGCGCAGTCTGCTCGCCAGCCGCAACACGGTGCTGGCCGTTGGCGTGCAGCAGGAACTGGCGCGCCTGCTGCCCGAACTGCGGCAATGCGCCGAGCCCAGCGGTGCCAGCGCTGCGGGCGATGCGGGCGATGCGGGTGCCAGGGCGCGCTTCGTCGGCGCGGTCGAGTCCTTGCTGTGCGACGCGGTCTCTGCCGGGCTGCAGGCCGTGGCGCTGGATGACCTGCACTTCGCCGATGACGCCAGCCTGGAAATGGCGCAGCACCTTGCCGGCGTGCCGGGCCTTCGCTGGCTGGCCGCATTCCGCAGCGCCGAGATCGGCCCGGCAGCGCAGGCGCTGGCGCAGACCCTGACCCAGCGGCTGCGTGCCGAGTCCCACCGGCTCCAGCCCTTGACGAGCGCGCAAGTCGGCGAACTGCTGCAGACCCTGCAGATCGCCGCCATCGACGCACGCACCTGGACCGAAGCCTTGCACCAGCGCACCGGCGGCAACCCCTTGTTCCTGCTGGAGACACTGAAGGCGCTGCTGCTGCACGGCGAGCCGGCTCAAGCCGGCTCGGCGTCTCTGGCAACGCTGGGGCGGCTGCCAGCCAGCGACAGCGCGGTGCGCCTGATCGAACGGCGCATCGGCCTGCTGTCGCGTGACGCCGTGCGCCTGGCGCGCTGCGCTGCGGTGGCAGGACAGGACTTCTCGGCCTTGCTCGCGGCGCGCGTGCTCGATGTCAACCCGCTGGACCTGGCCGACGCCTGGGCCGAGCTCGAATCGGCCCAGGTGATGCGCGATGGCGCTTTCGCACACGACCTCATCTTCGAGGCCGCTCGCGCCTCCGTGCCCGAGCCCATCGCCCGCGCGCTGCACCGGCGCATCGCCGAACTGATGGTGGCCGAAGGCGCCACGCCGGCACGTCTGGCAGCGCACTGGATGGGTGCCGGCGAACAACTTCGTGCCGCACCGCACCTGGCCGAAGCCGGCCGACAGGCGCTGCGCGCGATGCGCATGCGCGAAGGCACCGACTACCTGGACCAGGCGCAGGCGATCTACGGCCATGCCGGCGATAACGAGACCCAGTGCGCCTTGATCGACGAGCTGATGTCGCCGGCCTTGATGGCCAGCTCGTTCGACCACGTGCAGCGCCTGGTCGAGCAGGCCGCGAACAACGCGTCCAACGCGCGCCAGCGCTCGATGACCTTGCGCTGCCTGGCCTCGCTGTTGACGCACCGCTGCGACTACGAGCGGGCGAGTGAAGTCGGCCAGGCTGCGCTGGCCGCAGCCCTGGCCGCGCGCGACCGCGCCTGCGAACTCGGCGCTCGCGGCCTGTTGGCCGAGCTGCTGGGCGAGCGCTGCCGGCCCGGGGAAGCGGAGGACATGCTGCGGCCCATCGAGCGCTGGGTGCACGAGCAAGGCAGCGGGCCGCAACGGCTGCTGTATGCCGAGGCCCTGGCCAACGTGCTGCGTGACAGCGGCAAGCTGGCCGCGTCGCTCGATCAATGGCAGTGCGCCATGGATGTGGCGCGCGCCATCGGCGCCGGCCACGCCATGCCCAGGCTGCTGATGATGCGTGCTGTCACCCAGGCCTACACCGGCAGGGTGCAGGAGTCGCGCGATGCGATGGTCGAGGGCCGTCGCCTGCTGCACGACATTGCCGAAGACGCGATGGCTCTGCGACCCTTCACCATCCGACTGCAAGTCGAAGACCGCATGCTGGGCCGCTACACGTCGTCGCTGGAACTGGGCGAGAGCGTTCTGTCAGACCCTGCGACGGGTGCTGCGGAGACCGATGAAGTCCATCTTGCGCAGGCATTTGCCTTCTGCGACCTGGGCCAGGCGGCGCGTGTACAGCGCCTTGCGCAACGAGCGCGGGCCGGCGCCAACCCCTACAACGGCTTGTTGTGGCGCGAGGTCGGCCTGCAGACATTGCCGCCGGGGATGCAGGCCGACGAGGCGCGGCGCCAGGCGCTGGACGCCGCAGCGGATGCCGTGCGCCAGTGGTCCGGTCGCAGCCTGCTGATCGCCTGGCGCCTCCAGACCCTCCATGCCGGCACTGCCGAGGCCTTGTCGGCGGCACGCCGCGGGCTGGACTTCGCGTCCGCCAGCGGCATGCACGGGCAGCAGCTGGTGTTCCAGGCGCTGCTCGCCCAGCACCTGGTCCGGGGCGGCGATGCAGAACTGGCGGTCTGGCTGGCCCGCGACAGCTGGCGCCTGCTGGCCGAGTTCTGCCCCGGGTTGGTGTACCGCGGGGTGGTCTGGCACGCGCTGATCGAGGTGCTGCAAGCACACGATGCTGCGCTGAGCCGCACGATCGCGCACAGCGCCGCAGACTGGATCTTTCGAACTGCGGCCGACCATGTCCCCGCCGCGTTCCGCGAGAGCTTTCTGCATCGCAACCCGCACAACGCGTTCGTGCTGGCCCAGGTGCGCGACGGGTAGCGTCGCGCTCAGCTCGGGGCGCGCGGCACCACGGTCAGCGTGTACACCACGTTCTGGTTGAACGACCCGCCGTTCGTGGCCAGCAGCTGGAGTGTGTACGTGCCGGGTGCCAGGTTGTCGATCTCGGCGTAGTACGTGTCGTCGACGGCGGTATAGATGCCGGCAGGCACCGAGCCCGGCCCACCGCAGGCTTGAATGAACAGGTTGTCCGCCGGGAGCGCGGCGTCGAACACCGTGCTGCGCAGCCGCCTGGCCGTGACCGGCTGGCCGTCGAGCATCACGTTCACCGTCAGCGTATCGGTGAACGCCGCGATGGCGGCACGCAAGTCGCGTATCGGGGTGCCGGGCACATCGCCGCAGAAGCCCGGCACGTAGATGTAGGCCGAGCCGGCCACTGCGAATTGCAGCTTGACGCCTTGCGGAACGCTGCAGGCGCGCTGGACCTCGCCGCCGCCGGACCGGGGCGCCAGTCGCCAGGTCGAGCCACTCTGGCCCACCATGCAGTTCTGACCCGTGGCGTCGGTGAACGGGCTCACCGAAGCGGGGATGGAGTACAGCCATTGCACCCACTGGCCGGTGCGCAGGTCGGGGGCCGCGTCGGCGGCCCAGCCGGACGTACACAGGCCCGATGCAAGGGCCAGCGCCGTGGCGCGAAACAGTTTCGAGGTCTTGAGTTGGGTCATGATCAGGCTCCGTGATGGACGGTGGACGAAAGGGCCCGGGCGACACGAGGCAGCAAGGGCAGGCGAGTCATAGCGGGGCCTTCGTTCAAGGCGGTCGGTTCGGATCGGTACTCGCGGACTGTTGATCGCTCAAAGCACTGCGAGCCGGCTTGGCGTGCAGGCGTCAACCTGCTGCGCCAGCTTAGCTATCGAGCGTCAGTGCAACGTCAGCGGCGCCAGACGTTGCGCACGTGCGGGGCGCCTTTGCGGGGGTACGTTCATCGAACGCCCGCTCTACTTCCCGACTGCAGCCCGAACACGGCAGAACAGTGGCGGAACACAGCGTCAGAGGCGCCTGATCTGCCTTTGGACGCAGGCAGAGAGGCGCTGCGAACGCGCCTGCCGGGCATCTGGAAGAAATCTGGCAACAGCGCAAGAAAGAAAAAACGCACCTAGCGTCGTACTGCTCGCTAAGTGCCTGATTCTTCTAGATATTCTGGTGGGCCCTGACAGATTCGAACTGTCGACCAACGGATTAAGAGTCGGCGTCGGCCCGGTTTCAGGAAGTCTCATACAGGACCACCAAAAGGCCGGAAACCCGCATGGATGCTTGACGAACTCGTCGTGGTTGTAGCGGCTCCGAACCTCGACCCACTTCCAGCCGTCGACCGCGATCTGATTGGCCTTCTTCTGGAGCTTGTCGGTCGCCAGGCGTTCCAGCAGCGCGCCGTCCAGCAGGTAGACCCTCTTCTCGTCGTCGCTGAACAGGTCGCGCCGCGTGGCGCCACCGGCCTTCTCGTAGGCCTTCACGTTGACGTACTTGGCCACCGGGTCGCGGTCGGATTCGATCTCGCCCTGGGACAGCAGCCGGCGCAGCGCCTCTGGATGGCGGTTCCAGGGCTGAAGGCCGGCCCAGGCTGTTCCTGCTTCTGGTGGTCCTCGACCGAAGCCAAGGCCATCAGGCAGTCCAGCCCGATCTTCTCCTCTCGAAACAACGCCATCAGCCGGGGCGACACGGCCGCGAGTTTGAGCCGTCGCTTGACCACGAGCGGCGTCACGCCGAAGGCCGCAGCGATGTCCTCGACGGGTTTGCCTTCTTCGCTCAGCCGTAAAAAACCCGCCAACTCATCGGCCACGCTGAGCGGCTCGCGGCAGACGTTTTCGGCAAGGCTGTCGGCACTGGCCACCAGCAACGCCAGCGATTCGAGCCTGCGGCCGCCGGCGCAGACCTCGAACATCCCGCGTGTGCCCTTCACAACTACGAGGTTCTGCAGCGCCCCGTTCTCGCGGATCGATGCGGCCAACTCCGGAATGCTCAGTCGCGGCCGGACAGCTTCGAGCCGGCCCGGTAATCCTGGGACAGGATGAGCTTGTTGTATGGAACGTGCAGGCGGGGAGAGGCAGCGATCACGGCCTCGATTTCGGCTTTGGAGAACTTCAGGTCTCTGCCCGAGCAGCTGCGTCACACGGGGATGGAAGGCAATCGTGTCCCTTGTCAACGTCCGCCGATCACTCCGAACTTCCGGCGTCGCTGCACCGTCAGGTCAGCGCTTCCAGCACGCCAGGATGGTCAACCGCCGCGACGATCCAGATCAGTCGTCCGATTCAGTCGAGCCTTCTCGCGAACGGACCCGGGCCTTCGGAAACGTCTTGTCGACGTACCGCGTCGTGGCAGCCTCCACTTCGGGGAGGTTCTCGTGCAGCCGTTTGAGCAGCCCAATGAGTGTCTCGCGCTCGTCGTCCCTCAACACTGCCAGGAAGGCCCGCTCCCGTTCGAGCGCAACGCCAATGATCTGGTCGTGCAGCTCGCGTCCTTTCTTCGTCAGCGTGGCCAGGCGCAGGCGCCCGTCCGCGTCGTCCAGGCTGAACGTGATCAGGCCGCGCGATTGCATGCTCTTGAAGGTGCGGCTCACGGAAGCTTTGTCCATGCCGATCACCTTGGACACCTTCTGCGCGGAGATTCGGCCCTCGATGGCGAGCAGCACCAGGCAGCGCCAGGTCTCGATGCCCACGTCGAACACGGCGAGGTAGTGCTGCGACGCACCG
>Ga0307513_10007136_pt1 | contig 14528 bp, 17 predicted proteins | sample 15_EM_MG_FD_202174 | JGI IMG/M metagenome (GOLD analysis project Ga0307513, IMG submission 202174) | Populus trichocarpa ectomycorrhiza microbial communities from riparian zone in the Pacific Northwest, United States - 15_EM | ecosystem: Host-associated > Plants > Roots > Unclassified | place... | reverse complement strand
GGATTTCCTGTTACCTGGTGGATTTGGAGGGGGTGCCGCTCAATCAAGCTTGGGTGGTCCTCACCTTGTTACCCCGCGGATAAAGCAGAACCTCGACGGCTTGTTTTCGATTTTGCGCATGGTACGAGTGTTACGTCTCCCAGCTGGACTTCATATCCCCGAAACTGCGATAGAGTTAATAGCTCAGGGTGAAATGTTGCCGCTGTTGGAAACGTTGGAGGTTGCGTCCTACGCCGGGATGGATATTCTTTCCATGGTTAAGGAGAGGAACGAGGTCGCGTATCGCCGTGGTGGGTTTGAGGGCACCTCGATCTCAGCGCCGAGTGTGTGCCAGTATGATGTTAATTGTCCTGTCCCGCCAACCTTCCTATCTGAGGTGCTGCTTTGGACGTCGATGCGGCAAATGCGACAGGTGAAAAGTTGTGTGGCATTCATTCGGTCGTTGTCGAGTTCGCATAAAACTAGGATTAGAGTTTTGTACAATGCGGAATAGGAGTCTATAATGTAATGGTGTATAAATCTTCATGCCAAGTAACCCGGCCTCGAAAACGTTTTTGTAGCCGATCATTGTCCAGAAAGTAATTCTCCTAAGTACTACACGTCGATACGACCAATAAGTGGATTTTGCATCAGCACTTGCACGAGGATAAGGGACTTCAATGATCGCATTCTCTTTCTGAACATCGCAATAACAATGAACAAGAACCTTGTAGGGGTTAGTCGGTTCATGGGTAACGAGGATGTGGATTCGTAATGGGGATTATACAGCCTTTAGCCTGACATTGGCGCGCCAACACTCTTGATGGATGGTTCAAGCCTGAAGGGTCAGCGACAAAAGGCGGAAAAGGGTCTTCCTAAATCCCAACGAGCGTGCAAAATGCTGTAGTACATCAAAAAGCCCTGGCCCACGTTCTTCACGTTCAGATTTCCACTGTCATTGTCGACATAAACCCTGGTGTTGGAGTCGGCTGTGCGCAAAATGGAACTGCCTCTATACTTCTCCTGGATGAAGAGTTTTATCGGTCTGGGCGTCGGCAGGCCCATCAAACCACCATCCAATCAGCGCGATGAGCTATGAGCATTCCGGTAGACCTAGGCAAGGAAGCCCGAGAATAAGAACGGACAGTGGACAGTGGGAGTGGCAAGAAACAATTATGGACATGCAATTGTTTGAACCTATACTCCGCCCCGAATGAACTGTCACTATATTTGGTGAACTCGAATTTGGCACGAGAGCGATATCAATAGGTAAGGGTCCCAAAAGGAGTTGGAGAGGGACAGGTTACCCATAGGCGAGATTATGGGCAAGGATGAAGAAAGAAGAGAGAAAGAGATGTAGAAACAACAGAAACATACCCTACGACACCTTTGTTCTGTTTATCCAGGTGTCTCGATAACGAATTACACCAAGGGCAACCTAACCATAATCTGAACATCGACACGTCATACTTTCACGGAAAGGCCTCCCGCGCCACGTCGCGGGATGAACGTGGGGATTAGGAGGGACAGAGAATGATGCCGACGAAGACGCTTTTGAATGGCATCGCTCAGTGTTATCTGGTGCAGTTCCAGACACAACACACTCGCATGACCATATCTTCCAATCCCTCCTCCGAGCGTCCCACCAGACCCCGTTCCTCATCTTGTTTATATGAATCTTCGCAACATCCCACCCGGGCCCACGCACCCAGACGCACTCTTCCCTTCAGCGCCGCCTGATGCACATCCGCCCGAATCGTCCACTGCCATCTTCTAACTTATCCCCAACCCAGCGCCAACCTAACTCAAATGGCGAGAATGATAAACTCGGGGTTATGCCGCCCGATTGCCGCTAAGTGGATGGATCCCGCCGAAGAAGAAAAGAGCCTCCGAACAATCCGACACCAAGAAAAGAGGGAGGCAAGGATGGAGTGTTTGCGAGAAGACGATGGGATGGCGAACGCTGGGTGAGGGCGAGTCCTACTCGGACAGGTAGATTCTGAGATACTAGCAGTATGTCCTTCATTGTAGTTGTCGATATTATTCCAAGTTCTTGCCGAATCCAGCGAAAAGATACGTCGCAGTTGAAGAGTTATTAAAGTACACATTGCGCCGTTGAAAATATTGTGTTTGATAGATAGGGCTGGGGATGAACATGCATTAGGATACGTAGAGAGCTGCGAAGGGATCCAGGAAGCTCGAGGGAGCTCTCGTTGATGGTAATCAGGGTATCGAATGTGGTCGAGGACAGATCATGTAGGGTTTTGGGTGGCATCTGGGTCGGCGAGATGAAGGGTGAAATTAGTTGACCAACAGAACATCGAATGGTTGGACAAAATGCATACCGCCGATTCAATGTATCCCACCTCGCGCAATGTATAACATCCACCCTGCGCCTTTCTCGTTCATGAGAGCGTATTTCGAAGCTAGTGCGGCCGTTGTCCTTTTTCCGCCCACGCTGACCCGCGAACAAGTCTGTTATATCAGCCGCTTCCGCACAGCGTACGCCATGCCTCGAACGGAGGAAATGACGATGGCTGCCGCCTTGTCAGTCCGCCGACGACCGATCCCAGGATGGTTAATCCAATGACAAACGAGTGGAGGTACGCCACGGTTATACCTATGAGGTGATGTTAGGGTGCCAAAAACAGAGAAGAGAGGAGGATCTCATGCCGAATCCGACTAGGAGGGTTAGGTTATGGTTCAAGTGCAAAAAGGAAGTTCTGTGAGACTCGCAGCGAGGTGAGCAAGATGGACGATAAGCACCATGTTTGTCGTTGGCAATGGTCAGTCTAGATGCCCGGATCAATCGACACCCACCTAGTGAGCGGCCCAACAGCGTGGAAGCTACTTGAGTGTTATCTTAACAATGAACAAAGACAAAAGATCGAATGGCGCTTTGGTTGAACTCGTGTGTGGCACCATATTTTGGGTTATCGTCACGTGAATCAAGATTCGACCATACTCATCAACTAAATACAATGACGTGTAGTGGCAACTTCTCCATACTGCAGCGAGGAATTTTGAAAAAATTATTGAGGAAGGGGACACTAATTACAGTGGAAGGAGGAGGGGGAAGAAGACACCAGATTCGTTTGCGGGCCCTCTAGTTAGCTGGCCGCGGGGGTTTCTTGACACCGTGACCACCCCTGACCGAAGGCGTGACTCTGCCCTTAGGGCGGAACCTAAAAGCTCCGCCGTAAATCAGCATCGATAAGGCTCATAGGGTTACACATGAGGACCTACGCCGAGGAAGTGTTGGCAGATTTCGGGTCGAGACTACTGCCTGCCGAGACAGAGGGCGAGTTGCTTTGGATAGGAAAACAGAAAAAATTCAAGGGTCTCGAAAGACATCAGGCAAATGGTGCACTGACCCTGCGATGGAATTCGTAGTAGTATTCTGGTTTGCGGGGTTTAGGTCGTAGGCATCGACAACTTGGCTATAGACGAAGATCGGAGTAGATATGCAATGATAAGAGTGGGTTCGCTGCAGCTAATGAGACTCACCCGACCCCACCAACGATAGCACCTCCGATACCCTTGTTATCTTTCTTCGGGAGTATGTTGTGCATTGAGTAAATTGTCTTTGTGACTCCAAGTTAGGTGCTGGATTATATAGAATCTGGCACCAGACCATGACAAAACTGTACATTGCGTGACTAGCACATAACGAAGAGGAGGGCTCTTTGAGCGGCTTTCCAGAGATACCATGTGAGGTGTCTTAAATAATTCATTTTCTAAAAACAGCGAGACACGAGCATGAGGGAGAAAAACCCGTTAATACAGATGCACCGATAAGCGATGGTCAGCTGAGTGTGTTTAGCGCCCCAGAAGCAAGGCCTGGGCATTTCGGATGATTCGGTGGGATACGTCCTCACACGCTTTGCGATACCCACAACACGAGCAGCTGAGCCAGAGTCAAGGTCCCATTTGACCAAAAATGGTGTAGCTCGTCTCAGCGACGACATTTGAAGATGGCTTTCAAAGAATACGGTTCTGTCATCTGGGGAACCTGGCAAGGCACAGGCCCCGAATCAGGGAGATGGGTGACCGTCTAACATTTTTGATGAGCACTAGATGCGATGTATCACGTTAAAATGTCAATTTGCAAAGCGCGACCTCAGCAGCAGTACCTCACAGCACCCATGTCCGCTATCCGGAGTGAAAAGGAGTGACCTAGCTGAATTTACCCCGATGAAAAGAATCATAATTTGCATAATTCGAAATGGGATGGTGGCCTGAATTGTTGAGTCAGAGTGACACGCGAATAAAGCGGCGACTATACAACCATTAAAAGGGCAGACCTTTCGAGAGGTTAAGTGGCACCAGATCTCTATAAATATCCTATCGCCCATGCATTTCCCAGTTAGTACAAGGTGAAAGGGGGAATCCTGTATCGGGGCACACCTCGGGAGTCCTTATCACATCTGCAAAGAGTGAAATGACAGTGCCCTGTCCTGCCGTAGGTGGTTGGTCGGCTCAGGGGAACGGCATGCGGACGACCGGTTACAGACCCTTGTACTTAAAAATATCCTTCTGTCGACTCTATGGGCGTGCCGAGGATGAAAATAACGTGATCCAGAGTCCTCCGATAGAGTGTGATCATGACGCCCAATATCTGGTTTACCCCAATCTTGCTACCGGTACTAAATGGCGCGCACTGAGTCTTATAAATGACTTTGCTCAAGAGACTCTCTAAGTACGTCTTAGATTTCTAAAAGCGGAATGTTATCCATTTTACTGACTATTTTCGGCGAACCAAGTATCATTGTACTCGGTTTCCTGTTTAGTCTGTTGTGTGTCCCTATGGGCGCTGTATTTTGCCCAAGGCCAGTGACAACATTGACTCTGGAAAAAGAGAACGCGTTGGGTAATCCTATGATGCAATTGGAACTATTGAGCTATTCCTACATATCCGGATTGAAGGGGTATACAGTGGTATGATAATACAAATGTCGCCTGACTCAGGACTCATTTAATTCCTGGACAAGTGAGTATTGGTGAGAGGAATCACCGAGGTGGATGGGTCTGCCACCTAGAGGAAAAGTAAATGCATCCTTTTCTCGAGGAGGAATTACGCCACATCCTGAAAGGCAGTGTCTAGAAAGGGTCTCGTCAAGTACCCTACACCATCGTTTCCTTTTCATTCGCTGAGCGGAGCCACCTATTTGAAAAGGATAGGCGAGGCAGTTGACTGCGAGACGTGGAATATTGAAATGCGATCAAGGCGACGAATATCGCACTGATGATGAAAGAGGCACGGGGAAGGCAGATATGCTGGGAGACGATGAAGCCCCATTGAGATAGGAAGGCAATGATGCTATACAGGAATAAAGCCTTTGGGAGGGCGTACGCAAAAGCTGCACCTTGCATGCCAAAATACTTGGATTTAATTTCTTCAAGATAGGCATGAGCTGGGGCTGCTCCGGCCATAACAAGCTCTTCGTGACGATGAATAAGAAGTACTGAGGTCAAGAGACTAAGGCAGGCAAGTCCGCTTGAAATATAGGCAAGAAGAGGGGAGACAGGGAGGAAGAAGCATAAGACATGAAGGCTAGATAGGACGACCAAAAATTAGTAATTGGATCAGCAGTACTAGAAGGGTACACACAGAAGCAATGCAGCAGAATTGAAGCTAGATTTTTGCCATCCCTTCATACAGGTTGTCATGAAGGTATCCCAGGCATGTCCATAGACGAATTCGTCGACGAACAGGGCCTCAAGATGGTCGGCGAATTGGTCGGCGGCTCGAAGAGACAAGATGGAGATGAGAGGTTTGGTCCATTGAATTTATTGCCCGTCTGTGGCTATAATCGAGATTTCCCGGGAAAGCCGGGATTGCTCTTCGCCGTAATGCGTTTCATATCGGGCATACACTAGGATATAGTCAGAATGATGGTTTAGCATGGAGCACTGCCGGACTCACTTGTTATGGACCATAATCGGCCAACGATGGAAACCGTGCGTCCATCGTTAAGTCGATCTAAGTAAAATGGAGTTAGGGCAGGGCAATGCAGAAATTTTACATTTTCCCCTTACCTCGTGAAGAAATTAAGAGACTACGAAATTTTTCGCAGTCCGAGCTATTGTATGGGAAAGTTGATTGTGTAGAAGTGAGAGTATCTATAGTGATTGGGAATCGTGAAATTTAAATATAATACACCAAATTAGAATTTTCCTACCGAGAAGAGCATGAGAGAAAGTATTAATAAGATCGTCGATCGTCTTAAGAGGAAGACCACCAATGTGCATACAAAAATTTTCGATGTGAGTCCAATATTGAGCTTCCAGCAGGGTTTCTAAGATAGAGCATCAGAATTCCGTGGAACCAACCCGAGAAGGTTAGGCTTACTTAGATGCGAGGAAGAAACGACAGGCAAAATCCCAAGTTCAGAAGTGTGATACGCATCAAGCCAGAAGAGCGTTCGGATACCATGGTCCACGAAATAATAGTTGCAATCATTGCCGTCAAGTTCGAGGAAGAGCTCCGTACGGTCTGTGAACGCGAAACCCTTCTTAGACGCTCGCTCCTCAACCTCTATGACCCAAGCACAGATGTTTTCGGCAGTCACAGAATTGTACAGATAAGACTCTGTCACGACCCGTAGACCGAAATTCCGGTGGAAGTAAATTTTACCCTCCGGATGAACTGAATCTGACCATTGCGGTGGAAGGTAGGTAGGCCTGGTGGCGAGTTGGTTCAAAAAACACGAGAGTTAATTGAAAACACCACCCACAAGGTTGAGAGAAATTTCCCAGGCTCAATAATACAGTTTGAGCGCTGAACTCTGAAAATTAGAGAAATTCAGTGCTTTATAAATGGGTTGACCATTGAACCAACGCACTTGTTCACGACATCATACCTAGCTGTTCGTTGTGCTATAATGGGACGAAGGGATCCAAGATTCGGGGAGGAATCCTGAGAAAACTTCAAGTTGGCCGTTCCTTGTTGTTCCATTGGTAGAAAAGGTATGGCAAATGTGAGGCAAGGTAGTGGGAGAGCAGTTGCGAGGATATGGTTCATTTGCCAGCCTTTATGTCCCTGTCGCTCGGGCCATAGCAAAGTGATTGACATGATGTGACACATAGAACCATAGATTGTTGCCACCATTATCACTGCCACTGAATATTCAACGCTGAATACCTGGACCGAGAACCACTGCATTTTTATCCGAGTCGGGTTGAAAAATCCACTGGTTCGGAGCTAAGTGTATTCTTCCCTTTACAGCTGGCTGTGGTTCTCAAATTGCAGTTTTCCCCCACTGTTGTGGCCAGATTATTTTGCAGCGGGGAAAAAGTGGTGCAAAACTACAAGCGGGTTTTGGATGCCAATTTTGCACTCTACTTTGTTGGCGGTGTTGTCATGGAAACGGTAAACCTCTGCGAAATTTGTACCCCATTATGTGACGTGTAAAATATCATGGCTAAAGCAGTGCCCCTCCACTCCAGATGGGCCTGATTTTGGATAGCGATTAAATAGTATGATTCTAACGAGAAACCCTTTATGTGCTATTTTTGTGGAAACTCCATACTTCGCCCCCGGCGTTACGCCGATTACTCCGACGCTGTTGGCTGTCATTCGTCACGAACCTGCTGCATTTGGTACCGCCATCAACGTTCCCATCATCGCCCATCAATGGGCATCATGGCTGTTCTGGACACCGTCCGAGGCTGTGCTCGCTGTGCGCGACAACGAGTATGCATCTAGCAATATTCCTGTCATTTCTTGTCATTTCCCCCCTATCTTATTTCTCAGGCGGGGTCAATGTAAGTGTATTATAAATGCTACAATGTATATGCTATGCAAAGATCTTAGATTTGTATATGATAGGTTACACGCCCATCATTTTGGATAGCTCTTAGACTTCTGTCGCGGTGAGCCTACTTGGAAACTCTGGGAGGGGAGGAGGGACACGAGAATAAATATGTTTGTTTTTACCAGCCTCCATAAGACATACACGAACACATGTTGTGGAGACTTGGACGTCCCCGGGCCCAAGTTCGGAGGACGTGTCAAGAGTGGAGGGTCTGGTCTTGGGATCTCAAGCTGCAAGATTCGGATGGGACACGTAGAGGTGGGATCCAAATAAAATACGAAGGTACGTAAATACAGGTTGTCGTAGTACGACTGAGAGAAGAGAACTGGCTATGAAGGAAGTTGAAAACATCCATCGTGCACAGTGTACACAAAGGGGAGGTGTTGCGATAATTATTCAAGTCCGACCTCAGCTGTGATGTAAATGCTACAATGATCTATTAGGACCCTGGTCATTGAACTGAACATCCAAAGCTTCGATATACTGACCACACACGTTGATGCTGCGACGGAGCTTCAACAAAATATTCAGAATTTCTATATTTGGTATCTCCGGACGAGTCCGAAATGACCGCCGGTCTATAATGGGTTCCTGTACAAGGAATATTTTCAAGTTGGATCAGTGGGAGTGAACGTGTTGAACTCCAAAGGTGTGAGGATGAAGCGTAGCGAGCGGTAGATGGAAGACAAAACATCTTCCACTGTCACAAACGAGTTTGTTTAATGCGTAGACTTTAACCATCCAGGGGAGGCGTGGTGAGGAAATGGTGAGGAATGGAAGAGGGGGATTCGTCGCGGGTTCGGGTAATGCCCGGCTTGAGATGGAGTGATGTTTGCGTGATGCGGTGGATTGGTGGTCCCACAGGTCCCATGTCACACCGGTTACATCAAGTTAAGAGTGGGGGCGCACAGGCCCGGCGTATCGCGAAGGGATAATGAACTTTGCGGGTGGGTAGGATGGAACATAGGGTATGGACCTTGTCACGGATGGTGGCAGTGGAGAATGGAAGGTGTTCAACTTGTATGCGAAGCGTACTTGCTTTGGTTTGGTGTAGTGGGGCATGGTAAAGGAAGTTGAGGGTACGATTGGTGGACAGAGGATTTTATATAGAATGATGCACGTCATTCAGTGTAACATCCCTATCACTATCCCTATACAGGTTTCGTAAGCTGGAGCGCAGACCCCCAGAAAATTCCGCACCACATTCCGCACCAAGAAGTCAATCACTCTAAACATTTGACAAGATAACAGGACCCAGACCACCCGAAAATTTCCTAATAAGTCCAGAAATCAGGATTGATGCACTCAAAAAATGGCGCCCATTAGGGCTACCCTGGCAAATTTCATCCATTTCTGCACCCAGAACCCATTTTTCATAAAGCCCATTTCTATTTTCAGTAAAAATTGCACATTCAAAAATAGGTTTGGGGCTTCCAAAAAAATTAATCTGAATATGCCCAAGCGAAAAATTGAGGCCATAGAATCACCTTCGCACAAAGAAATCTTCTTGAAAGTGTCATTATATTTTCAAAGAGCAATAACGACAGCAAATCCCGAATATCTGTCTACATTGGGATGTAGCATTTTGCCCTAAATGCCCAGGGATTTGAATATTAAAACCATCTCACACTCGCTGCGTATGTCGCCATTGACAGGCCTCGATTAAGTTCGGCAAAGGCTTGGAGCCATGCATTCTGAGGGTGATTCTTTGGGTCTTCAAGGCTGAATGGGTGGCATACTGCTCACACTGCCATCTGCAGTCTTTGAATGACTTCACACAGGGTCAAAGAATGGTGAAAGTCGGTACCGGATAACGGCATGGTCTCAACCCCAGCGATAGGGGAAGTGGGACTCTATTTAGAGGAACTCCCAAGTACAACTAAAGCAGGAACAGACTCGGAAGCCATTCATCACAAAGCGCAGTTCGCCAATTTTTTCATGATTACATGGGACCATATACGATACGGGCGTTTAAATCATGCCAAAAATATTTGCTAGCCTCGTGTTGCCGTAGCTGTCTAAGTACCACTTGCTCTGAATCCACTGGGAGAGCCGAAGCCCGGAGATCGAAGTGCGCAGAATACAAAGGCACGTTCCACGTGTGTCATTCCTCTTATGACGGCTGGCTATGCATATTTGTTATGGAATGCATCCGAACATGGAAGGAAGGGACCAGCGGCGGTGTCGTTACACGTTTCTCAGTGACCGGCCATCCGATGCCGTCCAATGTTGACAGGCGGGTTGCATGTGATTCGCTTAGGGTTGAGGGTGAGCGCTCTTGGTTTGGGAAGCATGAGAAAATAGTGTTATTGTTCGGGAGAAGATGCGGTGCTTTCCCTCCCGCCAGGAGTTACATTGGAAAGATGACTCTTGATGACTCTGACTTCCACATACTCAGATTTTCGGCATCTCAGATTCTCACACGGAGATTGGGGGAGGCTGTTGCCATACATAAAAAAAGAAAGGGCCTTGTGGTACACCTAGTTATCCTTGCACATATTTTTCATCCCGGCAGCTCACAGCTGCCAGAAATTGAATGAGATTTTCTGGATACATTTGACTTAAGAGACATTCCCATAAAATAGTTGCTAGAATTACAGGTGGTATCTCAACACAAGAAAGTTACATCGAATAAGTACTCAATGTTCAACCACAATCCAACCATTTACTAGTACCTAACTACGAACGAGATCTCCCTTCGAATATTCACAAATATCCATATCACCGAAGAATGATAATTTTTCCAAGAATGTCCTTTCCAGGGCGTATCCCCTACAAATGCTTTAATATCGAACGCAGGACCATAAATATTAAACATTATCATTTTTATCTAGCCCGCGTCAGTTTCCTACACCAGAGCAAGTCAAATGGATACCGGATCAAATTTGACGCAAAGGATGAGCCCAAATCTCTGTGACGAGCCCCCGAGACTGGGTGAGGCGCCAATTGCTTAACCTCCATTGGTTGTGAGAAGGTCTATAGGACTTCAATATGGTATGAGAGTCAAACGCATTGAATCGTACCCATTTGAACATAGAAACAATCCTGACATTGTCTAACAATGGTTCACTAGGTAAACAAAGCCTATTGATTTAAACAAGTCCAAGATCGCATTCGCCACGCCTTGCTTGTCAGACCCATCAATGAATGGGCCAAAGTCAGCTTGAAGTCAACAGTTTTAATGGATGAAACAACCGAGGGTGTATTTAGATGTTTCATCGATGCGATATAGGTGGTACTTCGTTAAATAGATTATTTTACCCATAATTGTCACGGGTATATCTCCCGATGCACTGAGGATACGAATGCACGGTTAGTCAATTTCTTAAAATATTTTCGAATGATACTACACGCCTCAAGAACTAACAACCGTGTGTCTCCTTCCATCACCTTAGTCCCTATCCAAAGTGGTGAACATCAGTACGCTCAATATGTCCGGCAGCACCCGTCTAAAGAAGAAAGGGAAAATCAGAGAAGTGGCCTAAAAATGGCGCTTGAAATGAAATGAAACTTACGAAGATCCCAATAACGCGTTCTTCGTCCAAAAGAACACCATAATACGTATGCTTATCATGTTCGACTTGCTCTGGTTGAGTAACAGCCTTGACGTAATTTAATGTTAGAACTTGATACAACATCGTATTTTGCGTATCTTGCCCGATCTTGGGGACTGCGTCCTGGATTTTATTTCTGCTGTTGAATGTGAAAAATATGCAGTTGTGGTTGAAGGAGTAGAGAGAAGTGGGTGAGAACGACGCGAAAGGGGGAGTAGGAGAACGAAATGGTACCCCTCCGACTGCGGATCTGAAGCCATACGTACACATCGCTGCCCAGCTGTCGTAGCGATCCAATGCATCGACGCATTGTCCGAGTTGAACCGCCTCGCAATAACCGGCCCCAATGAGACCACGAAACCAGGTTGCGCGACAGTGAATCTTCCACATCCGGTCAATAGTCGTGCTCTCCTTCTCCCCCATCACCGTCGGCGATCGCCCCCGCTGGAAGGGGCCCGGGTAGGATAATCCCGATGGAAGGCGCAGCTTGTGTGGCATAAATGATCTCCGATTCTCCCTCCTCCGCCTTGGCGCACACCTTCATCAGGTCTACCAGCGCATGCTATGTACGACCAGCGTCACCCGATGTCGAAATCTGAAATGGATTTTCAGAGCCTGCGAGTATCCATTACGAGTTGAAGGACAAGTATCCGCAGGTCAACGATTTTCAACGCATCTTCTGGGCACAGGAAGAAGGATCGGTTGGGTGAAAGGTCTGGGCCTTGCGAAGCCACACCCATATCTGACCCATCACACCTTTCGTACCGCGTGTGTAATCATCGCTAGATTGTGTCTATGCTTTCCTCAACCATCGAGTTCCAAGTGGCGAGGGCGGTACGTATGATATTTTCGTCCTATTTTTTTGAACCTGGATGTATTCAAGGTTGAATAACGGATATTGCACGAATGTCGTTTAGTGCGGCATAAATTTTGTACACCCTGGCGACTTGAATAATGGCAGACGGAGGTATCATGATCGATGAACGCAGAGGATAACGGTCGGTAGGTACACCATGGCATTTAGACCAAAGTTAAACTATGGAGATTGCATCCTGACCTCGTCGCAAAAAAGAACAAGTTCGCTGTTTGAAGGACAGAAAAATATGGAATCGGGATCCAAGACCCAGAGATGTTGGGTTGAGGCAGGCATACACAGAAAGAACGAATTTGAGCCCAGAGTACGAGGAAAATGGGAGCGTCGCTCTATAAGATATCGATCCCTGCACAAGAAGCGCCTAAACCAATGGATAAGGCCCAGAGGGGAAGGTTCTGGGTAGGAGGACTTTAATCCTTCCAAGTGGGCAAATGACGATCGGGGATGCGCATGCAGATCCTGAATATATTTCCTCCATCACCAGCTCTTTCGAATTCCACCATACAAGAATGAGGGAACAAAATGAAGAAGGCGTACCACATGCAGTATCCATGGCCAAAACCTTCGCCACGATGAGAGCGATACCAATAGGTAGGGGACTCGAAAGGAGTTCGAGGGCAAAATTGCCCATCGGCAAGATGGTGGGCAACAATGAAGAATGAAGAATGAAAGAATTGTAGAAACAACGGAAAAGTACCCTACAACACCCTTGTTCTGTTTATCCAGGTACCTCGATAACGAATTCCAATAACCTAATCATAATCTGAACATCGACACGTCATGCATTCACGGAAGGACCTTGCGTACCTTGGCCCACACCGCGTCGCGAGATGAAGGTGGGGGCTAGGAAGGACAGAGGATGACGCCGACGAAGACACATTCGAATGGCGTAGCTCGGCGTTATTCGGTGCACTTCCAGACACAAACCTCCCGCCCCAAGTTCTACTCCATTGAGTCTATTCTAGCCTGTCCAGTACAACTCGACGCGCTCGCATGACCATATCGTCCAACCCATGCCTCCAGTGTCCCACAAGAACCCGGTCCTGTTTTTGTTTACACGAACCTCCGTCGCATCCCATTCGCGCACCAAAAAAATGCTCCCCTTCAGCGCCGCCTGGTGTATATCTCCCATAATAGCCCTTCGCCATCTTCAGCATTCCCAACCCGACGCCACCTAAACCAAATGGCAACGACAGCAGACTCGACGGTGTCACCCGACCGCTGCGGATCGGATCCTGTAGAAGAAGATTGGATCCTGTGGTTGCTTTGGAGCTGGCGATTGAGGATGCTCCGATTACAATGAGGGCAACGAGGATGAAGGGGGTGAGGGTGGTGCGTTTTCGAGAAGACAATGGGAGCGCGAACGCTAGGTGCGGGTATGTCCGCCTCGGACCGGTAGATTCCGGTATAAGTCCCTCCAACGCAGTTGTTGTCGTCACTCAAGTTCTTGTCGAATCCAGTGGAAGGACACCTTTATTCGCAGTTGAAGATGTATATTGTGCCGTGGAAAACATTGTGTTTGATAGATAGTGTCGGGGATGAAGATGTACTAGGATATATATAGCGTTACGAGGGGATACAGCACGCTCGAGGGAGCTCTCGCGGATGGTACTCAGTGTACCGAATGTGGTCGAGGACAGAGCATGCAAGGTTGGCTGGTAGCATCTGCGCCTGCGAGAAGAAGGGTGAAATTAGTTGGCCAACTGAACATCGAATGGTTGGACGAAATACATACCGCCGATTCAATGCATGACGCCCATCCTGCGACTTTCTCGTTCACGAGAGCGTATTTCGAAGCCAGTGAGGCCATCGTCCTTTTTCTGCCTCCCGCATTCCGCACACAAGTCAGACATATCAGCCGCTTCGTCATAGCCTGCGCCACGTCTCGAACAGAGGAAACGACAATGGCTGTTGTCTTGTGAGTGCACTGATGACCGATCCCAGGGTGGTTAATGCAATGACAAGCGAGTGGAGGTAGGCCATGATTACGCCTATGAGGTGTTGTTAGGGTGCCGAAACTAAGAAGAGAGAGGATTTCATACTGAATAGTGACGGGACAAACTACGCATCTGTGCCATAGAGGAAACACACAGCATCTCACCGCAAGAATTGAGCAGACGGAAATGTGGTGAATTCCAGTACGGCAGTGCCATGAATAATCCGTCCGGCGCAATGAAGTTACGGTGTGGGACTTGCAGTGAAGTGAACAGGATGGAAGACGAGGACCGTGTTTGTCATTGGCGACGGTCAGTCTGAATTCTCGAGTCAATCGACATCCACCTAGTGAGCGGCCGAACAACGTGG
>Ga0307513_10007135_pt1 | contig 14529 bp, 9 predicted proteins | sample 15_EM_MG_FD_202174 | JGI IMG/M metagenome (GOLD analysis project Ga0307513, IMG submission 202174) | Populus trichocarpa ectomycorrhiza microbial communities from riparian zone in the Pacific Northwest, United States - 15_EM | ecosystem: Host-associated > Plants > Roots > Unclassified | place... | reverse complement strand
AAGCCTGTACACGCGCTTCTCTGACACTTGAGATTGCCGCGTGCGAAGAGCCAAACACGTGACTCTCTACAGACGATCAGGCGACTTAAGACGCCGCTTCCGAAAATTGAGCCGGAGCTTTCCGGCTCGCGCAATCGTCCCGGACAGTTAAAACTGTCGGGACGATTTCGTGTCTGCACAGTAAATTTTTTCGTGTCCGGATAGCAAACTTTTCAACGCACGTAGATCGGGTTTGAGATGATCCAGGGCTTCGCGTCGAGCGGCGCGGAGAGTTGCGGCAGATAGCAGACGACGCGATAGACGCCCGCCTCGTTCGTCGTCCATTCGTGGCTCGAAGCCTCTCCTCGCGTCTCGCTCACGACCTGACCGTTCCTGATGATCTCGATGCGACTCCGCACCGGGGTCGTGACACGCAAACGGACGCCCGCGCCCGAACGCGCGATGTCATCGCCCATCAAACGCTGCTCCGCGCCGTTCGTCGCCGTGAAGCGAAAGCCGCTCGCATCGCACAGGATGTCGAAGGCGACGTAAGCGTGCCCGCGCGCGAGAGCCGAGAGCAAGTTTTCTTCGTTCAAAGGCTGGCCACGTTCGACGAGGGCGTGCGTGCGGACGACTTGAAAGCTGCGCTCGTAAGGGTCGAGCCGCAAGGCGAAGAGGGTGTGACCGGCAAGGTCTTGGAACGCGAGGCCGACGTTGGCATGCGCGTCGTTGCCCGCGATGGCGACGATCTTCCGGCCACCTTCCGCGGCGGTCAGTTCGTCGAATCGTTGCAGGTTAGCGGCGGGGCTTTCGTAGAAGCGCGTCCAGAGCAGGTGCGGGTAGCTGCGGTAAGACCAGAGGCCGTCGAAGAAGAGCAGGGGGCGATTGATGTATTTGGCGTTGGCGTGGAGGTTGTAAATCTCCATGCCGTCGAAGCCGCTCGCCTCGCGCCAACTGCGAAACGTCTCCGGGTGCGCGACGAAGACGAGTTGCCCGGCGGCGCAGGCGCGGTCGATGCTCTCCTGAGTCGAAGACGGCGCGGGCAAGTCGCCCGTCGTCGCAGTTCCGCCGAAGGTGAGGAAACGATCCGCGTCGGACTCGCTCGTCTCGTTTCCCGGCACGAAGAGGACGCCGCCGCGCACGCCCTTCAACGTCAGCGCGCGCGTGTCGTAATCGCCCGAAGGGTGTTCCGACATCACGACGAAGGCGAGGCCGTTCGACTGAGCCGCCCGCGTGATATCGGCGAACGTGCCCGCGCTGTGCCCGCCGAGAAATGAGTGGACGTGAATCGCGCCTTTGTAGTCGGCGTAAAGCGTATCGGCGTCGGCGTCGCGCGCGTGGTTCAACTCCTGAATTTTCGCGTTGAGGCGACCGAGTTGATAACGACGGTAGATGAAAGGCGTCTGCGTCAGGAGCGCGACGACGATGACGACCGCCAGTATTTTCAACAAACGTTTCATCTTGATCCGTTAACGTCTCAACTCGATCAGTAGAACTACACGCCCGCGCCGCACGGGGCTTTCGCGCCGCCGCGCATTCCCGCCGGCGACGCGCTCAACTTACGTCGCGCCCGCTCAATCCGCGCTCTCGAAATCAACCGACGCGATGTGCTCCGAGAGGCTGCGCCCGTAGACGGCGACGAGCACGTGTTCGGGATGATCCGTGTAAACGTCCAGCCCCGCGCGGTCGCGAAAGACGGCGACGAGTCCCACGTCGTAAGAGCGCGGGGACTTCAACACGTCGAAGCCGACCGAGAAACTCTCGATCTGCGGGATGAAATTCGGCAAACGACGCAGCCGCGCCACGTGTTCCTCGCGCTCCGCTTCCGTCGCCTCGGCGCGATACTTCCAGATGACAATGTGTGTAAGCATAGTAAATAGCCATCAGCCATCAGCCGTCAGCAATCAGCGGTAAAACAGGAGAGGTTCACAGTCTTTAGCTGACTGCTGACGGCTTGTCTTATTTCAGATATTTATCAAACCAATCGAGTGTTCTGTCGAGCGCGTCTTCGCGGTGGCGCGGTTCGCGGAAGCCGTGGCCTTCGCGCGGGTAGCGTGCGAGCACCGTCTCGACGCCGCGACGGCGCAAGGCCATGTACATCTCTTCGGCCTGCGTGATGTGTACGTCGTTGTCCAACTCGCCGTGGATGAACAGCGTCGGTGTCTCGACGGCGCGCACGTAGCGGAGCGGCGACCAACGCCACAGCAGATCATAATCGTCCCACGGGAAGCCGCCAAACTCCGCGTGGATCAAATCCTGATAAAGCGACGTGGAATAAAAACTGACGAGGTTCGACACGGATGCGCTGGCGACGGCGGCGCGGAAGCGGGTCGTCTGCGTGATGATCCAGTTGGTCATGAAGCCGCCGTATGAGCCGCCCGTGACGCCCATGCGCCCGCGGTCGATCCAAGAGAATTTGCGGAGTGCTTCGTCCACGCCCGCCATCAGGTCGCGATAGTCGCCGCCGCCCCACTCGCGGAGCGTGCCGTCGGAAAACTTCTGCCCGTAGCCCGTCGAGCCGCGCGGGTTGATGAAGAGCACTGCGTAGCCGCGCGCGGCGTAAGCCTGAAAGGCGGCGTTGAAACCGTAGCCGTACATGCCGTGCGGCCCGCCGTGGATGGCGAGGATGAGCGGGTAGCGTTCCGCCTCGCGGAAGTTCAGAGGGCGCATCAGCCAGCCCTGCACGCGCGTGTTGTCCGCGCTCCTGAAGTTCAACTCTTCCGGCTCGGAGAGCGCGAACTGGCGCATGAACTCCGTGTGATGCGCCGCGACGAGGCGGATCACCGCGCCCGTCCTCGTTCGCGAAGGCGCGCTCACCCACAGGGTCGCAGGTGTGAGCGGCTCGCTCAAGGTCAGGGCGATGACGTTCAAAGCCGACGCGTCGCCCGGCGCGGGAGCGGGCTGAAACAGGGCGCGGCGTCCGACGCTGAAATTGCCGATTTGCATGCGCGGCGACGGTTGTGCGGGCGGCACTTGCCCCGGTGGGGGAAGAACCGTGCCCGGCTGCGGTTCGCGTTGGAGCAGGACGACGTTGGAGACTTGACCGCCGCTCGCGGCGACGCGGTAGAGCAGTGTCGCGCCGCGATCACCGGCGAGGAAAAAGATGTCCGCGCCGTCGGGCGACCAGCGTGGATTGCGTGCGCGCCGGTCGTGCGCGGCGGTGAGTTCGCGTCCTCTGCCGCCCGCCGCCTCAATCACCCAGACGTGCGCGTCTTCGGCCACGCTGTCAATCGTCGTCACGTCGCGCGTTGTGGCCGTGTAGGCGATCAACCTGCCGTCGGGCGACCAAGCGGGTTCGTACTCGCAGCCGCGCGTCTCGGTCAGGCGACGGACGCGGCCATCGGTCGAGACGGCGAAGATGTCAGAGTTATTGACGGCCTCCGGGTCGTTCTCGTGGTTCGAGAGAAAAGCGATCTCCTCGCCGCGCGGATTCCACGCGAGCGCGTGGTCGTAATACTGGCCGGAAGTCAGTTGGCGCGGCGCGGGGTCGTCCACGTCCACGAGCCAGACGTGCGTGCGCAGGTTATCGGAAAAAGCGGTGCGCGATTTGTACCGGATGCGGTCCACGATGCGCGGGTCGTCGCGTCGCGCGCGGTCGGCGGCGGTCGTCGCGGCGTTGGGGGTGGTCGCCGTGCCGTCCTGCGTTTCCTCGGTCGCGCTGATGAAAGCGATGCGGCGGCTGTCGGGCGACCAAGCGAAGGATTCGCCCGCGTAAGGGATGTGAAAGTTGGTCGAGCGGATGGGCGCGACGAAGCGCGGCTGGCGTTCGGCGCGCGGCGACATCACCCAGAGGCCGCTCTGTTCGCCGCGCGTGGCGACGAAGGCGAGCCGCCTGCCGTCGGGCGACCAACGCGGGCGCGCGACGTTCCAATCGCCGCTCAAGACTTGCTGCGGCATCCGTCGCGGCTGCGCAGGCAGGACGCGCTCGTCGCCGGGTTGCGTACACCAGAGCGACGTGCGCGTCGCGTCGCCCTCAAGCGCTGAAACCGTATAACAGATCGCGCTCCCGTCCGGCGCGACCTGCGCCTCCGCAACGTTCGCCACGCGCAGCGTGTCGGCGGGCGTCATCCCGCGCTGCTGCGCCCCTCGCGCGACTGTGTACGATAGGCAAACCGACAGCCCCATCAGGCTGATTAAATAACCCAAGCGGAGTGGCTTCATTATCTCACCGTGTCCGGTCGCTTCTGTGCGCCTTCTGTTTTTCATACCTTTGCGCCTTTGCGAGAAAAGTTTTTACAATCCATTGACCACTCTTGTCATCCCGTCTCTAATCAACTCGACGATTTTGTAAGCCGCATTGACGATTTCATTGGCAAGTTCGTTTTCGGTCATGGCGGTTTCGCGCAAAGGCGCTAAAGAGTCGAGCGGCAAGTATCGCGCGATGTCTGTTCAGAGCAGAAGCCCGAGTTGCGTGTGCAAAATTTCCCACGCGCGGCGGACGTGTTCTTCGGTGGTGCGGATGTTGCCGACGGCGAGGCGGAGGGTGAACCGGTCGTGCAGGCGGGTATGAGAGATGAAGAGTGAGCCGGTGGAGTTGGCGGCGTGCAGGAGACGTTCGTTGAGGGCGTCGAGGCGGGCGTCGCGTGCGTCGCCGGTTTCGCCTTCGAGAGTGGGGCGGGCGCGGAAGCAGACCACGCTGAGGGGGACGGGCGCGAGCAGTTCCCAGTCGGGCGAGTCGGCGACCCATGAGGCGAAGAGGCGTGCGAGGCGGCAGTGTTCGCGGATGCGTGCGGCGAGTCCGTCGTGACCGAAGTAGCGGAGGATCATCCAGAGCTTGAGGGAGCGGAAGCGGCGACCGAGTTGGACGCCGTAGTCCGCGCCGTTGCGCACGCCTTCGGTTTCGGCGGCGGGCGTGCGCAGGTATTCGGGGACGAGCGAGAAGGCGCGGTGGAGCACTTCGATCCGGCGGCAGTAGAGCACGGAGAGATCGAAGGGCGTGAAGAGCCACTTGTGCGGGTTGAGCGTCAGCGAGTCGGCGCGCTCGCAGCCGTCGAGGACGAGCGGGCGCAGTTCGGGCACGATGCCCGCCGAACCGGCGTAGGCGGCATCGACGTGCAGCCACAGATCATGTTGTTCGCAGATGTCGGCGATGCGAGCGACGGGGTCAATGCTCGTCGTGGAGGTCGTGCCGACGGTGGCGACGACGCAGAAGGGAAGCATGCCGTCTCGTCTGTCTTCCGCGACGGCGCGGGCGAGGGCGTCGGCGTCCATGCGGAAGTCGGCATCGGCGGGAATTTTGCGGAGCGAGCGTTGGCCTAGACCGAGCGCGATGACCGCCTTGTCAATCGAAGAGTGCGACTGTTCGGAAGCGTAGACGCGCAGGAGCGGGAGGTCGGCGCGACCGCTCAAGCCCTGCGCGCGGATGTCCAGATTGAGATGCTCGCGCGCGGCGGCGATGGCGTGGAGGCTGGAGACTGAGGCGGTGTCGTAGATGACGCCCGCGAACTCCGTGGGCAGGCCGAGCATCTGCCTGAGCCACGAGAGCGCGACTTCTTCGAGTTCGGCGGCGGCGGGCGCGGTGCGCCAGAGCAGCGCTTTCACGTCGAAGGCGGCGGAGAGGAGTTCGCCGAAGATGCCGGGCGCGGAGGTCGAGGTGGCGAAGTAGGCGAAGAACGAGGGGTGATTCCAGTGTGTGAGCGCGGGGACAATCAGGCGATCCACGTCGGCGAGAATTTCGTCCATCGGTTCGCCCGTGGCGGGCGGCGCGGCGGGCAACTTTTCGATCAACTCACGCGGCCTGACCTGTGCGAGCACGGGGCGCGCTTCGATGTTCGTGAGATAGTCGCCGATCCAATCGATGAGCGCGTGGCCGTGGCGGCGAAACTCTTCTGCGCTCATGTCGCCCGTCGAGGGCGGGGCGTCGGGGCGTCGTCCGCCCGGTTCGCTGTCGTCAATGTTCATGCGGGTCATTGTAACGGGGAAGGCGGTTCGCGTCACATGTGACGATGAGAGCGTTGCGAAAAGCAGGGAGCATGGCGTAGCAGATGAGTATGACGAAGATGGACGCCCAGCAGATGAGCGGGAGCGAGGCGGTGAGCGGCTGGACGCAGTAGAAGGGCGGCGCGGCGCGGTAGATGTAGCAGCTATACTCGACGGCCAGATAAAGCCCCGCGGCGAGGTAATAGACGAGGCAGGCGCGGAGGCCGAGAAAGACCACCCACGGCGTGAGCCAGAACAAATATTGCGCGCCGAAGCCGGGGGTGAGGAAGAGAAAGAGCGCGGCGGCGAGGCCGAGTTGGAGCGTGAGCGGCGGCTTGTTCGGTCGCCGGTTGAGCCACAGGGCGGCGGCGACGATGAACGCGAACATCAGCCATTTACCGGCGGCAGCGGCGACGGCGTGCGCCCCCACAACGTCGTGCGGCGGGCGTGCGAAGCGGAGGCTGTGGGGAAACCACGTCGCCGCCAGATGCGTCCAGCCCCAGTGGCCGTAGATGCTCGAATAACCGAAGACGCTCCGCGCGATGAGTGCCGGGTCGGAGAGCAGGTAGGGCAGCGAGCCGCAGAGGAAGACGAGTGTGGCGAGGCCGAAGTATTCGATGCGCTTGCGCGTTCCCGGCAGGTAGAAACAGAGCGCGGGCGCGAAGATGAGCGGCGCGACCTTGATGTTGAGCGCGAGGCCGAAGGCGATGGCCGCAAGCCGGACGCCGCCGCGCGTCTCCAATAGATAAGCGGAGAGCAGTACGAAAAAGATCATGACGGGATCGGTGTTGCCGTGAAATCCCGAAATGATGATGGAGACGGGAGAGAGCGCGAAGGCGATGAGTAGCAACGGCGTAACAGCGCGCGTCGCGGGCGCGCCGTCGCGTGTCGCGGGCGGCGCGTCGCGGCGTGTGGACGAGTCGCGGCGCAGGGACGAACGCTCTAACAGTTTCCAGATGAGGAAGAGGCTGCACGCGTCGGCGAGGATGCAGGGGAGCCTGAGCCAGAAGGCGAAGGGCAGCCCGGTCGCGCCGGTCAGCCAGCCGATGGCTTTGAGGAAGTGTATGACGAAGGGCGGACTGTTGAAGGGATTATTGAACGCGCCGCCGACGCGGTAGACGCCAGTGCCGCCGAACTCTTCGATCTTGGCGAGGTGATCGGCGAAGGCCGCCGCGTCGAGCGTGCCTTCCGTGTAGAGCGCGAGATACAACTTGAAGAGGAAGGCGAGCGACGCCGCGACGAAGACGGCGACGCGCCGGTTGCGAGACATGCGTTCGGGCGTCGCGCTCATACGCTCACGCGGCGAGTTCGTCCTGCGAAGGAAACTTGTGCTGTTTGCGTCCGGGCGGGCCGTCGTATTTTTTGGAGGTCTTGTAGAGTTCAAAATGGCCGTCGGCGGCGTCGGTCGCGCAGCGCGTGCGGAGGGCTTGCATCTCTTCGCCGGACATCGGGGTGAACTCGCGCGCGATGCGCAGATTTTGCCGGAGCACTTTGAGCGAGTCGATGCCGGAGACGGTGGCGGCCACCGGGAGACTCATCGCGTAGCGCAAAGCCTCCGCCGCCGTGACGGCGCGCTTCCGAACAGAGTCGCCGCTGCCGCCCAAACTCTTCATGCCGAGCGGAGCGATGCCGCGCCGCAAAAGTTCCGGCAACACCTGTTGCTCGAAACTGCGGAAGGTGGCGTCGAAGGGATTGAGCGGGAGTTGGCAGGTGTCGAAAGGGTAGTCGTGCGCGAGCATCTTGAGATGGATCGCGGGGTCTTTGTGGCCGGTGAACCCGACGAAGCGGACTTTGCCCTCGCGTTGCGCCTGTTCGAGAGCTTCGATGACGCCGCCTTTGGCGAAGTGCATGTCCGGGTCGTTGTCGTAGATGACTTCGTGAACCTGCCAGAGGTCGAGGTGGTCTGTGCGGAGTCGTTTGAGGGATTGTTCGAGTTGGCGCATGGCGGTCTTGCGGTCGCGCCCGTGCGTGCAGACTTTCGACATCAGGAAGACCTTCTGGCGCAAGCCTCCTTGCAAGGCTTCGCCCATCAACTCTTCGCTCAACCCGTCGTGATACTCCCACGCGTTGTCCATGAAATCTATCCCGCCGTCAATCGCCTCGCGGACGATCTGTAAAGCCTCGCGCTTCGACTTCGTTTCGCCGATGTGCGAGCCGCCAAGCGCGAGCGCGGAGACTTCGGCCCCGGTGCGCCCGAGCATCCTGCGCGGCACTTCGCCGGAAGATTTGCTCTGAACCATGATGACCTCCCTGACGCCCCGGCATGGCCGGAAGCGACAAAATTGATTTTGGTGTAACGGTGAAACGGAGTATGCCACAGAGGCGGGCGCGGCGAGAAGATTTAAAGTGAGTTGAGAGTTGAGAAAGACAAAAGCATTTACCACCGCAGACACAGAGAGCACGGAGGGGCACACAGAGGAAAGATAAGAGAATATGAGATTTCAGATTGCAAATTTAAGATTGCAGATTGCAAATTTGAGATTGCAAATTTGAGATTTAAGATTGCAAATTTGAGATCGTCTTTTGCTTCACTCTCTGTGCTCACTCCGTGCTCTCTGTGTCTGCGGTGGTGAGTAGTGTTGGTTAGACTCAAGTTCAACTTCCGACCGGGTGAGCGGCGCGTGTGGAAAATGAAAGCGGGAGGCTCGATAGGTTCGAGCCTCCCGCTTTCGTTTCGGATGTTCGCGTCGTGTCTTAGAACGAATACTTGAGCGCGAACTGGAAGCGGCGCATGGGCGTCACGGTGCTCGTCGCCTGACCGAAGCCGGGAGCTTCGAGGAAGCGGACGGGGATGCCGTAGTTGGCGCGGTTGATGAAGTTGAAGGCGTCCAGACGGAAGAGGATGTCTTGCCCTTCGCGGACGCGGAAGCGTTTGACGAGCGCGAGGTTGAGATCGAGGATGCCGCCCGCGCGGAACGTGTTGCGACCGACCGCGCCGTTCTCGCCGATGGGCGCGAGCAGAGAATTCGGATCGCTGGCCGTCAGGCGCAAAGGCTGGCGGCGGTCGCCGGTGCGCACCAGACCGGCGGTTGTGTTGAGGCGGTCGGTGAGGTTGCCGTCGAGGTTCACGTCGTAGATCGAGTTGACGGTGAACGGTTGTCCCGTTTGATAACTGCCTGTACCCGCCAGTTGCAGGTCGCGGAAGATGAGACGTGCGAGGCGACCGTGCGCTTCGGGGAGGTCGTAGACGAAGTTGTAAGAGAAGCGGTGGCGGACATCGAAGTTGGCGGGGGCGCGCTCGGCGGCGAGGTTGCGCGAGTCCTGCGGGAGCGCGGATGCGCCCGCGAGGTCGAACACGTCCGACACTTCGTCGAGCACTTTGCCGAAGGTGTAGGCCGCCTGATATTGCATGGTGCGGCGGAAGCGACCGCGCAGTTGCAGTTGCATGGAGTCGTAGCGCGAACTGGCCGTCGTCTCGAAGCGGGAGATAAACCCTGCGTTCGGGTTGGGGCGACCGCCTTCGGGCGCGAGCGAGAGGCCGAAGATGAGCGGCTGCACGCCGTCTTGCGGGTCGTCTCCCTGTGAGACTCTGAAATCGAGCGGGATGAGAATGCTGTTGAGTCCGAGGTTGGGCGTGGTGAAGCGCAGCAGGTTTTGGCCGTACGTGCCGACGTAGGCCAGAGAGAGCACGGTGTCGCGCGAGAGTTGTTGCTCGACGGTGAAGGTGTATTGATGTGCGCGCGGCGAGTTGAGCGTGCGCGCGGGGAGGGTCGCCCCGAAGATGCTCGAAGTCGGCTGCTGCTGGCCTGTGACGAGTTGGTTGAGAATAAAGATGAGTTCGCGAAGGTTGAAGTTCGGGTTGAGACGGTTGAGCGTGCCGGGTTGCACGAGTCCGAGTTCCCGGTTGCTCGGGTTGATCAGTTGGAGTTGTCCCAACACGGTGTTGTCGCTGCCGCCGGCTACGAAGTTGCTGAGTCCCCCGGAGAAGTTGACCGTCAGGAAACTGGGGAAGACGTTTCTGGACTGGCTGACGACCGCGCCGAGAATCTGATCGTAGAAGAGTCCGTAACCGGCGCGGAAGACCGTGAGCCGGTCAGCCCCGAAGATGTTGGGCGCGTAAGCGACGCCGACGCGCGGGGCGAAGTTTGAGCGGTCGGGGTCGAAGATGCGGCGGCGTCCGCCGACGAAATCGCGCAGGCCGGGCACGGCGTCGAGATCAGGCGAGGTGAAAGAATTTTCGATGCGCCGCTGCCGCTCGCCCGGCGGCGAGTTGTACTCGTAGCGCAGGCCGAAGGAGAGCGAGAGATTGCGCCGGATGCGCCACGTGTCCTGCCCGAAGAAATTGTACTGGTAGAGCCGCAGCCCGATGTCGGAGTTGCGCGTCGCCAGCGTTTGGAAGAAGCCGCTCGCAGCCCCCGCGGCGGCGAGATCGACGGCCTCAATAAAACCATCCGCGCCGATGTCGCTGTTCTGCGCGACGATGTTGGGCGCGCCGTTGAAGGTGATGAGCGGGCGGGCGAGGGTCGGGAGGTCGCTGTTGAGTTCGGTGCGGCGGATGTCCGTGCCGAAGGCGAGGCTGTGCTCGCCTGCGCGCAGGGTCAGGGTGTCGGCGATCTGGTAAGTGTTGTTGACGCGTTGCTGCGGGAAGTTGAACACATCTACGCCGAGCGGGCTGAAACCCGCGATGGTCACTTGGCCCACCGGCCCGAGTTCGTCCTCCGTCGTGCGTCCGGCTGAGTTGTAAATAACCGCCCCGGTGTTGGGGGTGAAAGGGGTGTCGGGCAGCGTGTTGTTGACGATGAAAGGCGCGTTGAGGAGGAAGGGGACGTTCGGCAGTTGCGAACTCGGAAGCTGAAAAGTGGTGTCGCGCACCTCCGCGAAGTTGAGGCTCGTGCGGCCATAGGAGAGACGCACCTGATTGAAGATGGGGCGCGACGAGTCCGGTCCGCTCAGTTCGCTGTTCACGTAGAAGGAGTTGTTCTGCGTGCGGACGCGCGGCTTGAGCGTCGAGAAGATCGCGCCGCCGGTGACGGGGATGAAACGCGAATCCTCCGTGAAGTTATAGCGTTCGGTGACGGTCTGCTCGCGCCCGCGAAGTTTGAAGTTGCCGTCGATCTTGGCCGAGGCGATGATGCCGCGCCCGCCCGACGGGAGCGACTGCGTGAAAGTGTTCTCGCCGTAGATGCCGCCGGGGTTGTTGGCGAAGGGGAAGAGACTGAAGATGTTGTCGCCGTCAATGCTGGTGGGAAACGCGCGGAAGGGAGTTTCGGGATCGACCAGTCCGAGCGGGAGGCCGATTGCGCCCGTGCCGCCGATGCCGCGTTCGTCCACGGTCGGCACGGCGAAACTCTCCTCGCGCGTGGCGTTCGCGCGCGTGCCCTCGGTGGAGATGAAATAAAAGATGCGTTCGCGCTTGAGCGGTCCGCCGAGCACGAAGCCCGCCTGTCCGAGCGTGAACGAATCCTCGCCGCCGCTGCCGTTGCGCACCATGAGCGGTTGATTGTCGAGCAGCACCGGCTGGTTGTTTCCGGCGCGGAGCGCGAACGCGCCGTTGCCGTTGGCCGTGTCGAAGATGTTGCGCGCGTTGAGTTGGCTGGTGTTGAGAAAGCCGTAGAGCGTGCCGTGATGCTCAGCGCCGCCCGACTTCGAGACGGCGTTGACCTGCGCCCCGATGTTCCTGCCGAACTGCGCCGGGGCTAAGAGCGTGATCGCCTGATACTCTTTGATCGACTCAATCGGCTGCGGGACGAGCGAGAAGAACCCTTGACGACGCACGCCGATGTCCTCGTCGTTGTTGTCCGAGCCGTCAACGGTGAAGTTGTTCGCGCGCGAGCGCAGGCCGTTGACGGAGAACTGTCCGGCAGACCCGACGCCCGCGCCGATGCCGGGGCCTGCCACCGAGCCGAGCGTCTGCGGCGGCGGAGCGACGCCGGGCAAGAGCAAGGTGAGTTCGTCAAAGGTGCGCGTAAAAGTGCTCGAACCGAGCGGGAGCGTGGAGACTTCTTCCTCTGTGAACGCGCCGCCCTGTCGCGCGTCGGACGCGTTGACGCGCGCGCGGACATCCGTGTCAACTTCGGTCTGCGGCAAGGGCGTGGGCGTGGGCGAAGTGGGAGCGACGGTGGGTGCGGGGTCGAGCGCGACGGGGACGGGCACGACCTCGCCCGTGCGCGTGATGAAGAGACGCTGGCGCACCTCCCGGGTCTGGTATCCCGTGGCCGAGACGCGGATGAGATAGATGCCGGGCGCGAGCAACCCGGCGTAGAAACGCCCGCGCGAGTCGGAGGTTTTCGGGAGCGCCTGTCCCGTCTGCTGGTTGATGATCTGGACGGCTGCGCCCGAGATGATCGCGCCCGTCTGGCTGTTCGTCACCGTGCCCTCGAACGCGCCCGTCACGGTGTCCTGCGCGTAAACCGACGTGACCGTCAGACCGGCGGGAGCAAAGATGCCGAGCAACAACAACCATGTGACGACGACGCTCGTCGCGGCGCGCGCGCGTGGCATTGAGAGTCGCATTGAAAGATGTGAAAACGCATCGGCGCGGTTGCGCCCGTGGGGGATGTGGGACATTCGTAACACCTCTTGTAGCCGCAGAATTGAGAACGTGGAATTTAAGTGAGTCGTCGTGTCAGGTAACTCGCAGGGAAGGCGGCGGTCTGGCACGCTTTCTGTAAAGTCGTCATCTCGGTGCTTAACTAACACTGAACGCGTCGGCGCGTCAATAGCGACCGGGAATTATTTGAGTGCGTCGCGCGCGGGACACGCGAAACAGAAAACGGGAGGCTCGTTAGCAGAGCCTCCCGTTTCGATTTCGATCACTTGCCGACCGCGTTTAGCGGTAGACGTTTTCGCCGCGATGCGTGCGGAACTCGTTCTCGAAGTATTCGGCATCTTCATCCGAGCGCGCGTTGACGCCCATCACGATGCCGCCGTTGCGGACGCCTTCGTCATAGACCTTCGCGCGATCTTCGGGGATGCCCGAACCGATGAGCGCGCCGATGAGTCCGCCCGTCGCGCCGCCCGCGCCCGCGCCCGCCAGCGCCGCCGCCAGAGGTCCGGCCACGACCAAGCCTAAGCCCGGCAAGATGACCGACGTGCCGATGGCCGCAATCGCCGCGAGCACCGCGCCCGTCGTGCCGCCGATGGCCGCGCCCGCGCCCGCGCCTTCGAGAGCTTTGCTGCCGAGGTCTGTATCGGCGGCATCGTCGGATGCGAAATGCGTCTTGCGCGTCTCGTCCGACATCAGCAGGTTCACGTCGTCTTTACTATAGCCGCGTGTGGAAACCGAACCGTAGGCGCGCTCGGCGCTGTCGCGGTCGCGAAACAGCCCCGTCACCATGCGATTCGAGCGTTGGCGAGTCGCGCCGGTCGCGCTCTCGGCTGCGCCCTCGGCGCGCATTGAAGTGTTGCCCGTCACAGTGCCCGCCGCTTCCTTGATGTCGCCTTTAGCGCGCTGACCGAAAGCCGAAACCTCTTCGCCGATGCTGTCTTTTTTGTTGTCGTTCATTTTTATTGATCCCTTTCGCTGTTGAACGGACTACCGGGAGTCCGCGATTTATGCAACAAACCTACCCGCTCGATGATTTATGCAACTAACCGTCCCGCTTGATTAGGAGAGTAAATCGGCAGCCTGGACTGATTGCGACTCGTTGTTATTCGCTGCATGTCTCGCGCCTGCGTCCACGCCGGCGGGCGAATTACTAACGCGCCGTTCAGCCTGTGTACGATTTCGCGTCTTGAAAATTGCTGCCACGTTGGGGATGGCAAGCTGCGTGCCGCTTAACGCGTGCGAACTGCAAACTCGATAGCTTGTGCGAGGCGCGGCGGGGTGCGTGTGAAGTGCGAGTCTTGCGGATCGGTAGGGGCGCGAGATAAATGCTCGACACATGGCGGTAAATCGGTATAATGCGCCTATCACGAGATTTCGTCTGCGCCGTGTTGGTTTGGAGGCCGCTTTGCGGCTCGAAAACTATGTGCGGCTTCGGTGCGTATCATTCTCCCAAAAGTATTTTTAGGTTTTCTCAGGCGCGACGGAAACACCGCCGAGCGCGCATGCGTTTTACGAGATAAGGTTTTATGTCGTCTCCCGCTCTTGAACTCTGTCTTGCTGGATGAGGTAAACATGAAAAGAATTCTATTGACGCTTGTCTTAACCGCCACGCTCGTCGCCAATTTCGCCTGTGTGCGCAAAGACGGCAGCGGCACGACCGCAGGCAACGACACGGGCGCGATCAAGGTCGGGGTTTACGGAGACTTGTCGGGGCAAACTTCGAGCTTCGGGCAGTCAACCAAAAACGGCGTGCAGATGGCCGCCGACGAGATCAACAAAGCAGGCGGCATCAACGGTCGCCAAATCCAACTGCTCATCGAAGACGATCAGGGGCAGCCCGCGCAGGCCGCCACCGTCGCCACCAAGTTAGTTAATCAGGACAAGGTCGTCGCGCTGCTCGGCGAGGTCGCTTCGACCAACAGTCTGGCCGCCGCGCCGAAAGCACAGGAGGGCAAAGTGCCGATGATCACGCCCTCCTCGACGAACCCGAAGGTGACGCAGGTGGGCGACTACATCTTCCGCGTCTGCTTCATCGATTCGTTTCAGGGCGCGGTCATGGCGAAGTTCGCCGCCAACACTCTGAAGGCGAAGACCGCCGCGCTGCTCGGCGACGTGAACTCGGATTACAGCAAGGGCATGTCGCA
>Ga0307513_10007134_pt1 | contig 14530 bp, 10 predicted proteins | sample 15_EM_MG_FD_202174 | JGI IMG/M metagenome (GOLD analysis project Ga0307513, IMG submission 202174) | Populus trichocarpa ectomycorrhiza microbial communities from riparian zone in the Pacific Northwest, United States - 15_EM | ecosystem: Host-associated > Plants > Roots > Unclassified | place... | reverse complement strand
CCAAAAATAAATGATATAGTCGGGATGTTTGTGAACAGGAGCTGAACGATGTCCCAACTAATGGCTGATGAAAGAAGGTAGACGCGAAAGTCGAGACATATTTTGGTTTCAATCTACACCTGCAAGACGGAAAATGGTGTTCAACCGATCGAGGTGGTCAGTAATACTTACCTACTTATAGTTACACGAGGTTCCAGAAACGTCTTCGCTCCTCCGAGTTGAAAGATCGAATATTCAAGGTGACCGGTTGACCCATAAATAACTCGGTTAACCCTGCTCGGAGTGGGTTTCATCAGCATTCCTGCCCCCTTTTCCCGATGTTCCCCGCTTGCTTTTCTACGGAGCTTTCCCAACAAGAGCCTCCGCTCCACGCAGGGGGGAGCAGTCAGACGAGTCGAAGACGGAAGCGATCATCACATCTTCTTCATCTTCCGTGCAATGTGCATATGCGTTGCCAGCCGTGATCGTCGTTTTGTCTTCGGTGTTGGCAAACGTTGCCGGAAGACGGGACAATGCATCTGCAACACAGTTATCCTCCCCTCTAACATACATGATCTTCGCATCATATTGCGACATGCCTTGGCGACATGAATTCCATCCACCTTGCCTGTCGGCGTGAAAGGTCACGTTGAGTGTTGAAATTCTCCAGCGTCTTGTGGTCTGTATACACAAGGAATGGTACGCCGAGCAAGTCAACACGCCATTTGGTAAGAGCTCGTATAACCGCGAGCATCTCCTTCTCGTGTACTGGGTAGTTTAGTTGTGCTCCTTTTAGCGTCATCGACTCGCACGCGACCGGTCGCGCAGTCTCCCATGTCTTCCCGAAGGAGAGGACCGCCCCCGTTCCCGTGTCGCTCGCGTCAGTGGTCACGTAGATGTTATGGCTCCCCGAGTCCAACAGGGAGAGGTCAATTGTCGTCAAACATTCCCGGCTCACTACAAGCTGCTTGATCCTTGCGAAAGCCGTCGCGTGTTCTGTTGTCCATGGTGGGAAGTGCCGATCTGCTTCCTTTGTGATGAGGTTGCCCAAAACCGCAGTGTAATCCGACAACTTGGGAAGGAAAGCGGAGATGTAACGCACCAACCCAATGAAGGCACGCACCTGCGTTGCTGATTTTGGTGTAGGCCAGTCCAAGATAGTATCCACCTTTTTGCTATCAGCTTCGATACCCTTTGCTGAAATCGTATGTCCCAAGAAGTTAATTTGTGTTTGGAATAATTTCGTCTTCTTCTCATTGATATACAGACGCGCTGTTCGCAGTGCAGTGAGGACCGCCCGGACATCTGCGATGTGTTGTTCAACGGAATCTGACCAAATGATAATATCGTCAAGGTAGACATGGCAAATTCTACCGATATGAGTCTGAAGGGCTGCCGTGACACGCCGCTGGTGTATTGCAGGTGAATTACGCAGCCCCATAGGCATCACTAGCCATTCGAACAGGCCAAAAGGTGTGTTGACCGCTGTTAGATGTACGTCGTCGGGGTGCATCCGTGTCTGGAAAAATGAGTTTGTCATATCAACGGATGACCATACCTTTCCCTTTGCGCAATCGTTCAAGATATCGTCGCAACGGGGGAGAGGGTGACTATCGACGACCGTGTTTGCATTCAACTCCCGGAAATCATTCACCCAGCGGGGCAAAACCTTATTCCGGGCGAACCAGACGGTCGAACATTCGCCAAACCCACTTTCACGAGTTCATACTGGACTAAGAATTTAAATCAAGCACGAGAGAAAACCCGATGACGGTCGTTATCGGTGAGCACATGGAGCGTAGGCCACAAAAGAGTTTATAGTAAGAGAACGAAGTATTTCGATCAAAAGTTGCAGAAAATCCGGAAATTCGACCTTCGACCACAAATTCCCACACCATATGTGGCTCATCGCTGACCGCGTCCGCACCAACCTTGGGCTCTTCTGGTACGTGGCGACGCCGCTTTTCAACTTCAGTGAGCATTTCCTTCTTCCTACCCATTCTCTACTTAACGGACTTCATTAGTTTGCTGATACGTACACAGCAACACTAACCAACTACCCTCCGCCTCGCCATGCAGGATAATCCCGCCGAGCTCGCCCAATGTCAGCGGCAGCCGAACACACGCACTACTTACCATCAACCCCACCTCAGTCTCTAGGCATTACCTGCCTATGTGGCCGGTCCCATACGCAAGGTGCCAGAGCAACCAACATGGCAATCATGGCCGCCTTGTCGCAACCGTATGTACTTATCCTCGATTTGTTTACCCATCATCAGGTCTTCTAACTATTTTTTCTGAGCAGCGTTATGGTCCTAATTCCCTGGGCGAAGACTGTAACACCATACAATGGCAAAAGGGCTCGTCGAAATCTCTGAACATCTCTCCCCTTTCCACGACTCCTTCCCTGCACCTCGGCGACCGAACAACTGCCACTGCTTTCGTTCTCGCCACCCAATCCCAAGCAACCATGGCCCAGGGAAAGTGCCACGTCAAGGATTGTGGACAATCTCGCTTTGCAGGAGACACTGCCGAGAACTAGGAGGGTGTATCTCAAAGAACCACCTGGATGGCAACGGTAGCCCCACCCTTTTTCATGCCCCACTGCCAAGCCATCCGCCATTCCCACTTCCATCCACCGCCCCACCATCCTTCGGTCTGACCGCCGCCCATCCACTGCCATCTGGTTATGGCTCCCCTATACCTTCATCCACAGCAGCAACGCCTACTTCCCACCTTACCCATCGCGCCAGCCAACCCCTCCCTTAATGCCCACTCGAACTCGCGATACGCGTCGCATATGCCCCCTATTCTGATGGAGCAATGGCAGCACGAATAAGAACTCGCAGAGGAAAACCGAAAGCACGATGCACAACCCCTGGCGAATTCTACGAAATCCAAGCACGGCGTTGTTGTATATGCCTGGTCTGAGGATGGTAGACCACCCGCCGTTTCCTTACTCTCATCCCCCAAGTTCTTTCAGTCGTTGACCTCACGGGTGCTGGTAGCACGACTCGCTCGTGCGTCCAACTCTATCGCCGCTCTCTTGGTGTTTGGGTTGGTGTTGACGCAGCTTATGTGGTGGAACTTCGTGCAGGGGTCGTGTTTTCCTTAAAGCAAGCCACGTTCAGGACGCCCTCGAATTCGACAGGAACCCCCCGTGAAGATGCCCCAATTCTTCCTGAACTCCTCCAAGCTCGCAGCCATACACGGCGTACCCTCCTCCCTCCTTTTCGCCTCATCCAAGGGCATGACATACCGCGCCGAGAGGTCGTCTGGACCTTGAACAATTCTGGCACGACTCGCCGCACGAGTCGTCCTTGTTACATCTGGAGGCATCAAATACATCGACAAGGCCAACATGGGGGTCGGCAAGTCGGTCTTGGCGTTTTTCTGTCGCGAAAAGTTTGCGAAGTTGTGTTTCATCATCGAGAGCTGGCTGTAGAACGTCGTCGGGTGATACTCCCGGCCCCAGCGGTAACACTTGTAAATGTGAAATAAACTCTTGAACTACAAGTATGGACGGCCATAGTTTATCATGAACATCCTGCGTTACTGCGATTCAAATAATTAAATCAAAATGTGCCATTGGCCACAGTCCACAAAGAATGATTTCACGGTGATTTTGGAGATAGCGACGAACTTTAGCTCAACGAAGTGGTTGTCGGCGAATTCCAACAATGATCAATCCTGCCGCATCCCTCCAACGAGATCTATCTCTGACGATAGCCCAGTCCCTAGTCCTCTGGTATATTTCTAACAGGAGGTATATCTGGATAACCCCCCCGAAGGGTCCATTCGATATCGCACCTTGAAGAAAAAAATGCCATGAATTGGCCCCAACATCATGAAATTTACGATATTTCGTTGCAACTTGCATTGCTAGTGAAATTTAGGTGTCTCGTTGACGTCGACCCCTTGGGCTCTAGTGCTATCACTTCTTGACTAGGCCTCAACTGCATGCCCATGCCGGTTCTTGCCGTCTATCACACCTACACTCGAATTCTGCGCACGAGGGAAGTTTTTTTCCAATTCAGCTGCTAGTGCATGTGTAGTTGACGAGTCGACAGGAAGTACTCCGTGCAGGGAAGTATGTTCGCGATAAAAATGTCAAGATACGCGAGAGGCTAGTTATGGCGTCGTCAAAGAGTGTAAATGTGATAAGCGAGTTGGCGGTATGTAGTACATAGGACAATGAAGTTTGAATTGCAGGGGCACGACAAAGATATTGAGACAGTCTGGAAAGGTTAAGATGTCAGCAAGAGACCAGAGGTTAGAACGGGATAGTGAAATACGAAGTGGTAGGTACGCACAAGACATGGTTTCGATGATAGGAACAAGCAGACTCCAGACAGACGAGAGACCAACTGTACTCACAACGAACCTATGTAGAGTTCGGGAGACAATGACACCCGCCAAAGCTTCTCCGATCCATTCTTGGACCTCGGGATACACTCCAACCAATGACTTCAGTGGCGAACAAGAGCAACTGGAGCGTTTGTAAAAAAAGCGTTCGGAGGAAAATCTGGAATAGTTGAGGAGGGTGTGAAGCATCATGATGTAAGTGGAAAGGGGTCATGGTTGTCGCCACCTTGAGTACCAAAGTACTTCGTCGGCCGCGATTCCGCATATTCGTCATTCCTCGAGGACGGCCAGCAAATCGGGCTCTTGAGACCCGAAGATTGATACTTGACGGACCTGGGTTGCGAGGAAGCAGAGGAGACGCGAACCGAAGGGGTTGATGCCGAAGAAGCAGTGGACTTTGTTGATTGGGTTTGTCGAAAAGGAAACGACGACGAAGAGCCGCCTTGCTGCTGTTGCTACTGGAACCCACGGTTCACAAAGGTAGAGCTCGGCTACAACATGGACGCCGGCATTGAGGTGGGAATTGAAGGTAATAAGTGAGTGGGTGTAGACGATAGTTCGGGTTGGGAGCTGAGGCACAAATGAAGTTGTTGACTGTTGAACCTAGACACATGTCGAAGAGATCACGGTCGGTCGCGGCAAGGAAAGAGTGGGGGCGATGGCCTGAGTTCCTGTTCATCCATGATAGCCCCCAAAGTGAAGATGAGGAGATGCTGCGAAAGAACGAATGAGAAAACATTGACTTGAAAGCAAAGAAAACAAGTTTGAGGGAAAAAGAGATCAAGAGAAAAAGTAGAATAAAAGAAGAGAAAAAAAGGGAGAATCACCAAGATGGGGAGGAATAGAAGAATCATTACGAAATAAACGAACCTGGCAATTGAGATACTCTTCTCCAATTACCCCGACAGAGTTCGACAACGGACGCGCACTGGAGCTGCAGTGGTGTTGATGACAGCGTCTTCGACCTCCAACGCCCTCGGGGATTCAGATGATGGGCGCTCTCCCGTCTTAAACCCCTCTCAAAAGAGGTTCCCAGCTCGACTCCCTCTCAACGTCGTCAGCCGTAACGCTTGGCATTCGCGCAGGATGTTGTAATAGAGATTGGCCAAAGAAACGTGGCCATTTGAGTAGGCACGCTCTCGCACGACAGGGACATGTCCAGATTGATAGCAGGGCGTGCACCGTGGAGGAAGGACATTTGCAGGTAATTTCGATTGGACTGTTGACTGTGTGCTTGTCACCATTGGAGGTGTGTATGACTGAGGACTAGAGGTCGGTAAACGAGCATTGGGCAACGTGAAAGGAAAAGGACGTACGGAATGAGTCACTGGCGTTGGCATGATACGGGTTCGGCAATAGGGAGGAGGGAGGAGGGTGACGGTAAGGACTTTTTTGAAGGGAGGTTTCGGACGTGCAGAGGTGGGAGATCTGGAGGAGATTATTAAAATGGAAACGGAAAAGCTCATCGAGGGACAAGCACCTGCCTACCTGCGTTCAACATTTGCGTTGAGGTTTGGTCGCTGTGTCGCGCGTGCTTCCTCCTGGATGTTCAAACTGGTACACCACCGAAAATATGATGGAGTGGGTGCAGGTTTTCCTTTCGAAGCAGGGGTCGTGGGGCTTTCTTTGTCCAGAAAAGGCTCTTGATCATGATAACGTCCAAGGTTGATCTCTCTCCACACTCACCGTGCATTCCTCAGCCTCTCCTGCCATGTCAACTGCATACAAAGAAGCCCAGTCGTCTAGCGAACTTCCGGTCAGGCAGGGAGCCTTAAGTGCAGAAGAAATCCGTGCCGCCTGTCCTAAATTTCGTATCCTCATCATCGGCAAGGCAAATGCAGGCAAAACGACTATCCTGCGCAAGGTGTGCAATGCGAAACCGGACGCAAAGCCAATCGTATATGATGCAGAAGGAAAGGAGGTCCGAACCAAGGTTCGGTTTGGGAATCTCGCAGTCTTGGCAAAAACTAACCACAACCTGGGGTCATTACGATAGTCTCGGCTGTTCTCACTCTCTAGGTTTTTTCGACAGAACAAGGGGCGTTCTGCAGATGTCCCCAACCCTGCTACTGATGTCCTCAACCCTTCCACTGAGGTTTAGCAGACCAAATCTTTTTATAGTTATTTCTGATGATTTATTAGCGTGGAAAACATAACATTGAATATCAGCTCACCTACCCTGGCAGTAACTTCATCTTTCATGATTCCAGAGGGATTGAAGCTGGATCGGAAGATGAATTGGAGATTGTGAAAGAGTTTATCCTGGCACGAGAACAGAATGTTGAGTTAGAGAATCAACTTCATGTTATTTGGTAAAGCCATACTATTATCACAAATTGGCTTTCTTTGACATTTCAATAGGTACTGTGTTCCTATGGATGACCAGCGCCCAGTGTCTGCAGCTGAAAAAGCATTTTTCAGTTTAGGAACTGGGAGTGGTATTTGTTGTTTTTTTTTTTTCTGGAAGTTCAAATTTCTGATATTTTCTATTTTTCAAGTGCCTGTTGTGCTTGTCTTCACCAAGTTTGATGCACTGGAGGATATGTGTTATAATAAGTTGCGATCTCAAGGAAAGGACCACCAAGAGGCTGAGGATGCGATGCATGAATTTGCAAACAAAATCTTCCAGAATGAGTATCTTCCTCGTGTGCTAGCCACAGACTTTCCACCAAAAGCATATATCTGCTTGGCAGGTAATATATTATCTTTTTATAGATTTTTAAAATTCTTACAAATTTTAGAAATGAACAAGGAAGAAAATCAATGTTCTGAATTATCTGAAAAAACCATGGATATTCTTAACAATGATGTTTTGGTCAACTTGTTTGTTTCAACACAGAAGAACAATCTTGATTTGTGTATCAAAAAAAGTATTGAGTGAGTATTTTATTTTATTTACTTCTAAAATATCCATCCTGAAGATCTACAGGAAAATATGGGCAGTTGGTGGGTAATTATTATATATGAAAACATAGTTTTGCTCAAATGAAATATAGAGGAGATATCAGCAGAAGAAATAATAGGCAGGTTAATTCCATGGTTTCCTAATTATTGGGTAAAAAGGTATTTTTGTAATAAGAGGCTATGCTAATTATATTCATTTTCAGAATTCAAGTGTAAGTATTTGTTTTAATTCTTGAAATGAGTCTGACTTGCATTTTAGACAGTATGTGTGGAGTTATTTCTAATAAAGTGTTCTTATTCTAGATTTAGTATGTAAGTGGAGCTTTGAACCAGATTAATAGAAAATATTTCACTAACTAGAATTGTACAGAAGGTTGGTTGAGCCATACTTAAAGAATTTTGTTTATCAAAATTTTATTGATAAAATATCTAATAGGTAGATGCATTTTATGATAGAAATGCAAATTGCATTTCTGATCAATATAACTTTTGGATCTTGTAATATAGCTTGTGAGTTTATTTAGTGCTTCTGTTTCCTCAGAAAGATATACTGATCACTCACATAATTTTTGCATGATGTTTAAACATTACAGGTGAGTCCAGTCTCCAGTGCCTCTGATTACTCAGGAGAAATGTCCTGATTCCTGATTGCCCAACCATCTTTTCATTTTTCAACATAGAATGTGAGTCCACTGCCTCTGATTTCTTGGAAGAGATGTTTTGATCACTCAACCAAACTTTACATGCTCCAACATAGAATGTGAGTCCAGTGCCTCTGATTTCTCAGAAAAGATAACTTAAGCACTCTTTGCATATTCTAATGTAGGATGTGAGTCCAGTGTCTCTGATTTCTCAGAAGAGCTGTACTGATCACTTAATCAATCTTTGTATGTTTCAACATAGGCTGTGAGTCCAGTGCCTTTTATTTCTTAGAAGAAATATTCTGATTGCTCAAACAACCTTTGTATGTTTCAACATAGGCTGTGAGTCCAGTGCCTCTGATTCCTCAGAAGAGATGTCCTGATCATTCAAGCAACCTTTGTATGTTTCAACATAGTGGGTGAGTCCAATGCCTTTGATTTGTCAAAAGAGATGTTTTGATCACTTATGATCAATCAATTTTTGCATGTTCCAACATAGGCTGTGAGTCCAGTACCTCTGATTTCTCAGAAGAAATGTGCTGATCACTCAACCAATGTTCCAATATAGTGGGTGAGTCCAGTGTCTCTAATTTCACAGAAGAAATGTTCTAATTGCTCAAACAATCTTTGTATGTTTCAACATAGGATGTGAGTTTAGTGCCTCTGATTTCCCAGCAAAGATGGCCTGATTTTTCAACCAATCTTTGCATATTCTAACATAGATGGTGAGTTCAGTGCCTCTGATTTCTCAGAAGAGATGTCTTGATCATACAACCAATCTCTGCATATTCCAACATAGACTGTGAGTTCAGTGCCTTTGATTTCTCAGAAAAGATATTCTAATTAGTCAAACAATCTTTGTATGTTCTAACATAGACTGTGAGTCCAGTGTCTCTGATTTACCAGAAGAAATGTTCTGATTCCTCAAACAACCTTTGTATGTTCTAATATAGTATGTGAGTCCAGTGGCTCTGATTTCTCAGAAGAGATGTTCTGATTGCTCAAAAAACCTTGGGATGTTCCAATATAGCAAGTGAGTCCAGTGCCTCTGATTTCTCAGAAAAGATGTTCTGATTTTTCAAACAATTTTTGCATGTTCCAATATAGAAGGTGAGTCCAATGTCACTGATTCCTCAGAAGAGATGTTCTGATCACTCAACCAACCTTTGCATATTCCAACATAGATTGTGAGTCTAGTGCTTCTGATTTCTTAGAAAAAATGTACTGCTTGCTCAAACAACCTTTGTATATTCCAACATAGGCTGTGTGTCTAGTGCCTCTGATTTCTCAGAAGAGATGTGCTGATTGCTCAAACAATATTTGCATGTTCTAACATAGAATGTGAGTCTAACATCTCTGACTTCTTAGAAGAGAAACTCTCATTGCTTACACAACTTTTGCATGTCCCAAAATAGGATGTGAGTCAAATGCCTCTGATTTCTTAGAAGAGAAGTTCTGATTGCTTATACAATCTTTAACTTAGGCTGTGAGTCCAGTGCCTCTGATTTCTCAAAATAAATGTACTGATCACCCAAGCAACCTTTGTACTATGTTCCAATATAGTGGGTGAGTTGAGTGCCTCTGATTTCTTAGAAGAGATGCTCTAATTGCTTACACAATTTTTGTGTGTTCCAACTTAGGATGTGAGTCCAGTGCTTCTGATTTCTCAGAAGAGATGTTTTGATTGCTCAACAATTTTTGCATATTCTAACATAGAATGTGAGTTTAGTGCCTCTGATTTTCCAGAAAGAATGTCCTGATTACTTAAACAACTTTTTTTTTTTTTTCAAACATAGGATGTGAGTTTAGTGTCTCTGATTTCCCAGAAAAAATGTTTTTTGCTTAAACAACCTTTGCATGTTCTGACATAGTATGTGAGTGCCTCTGATTTTTCAGAAAAAATGTCCTGAATACTGAAACAACTTTTGCATGGTCCAATATAGTATGTGAGTCTAGTGCCTCTGATTTCTCAGAAAAATGTTCTGATTGCTCAAACAATGATTGCATACTCCAATATAGGCTGTGAGTCCAGTGCCTCTGGTTTCTCAGAAAAGATATTCTGATTAGTCAAACAACCTTTGCATGTTCCACCATAGATTGTGAGTCTAATGCCTTTGATTTCTTAGAAGAAATGTACTGCTTACTCAAACAATCTTTGTATATTCCAACATAGCAAGTGAGTCCAGTGCCTCTGATTTTTCAGAAGAGATGTTCTGATTGCTCAATCAACCTTTGCATGTTCCAAAATAGCAAGTGAGTCCAGTGCCACTGATTTCTTAAAAGAGATGTTCTGATCACTCAATTAAATTTTGCATGATCTAATATAGTGGGTGTGTCTAGTGTCTCTGCTTTCTTAAAAGAGATATCTTGATCACTCAAACAATCTCTGAATATACTAATTAATACAGAAAGTAAGTCCAGTGCCTCTGATTTTCCAAAAAAGATGTGCTAATCTCTCAAACAATTTTGTACATGCTAATATAGACTGTGAGTTTAACAAGCTTAACTTGCTTTTTAAATAGTATTTTGGAACTATATGACAAAGTGCATTTGCAGATTGTAAGTGATTTTTCTAATCTCACAAGATTATAATATATATATATTTATGTTTTATTACATGGTAATTTTGACAGTTGGTATGTGTCCAATGGCCTCTGGTTTTGTCATATGCAGCTAATACATGTTTTATAGCAGGTCAGCATATTGTTATTAACTGTTTTATATTATTTATTTTCTTTTTTAGCATTTGTCTTCACAATTTCCTTTTTTATTTTCAGAAAATGAAACCAAGAAATACAAAGTAAGTTAATTTCTAATTTCTCAGTTCCATACCTTACTCACTGGATTTGCAGGAACCTTTAAATTTTCAGGCAATTGCCAGTACTATAAGTTCCTTTATTATATATATATAAATAACTAACAATCCTATTAGTTGTTGCTCTTCTGACAGAGCATTCTTTTTGGTTTTCTGGTAGTACTATTTCAGAACAGTTTCTTCATGCAGTCAAGTCCTTCAAATCCCAGAAACACATCAACATCACTCTAGTGATGAAAGAAGTTGAAACTGTATTGAACAATGCCAGTGATAAAGAAGATCCTGCTTGGCTTATTCAATGGGTCATCAATAACAAGCTTGTATGTAATATTACTTTAGACTTTCTGTTTTGATACTGATATTTTTTCTAGAAACACAAATAATCTTTAGTTTCAAGGATAAGAAATTTAAACACAGGTAGTTATTGTTTTATTTTATTTTTCAGGCACTAATGGTTCCCCAAATAGCAATATATCTGATCTATAAAAAATCACATTATGAAATCACAATGCCACTTGTATAACAGTCACCAGTATTCTTGAAATAGATATGATTGGAAAAACTCATTTGGAAGTGAAAGTGCTTATAATAAGTGCTATAGGGCCAACAGCAAGCCAACAGTGTGGCAAAGTCCACTATTTCTAAATATATGTGTTAAAATATAAAGATATAAATATTTCCACCATCCTTAGGTAGGAGTTTTGTCTGTACAACTGCTCCAACATGAAAAATTGTCTCTGGCTATGCTAATCAAATGCTGATAAACTTGTTTTTGTTTGATGTCTTTCTATATTTGGATTGTATCAAAATAATAATATACCATCATCCTTTTATGGATAACCAAAACTAGTGTTCCCTCTCTGCTTTTTTTACCTTGAAGTACTGCCTATCTGCTCTAACAGCTATTGTCTACTTGGAGACTTTTCATGACTTTTATTTAAACGTTCAATATCTTAGATACAAATTGCCATGACCATGGCCCATTTACATCACAACCTCCCTGGAGAGAGGTGGTACATTCATGACAGATTGAAGGAAATTGGTCTGTGAACAGTGACCAGTAGCACGTCATCATCAACTGATGATTCTAGGAGTGTGAGGAGCAGAGATCCCTCAGTGAAGATCAATTCTTCTTGATCTCCTCCAAGCTCACAACCACGTATTGTGCACCCTCCTTCCTCCTCTTCACCTCATCCAAGGGCATGCTATACCACACTGAGAGGTCATCCAGACCCTGAATGATTCTGGCATGAGTTGTCCTTATTACATCTGGAGGCATCAAACACATCAACAAGGCTGACATATGGGTTGGCAAGTTGGTCATGTTGTCTTTTCATTGCGAAAAGTTGGCAAAGTTGTGGTTTATCATTGAAAGCTGGCTGTAGAACATTGTCGAGTGATACTCCTGTGCCTAGCAGTAATGCTTGTAAATGTGGAATAAACTCTTGAACTGTGAGTATGGACACTGTAGTTTATCATGAACATTCTATCGTTACTCTGATTTAAATAAATGAACAAGTCAAATAAAAATGTGCCACTGGCCACAGTCCACAATAGATGATTTCACAGTGATTTTGGAGGTAGTGATGAACAGCTCAATGAAGTGGTTGTTGGCGAATCCTAACAACAATGATCAATCTTGCTGCATTGCTTCAATGAGATCTATCTCTGATGATAGCCCAGATCCTAATCCTTTGGTATATTTCTAACAGGCTAGATATACCCCCTAAAGGGTCCATTCGATATTGCGACTTGAAGAAAAAAAACCCATGGATTGGCCCCAACATCCATGAAGCTTGCAATTGTCACTGGAACTTCTGAAACTTAGCTGTCTTATTGACATCAACCCCTTGGGCTCAGGTGTCAGAAAAAAAATTAAAGATATCATGTCAAATTTTTTTTTAGTGGACAATTTGGTGGACTAACTAACTGATTGTGAGAATAACCTTCCAAATATAGTAATTTCTTAATCTAATCTAATTTAGATAATTTAAATTTCTTACTTTCTGACTTTTTTACTGACTTCTTAGACTTTTTTCTATTGTCATTTCTTCTATTTATTATGACTAAAGTGAGTATTTTTATTTTTTTCTGCACTTGCACTTAACTTTGGCCAAACCTCAATTCACAGATTGTTATTATAATTTGCTATGTCATTCCTCCTTGGCAGCTAAAATACAGGTTTGGAAGATTTTAGCCAAATTTTAAGCTTGTTAAAACAAAAATCCAGCCTATATAGATCAGAAGTAGCTCCAAAATTTTTTTAAGGCCATCCAGGCTGGACTAACTAACCAATGTGATATCTTGAATTATTTTACTGACACCCCCTTGAGCTTTCCGTTCTGGTATTCTATAACGATGAATCGGGAAAGTAATTTCCATATCAGGGAAGCGTTTTGCTTACTTCCAATTTGAGTTTGAGCGTCTCCGAGCGATCATGAAGGTATCTGCTTGATTAATACCCATGGACTTCTCTCGGAGTCAAAGAAGAGCCCAAGTTTGTTTTTTTTCCCTGCTTGTTGACTTGTTTCTTCTGAGTTCTGACTAGGTTGCTTAAAATAGGTCCAGAGTTAATTGAGTCAACCTCGGAGCGCTTTCAAGGTCGTGGATATGCTTCCATTGTCACATAGGTTCAATAACTTATGATTCAAGGACTCGAGGCACAATTAATCCATGTATGTATAATATATCCTTTATCCAGAACCCAGTCTATATTGCACTTCAACTACCTGCGAATTTATCCCAGTCGCCCTCTCTGGCCATTGGAAATGCCAATCATGATATGTATCCGGGAGATTCAATCAACAGCAATCAACAGGAGCTGTGTATTTTTAATATGCTTCTTAGGAAAGTATTAAGATTTCAATTCAACTAACCCCGACAATGCTACCATCTCATCATGATGCCAAAGAACGCCGATGATCGGTGACTGCAGTATATAAGGTATTCTAAGTAGTATGGATGTAGCTGTGTCTCGAACCCATTCTGTGTTCCATTAACCGACAGGACTTTTTCCCTTGTCGACAAACTATCCAGCGTTCATCCATAAGGCCCAAGGACCAATGAATGTTTTTCTATGGCTCGGAAATCAGAGTCCTGCTGCGACTCGGGGAAGGTAACCAAATTCTCGACATGCATGGTAAAGGTATTCCATGAACATTGAACTAGGAATATTTATTGCATAACAATACTCCACTAAAGACCTTATGCATGTCGTGTCCTGTTGAAGCTTGACCACGATGTTTTAAGGAAATGCCAGTGGGTCAAGGGTATAATGATTTTAAATACCCAGAAAATATGTAGCAGGTGCCTCGGACCTCAGACACTTATAAGGCGCGTCATGTTCCTTAGCTCATTCTGAATCTTGTTTTTTGCCTCAGAGCCCACCTGGGTAAAAGATACCAATTGTGGCGATGGGTGACCGTGGAAAGGATCGGCATGATGGCCGGACCCCGCAGTGCACAGCAACTAGGACCGCAATCGATATTCAATTTCGGACAGATTTGGCTTTATATTCTGTCCTTCTGTGACTTCACACTCATTTGCAGCACTCGCCTGTTTAGTACCAGCCCATTTTTCTTCTCGAGTCAATACTATCCCCCTCTCTCAAGCGATTCGGTTTCCCAAGTCCAATGTCAGAAGTTCCCACTACATCGACAGGACAAGTTCACCACCTATGTACGTTGAACTCATTAAAGCACTCTCTCACTCTAGCTGACCTTTCTCTACCAAGTCAATGACACTGAGGCAGACATTATCTTTAGTGCAGCAGACGGAACCCTGTTCCATTTGCAGAGAAAGTATCTCGAAACCAATACTGGAGCCT